>ERZ1645187.4845-NODE-4845-length-10700-cov-6.511602_pt1 | contig 10700 bp, 11 predicted proteins | sample MGYA00575352_ERZ1645187 | MGnify/ENA primary metagenome ERZ1645187 (study PRJEB40837, sample SAMN11349314) | freshwater sediment metagenome | isolation source: river sediment | host: Sediment | place: India: Wazaribad , New Delhi | collected 2017-02-21 ...
CGCCCTCCCTGCCGTGCCGGCACCGGTGCCTCCGAACGTGTTGCGCTTACCGAACATGCTCTTGCCCTGCTCCTTAACCTGTGCCTGCTCAGCCCCGCCCGGCGCGCAGCTTGGCGAGAATCGGCGCAAGCACCGATGCCGACTTGCCGCGCTTGGCCTTGGACGGATCCTGCCCCTTGCCGGTGACGGCGCGCGAAATCAGCTCCAGCGCCTCGACATGCCTGGTCTTGGCCTGCACGTCCGACAGCATCTGGCCGTTGTTGGAGGCAAGGCCGAACAGCTGGGCATCGAAGGCCATGTTGGCCAGAACCTCGGCGCCGACCGCCTTGGCAAACTCCGTCACCGCGATTTCCGGCCGCTTGGGCATGCCGACCTGATTGAGGACGAGATGGGGCTTGCGGTCATTCTTGCGCAGCGCCGTCAGGGCATCCATCATGTTCTTGGCGTTGCGCAGGTTGGCCAGATCCGGCACCGAGACGACGACCACCTCGTCCGAATTGATCAGCAGCCGGCGGGTCCAGTCGTTCCAGATGTGGGGCATATCGAACACCACATAGGGCACCGACTGGCGCAGAAGATCGACCAGCGGCTCGTACTGGGCGTAGCCGAAGTCGTAGGTGCGGTCGAGCGTCGCCGGGGCAGCGAGCAGCGAGAGCTTGTCGCCGCAGCGCGACATCATCCGGTCGAGCATCGCGGCGTCGAGGCGATCGGGGTCGCCCGCCGCATCGGCAACGCCGGTGGCAGGGTCGAGGTTGAAATCGAGCCCGGCGGTGCCGAAGGGCAGGTCGAAATCGACAATCACGGTTTCCAGATCAAGCGAACCGGACACGGTGTGGGCGAGGTTGTGGGCAAGGGTGGAGGAGCCGACGCCGCCCTTGGTGCCGATGACCGAGATGATCCGCCCGAGCTTGCCGCCGCCCTCGGGCGCAAACAGTTCCGACAGGCTCTTGATGAAGCCGAGCATCGGCAGCGGCGCGATCAGGTAATCCGACACCCCGCGCCGCAGCAGCTCGCGGTAGAGCACGACATCGTTGACGTGGCCGATGACGATGACGCGCGTGCCGGCATCGCACTGGCCCGCCAGCTCATCGAGCAGGGACAGCAACGTCTGCGCGTTGAGGCGCGATTCGATGATGATGACATTCGGTGTCGGCTGGTTGCGATAGGCCTCCACCGCCGCGCCGGCGCCGCCGGTCTGGATGCGGATATGCGCTTTGGCCATCCGCCGGTCCTGGCTGGCCGCCTGAACGACCTGCGCAACCTCCTGCGTCTCGGTGAAGACCTGGATCGACACCCGCGGAAGAGGTGCGACCACCTCATCCCCGCTCGGCTCGTTTGTGTCAAATTCGTCCATCATGTCACGTTCCGGGCAAGGTTATTGCAGGGCCGAGTTGATCTTGGTGGAATCCTGCGGCCACCGGGTCGTCGGATCGGAGTTGTTGCGCACCGATTCGATGTCCTTGACGCGCTTGGCGATGTCGATCTCGCCCTCGGGCCGGCCGCGGAGCAGATCGACCGGATCGGCCACCTGCGCGGCGAGCATGGTCTGATAGGAGCAGCCGAGGTTGTAGTAGGGCCGGTTCTCCCACGATTGCAGCGTGGTGCCCCCCGCCATGTCATGCGGCCACTGCCCGCATTTGGAGACGACCCTGGCGCCAAGCTCCGCATAGCTCAGGCGGACGGAGGCCGCCGTCGGGTGGCTGGGTCCGGGGGCGATGCGCAGCTGTCCGCCCACGCCGCCGGCCGCAGCGATGCGGCGGATCTCTGCCAGCGTCCGCTGGGCCGGGGCGCCGGCCGGCAGCGCCGCCATCAGCGGGCCCTTGCCGCTCTTTTTATACTGGGCGACGAACTCGCGCACATCCTGGGTCTGGCGATGATCGAGGCCGGAATTGCCGGCGAGGAACACATCCATCGAGCGGGGCACATCGCCCACCACAATCGGGTGACGCTCCTCGAAATTATCCGGGATCTGGGCCACCGCCTCCACCGGCTGGCGGCGCGCGCAGCCGCCGGCGACAAGGGCGACCCCGATGGCCGCCGCGAGGGCGGCGCGCCGTGCAAGGCGGTGGGGGGGCTTGATGCGAAGCATGGCGGCGGTCTCCGGTCGGCAGGCGGTGGGCGTACAATCGGTCATGGCGGCGCTCAATCGTTGATGAAGCCGACCGGACCACGGAAGGTGTTGGGCCGGCTGACCCCCTGCCCGTAGGTGCGGACGAGGCGGTTCATGAACACGGTCGAGGGATCGGAGGCATCGGCAAAGCCGTCGTCAGGCTTGGCGATCTGCCCCGGCTCGCTGGGCTTGGCGATGAACGGCCGGACGATGATCATCAGTTCGGTCTCGTTGCGCTGGTAATCGCGCGAGCGGAACATCGAGCCCAGAATCGGCACGTTCATCAGCGCCGGCAGGCCGTTGAGCGCCTGACGGGACTGCTGCATGATCAGGCCCGCCGTGGCGAGCACCGCGCCCGAGGGCAGTTCGACCGTCGTCTCCGCCTTGCGGGTGCGGAAGGCGGGGGAGTTGGAGGCCGCGCCGACAAACTGGTTGTCGCTGTCGAGATCGGTCACCTCGGTGGACAGGCGGATGGAGATGCGCCCCTCCGACATCACGACCGGAGTGAAATTGAGCGCGACGCCGATCTGACGGTAGGTCAGCTGCACGGTGCAGACGCGCCGGCCGGTGGAGTAGTCGCAGGTCTCGCTCTGCGGCACGGGGATGTCGCCGCCGGCAAGGAACTTGGCACTTTCACCGGAGATGGCAGTCAGCGTCGGCTCGGCCAGCGTCCGCAGCACACCCTGGCGCTCCAGCGCCTTCAGAGTCGGCTGCTGGCGGCCGTTGTTCAGCGAGGCGCCGATCGCGGTATTGGACAGCACCTGCTTCTGCACCGACAGCGGGTTGTCGAGCACCGCCGACAGGGTGGAATCGCCGACGCTCCACGAGCCGTCGAAGTTGACGCCAAGCTGCTTGAGAACGGTGCGCTGGACCTCGGCCACCGTCACCTTGAGCATCACCTGATCCTTGCCGCGCACGCGCAGGGCATTGATCACCGAGCCTTTGGATTCGTAGAACAGCGACTGGCTCTGGCCGACCAGATCCTTGGCGACATCGATCGCCCGCTGGGCTTCAAGCGGGGAATCGACGATGCCGGAGAGGACGATGTTCTCGCCGACGCCGTTGACCTCGATCTTCGCATGCGGCAGGGCCGTGCGCAGCACCTCGCGCATCACGTTGATCTCGCGCGTCAGCTCCTTGGAGACGCCGATATCCAGCGCGGCGATCTGCCGGCCGTCGGCATCGTTGACGAAGACGCTGGTCGAACCGGCCTTGAGACCGATGATGTAGATCTTGCGCGCGGTGCGCACCACCGCGTTGGCGATGGTCGGGCTGGCGACGAACACCTCCTTGGCATCGCGCGGCAACTCGACGACGATCGACTTGCCGAGCGGCAGATCGATCCGCCGGGCGAGCACGGCATCGGCCGCGCCGGGCTGGAGGCGCGGCACAGGCGCTGTGTCCGGCAACCGGTTCTGCTGGGCCAGCGAAGGCCCGGCAGCCAGAAGCGCAACCGCGACCGCGACCGCCCGGGCGGGAGAGAAGGAAACGCAAACCCGTGCCATGGTGACCGATCCTCTTGCCATCGACTGTTCCGTGCCCTGCATCACCGCCGCACCGCTTCTTCCTGCGCCTGGCCGAAGCGCACCACCGTCATGCCGCGGCCGGACTCGTCATTGCCGAAATTGTCGGTTGTCTTCTTGCTGGCGTCCTGAAGGCTGCGCAGGGCCAGCGACAGCGTGCCGATGCGCTGGGCGAGCACGATCTGCTCGGCCTGATAGGAATCGAGTTCCAGCGTCGCGGTCTGGCCGGTGATGAAGCGCTCGCCGTTGCGCTCCTGCACGTTCTGGCCAATGGCCAGCACGCGAACATTGGTGATGACCGTATCGGCCTTGAACACATCGGTCCGCTTGATGCGGCTCGCCTCGTCGTCGCGCACCACGCGGACGACATCGACATAATCGTTGGGCAGCACAAAGCCGCCGGCGCTGTTGGCGCCCGTGCCCTCGGTGGTGATCGCCACCGCCTTCTTGCCCGGCGGCAGGATGGCCGAGAGAAAACCCGAACCGGACGACTTGATCAGCTTGTCACGGGTCAGCGGCTCGCCGGGGACGAAGGAGAAGCGGGCGATCGATCCGCGCACATCGGCGGTTGGATCCTGCCCCTCGACACGCGAGATGTACTTGTCCGAAATGGCCTCCGCCGGGAAGGCGATCCACTTCATCTCGGCATCGGAAACAGTGTTGCCCATCGGGATATCGACCGCGGCGACGAGCACCTCGGTCGTGCGCATCTGCGGCGCCTGGGCCAGCGGGGCTGCCTGCTCCACCGGCGCCGGCCCGGGACTGGACAGAACCCAGGCCCCGAGGGCGGCAAAGCCGGCAATACCCGCAACGATTAGACGAGACGATCTCATGACCCAAATCCGCGCAAGCGGGGCTTACCCCCGATGGTGATGCTGCGATTTGAGCAGGCAATCCTCAAAGTATGGTTAACAGTTTATGGAACGGCAGCGGAAAGAGGCGCACCAATTCGCGTCAGAACCGGCAGACGCAGGAAAACTCCGGCAAAAATGCCGGAGAACATTCGATTTGAACGCGCTTCTGCCGTCTGGAATTCTTCCGCCGCATGCGCGGATTCAGTGCACGCCCGAACGCAGGAAGGCCTGAAGCTCCGGCGTCTTCGGGCTGGCGAACAGTTCCTTCGACGGGCCCTGCTCCCAGATCTTGCCCTGATGCATGAACACCGTGACATCCGCCACATTGCGGGCGAACGCCATCTCGTGCGTCACCAGCATCATCGTCATGCCGCCCCTGGCGAGGTTTTCCATCACGGTCAGCACCTCGCCGGTCAGCTCCGGATCGAGCGCCGAGGTCACCTCGTCGAACAGCATCACCTTGGGCTGCATGGCCAGCGAGCGGGCAATCGCCACGCGCTGCTGCTGGCCGCCGGAGAGATTGTCCGGGTAGGCATCGAACTTCTCCGACAGGCCGACCTGGGCCAGCACCGCGCGGGCGCGGGCGTCGGCCTCCGCCTCGGACACGCCCTTGGCCAGTCTGGGAGCAAGCTTGATGTTCTCGCCCACGGTGAGGTGAGGGAAGAGATTGTAGCTCTGGAAGACGATGCCGACATCCTTGCGCAATTCGCGCAGCGCCTTCTGCTCCTGCGTCACGGCATGGCCGGCGACCTCGATACGGCCGGACTGGGTGACTTCCAGCCCGTTGACGCAGCGCAGCAGCGTCGACTTGCCGGAGCCGGAACGGCCGATGATGGCAAAGACCTGCCCGGTCTCGATGGCCAGCGAGACGCCCTTGAGCACCTCGACCGGGCCATAGCTCTTGTGGACGTTTTCAATGACGACGGCCGGCATGCATCACCTTTTCAAGATGGCGGGACAGGCGCGAAAGCGGGAAGCAGATCAGGAAGTAGATCAGCGCCACCACCGAGAACACCTGGAAGGGCAGGAAGGTTGCCTGGTTGACGAGGGCGCCGGCGCGGCTCAGTTCGACAAAGCCGACGACCGAGACGATGGAGGTGTTCTTGACCAATTGGACAAGAAAGCCGACCGTCGGCGGCAGGGCGATGCGCAAGGCCTGCGGCAGGATGACGTAGCGATACTGCTGCGCCCTGGTCAGTGCCAGCGAGGACGACGCCTCCCACTGCTGGAACGGCACCGATTCGATCGACCCGCGCCAGATTTCCGCAAGATATGCCGAGACATAGATCGACAGCGACAGCGAGGCGGCAAAGAACGCCGGCAGCTCGATGCCGAACAGCGACAGCCCGTAATAGCTCATGAACAGCACCATGAGCACCGGGATCGACTGGATGACGAGGATATAACCCGAGGCAAAGCCGCGCAGGATGCGGTTTTCCGACAGGCGCAGGATGGCCAGCGCCGCGCCGAAGGCCCCGCCGATGACAAAAGCCAGCGCGGTGAGCAGCAAGGTCCAGCCCGCCGAGCGGAGGATGAAGAAGAATTCCGGCCAGCCGAAGGTCGCCATCAGACCGCGCTCCCCTTGGCTTCGATCCGGGCGAGGCCGGACGTGTTGGGGAACAGGCGTCCGCCCAGCCACAGCAGCGAGGCCTTCAGCGTCAGCGCCAGCGCCAGATAGAGCACGGTGACGACGATATAGACCTCGAACGAGCGGAAGGTGTTCTGCTCGATGATCGAGGCAACGCCGGACAATTCACGCACCGCGATGAACGAACAGATGGAAGAGGCCAGCATCATCAGCACGAACTGGCTGGACAGCGCCGGCCAGACGCGGGCGAACGCCGGCTTGAGAATGACATACCGAAAAACCTGCCAGCGGGTCAGCGCCAGCGATTCGCCCGCCTCAAGCTGCGATTTATGGATGGAATCGACGCCGGCACGGATGATTTCGGAGGCATAGGCGCCGAGGTTGAGCGTCATCGCCAGCAACGCCGCCCACTCGCCGGTCATCTTCACACCGATCAGCGGCAGGCCGAAAAAGATCATGAACAGCTGCACGAGAAACGGCGTGTTGCGCATCAGCTCGACATAGGCATCGACCAGATGGCCCGCCCAGCGGCCGAGCAGCGTGCGCACCGCAACCAGCGCCACGGCGAGAACCGAGCCGAGCACAATCGCACCGATGGACAGCGCGATGGTCAGCCCGACGCCAGCCAGAATGGTGTCGAACTCGGCCCAGACCGCCTCGAATTTGAAACGACTCATCTCAACTGCCCGGCAGGAAAGAAAGACCCGGCGCCCCCTGAGGAGTGCCGGGCCGGATCAGGGCGATCAGAACGTCGGCAGCGGCGGCAGTTGCGAGCCGACCCACTTTTCCGAAATCGCGGTCAGTTCGCCGTTCTGCTTGATGTAGTAGATCACGTTGTTGAGCCACTGGTGCAGATCGTGGTTGCCCTTCCTCACGGTCATGGAATTGGGCTGCATGCCGAAGTTGAATTTCACCTCGGTCTCCTGATCGCCCTTGGCCTTGATCGCGGCGAAAGCCTGCGCGTCGGGGCTGGCCACGGCCTGAACCTGACCGGAGAACAGCGCCTGCATCGTGGTCGAATCATCTTCGAACCGGAGAATCTTGAGGTTGTGCGACTTTTCGCGGTTGACAAACTCACGCTCGACCGACGAGCCGCGGTTGACGCCCACCGTCATGCCCTTGAGATCATCCCAGGTTTTGATCTGGGTGCCCTTCTTGGCATAAATGCCCATCTGGAATGCACTGTAGGGAATGGTGAACTGCACCACCTTGGCGCGCTCCGGCGTCGGGGCAAGTGTGGCGACAAGGAAATCGACCTTGCCGGCTTCCAGCGCCGGGATGCGGGCCGGCGGGGTAAGCTGCACCACCTCGATCGGCACGCCGAGATACTTGGCGACGAGGTTGGCCACATCCATGTCGTAGCCGATGGCGTTGCCCTGCGAATCAACCGAACCATACGGCGGGGCACCAATCAGCACACCGACGCGGGCCTTGCCGCGCTTGACGATCTCGTCAACCGTCTGGGCGGTCGCGGTGGTGGCGGTGAGGGCCAGCGCGCCGAGCGCGGCGGCAAAGCCGACCATGCGGATAGATTTGAACCAGGCCATGAAGCGTTTCCTCTCGTTTGGCGTTATCGTTGTCGGTTGTCTGATGACTGGTCAGAGCACTATCAGCGGTGCCATGCTGCTGTCCAGAAGGGCGGGATCGATTTCATTCTCCATCCGGTCGAACATCGCATCGACAAAGCCGATCAGCGCATCGGAGGCGGCCACCGCCTTGTCGACATGGCAATTGGCGACAGCGTTGAGAATGGCCAGATGATGATCGACCGTCGGCTCAAGGCTCTGCTCGCCCGCCAGATGGGAATGATAGATATGGCCGATGCGGCGGAACACCGTGTGCAGCGGGCGCAGGGTATGTTCAAGAAACGGCTCGCCCGCCGCGGCGAGGATCAGCCGGTCGATGCTGCGGTCAAGCTGGTTGAACTCGGCCAGCGTCAGCCCCGCGCGCCGGTCGCGCAGCAGCCGCACCATGTGCAGGAACTGGTTGCGATGGCTGGGGCCGGCCCGCTCGGTGGCCAGGCGGATGACGAAGCGCTCGAGATCGCGCCGCAGGCGCAGCAGCAGCCGCTCGCGCGCCAGATCGATCGGCGCGATCCTCAGACCGTGGCGGGGGCGGATGATCACCAGCGTGTCGGCGGCGAGACGGTTGACGGCGTTGTGGATCGGCGTGCGGCCAAGACCGGTGGCATCCTGCAAATCCTGCATGGTCAGCAACGTGCCGGGCCGCAAAGTGCAGTCGATCAGCATTTCCTCTAGCCGCTGGTAGGCAAGATCGAATAGATTGACGCGGTTCTGCCGCGCTGCTGTTTCTCCGGCCTCGACCACCCGGAGCGGGTTCCTGCGCGGTGCCATTCCGCCCTCCCAGACGATCAGACCCTCTATGGGTTCCAGTATAAACATGTTGTGATATTTTACAAGATAATCTAGCGTCCGGCCCAAACGGGCGGCCGGCTTCCGGGCCGGCGCCGATGCCAGGAGGAACGGGCCACCATGAAGATCACCGCCATCGAGACCCTCCGCACCGAGGAGTTCGCCAATGTGATCTGGGTGCGCATCCACACCGATGCCGGGGTGATCGGTCTGGGCGAGACATTCTATGGCGCGGCGGCCATCGAGGCGCAGATCCACGATACCTTCGCGGCCCGCGTGCTGGGCAGGAATCCGCTGCATATCGAGGCGATCCACCGCGAGATGCTGAACCTGCCGATGGCGCAATCCTCGACCGGCGTCGAATACCGCGCGGCCTCGGCCATCGACATCGGGCTGTGGGATCTGTTCGGCAAGGTCTGCGGCCAGCCGGTACACCAGATGCTGGGCGGGCTCTGCCGCGACAGACAGCGCATCTACAACACCTGCGCGGGCACGAAATATGTCCGCTCCACCAACATCAAGCCGGTGTCCAACTGGTCGCTGGGCGCGGGCGAGGCGGGACAATACGAAGATCTCGACGGCTTCATGAACCGGGCGGACGATCTGGCCGAGAGCCTGCTCGATCAGGGCATCAAGGCGATGAAAATCTGGCCGTTCGACCCGGCTGCCATTGGAAACCATGGGCTTTTCATCACGCCCGAGCAGATGCGCGCGGCCGTTGCGCCGTTCGAGAAGATCCGCAAGCGCGTCGGCGACAAGATCGAGATCATGGTCGAGTTCCACTCGCTGTGGAACCTGCCGACCGCCAAGAAGATCGCCCGCGTGCTCGAGGAGTTCGAGCCGAGCTGGTATGAAGACCCGATCCGGATGAACTCCCCGCAGGCACTGGAGGAGTATGCCGCCTCGACCACCGTGCCGGTCTGCGCCTCCGAGACGCTCGGCTCGCGCTATCCCTACAAGGACATGCTGGACCGCGGCGCGATGGATATCGTGATGGTCGATCTGTGCTGGACCGGCGGACTGACCGAGGGGCGGAAAATCGCTGCGATGGCAGAGACTTACCACAAACCCTTCGCGCCGCATGACTGCATCGGCCCGGTCGGGTTCATCGCCGGCATCCATGCCGCCTTCAGCCAGCCGAACACGCTGATCATGGAATCGGTCCGCGCCTTCTATCGCGGCTGGTACAACGAGCTTGTCACCACGATGCCGGTGATCAAGGATGGCTATGTCTATCCGATGGAAGGGCCGGGCCTCGGGGTTGATCTCCTCCCCGCCGTCTACGAACGGGGCGATCTCACCGTCCGCCGGTCCAGCCTTTAAGGAGCGCTCATGAGCACGGGCCTGTTCGATCTTTCCGGCCGCACGGCGCTGGTCACCGGCTCGTCGCGCGGGCTGGGCCGGGCGATGGCGGAGGGGCTGGGCCGCGCCGGCGCGCGCCTCATCCTCAACGGCACCAACGCCGAATCCCTCGAACAGACGGTCGAGGTCTTCACCGAATCGGGTCTGAACGCGATCGGAGCGGCGTTCTCGGTGACCGACGAAGCGGCAATCAGTGCGGCGTTCGAGCGGTTCGACCGGGAGGGCATCGCGGTCGACATCCTCGTCAACAATGCCGGTATCCAGCTGCGCAAGCCGATGCTGGAGCTTGAGACCGACGAGTGGCGCCGCGTGCTGGAAGCGAACCTGACCGGCGCCTTCATCGTCGGGCGCGAGGCGGCGCGGCGGATGGTCGCGCGGCGGCGCGGCAAGATCATCAACATCGGATCGCTGACCAGCACGCTGGCGCGGGCAACCGTGGCGCCCTACACGGTGTCGAAAGGCGGCATCAAGATGCTGACCCAATCGATGGCGGCGGAATGGGCGGAGGCGGGCATCCAGGCCAACGCCATCGGCCCCGGCTACATGCTGACCGAGATGACCAAGCCGCTGTCCGAGAACCCGGCCTTTGACGGCTGGGTGAAAGGCCGCACCCCGGCCCGCCGCTGGGGCCTGCCGGAGGAACTGATCGGCACCGCCGTCTATCTCGCCTCCGATGCCTCCAACTATGTCAACGGCCAGATCATCTATGTCGATGGCGGCATGATTTCGGTTCTCTGAACGAGGTTTCCCATGCAAGCGGTGGTCATTCACGCCCCCCACGATCTGCGCGTCGAGAATTTTGCGCTGCCCGATGCCGCGCCCGGGGCGGGCGAGGTGCGGGTGAGGATGGCGGCGGGCGGCATCTGCGGCTCGGATCTGCATTATTACCAC
>ERZ1645187.4846-NODE-4846-length-10697-cov-42.729656_pt1 | contig 10697 bp, 10 predicted proteins | sample MGYA00575352_ERZ1645187 | MGnify/ENA primary metagenome ERZ1645187 (study PRJEB40837, sample SAMN11349314) | freshwater sediment metagenome | isolation source: river sediment | host: Sediment | place: India: Wazaribad , New Delhi | collected 2017-02-21 ...
CTCGATGTGGGTCGACTTGCCGGTGCCGTGGAAGCCGGTGACCATGACGCGGCGATTGCGGGCGAAGCCGGCGAGAATGGCGAGGGTGGTGTCGCGATCGAACAGATAGTCGGGGTCGACGTCGGGGACGTGTTCGTCCGGCGCGGAGAAGGCCGGCACCCGCAGATCACTGGCGAAGCCGAAGGCGTCCTTCACGGAAATCGTCGTATCGGGGACGCCGGCCACGGTCTTCTCGGTCTCGCTCATCTTTCCTCCATCCTCGTGCGATCGAGGCGCTCGCGGCGCGCTGATCGGTCCAAATCGGGCCGGTGATCGGCGAGGTGTTCGTTTCGGTCGGGCGCACTCTAGCCGAGGCGAAGGCGGCTCACCAGTCGCCCGTGTGCGCGTCGGCCATGAAAGGGGTGGGGGAGGCGGGGGCGGCGTCGCTCAGACCAGTCCGCCGCTCTTGAGCAGGCGATAGGCCTGGAGGATCTCCTGCAGACGGCCCTCGGAGGAGCGATCGCCGCCGTTGGCGTCGGGGTGATGCAGCTTCACCAGTTCCTTGTAGCGGGCGCGGATGTCGTCGCGGGTCGCCGTCTCGGGCAGGCCTAGGGTGTCGAGGGCGCGCTTCTCCAGCGGCTTGACCCGGCGCACCGGTTCGGGACGGGCGGCGCGGAAGCGGCCGCGGCCGAACTGCAGGCGGGGATCGCCGGAGCGGCGGCTCCAGTTCTTCGGGATCTCGAAATCGTCGGCACGCTTCTTGGCGCGGCCGGCGGGGGCGTCGGGGTTGACGCCGATGTTCCAGGTCGGGCGGTGGCCGGTGACGGAATCCTCGATCCAATCGGTCACCGCCTCGTCGGCCATGCCGGAGAAGTAGTTGTAGGACTTGTTGTAGAGGCGGACGTGATCGAGGCAGAAGTGATGGAACTGGCCCTCGCGGCCGCGACCCTTCGGCGCCAGATGGGCGCCGGCTCCGTCGCAGCCCTCCCACTCGCAGACCGGATGGCTGCGGCGAGCCACCGACTCCGGGTCGGGTTTGACGCGAATGCGTTCGAAGAGGTCGAAATCGAGAGGCATCGGGCGATCATGGGGTCTGGGGGCGGCGATCTCAAGGGTGACGCGGCGATATGGACCGCCGCGATGCTCCGCGAACTCGGGGCTTGCGGCGAATCGACTCGTGCTGCCGCCGTTTCGATTCACCGCCGAGCCGGTTAACATGCCACGAACGACCACCTCACGGGAACTCACCATGACCTATCGCGAGCGCATGACCGCCAAGCTCGAGGCCGCCTTCTCGCCCTCGTACCTCGAGGTGATCGACGACAGCGACCATCACCGCGGCCACGCCGGCGCCGGGGCGCTGGAGGAGACCCACTTCACCATCCGCATCGCCGCCGCCGCCTTCGCGGGAACCTCGCGCCTGCAGCGCCATCGCCTCATCAACGAGGTGGTGAAGGAGGAATTGGCCGAGCGGGTGCATGCTCTGTCGATCGAAGCGGATCCGGCGTGAGCGTAGGGAACGCGCGGTTGCGTTACGTAACCGTTCGTTGACGGAAATCGGGCATATGTCTGCCGGTATCCGACAATCATTCGTTGTACTCCGTTTCTCGAACCCTCCCGCTTCGCTCATGCCCCCGATCGACGTACAGACACTGATGATCGCGGCGACCCTGGTGCTGGCGCTCCTGGGGACGTCGCTCGTCCTGTCGTGGGTGCAGGAGCCGGCGGAGCGGGCTCTGCTGCACTGGGGGGCGTCGTTCCTGGTGGCGGCGCCGGCGGTGATGATGCTGGCGATGCGCGGGCACATCGCCGACTGGATCTCGATCGGGGTGGCCAACGCGCTGGTGATGGCGGCGCACGGGCTGTTCCTGTCGGGGATTCTCGTGTTCGAACGGCGGTTTGCGCGGTGGTCGCTGGTGCCGGCGGCGGTGGCGGCGGCGATCTGGGGCGGCGCCTGTCTGGTGCCGGGGTTCTTCGATCTGTTCATCCCGCGGGTGGTGATGGTGGCCGGCCTGTCGGCGGTGCTGGTGGGAGCGGGAGCGGCGATCGCGTGGACGAGCGGCGCCGGCGAACCGTTGCCGACCCGGCGCATCGCCGCCGCCTTCCTGGCGCTGATGGCGGCGACGCAGGTGGCGCGGGCGGCGATGGCGATCCTCCATCCGGTGGCGGCGCGGCTGGCGGCGATCAACGGCAGTTGGATGGCGCCCTTCGCGATGGTGATGCTGCTGCAGTCGGTGATTCTCGCCCATCTCCTCCTGTCGCTGGCCAAGGAACGGGCGGTGATCCGGCACAAGCGCGAGGCGGAGGTCGATCACCTCACCGGGGCCTCGACGCGGCGGGTGTTCGCTGAGCGGGCGCAACGACGGCTCGCCGAGGCGGGTGATCGCGGGGCGCTGCTGTTCTTCGATCTCGATCGCTTCAAGGCGATCAACGATACCCATGGGCATGCGATCGGTGATCGGGTGCTGGCCGCCTTCGCCGAACTGGTGCGGCGGCGGATCGGGGCCGAGAATCTCTTCGGCCGCTGGGGCGGCGAGGAGTTCGTGGTGCTCCTGGGCGAGGCCGATCTGATGAGCGCGCACCGGGTGGCGGAGACCATCCGCCGCGATTTCGCCGATCTCACCTTCGGGCACGGGGCGCAGCCGGTGCGCACCACGGTCAGCGTCGGCATCGGGCTGCCGGGGCTGGTGGCGGGCGACTTCGAGGCGTTGATCGCCTGCGCCGATGCCGGTCTCTATGCCGCCAAGTCGCAGGGCCGCGACCGGGTGGTCAGCGGCAGCCCGCGCCGCCGCGACGCGGCGTGAGGCGCGGGCCGTTCCCGTTCCCGTTCCCGGTCGCGCCGCCCGATCAGTCGGCCAGCTTCTCCACCAGGAAGTCGCGCACGCTCTCCGGCACCACGTCGTCGGCGATGAAGGCCTCGCCGATGCCGCGGGTGAGGATGAAGGTGAGGCGGCCGCGCTTGACCTTCTTGTCCTGGAAGATCGCCCGCATCAGGTCGTCGGCGGTGCCGACGCCGCCGGGGATCTCGGCGATCGTCGTCGGCAGGCCGACGGCAGCGAGATGCGCCTTCACCCGCGCGGCGTCATCGGGCGAGGCGAGGTTCAGGCGGGCGGAGAACTCGTGGGCGAGCACCATGCCGATCGCCACCGCCTCGCCGTGGACGAGGCGTTCGGCGTCGTAGTCACAGGCGGTCTCGAAGGCGTGGCCGAAGGTGTGGCCGAGGTTGAGCAGGGCGCGGGGGCCCTGCTCGGTCTCGTCGATCTTCACCACGTGGGCCTTGGCGCGGCAGGAGGTGGCGATGGCGCCGATACGCGCCGGGCCGCCGGCGAAGATCTCGGCCGAATTCGCCTCGAGCCACCGGAAGAACTCGGCGTCGTCGATGAGGCCGTATTTGGCCACCTCGGCGTAGCCGGCGCGCAGGTGGCGCGGATCGAGGGTGTCGAGGGTGGCGGTGTCGGCGAGCACCAGCGCCGGCTGGTGGAAGAGGCCGACGAGGTTCTTGCCGTGGCGGGTGTTGATGCCGGTCTTGCCGCCGACCGAGCTGTCGACCTGGGAGAGCAGGGTGGTCGGCACCTGGACGAAGCGCATGCCGCGGCGGACGACGCCGGCGGCGAAGCCGACGAGGTCGCCGATGACGCCGCCGCCTAGGGCGATCAGGAGGTCGCCGCGTTCGAGCCGGGCGGAGAGCACGCCATCGACGACGCTCTCCAGCGTCTCGAAGGACTTCGAGCCCTCGCCGGGGGAGACGACGATCGAGGAGAAGGCGAGATCGGCGTCGGTGAGCGACCGGGCGAGCGTCTCGAGGTGGAGCTCGGCGACGGTCTCGTCGGTGACGACGGCGAATCGGGCGCCGGGGAAGCGTGTCTTCAGCTCGTCGCCGGCACTGGCCAGCAGGCCGGGACCGATGAGGATGTCGTAGGCGCGGCCGGCGAGGTCCACGGGCACCACGGTGGGGGCGGTCATGTCGGGTCTCCCGGGTCGGCCGCCGCGCTGGGCGGGGCGGCGGCGAAGTGACGGTCGAGCGCGGCGAGGATCTCCTCGGCCATGACGTCCTTGGAGACGTCGCGCGAATTCACGGTGAGGTCGGCGGCGGCATAGACCGGATAGCGCTCGGCGACGAGGCGGCGCAGGGTGCCCTCCGGATCGGCGGTCTGGAGGAGCGGCCGCGTCGCCTTGGTGCGGACGCGGGCCCACAGCACGTCGGGGTCGGCGGCGATCCACACCGAGACGGCGGAGCGGGCGATGGCGGCGCGGGTCTCGGCGTTCATGAAGGCGCCGCCGCCGGTCGCCAGAACCTGCGGGCCGTCGCCGAGCAGGCGGGACAGAACACGGCGTTCGCCGTCGCGGAAGTGCGGCTCGCCGTATTTGGCGAAGATCTCGTTGATGGTCAGGCCGGCGGCCTTCTCGATCTCGACGTCGACGTCGGCGAAGGGGAAGTCGAGGGCCTGGGCGACGCGGCGACCGAGCGTGGTCTTGCCGGCGCCCATCATGCCGACCAGGACGATGGAACGCGGTCCCAGCGCGGCGCGGATGCGCGCGAGGGTGTCGGGGTCGCTTCGTCTGTCGTGCGGCGTCATCGTCCTCACCCGTCGGCGCGGATCCGTGCGGTCCACGCTTCTTCGTGGCGGAGGAATGAGCCGGGCGGCGGCTTCCGTCAAGCGCCGCGACGGCTCGGGTTGCAATGGGACGGCGATTGGGGAACCCTCGCGGTGGTTTCCCGCCGTCGGCGGGCGGGCGATTCGTCGCCGGGAGGGTGGCCGAGGTCATGCCGAGTCTGGTTCGTTTTCTCATCGGCTGCGTGGTGGTGGCGGTCATCGGAGCCGCCGGCGTGTGGGCGCTGGCGACGCAGGTCGAGCCGCGGCCGCGCGAGATGAGCATCCGGGTGTCGCAGGAGCGCTTCGACGCCAAGTGAGCGTCGGGCGGGCAGGGAGTGGACCGGCGCGATGGGCGCGGACCTTCGGCTCGAGAGCTTTCTGGAGATGATGGCGGTGGAGCGCGGGGCGGCGGCCTCGACGCTCGAGGCCTATCGCCGCGATCTCGAGGACTTCGCCCGGTTCGTCGGCGCGCGCGGGCGCAGCCTCGCGACGGCGGAGGGCGAGGACGTCGCCGCCCACATGGCGGAGCTGGCGGGGCGCGGTTTCGAGGCCTCGACCCAGGCGCGGCACCTCTCGGCGCTGAGGCAGTTTCACCGCTTCCTCTACGACGAGGGTTTCCGACCCGACGACCCGACCGGCAAGATCGATGCGCCGAAGAAGCGGCAGGCCCTGCCCAAGGTGTTGAGCGAGAAAGAGGTCGATCTCCTGATCGAGACGGCGCGGGCGGATGCGGAGGCCGAGATCGGGGCGGACGGTGCGCCGCTCTCGGCGGCGGAGGCGGCGCGGGCGAAACGGCTCTACTGCCTGCTCGAGACGGCCTATGCCTCCGGCTTGCGGGTGAGCGAGCTCGTCTCGTTGCCGGCGAGTGCGGTGCGCGGCGAGGCGCCGTTCCTCACGGTGCGCGGGAAGGGCGACAAGGAACGGCTGGTGCCCCTTTCGGCGCGGGCGAAGCGCGCGATGGCGGCGCATCTCGCGGCGACGCGGGCCTCGGGGCGGGGAGCGTCGAAGTGGCTCTACCCCTCGTGGAGCGAGAGCGGGCACGTCACGCGGCAGGCGTTCGGGCGCGATCTCAAGGCGCTGGCGGTAAGGCTCGGCCTCGCGCCCGACCGGGTCAGCCCGCACGTGCTGCGGCACGCCTTCGCCAGCCACATTCTGGCGCACGGGGCAGATCTGCGGGTGGTGCAGCAGTTGCTCGGCCACGCCGACATCTCGACGACGCAGATCTACACCCACGTCCTCGACGAACGGCTGCGCGATCTGGTCGAACGGCATCATCCGCTGGCGGAGGAGTGAGGGCGCGCGTCGCGCCCTCACGCTCTCAATTCACGAGAAGAAGCGGAAGCGCTTCTTCTTCGGTTCGGGCGTCGCCTCGTCCTCGGTACCGGGGTCGTCGGGGATCGGCGGCAGGGCCGGGTCCTTGGCGCCGTTGGCCCTGGCGGTCGGCACGGTGACGCCCGGTGGCGGCGTCGGCACGGTGACCTGCTCGGCGTTCTCGGCCTCCACCAACTCGGGCGGAACCCGGATCGGTGCCTCGGACGGAGGTGCGGGGACGTCGGGGAGCGGAGTTTCGACGACGGTCTCGGGCGCGGGGTCGGTCGCCGGGGGCGTCACGGCCTCGGTGGTGGTCGGGGCGGCGACGGGCGGTTCGGCGGGAGCGGCGGCGGACGGCTTCGGCTCTTCGACCGGGCGTGCGGTGCGGGCCGCGGCCGGCGCGCGTTCGATCGGCACCAGTTCACCGGAGACCGCATTGGCGGTGCCGGCGTCGTCGATCGCCTCGGTGATCGGGCCGGCGGTGTCTTCCGGTGGCAGTTTCCACTCGAAGGCGTCGAGGCGGCCGGTGACCGGCGACAGGGCGGCCCAGGTCTCGGAGACGTGACCGTCGGCGACCCAGGCGCGATCGCGCGGGGCATGGACGGCGCGGGTGAGCCAGGTGCGGGCGGCGGCGACGTCGCCGTGTTCGCCGTCTTCGAGGGCGGCCATGGCGAGACAGATGCGGCGGGTCGGGGTCTCGGCCAGGAGCGGTTGCAGGGCGGCGCGGGCGGTGCCGAACTCCCTCGCCTCGATGGCGGCGCGGGCCAGCGCCAGAGAGCCCTCGGGGTGATTGGCGCGCAGCTTCACCAGATCGCGGATGCGGCCGAGGCGGTCGCGGGCGGAATCGCCGGAGCGCAGGTGGGCATAGGTGTCGGCGATCTCGGGATGGGGTTCCTGCTTCCAGGTCGCCTCGAGGATGCGGGCGGCCTTGCGCAGGTCGCCGCCGGCGGCGGTGAGACGCGCGGCGAGGCAGGCGGCCGGCACCAGATCCGGGGCGAGGCCGTGGGCCTCGAGGGCGTTGCCGTGGACGACGTCGGGGTTGGTCAGCTCGCGCTCGAGGCCGTCGGCGGTCAGCACCACGGCGCGCAGGCGACGGGCGGTGGCGCGATCGACGATGCCGTTGCGGCGATTGCGGTCGATGGTCTCGAGGGTGCCCTGCCAATCGCGATTCTGCGCGCGGTGGTCGGCGAGCGCGGTGCCGGCCCAGGCGAGCTTGGGGGCGGTGCGGTTGGCGGCCTCGGCATGGCGGGCGGCGGCGGCACCGTCGCCCCAGCGCACGGCCTCGACATAGAGGCCGCGCAGGCCGAGAAGACGGGTCTCGGGCTTCTCCAACATCGACTGGAAGGCGCGCTGGGCGCTGCCGCGATCGCCGATCAGCTGGGCCGACTGAGCTTCCAGCACCAGGGCGAGCGGCTCGTCGCCGAGGATCCAACGGGCCTCGTTGGAGGCCTTGGTGGCGGTGGCGAGATCGCCGGCGCCGATGGCGATCAGGCCGCGCGACAGGGCCGCCCAGCCCTTCTCGCGACGACGACGGCCCCACCAGCCGAAGATCGATCCGGGCATGCGGAAGATCACCTGCACCAGGGCGATCAGCACCAGGATCGCCACCACCAGGGCGCCGAGGGCGACGAAGGCGGTGGTGGTGTCGGTCTCGACGCGCTGGCCGAGCCAGACGAAGGTCACTTCGCCGGGGTTGTCGGCGAGCCAGGAGAAGCCGAAGGCGAGCGCCAGAAGGGCGGCGAGGAAGACGAGCAGCTTGATCATCCCGTCACCTCACTGACGCGGTTCGGAGAGCTTGGAGACCACCGCGGCGGTCTGAGCGGCGAGGGCGGCATCGACACCGACGCGGGCGCCGAGGGCGGCCCCCCATTCGGCCGAGACGGTGCGCGACTTCTCGGGCAGCGCCTGCCATGCGGCGAGCGCGCCGGCGAGGTCGCCGGTCTTCATGCGGGCCTCGATGCGGGAGACCAGAGCACCGAGATCGGTGCCGGCACTGTCGCCGGCCGGACGGACGCGGACGACGCCGCCGGCGTGGGAGAGCAGACGATCCATCACGCCGGAGCCTCCGGCGGCGCGGGCCTCCTCGGCCTCGTGCATGGCGCGCAGCACGGCGGGCAGGCGATCGCGCAGGGTGGCGACCGAGGGAACGCCCTTGTCGGCGAAGGCCTCGAGGCCGTCGAACTTCAGGGTGCCGGCGGCGGCGCGCTTCACGACGTCGAGTTCGCCGCGGAAGGGGCGGCCGGTGTCGACGGCCGACTTCAGGTCGGCGAGCGCGACGGCGAGCACGGCGTCGGACTGGGCCCTGTGGGCGGCGTCGGCGCCGGCCTGGAGGGCGGCGAGCTTCTCCTCGACCGAACCGACGCGGCTGTCGGTGGCGGCGCGGGTGGTCTCGAGGGTGGCGGCGACGCGGTCGCGATCGGTCTTGGCGTCCTTGCTGATGCTCTCCAGACCGCCGAGGCGGCCGATCAGGGCATCGACCTCGCCGCGCAGGCCCTCGATGCCGCCGAGACGCTGACGCATGCCGTCGACGATGCCGGCGACCTCGGCGTTGCGTTTGGCGACTTCCTCGGCGATCTGTCGCGTGGCGGCGGCGAGGCCGGCGCGCAGCTCGTCGATGCGGGTCTGGTCGACGGCGATGGCACTCGAGGCGCCGTTGGCCAGTTCGGCGAGTTTCGCCTCGAGGTGGGCGGTGCGGACGGCGGCCTCCTCGCGGGCGGCGGCGACGGCGGCATCGACCTTGGCGGCGAAGTCGGCGAGCGCCTGCTGCGGCACGCCGGCGGGCAGATCGGCGAGCGCCTTGGCGACCGAGGTCTGGGCGGCGTCGAGGCGGGCCTTGGCGGATTCCTCGAGGCCGGCGAGGCGGCCGGCGAGGTCGGCGGGCAGCTTCAACGCGGGGGACTTCTCGATTTCGGCGAGGCGGGCCTCGAGCGGGGCGAGGTCGACCGGCCTCATCGCGGCCTTCAGATCGGCGAGAGCCTTCTCGGCGGCGGCGAGGCGTTCGTCGGCGGCGGCGAGCTTCTTCGCCGCGTCGGTGTCGGTCGCGACCGCCTTCTTGGCCGCGTCGGTCTCGGCGGCGAGGCGGGTCTCCATCGCCTTCAGGCGGGTCTCGAGGGCGGTGCGGTCCCCGGATCCGGTCTGCTGGGCGAGGTAGTAGGAGCCGCCGACGCCGAGGCCGCCGCCGGCGAGCGCGGCGATCACCGCGGCGACGGCGATGCGGCCGCCGCCGGCCGGTTTGGCGGTGGGGGCGGGCGTCGGGGCCGGAGACGGGTCGGACCGAGTGGGTTCGGACGGGGGGGATTCGGGGGCGGTCGGCTCGGCGGCGACCGCGGCGGGTTCGACGGCGGCGGCTTCCGGCGTCTCGGGGCTCTCGGTCACCGGTGCAGCGGCGACTTCGCCGGCGGGTTCGGTGGTCGGCTCGGTCGGGGACACGCCGGTCTCGGGCGGTGTCACGGCATCGTCGATCGGGGTGCCGGTTTCGCTCCGGTCGGGTTTCGACGACATGCGCGGTCTCCTGGTGTTCGACGTTCGAGGTGTTCGACGTTCGAGGTCGCTCAGGCCCCGCCCGCATCCGGCGGTGCCAGGGTCGCCAGCAGGGCCGATTCCTCGGGCCTCGCGGCGACGATGGTCGTGGCGCCGATCTCCCGGAAGGGGCGAGCGGCGGCCTCGGATATAGCATGGATGGCGAGACCCGACGAAGTCGGAGAAAAGCCGCAAGCCTTCCACGCCGCGACGATCAGAGACGCACTTCGCGGCGAATAGACGGCAATCGCATCGATCTCGCCGCGGGCCAGCGCGGCGGCCGTCTCGGGGGGGAATTCACCAATTTCTTCCGAGCGATAGATCTCGCGTTCGACGACGCGGAAGCCGCGCTCGGCGAGGGTTTCGGCGAAACCGGGGGTGCGATCGCGGCCGGCGAGCCACAGGAGGGCGCCGGCGTCGACCGACAGATTGGCGCAGATCAGGCGGGCGAGGTCGTCGCGGTCGCCGTCGGCGGAGACGACCGTCGCGAAACCGAGGTCGCGGGCGGCGGCGGCGGTGCGGCGGCCCACCGCGAAGAGGGGGAGCGCGCGCAGGGCATCGAGGTCGGTGCGACCCTTCAGCGCGGCGAGCGCATTGGCCGAAGTGACGACGAGGGCGGCGGTGCCGGCGAGCGGCAGCTCGATCTCGGCGTCGAAGACGAGGCGGGTGAGGGGAGCGACGACGGCGGTGTGGCCCAGCGCCTCGAGGCGGGCGGCGGTCGCCTCGGCCTGATCGGCGGCTCGGGTCACCAGCACGCGCATCGGCTCACCCGGCGGTCGCGACGAAGAAATCGGGGCCGCCGCGCTGCTTGAGCTCTCGCCCGGCCTCGCGGCCGATGGCCTCGGCCTCGGCGATGGGGCCGGAGCGGGTCAGCGCATGAGCCTCGGAGCCGTCGGGACGCAGGATCAGGCCCTCGAAGTGGACGGTCGCGCCCTCGACGCGGGCGAGGCCGGCGATCGGGGTGCGGCAGGAGCCGTCGAGTTCGCGAAGAAACGCGCGCTCGAGGGTCAGGGCCACGGCGGTCTCCTCGTGATGGATCGGCGCCAGCATGGCGGAGGTGGCCTCGTCGCCGACCCGGCTCTCGATGCAGATGGCGCCCTGGCCGACGGCGGGCAGGAAATCGTCCGTCTCGATCAGCGAGGTGATCTCGGCGGCGAGGCCGAGGCGGCGGAGCCCCGCATTGGCCAGAAGGGTGGCGTCGGCGACGCCGTCGGCGAGCTTCTTCAGGCGGGTCTGGACGTTGCCGCGGAACTCGACCACCTCGAGGTCGGGGCGCAGGCGCTTGACCATCGC
>ERZ1645187.4847-NODE-4847-length-10696-cov-11.268866_pt1 | contig 10696 bp, 9 predicted proteins | sample MGYA00575352_ERZ1645187 | MGnify/ENA primary metagenome ERZ1645187 (study PRJEB40837, sample SAMN11349314) | freshwater sediment metagenome | isolation source: river sediment | host: Sediment | place: India: Wazaribad , New Delhi | collected 2017-02-21 ...
AGCGCGCCGCCCTGTCACGGCGGAGGTCGCGGGTTCAAGTCCCGTCGGGGTCGCAAGGCATGGAGGGCCGGTCGAGAGGCCGGCCTCCTGTGTCGGGGCTCTGTAGCTCAGTTGGTAGAGCGTTCGACTGAAAATCGAAAGGTCACCGGATCGACGCCGGTCGGAGCCACGGAGAGAACCCCGGACCCACGAGGTCCGGGGTTCTTCCGTTCTCCGGGTGTCGCCGCCCTCCGCAGCGGCCCCCTAATCGAGCGGGCTCATGTCGAGGGCAGCCTCGGCCAACGCGAGGACGGTCCACGTGCGCCCGTCCTCCGCGGTGAGCTCCCACGCGGGCACCAGGAGGCTCGCGCCATCCGCGGTGGTCCACTGCGCGAGGCCCAGCTCGGCGGCGGTGACGGCCACGTCCTCCACCGGCCACCGCACCGGCGATCCCGCCGCCGGCGGCGCCGGCGGCTCCGTGGGCGACGGCTCCACCGGCAGCACCTCCGGCAGCGCCTCAGCCTCCACGGCCACGTCGCCTTCGAGCACCGCCCCGCCACGCGCTGCGGGCAGGATCGAGAAGCCGCCGATCGTCCCGAAGCGCGGGTCGGTGATCCGGGTGACGGCCTCTGCCGCCCCCACCACCGGGTAGTCACCGAGTTCGACGAGCGTGGCCAGTGACCCGGACAGCGACTGCAAACCTGCCCCTGTGAAGCTCGCCCACCACGCCACGCCGGTGCGGCTGCCGTCGAGAACCTGGTTGGCGGCCACGGAGATCCACCCCGAACCCTCGTCCTTGCTGATCTCGTACTCAAAGCCCTCGGGGTCGAGGCCGAGCTCCGCCAGAAGGTCGCGCGTGAGCTGGCGGGCCTCGTCGTCGCCCGGGGCGGGCCCGAGATCCGGGCACTCCGCCGCGGTGCCGTCCCGCACCTCCTCGCAGTTCCACGGGTCCGTGGCGGGGTCGTAGTAGTTCAGGCCCGCCTGGCCGTCCGGGTACACCATCACGTAGGCCGCACTGCCGTCGAGGGGCCCCACGGTCCACGACCCGTCGACGAGCTCCGGTTCGCCCGCCACCCCGAGCACCGCGGCGACCTCGCCGACGCGCTCCGCGCTCCAGGCACCGGTGGCGTCGAAGGCCCAGGTGACGGCCGTCCCGGCGTCGTCCGGCAGGGCGACGGCGCGGAACGTCTGCCGCTCCGGCCCGCCCGGCCAGATCATCCGCTCCGCGGCGTCCGGGGCCAGCGCCCCGTCCGCTCCGCCCGCCATCGCCTCCTCCTGGGGTCCGGCCCCGTCGGTGTCCTCCGCCATCCCGGACGTCGCAGCCTCGTCAAACGACGCCGAATCGGTCCCACCTCCCGCGAGGATCGCGCCGCTGCCGAGGCCGAAGCCCACCGCCCCCACGGCGACGGCGCTCGCCGCCGCGCCCGCGACGCGCAGCCACCGGGTGCGGCGGCTGGGGGCGCGGGTGAGATCGGTGACCGGGGCGACGCCGGCGCCCCCCTCCTCGGCGGCGATCCGCGCGTCGACGGCAGCACGCAGGTGCGTGAGGTCCACCTCGGAGTCCCGGGCGGGATCGGCCGCGCGCAGGCGGTCGAGGATGGCGTCGTCGTGGTCGGTCATGGCCTTCTCCTCCTCGTGGGAAGTTCGCTGACCTGTCTGTGTGCCCGGGTGCCGCGTTCTTTCAGGCCCCGGTACGTGCCGGCGGTCACGCCGCTCACTCCCCCGCCCACGCGAGCGCGAGCCGCGAGCGGGCCCGGGACAGGGCGGCATCGGCCCCGGAGCGGGAGATGCCCAGCGCCTCCGCCAGGCCCTCTCCCGTGAGTCCCTCCCAGGCGTGGAGCAGCAGCACCTCGCGGTCCCGGTCCGAGATCGCGGCCAGCGCCCGGCGGACGGTGTCGTCCGTGACCGCGAGATCGGCGGGGTCCGTGAGGTCCGGGGTCTCCGGCAACTCCTCCACCAGGAGCGCCGCCCTCTTCCGGCGGTGGTTGGCGAGCAGGTAGCCGGCGCTGCGGTAGAGCCAGGGCAACTCGGCGCCGTCGGGGACGTCGTCGCGCCGCCGCCAGGCCAGGGCGAGGGTCTCGGCCGCCAGGTCCTCCGCGTCCACTGGGGCGCGGCGCAGGAAGTACCGGCGCACGGCACCGGCGTGCGCGCGGAAGAGCTCGTCGAACCAGGCCTCGTCGTGTCCCGCCACTGCTCCCTCGCTCTCCCGCCCCGCGCCCGCGGTCTCATGTCCTGTGTCGCGGCCTCCCCCAATCTTGCACGCCCGATCAGCCCCAACGGCGGAGGACCGGCCCGCGGCCTTGACCGAACCGTGACCCATCGGCCGCCAGGATCCGACGTCCTCGGCACACATACTGGGTGAGAACTCACCGAGGAGGACACCATGGACGGGAACAGCACGGTCAGGAACGGCTCCGGCCCGAACGGCACGGCCAGGAGCGGCATCATCCGGTGGAAGATCGCGGTGGCCGTGCTCGCCACGCTCCTGGTGGCGGCCGTCTCGATCATGGTGGGCACGTACTTCCTCGGTGCGTCCGCCCCCTTCGCCATGGGGGGCGACGACAGCGGCGGCGGCTGGGTCGAACAGGGGTACGCAGCGGACGGGGCAGCGGAGGAGATGGCGGCCGTCGACGAGGCCTCGTACGGCGACATGGCGCCCATCCCTGTCGAGGACAGGCTGGTGCGCTACGCATCCCTGACCGTCCAGGTCTCCGACGTGCCCGACGCCGTCGCCGGCATCCGCGACGCCGCCCAGGCGGCGGGCGGCTTCGTCCAGTCCTCCGACCTCTACACCGACGGCGGCCAGCCCCGGCCGCTGGAGGACGGCGCCGCCGCCGAGCCCACCCTCACCGGCGGGTACCTCACCGTCCGGGTGGTGGACTCCGCGCTCGAGTCCTTCCTCGACGCCGTCCGCGGCCTCGGCCGCACCACCGCGGAGAGCCTCTCCTCGGAGGACGTGACCACGCAGTACACGGACCTCGACGCGCGCATCCCGATCCTGGAGGCGGAACGCGACAGCCTGTCCGCGATGCTCTCCCGCGCCACCACCGTGGAGGAGGAGCTCATGATCCGCGACCGGCTCGTCTCGGTCACGGCGGAACTCCGCTCCCTCCTCGACCAGCGCACCGTGCTCGCGGACCGGGACACCATGGCGACCGTCTCCATCGCGCTCACCGTCCCGGCCTCGGCGCTCTCGCCGTCCGCCGTCGACATCCCGTGGTTCTCCTGGTACGAGCTGCAGCTCGCCTTCGCCGCGGGCGTGGCCGGCTTCCAGCGGATCGTCTACGCCGTCCTCACCGCCGCCATCGCCACCGCACCGATCTGGATCCCGCTCGGGATCATCCTGGCGATCCGGCGACGGCGCCGCGCACGGGCCGCTGCCACCGCACCGGCGGACCTCACCCAGGCGGAACCGACCCCGGCGGACGCCCCCGCTCAGCCGTCAGAGTAACCGCCCCGCCCGGCGGTTCGCGACGGGGCGTCACGTCGTAGCATTGTCATCGATCCAGGAGGACCGATGGGCAGACACGCCGCCACCACCCCCGCCGCGCCGTCGACCGGCGCCGTCGCCACCGCCACCAACCTGAGCAAGATCTACGGCTCGGGCGAGACACGAGTGGTGGCGCTCGACGACGTCGACGTCGCCTTCGGCCGCGGCGAGTTCACCGCCATCATGGGACCGTCCGGCTCCGGGAAGTCCACCCTCATGCACTGCATGGCGGGGCTGGACTCCCCCACGTCCGGGCAGATCGTGGTTGACGGCCTCGACATCTCGCACATGTCCCAGCGGGAACTCACCAGGGTGCGGCGCACCCGCATCGGCTTCGTGTTCCAGGCCTACAACCTGATCCCCACGCTCACTGCCGCGGAGAACATCACGCTTCCCCTCGACATCGCGCGCGCGGACGTGGACCGTTCCCGCTTCGACCAGGTGGTGGACGCCGTCGGCCTCCGGGACCGCCTGCACCACCGCCCGTCGGAGCTCTCGGGCGGGCAGCAGCAGCGGGTCGCCTGTGCCCGCGCCCTCGTCGGCAATCCGTCCGTGGTGTTCGCGGACGAGCCCACGGGCAACCTCGACTCCCGCGCCGCGGCCGAGGTGCTGGGGTTCCTGCGCCGCTCCGTGGACGAGCTCGGCCAGTCCGTGGTCATGGTGACCCACGAGGCCACCGCGGCGGCCTACGCCGACCGGATCCTCTTCCTCGCCGACGGCCGCATCGTGCACGAGCTCCTCGAGCCCACCCACGACTCCGTGCTCGCCGCCCTGGCCGACCTCGCCCCCGCCCCCGCCGAAGTCCGCTGATGCTGCGCCTCACCCTGCGGGACGTCCGCACGCACTGGGTGCGGTTCATCCTCTCGATCCTCGCCGTCTTCCTCGCCACCGCGTTCGTGTCGGGGACCTTCACCCTCACCCGCCTCCTCGGCAACACGATCGACCAGCTGAACACCTCCGTGGCCTCCGCGGACGTCTACGTCCGCGGTCTCGAGGCGGAGGGCACCGCCGACGACGGCGGTGGGGGCGGCCCCGGGGGTGGCCCCTTCGGCTCGTCCCGGGACCTCCTCGACATCGCGCTCGCCGAGGAGATCGCGCAGGTCGACGGCGTCGCCGCCGCCCAGCCGGAGCTGTTCGGCATCGCGTACGTGGTGGGGTCGGACGGGCTCGCCGTGACCAACTCGCAGGCGCCGTCGTTCGGTTGGGCGCTGTGGGAGGAACTGGGCCTGGCGACCGCCCTCGACGGGCGGCTCCCCACGGGCGAGCGCGAGATCGCGCTCGACACCCCCACTCTCGAGAAGTCCGGGTACGAGATCGGCGACACCGCCCAGGTGAGCGCCGGCCAGCTCCCGCCGGTGGACGTGACGATCGTCGGCGAGGTGGAGTACTCCGTTCCCCTGCTCGGCGCCACGATCCTGGTGGTCTCGCAGGACATCGCGCGCGAGGCCTTCGCGCCCGACGGCACCGTCTCCCAGGTGGCCGCTATGGCCGAGGAGGGGGCGGACCCGGAACAGGTGACCGCGGACGTGCAGGCCGCGCTCGGCGACGGCGTCGAGGTGGTGACCGGCGAGGAGATCCGCGAGGAGCAACGCACCGCCACCGAGCAGGCGCTCGGGTTCGTGGAGACGATCATCCTGGTGTTCGCGCTGATCGCCCTGTTCGTGGGGTCCTTCCTCATCCTCAACACGTTCGCGATGCTCGTCCGGCAACGGCAGCGTGAGTTCGCCCTCCTTCGCGCCATCGGTGCCTCCCCCGGGCAGGTCCTCGGCACGCTGCTCGCGCAGGCGGCCCTGATCGGCCTCGTGGGCGCGAGCCTGGGCATCGCGGGCGGCGTCGCCCTCGTGGTGGGCCTGCAACGCCTCCTCGTGGCCCTGGGGATCGACTTCAGCGGGACGGCGGTGAGCCTCCCGGTGGACCGGGCGGTGCTGGTGGTGGTGGCGGCCGTCGTCGTCACCTCGCTGGCGGCCGTGATCCCGGCACGAGACGCCGCCGAGACGGCCCCCGTGGAGGCGATGCGCCCGGAGAACCCCAGGGCGGAGAAGTCGCTCGTGCTGCGGGCGATCATCTCCGGCGTCATCCTGCTGGGCGGGATCGGCGCGGTGGTGTACGCGGTGCGCGAGCTCAGCGGCCCGGTCCTCGGGGTGGGTGCCTTCGCGGTGCTCCTCGGCGTGCTCGGCATGGCGCCGGTGTTCGCCCCCGCCGTCCTCGGGACGCTCGCGCTGCCGCTGAACGGGATCCGCCCCGTCGGGCGGCTCGCCCGCGGCAACGTGGTGCGCAACCCGCGCCGCACCGCCGCCACCGCGGCCGCCCTCACCATCGGGATGGCGCTGGTGTCCGTGGCGGCGGTCGTGGCCTCGAGCGCGACGGCGTCGACCCGGTCCATCGTCGAGGACCAGGTGAACGCGGACCTCGTGGTCACCTCGGCGACATCGTTCCTGCCCGAGCAGATCGTGCCCCTCGTCGAGGGGGTGGAGTCCGTGGAGCAGCTCGCGGTGACCCGTTTCGGCTTCGGCAACTCCCCTGACCTCGATGACGCGATCAGCATGGCGGACCTCCCCCTCGACGCCATGGGCACGCTCTACGAGATCCCGCTCGAGGCCGGCGAGCTGCCGCAGACGGCCGAGGAGATCCTCGTGCAGCTCGAGGTCGCGGAGGATCTCGGGCTGGAGCCGGGCGACGACCTCGGCATCACCACGCTCACCGGCAGTGAACGCTACACCGTGGCCGGGATCGCCAACGAGCAGTTCTTCGGCACCGACGTCATCGTGGCCACCGAGACCTTCGACGCGATCGTGGCGCCGGACCGTGCCCGCCTCACCGGGATCGGGCTGACGGCGCGCGACGGCGACGTCGAGGCCCTCCGCGCTGACCTCGCCGAGGCGGTGCGCGCCTTCCCGTTCGTCTCCGTCCTCACGGGCGACGAGCTGGGCGACGCCATCGCCGACCAGGTGAACACCCTCATGGCGGTGCTGTACGCGATGCTCGGCCTCTCCCTCGTCATCGCGGTGCTCTCGATCGTGAACACGCTCGCGCTCGCCGTGATCGAACGCACCCGCGAGATCGGGCTCATGCGGGCGGTGGGCCTCGGGCGCGGCCAGCTGGGCATGGTCATCACCGTGGAATCGGTGCTCACCGCACTGTTCGGCACGCTGACCGGCATGGTCATCGGCGTCTCGCTGGCCTCGACCCTGCCGACCATCTTCAAGGACGACGGCCTGCGCATCCTCGACATCCCCTGGGGCCAGCTCCTCATCATGCTGGGCCTGACCGTGGTGATCGGCGTCCTCGCCGCCATCTGGCCCGCCATCCGCGCCGCCCGCCTCCCCGTTCTCGACGCGGTCTCCAGCGAGTAGGCAGCCCCGAAGGCTCTCCGACAGGCCCTTCGGGGGCTACTCGCGGGCGACTGGTCGTGCGAACCCCGCCCAGAACGGGGACAATGGCGTGGTTACCGTCTTCACGTATGCCAAAGGAGTCCCTTCCAGTGAGCACACACGAGAATCCCTCGACCCCGCCGGTGGGCGCGCCCCCGACGATCGGTGAGCTCGTCTCCAAGGTGTCGGAGCAGTTCTCCGCACTGATCCGTGGCGAGATCGAGCTGGCGCAGACCAATCTCAAGGCGAAGGCAACCAGGCTCGGTGCCGGCGCCGGCATGTTCGCGGCCGCGGGCGTCCTCGCCCTGTACGCGCTGGGCATCCTCCTGCTCGCCGCGGTCTGGGGCCTGTACGTGTGGCTCCCCCTGTGGGCCTCCGCCCTCATCGTCGGCGTCGTCCTGCTGATCGTCGTGGCGATCCTCGCGCTCGTCGGCAAGAAGCAACTCGATGCCTCCAAGCAGTTCGAGGTGGACCCGAAGACGGGCCTCAAGATGGACGTCGACGCCGCCAAGAAGGGGATTCAGCAATGAGCGACAGCAGCAAGGCTCCCAAGCGCTCCGCCGAGCAGATCGAGGCCGATCTCGCCCGCACCCGGGCCGAGCTCACCGACACCGTGAACGTGCTCTCCGAGCGGCTCAGCCCGAAGACGCAGATCGAGAACGCCAAGCAGACCGCCAGGGCGACCGCTGCCGACCTGAACGACAAGGCGATGGCCTGGGCGGACACGGCGACCGGCAAGGCGGCCGGCTTCGCGGAGACCGCGTCCGTGAAGGCGAAGGACGTCGTCGAGGAGGCCGCCGAGGGGGATCCCAGGGCGATCGCGATCATCGGCGGCGTGGTGGCAGGGGCGGCGGCCCTCATCGCCGGCGCGTTCCTCCGCCGTAACCACTGAACGCACCGGGCGAGGTCCCCTGCCCCCGTCCACCGAGGGGGCAGGAATGGCATTGACGTGCCAGGAGCATGTAAGTTTGACCCACGAAACATTGACCACTCGCTCGGGACCGCACCAGGGGTGCACGATCCCGCCTCTACGTCGAAGGGGGTCGTAGCCATGGGGCGCGGCCGTCAGAAGGCTAAGCAGACGAAAGTCGCACGCAGGCTGAAGTACTTCAGCCCGGACACTGACTACCAGGCGCTGGAGCGGGAGCTCACCGGCACCCGGTCCGCCGTCGACGAGGATGACGAGGACTACGACGAGTACGAGATCCCGCCGGCCACCGACGAGGACGACGACTGGAGCCCCCGCCGCTAGGGAGCCCGTTCAGCTGTAGGTACCCCCGAGGGCGACTGCCCCCGCGGCGATGCCCTTGGTGCCGCTCACCACCGTCGCCCCCGCTGGTGCCTGGCCGCCCACGCGCACCTCCCCGATGGTCCAGGCCTCGACGCCCGCGTCACGGGCGGCCCCGATGATCCGCGCCTCCGCGTCGGCGGGAACCACCGCGAGCATGCCCACCCCCAGGTTGAAGGTGCCCTCGAGGTCGTCCCAGGTGACGTCACCCAGCTCGCGCAGCACCCGGAACACCGGCGGCGGCGCGATCTCCCGGCGGTCGACGACGGCGAGCGCCCCCGTGGGCAGCACGCGCGCCAGGTTGGCGGCGAGCCCGCCTCCCGTCACGTGCGCGAACGCGTGCACGCCGGGCAGCATGGAGAGGCAGAGCCGGGTGTAGAGCCGCGTCGGTTCGAGGAGTTCCTCCCCCAGGGTGCGGCCGAACTCGGGGACGTCGCGCTCGAGGGACCAGCCGGCCACCTCGACGATGCGGCGCACGAGGGAGTACCCGTTCGAGTGGAGGCCGGAGGACGCGAGCGCGACCACGCGGTCGCCGTCGGCCACGAGATGGGGGCCGAGGATCGCCTCGGCGTCCACGACGCCGGTGGCGGCGCCCGCGACGTCGTAGTCGTCCGGGTCCATGACGCCGGGGTGCTCAGCCGTCTCTCCCCCGACGAGGGCGGTGCCGGTGGCGGCGCACGCCTCGGCGATGCCACGCACGATGTCCGCGATGCGCTGTGGCACCACCTTCCCGCAGGCGATGTAATCGGTCATGAAGAGGGGGGTGGCCCCGGAGACCACGAGGTCGTCGACCACCATCGCCACGAGGTCCTGCCCGATCGTGTGGTGGACCCCCATGGCCTGGGCGATGCGGATCTTGGTGCCGACCCCGTCGGTGGAGGTGGCGAGGACGGGGCGCTTCATGGCGAGGAGGGCGGAGGCGTCGTACATGCCGGCGAAGCCGCCGGCGCCGGTCAGGACCGCCGGTGTGTGGGTGGCCGCCACCGCGGACTTCATGAGTTCGACGGCGTGGTCCCCGGCTGCGGTGTCCACCCCGGCGGCGGCGTAGTTGAGGCTCATGGGGTCTCCAGGTCGGCGAGCGGGAGGGTGGTCTGGTGGAGTGGCGCGGCGCGTGGGATGGGCGCCGGGTAGTTTCCGGTGAAGCAGGCGGTGCAGAGGCGATCGGCGGGGATGGTGGTGGCCGCCACCATGCCCTCGAGCGAGATGTACCCGAGGGAGTCCGCCTCGATGTTGGCGCGGATCTCCTCGATGCTCAGCCCGTTGGCGATGAGCTGGGCGCGGGTGGCGAAGTCGATGCCGAAGAAGCAGGGCCACTTCACGGGCGGCGAGGAGATGCGCACGTGCACCTCCGCAGCGCCGGCCTCGCGGAGCATGCGGACGAGGGCGCGTTGGGTGTTGCCGCGGACGATGGAGTCGTCCACCACCACGAGCCGTTTGCCCTCGATGACCTCGCGCAGCGGGTTGAGCTTGAGGCGGATGCCGAGCTGGCGGATGGTCTGGGTGGGCTGGATGAAGGTACGCCCCACGTAGGCGTTCTTCACGAGCCCGTTGGCGAACGGGATCCCCGAGCCCTGCGCGTAGCCGATGGCGGCGGGGGTGCCGGAGTCCGGCGTCGGGATCACGAGGTCCGCGTCCACGGGGTGCTCGCGGGCCAGGGTGCGCCCCATCTCGAGGCGGGAGGAGTTGACGGACCGGCCCGCGATGCGGGTGTCCGGGCGGGCGAGGTAGACGTACTCGAAGATGCAGCCCGCCGGAGCGGGTTCGGCGAAACGGTAGGAGTTCAGCCCGTCCTCGTTGACCGTGAGCAACTCCCCTGGCTCGATCTCCCGCACGAAGGTGGCGCCGACGATGTCGAGGGCGGCGGTCTCCGAGGCCACGGCCCACCCGGCGGGGAGACGGCCCAGCACGAGGGGGCGCAGTCCGTACCGGTCCCGGGCGGCGTAGAGGGTGGACTCGTCGATGAACGCGAGCGAGAAGGCGCCCTCCAGGAGGGGCAGGGTCTCCTGGGCGTTCCGCAGGAGGCTGGGGTTCGGGTCCGCTGGGTTCCCGCGCAGGAGGGTGGTGATGACGGCGGTGTCCGTGGAGGAGCCGCGCCCCAACTCGCCGCGCAGGTCCGCCCCGTAGCGTTCGCTGGCCAGCAGCATCAGCTCGGGGGTGTTGGTCAGGTTGCCGTTGTGGCCGAGCGCCACGGTGCCCGCCGCGGTGGGGCCGAGCGTGGGCTGGGCGTTCTCCCAGGTGGAGGCACCGGAGGTGGAGTAGCGGGTGTGGCCGAGCGCGATCTGGCCGCGCAGCGAGGACAGCGCGGTGTCGTCGAACACCTGGGAGACCAGGCCCATGTCCTTGTACACGAGGATCTGAGAGCCGTCCGACGTGGCGATCCCGGCGGACTCCTGGCCCCGGTGCTGGAGGGCGTAGAGGCCGAAGTAGGTCAGCCGGGCCACGTCCTCGCCGGGCGCCCAGACGCCGAACACCCCGCACGAGTCCTGCGGACCCTTCTCGCCGGGGAGCAGCTCATGGGTCAGCCGACCGTCGCCTCGCGCCACGGAGCCCACCCTACCGCCCGCGCCG
>ERZ1645187.4848-NODE-4848-length-10695-cov-5.497838_pt1 | contig 10695 bp, 19 predicted proteins | sample MGYA00575352_ERZ1645187 | MGnify/ENA primary metagenome ERZ1645187 (study PRJEB40837, sample SAMN11349314) | freshwater sediment metagenome | isolation source: river sediment | host: Sediment | place: India: Wazaribad , New Delhi | collected 2017-02-21 ...
ATTTCTTCAATTTCAAAGAATGTATCTTCAGAACTTGATAACCAATTTAACAATAATGCAGTTTTTTCTTCTTTAGTTCTGCAAACTAAAAAACTAATATCTGAATCTTTTAAGATATCTATTTCTCTACTAGACAATCTTTCCGGATAAATAACTCCGTCTTCCACTAAAGGAAGTAGTTCAGAAGTTATACGATCAGATTTTCCAGTAATAGTAATACTATGTGTACTTGAGCTATTAGTCTCAAATACACGCCTCCTAATTGTTTTCATTTAATGTACCCAATATTTTCCACTAATTGCTTCCGCAGTCAATGGAACAGTTTTACAAAACGGTTTTCCAGCGGCTTCCATACAATTAACAAGAATAGATTTAACCTCTTCACACATGTATTCAGGACATTCTATTAAAAATTCATCATGGACTATATTAACTATTTTAACTGTCATCCACCAATTTCTTCTTAGAATTTCTTTAATAAATAGGATACCTGCAAATTTAGTACAATCAGCACTAGATCCCTGAATTCTATAATTTTGAGAAATACGCTGTATTTCATTTTTTGCTTTGTTATACTTACCACTAATTTCTCTAGGATTAGGATGAGATACCCAGAAGTATTTATCTTCTACCTCTTCCCTATATTTAAAGTAATCATTATCAGTAAGATTAAAAAAGTATTTTCTGCCAGTAACTTTGTTAAATTCAACATAACCAAAGTAAGCAGCTTGCCTAAATCCAAGATCAAAATATTCTTTAAGTTTAGGAAAGGAATTAAAATAAGCTTCATAAACAAATTCTCCTTCTGATTTAGAGATATTACAGTTTTTAGCTATTGTAGACCCATTTCCTCCGTAATTAATACTAAATCCAGCAACTTTTGCAAGATACCTCTTATCAGCAAATTCTTCTTTTATATAGTTTAGTTTCTCAGGTTCTAATTCTTCAATAGAACATCTTCTGATTGATGGATACATTAGAAATGCTATGTAACTATGCATATCTTTGAATCCTTTTGCATAGAAGTTCAACAAATTAGATTCTTGTGAAAAATTAGCTAGAACTACTTGTTCTTGACTTGCAAAGTCAGCATCAATCATTACATTCCCTTCTTCAGGTATAAAACAGCTTCTAGTTTCTTCTCCAGATGGAATATTCTGAAGATTTACAGTTTCGTCTCTTTTATTTCCACAAGAAAGTCTTCCAGTATCTTGTATCTGACTAAAAGTAGTATGTATTCTACCAGTTACAGGACTAATATATTTAGCCCAGTTATAACCATAAGTAGAAATTTCTTTTTGTAATTCTTTATATTTTAAATATATTGGAATTATTTCAAAGTTATCAGCTTGAGGTTTAAGAACTTTAGCATCTATGGATTCTTTAGTAACACCTTTATCATTAAAAGTAACATCTATTCCATAACTCTTAAAAAGTTCTAAAGTTTGTTTGGGAGAATCCCAATTTATTATACATTCTTCTTCTCCAGTAAAAAGGTCTCTCATACCAGAAAAGTATTTATGTTTTTTATCCCTAATTAAAATACTTTCTAATTGTTTTTTTACTTCTAAAGCTTCAGTAATATTTGTATTAGTTCTTAAAGACCATTTATTAAAATCTAGTTTAATTCCACAGTACTCTACATAAGCTAACACTATAACAAAAGAATTTTCTAAAGAAATAGTATTAACAATACTTAAATCTTTAGCTAATTTTAATTGTTTTCTTTTTATTTCAGACAAATATTTAACATCCTTAGCTCCATATACTAAAACTTCGTCACTCAAACCATGAGATATAATTTTACCTCTAACAGATTTATCAAGTTCTACTTGACAATATTTTTGGGCTAAAGTAGCTAAGTCTCTTCCAGAATATTGTAAACCATTTGTTAAAACAACTTCTGCAAGCATAGTATCATATATTTTTTTTAATATGATATCTTGTTTAAAAAGAAATTTTAAATCAAATTTCGCATTTTGAAGTATAAAAGTACTTTTAGAAGTATTTAAGTAATCTTTTAATAAATTAGGTATTTTTCCTCCATAACTAGCAATGTCAAAGACTACTTGGAAATCAAAATTTCCAATTTGTAAAAGTAATAAATCTTTAGTATTAAAATCTAAACCAGAAGTTTCAGTATCTAAACCTAGTTCTTCTTTATCTTTAATTAAATCTATACCTTCTTCTAAACTAATAAAAGAATATAAGCTTTTGTCAAAAAGATAGTTTTGATTTGTAACTAAATAAATCATTACAGTTTAAATCCTTTATGTTCTGCAACAAGTTCTATTTCTTCCATTCTTTTTTCCCAAGCTACAATATGTCCAGATACTGTTCTTTCTAAACTAAATAAAAGTCTATTTCTTAAAGTATCTAACTGTACAGTAGTTAGATCACTATATTTTTTATTTGGCTTAATATTTAGTAAAGCTCTCATTTGAGTATAATTAATTCCTCTCGGATTAATTCCCAAATATTCAATATCTTTTATAGATAATCTGAATCGAATTAAATCCAATCTATCTAACATCTTTCCATTTTGGTCATATTCTGTAAGTTCTTTAGATTCTGCTGGAGTTAACCAAATTCCTTGTTTAAGAATGAAGGATCTAGTAATATGTTTTTTATTAAATACTCCTAATCGATCTAAACATCCATCAATAATAAGATTAAGTGGAATATTTTCAAATTCTCTTGGAATATTAGAAAATACTAAATCCATAGAAGGAAGTGTGTTTCCTAAAAATTCTTTATTATTTTTTAAGAAAGTATTGATAGACTCCATTAAAGAAAATCTAGCCATATTATGTTCTTGTTCTAAAAATCTAATAAATAATTCTGCTCCACATCTATTTCTTTGATCATCTATATTTTTCAATACAAGATGTCTTCCTGGATTATGATTATCTGTGTTAAATAACATTATTTTACAATGTTCATAACAATTTTTTAATTCATCTGCATTCATAGACATTAACTTTTTTTCAGTTTGTCTATATTTTCCGTCTTTATCTACTGTTTTATTTCCTTTCCATATAAAAGAATTTAAATCTACTTCTCTTTTGCTAATAGCTTCTGTTAGTTTTTCTCCAATTAAAGTCATACCTTAAAGTATTATTTCTTTGTTTTTAATAATAGTATTTTCTAAAATAAAATTATTAAAATATATATTAGAATACTGATAAATTTGTTTCTGTTGTGTTGCTACATTAAAATATTCTTCTCCAGCTTTTATTATTTGATATTCCAAAAAGCCAATATCTCCAACATTTAAATCTGGAACTTTCCAATTAGGTAATCTAGTACACATAATGTAACTTCCATCTTCTTCAGATTGAAATACATAATTAGTATAAGTACCTTCTCTAATAGCTAATAATTTAGCTTTAACAACCATCAACTAAATAAGAATATCATAATCCATATAATCTTCTGTACTATCTTCTAAACCATCTTGAAATAAAATCTCATCTTCTAATATAAGATCAAGATCTGGATTATTCTCTTTAAAAGAATCCATTTGTTCTTTATCAAGGAAATCAATCAAATCAACTAATTCTCCTTCTTTAGTAAAAATAAGATAAGTCATAATTACTCTAATAATTTTTTTATCTTTTTAGCTCTTAAAAATATATCAGAAGTTTCTTCTATGATTGTTACAGCCATTCTGCTAACATTTTCTTCTTCTACTTGTTCTTTAATAAGTTTTTCAAGTAACCAAGCTGTTGTCATAAAATCTTTTTCTAACAAAGAAGCTTCATATATTTTATAAATCATTTGAGTAGTCTGTATTTCCCTATCTACAGTTAACTTAAAAGGACTTACATAATCATTAAATTTTTCCGTATTCTCAGGAATTACTGGATACATGAATTTTACATCAGCTTCGGAAAGATAAGTACTAATCCAATTATGATGTAATAGTTCTTCATCTGCTCTTTTTAAATAATAATCTTCTAAATCTAAAATTCCCTCAACGCTGAAATAATTAGCAAATGTTCTATACAAGTTATAATTTTTTAACTCGTGTGCTAATTGTTCTATTAAGAGTTTGGAAATTTCTTCACTAAGTAATTTTAATTTCCGATTCATTTTTCTTTTTTCTTTTTTTAATTTGTCTTGAGTAAACAACAAAATCATTGTTTATTAACCAATCAATTGGTGCAGCATGCAAATAACAAGAAATCTCAATGTTTTTATTTACTTTGTAAGATTCTACTACAGGCAAATTAATTAAAGATGAAAAATACTTAGTATTTGCAACAAAATAATAATTTTTATGAAACACATTTACACTTAACTCATAAATGAATTGATTAAGAACATGTCCTATAACTATTACTTTTCCTTTTTTATAATAAATCATTAATATGTTTATTAATTAATTTCTTTAGTAATTTATTTTGAGAAGTATTATAAGTAGGATTCCAATATGCTCTATTAAAATGTTTTAATGTACTAATTGCATAGTTCTTCTCCCAAATTACTTCATTTTGATACATTTCTGGAATACCTTTATGAATACCAGTGCTGTCTACAAATCCCAATTCTGGAATATAAAGTAAAACATGTAAACATCCAAAAGCTTTGATTTCCGAAAAAGTATAATCTTCTTCATCATGAATTAAAAAAGCTTCACAATCTATTCCCAGTCTTTTAAGTTTATATCCTAAAAATCTAGCATAATGAATACATCCTCCATGATTTAGGCAGTCTATATTAGTCTCTACTTCATTGTTTAAGGAACTAATTCTATCTCTCAAATTACAGTATTTCTGTGACAATTCCATATTCTAAACATTGTTTTGAATTATACCATTTGTCTTGACTATAAAGTTCTTCTGGATTTGTTATTAATGTCCTTTCTTTAATGATACTATAAAGATCTTGTTTTAAAGATTCAATTTCATCAAAGTAGATTTTAATTTCTGAACTAGTTCCTAACACTCCACCACTTGGTTGATGAAACATAATCCTAGAATGTTTAGTACAAAGTCTTTTTTCTCCTAGTAACATTAAAATAGCTCCCATACTTGCAGCTACTCCTACACAAACTGTTTTTATTGGAGATTTAACTAATTTTCCAAAATCATAAATAGCAAGCCCAGCATTTACTTGTCCTCCAGGAGAGTTTATATAAATAGATATTTCATCATGACTCACTGAATCCAAATATAGAAGTTGTGCTACTATTTCACTAGCAAATTCATCATCTATTACACCATCAATGAAAATAATTCTATTTTGTATTAATTTTGAAAAAACGTCAATAACGTTAATATTTTTTCCAGGTTCTACAATTGTTCTATACCTATTCATTAAGTTTTGCTTTACTAGCTTCTACAGCAAAAGTGTCACATAATTCATTGTATTTATTTCCTACGTGTCCTTTAGTGTGTTGCCAATTAATATTGCAATCTTTGACTAAAATATCTAATTTTTCCCAAAGATCATTATTTTTATTTCTCTTCCAATTTAAACTCATAGTACCTATTACATACATGGAATCACTCCATATAGTAAAAGATTCTATATTATTTTCTTTAGCATAAATAATTCCTTCTATTACTGCTAAAATTTCCATTCTATTGTTAGTAGTATTTTTTACACCACTAAACCCATAATCTACTTTAACGCCATCTTTAATAATTACAAAAGCCCATCCACCTTGATTTCTAGAAAAGCTATAAGCTCCGTCAGTATAAATTTCATACATTATCGTATCTTTCTTTATATTTTCTAAGCATCATTTTATCATGAATTTCATCAAAAGAATATGGACGAAATTCATAACTATCTAATCCTATATCCATTCTTCTGAAATTAAGATTTAAGACTTCATTATTTATAGTACCATGTGTGTGTCCATGAAGATGAATACTTCCTTTTTCACAATTATTCCAAGATACTAGAGGATAATGACTAAGAATTAAATTATTTTTACCTACAGTAATTTCACATAATTCTGGTAAGATTATAAATAATTCTTGAGCTTTCTGGCCATTTTGAAGAATCTTATTTTTCTTTATATGCTCGTCATGATTTCCAGGAATAAAATAAATATTATTACAATTTATTTGTTCTCTAAATATTAAAATATTATTTATTCCACCAAAACTCCAATCACCTAAAAAATAAAAGTCATCATTTGGTTGTATATACTTATTATAGACATCAACAATAGTTTTATTCATATCTTCAAGAGAAGGAAAATCTCTACAATGAGTACCTTTATCAATCCAAGTTGAGGTACTAAGACAAATGTTTTTATGTCCATAATGAGAGTCTGCACTAAACCATTTCATCTTCTATATATCTTTTCATTTTTTTTATATTAGTAGCTTTATTCATACTACCACAATACACACTTTTTTCTTTTAGAAAATCATAACCTGAATAGTAACCTAAAAGACTGTTATAAATAACGTAATTATAAGTTTTATTAAAAGTTTCTTTTAAAGTTTCTCTTATTTCTTTTACGTCTTCTAATTTTACAGTTCTTTTTTTATTAGTTACTATCATTATTTGATCTTCTACAAAAACTTCAAAATCTCCAATTTTCATAAATTCTCTTTTACAATATCCTTATATAAAGTATTTAAAGAGTTTGAAATTACTTTCTTTATTTGTAAATAATTTTTAATGTGTTCTTCCAAAGATTTTGGACTCTGATTAAAAGGATATTTTTTACCTTTACGGAACTTCACAACTTCTTTAAAAGCATTTTCAATTTGAGAAAAATGGCCAACAACGTCAAAATTTTCTTCAGTTTTAGAAGTTTTATGATTTCTTTTTAAAGATAAAATAAAAGTTTCATCAGAATAAAATATCTGAAAATCCTCTTCTTTAATTAATAATGTTTTCATCAGTTTTACAATTATCAAAAAATAATTTAACTTCTTTTTTAAAAACCTGAATATACTGTGCAGTTGTTAATTCTTTATATTTAATGGCTAATCTATAGCTAATTATATGTTTAACACAACTTTCAAAAGTCATTCCATAACCATATAATTGAAACTCTGATCTTTCTTTTTCTGAACCTTCATGAATTTTTTCTAAAAAATAAAGGTCAAAAAATGGAGAGGATTTAACCTGCTCCATTTTAAAATCAATATCACTTATAATCATTACTTGTAATAAACACTTGAACGGCGAAGCATTTCTTCTGCGAGATTTTGTAAACTTTGTGGAACTTTCAAATCATATTCAGGATCTTCCATACTTTTTAAAGCTCTTCTATAAGCAATGTCTAAACCTTTCTCTCTATTGAAAGTATCAAGTTTATTACACAATGACCAACCAATGATACCATTTTCCAATGCCATCATTACTCCTCTAGGAGCACCTTTACAAAGCGTTAATTCTAGTTCACCAGTTTTATCATTTTCAATAATAGCTTCTACAGCTTTTTCTCGATAATACTGAATCAAAGCCTTTCCTTCAAAATCCTTAAAATTTTTAACTTTCATACCTTTAAATTTAATAATTAAGACCTATATTATTTTCTTCCATTCTTAAAGTTAGGATAAAGAGTTGTTATAAGATCACTTTGCCAATACTCCTCTGTATCAACGTCCATGATTGTTAATTTATTTCCCCATCCTGCATTAGTATCTAAATTCCATACATTAACCGCTTTTTCTGGAATTCCTTGAATAAGTCCAGTATGTCCAATAAATACATTCTTATACATTTTAGTTTTATTTAAAATTCCTACACTTTCAGCAGACTTAGCTTTATACCATAAACTTCTATCCCAAAAATACTCTTCTAAAAGATCATTTCCAAGACCATTTATGGATACATAACCTCCATGAACATAGGCATTTAAATTATCATCTATGTAGTAAGGAACCATTTTTTTAAAATATTCATCCCTATGTTTAACCATAAGATTAATATTTCCAATATAAGCATTAAAAGTTACTTGTCCTCCTTGAGAAAGCCATGTATGTGGACTATCTCCATACTCTAACCAATTTAAAGTCCATATATCATGATTTCCTGTTATAGGAATTAAATTAGGTATAGTAATTAATTCTTCTATACATTCAGGAACTTCTGGGTATCCATCGGCTACATCTCCTAATACTATTAATTGATCTTCTTCTTTATTAAAATTACTTCTTTCTAAACATTGAAGAAGAGCTTTATGAGTACCATGAATGTCTCCTATTGCAAATCTTTTCATTAATATAATTCTTCTAAAAGATTAATAATTCTATCTGATTTTTTCTTTTTACATCTTCTAAATGTAATAAGAATATTTTTGTCTCCTTTATGTAAGTAAGCCCAAGTTACGTTATCTTTAGCGTGAGAATGATCTAAAGAGATCATTAGAATAAACCACTTTATTATAAAATAAAGAAAGGCATCTGCTGTAACTTTAAAGAAACAATAGATGCCTACAACAAAAGGAATAAATTTTTGCATAATAATTTTAATTTAGTAACCCTGAATGGACTCAAACCATTCTCTTTCGGACCAAAACCGAACGTAATCTTCCATATACTACAGGGCAATTTTAACTAATCTTTAGTTTCATCTATTATATCACTAAATTCTTCTGAATATGATTCAAAAGCTTCTTCAGTATACTCTTCTGCAGAATAATCTAGCCAACTTTCTCTTTCTTCATTGTAAATTTCAAACGCATCTTCTTCAGTTGCTTCAGGATACTCTTCTTGAAGCTCTTCTAAAACTTCTGAAAGAGTTCTCAAACCATAAAGTCCAGAATAATCCTCATATACCCCACAAGCTCCTTCATAAGCATAACTACTAGCTTCATCAAGAGTATCTTCATCTATAATCCTACAATTATCTGCTCCACCAAAACCTCCACTTAATCCATAAGTAATAATAAATTTTCCCATAATAATAAATAAATAAAACGTGGAGACACAAGGAGTTGAACCTCAGCCCATGGATTTTCAGTCCATTGTACAAATAACCACCTATACGATATCTCCTTAAGTAGAATAGGTCAGATTCGAACTGACGTGCTCAGCATCCCAAATGCCGCGAGATAAACCGCTCCTCTACTACTCTATGTGTGGACCTTGTGAGATTTGAACTCCTCTTTCACATTGCAAATGTGATGTACTAACCGGATTATACTACAAAGCCCTTTTATTTTTAATTAGTCGACAAGCTAGGATTTGAACCTAGAACCTTCACAGTATCAGTGTGACATTCTAACCAGATTGAACTACATGTCGAAAAGAAGCAACGGCTGGATTTAAACCAGCCTACCTGGTTTTGCAGACCAGTACCTGTATCCACTGGTTACGTTGCCTTATACTCCAATTTTATATTTATCTTCTTTAAAAGATTTTTCATTTTGATTAAAGACATCAGTTAATAAAGTATCTTTAGTGATTATGGAATTAAATCCCAATTTATCAGATAATTTTTGTGCCCTGTCTTTTGATAACTCTTCAAATTCATACTGAGCTATTATTCTTCCTTTCCTTTGTAAAGCACTATCTATTTCATCTATATTACAGTTAATAGTTGCTAATATTTGGATATTAAATATATCTGAGAGAAGACCGTCTGAAATATTTAATATTGTAGATATAGTAGAATTTTGAGTAGTATCTCTACTTTTAAGTATTTCTTCTGCATCTTCAATTACTAATAAAGAATTTGAACATTGTTCTTGTAAAAATTCTATAAATGAAGGAGATGCTAATTTTTCAGCAAGGTATGGTGGAAGAAATATAACTTTCTTATTAATATTTTGTAAAAGCCATTTAATATAAGAAGTTTTACCTGTACCAGGTTTTCCATGTAATATAACTATACCATCAGAAGTATTCTGTATTCTATGATCTATTAATTTGTGTACTTCAAGGAAATTTTTATTATAATTTAAATCAAAATCTATAAAAATATCTTTATTACTCAGTTTAAAAGATTTAGTATAAAGAGAACCATTAGAAGAAGATGCTACTAAATTTAAATTATGAGACACGTAAACTGGTGTTTTAATGTCTAAAATCTTTTTAAAATACTCTGTATTAGTTATATCTGGACAACCAGAATATAATGATACTATAGCTGAGGAATCATCTTCATAAAATTTCTTTTGATAGGGACTATCTAAATCTATTTGTAAAGTTACAACTATTACATTATTAGATTTATAATAAAATTTATCTAAATTCTGAGAATACCTTCCACTAAAAACTTCAGTACTAAATAATTTAAAACCTTCTTCATCTAAAAAATTTAAAACATCTTTATAGCATCTGCCATTAAAAGTTGCATGGGACATTTCTTCAAAAAAATTATTTTTTTCAAAAAAATCAAAAACTTTTCTAATTTTTGATTCTTGCGTTGAATATATTTGTTGCATTACTCGTATTTAGAGATTCGATTTTCTAATTGTTTAATTAATTCCTTGACAAATAAGATTCTTTGTTTCTGACCTTCTTTATCTAAAGGCCACCAATAGGGTTTAAGCATAGAATAATGTTTATTATAAAAGAATTTGCTAAATAATCCTGGTCTATTAGAATTAATAAAATAATAAGATAGATCAGATTCTATTGCATTGCAAATTCCAATAAGTTCATTATTTTCTATGACACTTAAAGCTTTAATTAAGTCTTCTTTAATTAATTGCGCAAATGATTTATTCATAACTAATAAATTAAAAAAAAAATAAGGAGGAGATTATCTGAT
>ERZ1645187.4850-NODE-4850-length-10692-cov-6.735264_pt1 | contig 10692 bp, 8 predicted proteins | sample MGYA00575352_ERZ1645187 | MGnify/ENA primary metagenome ERZ1645187 (study PRJEB40837, sample SAMN11349314) | freshwater sediment metagenome | isolation source: river sediment | host: Sediment | place: India: Wazaribad , New Delhi | collected 2017-02-21 ...
AATTCCAGAGCGTATTCATGTGCGCGACGGGCTGTTTCTCGAACCCCGCGTGGAATTGCCCGAGCGCGAAATTCACCGCGAAGGCCGCGACGATGAACGCGAGGACGCCCCGGAAGAGGTGCGAATCACGGAGCATCACGAGGTCGCGGATAGCGCCGACCGTGCAGAAGCGCGTGCGTTGCGCGAGCCACCCGACGAGAAGCCCGGCGCCGAGCGAAATGAGAAGCGGCGCGTGCGCGGCGCCCGGTCCTTCCTTCGAGAAGAAAATGGGCCCCGCGCCGTCCTTGCCGAACGCGGGGTGCAGCGCCAGCAGCGCGAGCAGTGCGACCGCCGCAAGCGGCAGCATGAGACCGGAGATTTTCGACGTCGCGTGCGAGCGGCCGAGGCTGAAGCCGTTCCAGAGGAAGACGATTCCGATGATCACGCCGGTCGCGAGTCCCCCGATCCCGGCGAGCGCGTTCCAGTCGCCGCCCGCGAGGCGAAGATACGCGCGCCAGGGGCAGCCGAGGAAGATGAGCGCGCCGATCATCGCGAAAACGCCCAGGAAGAAACGGACGATCGGGGACGAACCGCTCCGGGGGGAGTATTCGCCGAAGGCGAGCGCCGACAGGAACGCCCCGATGACGAACCCGCCGATCTCGGGCCGCAGGTACTGGACGACCGCCGCGCGGTGCAGCCCGAGCGCGCCTGCGATGTCGCGCGTGAAGCACGCGACGCATATTCCCATGTTGCCGGGATTGCCGAATTTCACAAGGAGCGCCGCGAGCGCGCCGATGACCGCGCCCGCAATCATTGGGCCGTGACGGGACATGAGAAGTCCGTCGGAAGATTTCAAGACAACCACCTCTCGATTCGTCGTTTAGGGAAAAACGGAAGATCGCGCCCGGAGCGCGAACACAGGACAACGCGCCGCGTTATCGACGCACGGCGAAACGTCCGCGGCGGAAAACGCCCTGCGGACGGTCATCGCGAACCCGGGAGGTCGGAAAGACAGGGAGAAATCAGGAAGGGAACGTCACGAACAAAGAGGACGCATATTCCCGGGGAACCGACGGATAATCCATGCAGCCCGTGCATCGGTCTGTACGGATCGTCAGACGAAACGCATCATCGGTCTCCCCCCTGTTCTGTCGGAATATGTTCCGGAGGGAATTATACCATTTCAGGCGTACAGGATGAACTTCGGGGAGGAGGCGAGCACTCCGGCGACCTTCGCGAAATCCGGAACGGAGGAGTAATCCGGCCGGAATTTCGGGGCTGCGGAGGGATCTTTCGTCGCCTTTGCGGCCTGGAGCTGATCGATTCGCGTCTGAGCCCTGCGGATCGCGCCGATGACCTGCGCCGTTGTCGCGAGGTCCTGCGACGACGGACTTGCCGGGGAAATCGCGGCCAACTGGACCTGCCGGAGCATCCGGAGCGCATCCTCGGGCGACGTCCCCGCGGGGATGCTCACGTTCACGCGACCGCCGACCGCGTAGAAACGACCGTCCGGGCCTCGCTGGTAGACATACGAAGCCGACCCGACCGCCGCGCCGCCGATCGCCTGATGCAGCCGCTCGTGAGCCTGCACCTCGGTATGGTAGTTTCGGAAGTTCCGGAGCGTCTCCTTGTTGACGCGTCCGGAATAGTCGGGATAGACCCCGGATGACGCCGACGAATCGAGAATCCTCATGGCGCGTCCCCTCCCGGTTCATAACTGCACAAACATTATACGCAATATGATCTGCCATTCGCAAGGCCCCCGGTCCCGAGTTTCGCGAGCCCCGGGGTGATACAATGCTGCAAACTACGGAAAGCGGCGGCTCATCGGGACGCGCGGGCTCCTGTCGCGTTCGCGGACCGCGCAAAGGAGACGATCATGTCGCGACGGGAAAAGTTCTGGGCGCTCTTCGGCGTGCTTGCGGTGACGATCTTCGCGGCGTTGCCCTATGTTCTTCCTGAGGGAAACGGGGCGACGTTCGCCGGCCCCTTCGCGGTCTGGACCATCGGGTGCGTTGTCGTGATCGCGGCCGGGATCGGCTACATGCGGCCGTGGGGTGGAAAGGGAGGAAACGGCGATGTCCGGTAGCCTTCTGCTCGCCGCGATCGCGGTGTGGTTCGCCGCAGGGGCGGTTCTTTCGTATTTCGCCCGGTCCGCCGCGGGCGCGGGCAGGGGGATGAGCGGGTTCTTCCTCGCGAACCGGGGGATCGGCGGCGTCGTCTCGGCGATGACCTACAGCGCGACCACCTACAGCGCCTTCATGATGGTCGGGCTCGTGGGAATCACGTATCGTTCCGGCGTCGCGAGCCTGGGCTTCGAGCTGGCCTACCTGGCCGCGACAGTCGTCCTGCTCACGCTTTTCGCGCCCCGTTACTGGGCTGCGGGACGACGCTTCAACCTCGTGACGCCGCCCGAGCTTCTGTCCGTCCGGTACGGTTCCCGCGCGACCGGAGGCGTGGCGGCCGTCCTGTCGCTCGTGATGCTGATCCCGTACGCGTCCGTGCAGCTCATGGGCGTGGGCTACCTCGTGGAATCGCTCTCCGGCGGGACGCTCTCGTTCGGCCTCGGCATCGTTCTGGCCGCGAGCGTCTCCCTCGTCTATTCCCGGTGGGGGGGGCTCCGCTCCGTCGCGTGGACCGACGCGCTCCAGGCGAGCATCATGATGATCGCCTGCCTGGTTCTCGCCTGGTACGTCTCCGCCCGGCTCTTCCCGTCGGGAATGATGGAGGCGCTTCGCCCCGTGTCGCAGCTTCTGGAAGTCCGATGGCCCCGGCCGATGTTCCTCGGGATGACGCTTCCGTGGGTCTTCTTCGCGGTGACGAACCCGCAGGTCGTCCAGCGCCTCTACTCGCCCCGCGACGTCGCCGGCATCCGGCGGATGATCCTCGGCTTCGCCGTCTTCGGCCTGGTCTACACCGTACTCTGCGTCTTCCTCGGCCTCGCGGCCGCGGCTGCCGTTCCGGGGCTTCCGAACCCCGACGGCGCGATGGCGGCGCTTCTTTCACGCGCGCCCGCCCCGATCGCTCTCGTGGTGACGCTGAGCATCATCGCGGCGGCGGTCTCGACCCTCACGGCCGTGATGCTGACCCTGTCGTCGATCTTCGCGCGCGATGTCGTGCGCTCGCTCGCGCCCCGGATCGGCGAACACGTCGAACTGACGGCCGGAAAGGCCGCCCTGCCCGTCATCGCCGTTGCATGCTGCATCTTCGCCGCGCTGCGCCCGGGACTCATCGTCGTCCTCTCGTCGCTCGCTTCCGGGGGACTGCTCGCGCAGGCGCCCGCCGTCTTCGGCGCGTTCTTCTGGCCAAGGGGAAACGCCGCAGGGGCCGGCCTTTCCATGATCGCCGGCGCGCTCACGATGATCCTCCTCACGGTGTGGAAGATCAATCCGATGGGGCAGTGGCCGTCGGTCTGGACGCTCGTCGTGTCGTCGGCGGTCTACGTGATCGCGTCGCTCGCGTCGCGCCCATCGGGGGCCGGTGCGACGTTCATCGCCGCAGTACGCGACGAAGTGAAGATGAGCTTTCCTGGCATGTGAGATTCGCGGCGTCGGATCCGACCGTGCAGAGGTCGGAGGATGTCGTGACGGTCAGGAATGAGCAGGCGGAGCGAGATCTCCGAAGACATCATCGCATGGTATAATATCAAAAATAATGGAGATACCGGCGAAGTTGGACCTCAAAGCGGTGGTGATCGACGAAAGGAAGCTTCTTCATTATGCCCTGAACCCGGAGCATCCTGATGGGAAGCACAAAGCAAGGACCTTTTTCGATGTTCTGGGATATGATCGAAGCAACTATAGCTTGCTACTGGACAACATCAAGGCGCACCTTTCGGAATATCCGGTCATCGAGGGTTTCGAGGATCAGTATGGGAAGCGTTTCAGTGTTACCTTGAAGATATTGGGTTTGCGCGGCAGAGAAGCATACGTGAGGACCGCGTGGATTCGGGATGCAGACGACGGTGTGATCAGGCTTACGTCGGTTTTCGTGATCGACGTGAATGATAGGGGGGTGGGAAGATGAGGGTCGAAGAACACGATTACGTTCGATTGCGGAATGGTCAGACGGGAACCGTGGTCTATGTTTTCCACTCGCCGGACACTGCCTACGAAGTGGAGCTGAGCCGATGCGCGGGAGAAATGGTCACTGTTCGCGATGAGGATCTTCTTGCTGTTGAGTGGTCCCCTGGGAGAGACGCAGTTTTGACGCCGGGGTCTGTCGCGTAAACAAAGACATGGAAAAGATCTGCTGGAAAAGCCGTCCTTCGGGGCGGCTTTTTTGTCGCCCGCGTTACGTGCGGGTGGACATAACGAAGCAGATCGTGGAGGACATCGCCGTGAACTTCTTCCGGTGAAATTCGGACACGAAGACGGGGCGGCTTCCCCGTGAGTCGTGAAGGAAGCGGAAGCAAGGCCGGAAGGGTTGTAAATCCGGGTGGAGGTCGACGGTGCGGCGTCTATCCGTCCTGACGGGAGGCGGGAACCTTCGCGATCTCGCCGATCACGATGTCCCGGTTGTGGCGTGTCGCAACCCAGTTTCCCTGGTTGTGCGCGAGGAACAGCGCGTGGAAGACCAGCGGGAGCCAGGTAATTCCGTAGAACAGGAACGTCGGGAAGTAGCGAAGATACGAAAAGTCCGGACGTCCGTTGCGGATCGACGGTCCGAGGATGGACGCGGTCATCGTGTAGACGATCGGGAAGGAGACAAGCGTCGCGAGTCCCGGAAGCGTCATCAGCGTTCCCGGGAGCCATTCCTCCCAGATCGCGACGCCGAGCACGGCGATCGACAGACAGAGCTTGAGCGGAACGAGAAGATACAGCACCAGGTCCAGATAGCGCAGCCGGCGCGTCATCAGGAAGAGGCGCAGCGCCTTCGGGCCGTATTTTCCCAGGACCCAGTAGTGTCCCTGCATCCAGCGCAGGCGTTGCCGCATCGACGGGCGGAGCGAGACGGGCTTTTCGTCGTATACGACGGAATGTTCGTTCCAATAGACGCGTTCTCCCGCAAGAACGAGCATGGCCGTCATCTCCAGATCCTCCGTGAGGCTTTCGATCCGCTCCGTCAGCTTCAGGAACGTCGCCGTCCGGATGACGAGCCCCGTGCCGCCGAGCGCGCAGGAAAGCCCCAAGTGGTCGCGCGCGGCCTGCCAGAAGCGGTTCGTGAACCAATAGCCGACGGCATAGGCGCGCGACACCCAGGAATCCGTCGGGTTCTTGACGTCCAGATATCCCTGGACCGCTTTCGCCTCGGGGCGCGCCGCCAGAAAGTCGTTCATCTTCGCGAGAAAATCCGACGCGGCGAGGTTGTCCGCGTCGAATACCGCGATTGCGTCAACGCGGTCCAGCGGAATATGCGCGAGCGCCCATCGGACGTTCCATGTCTTCCCGCGACGGTCGGGGTCGTGCCGCACAAGCACTTTCGCGCCCCGTTCGCGCGCGAGCGACGCGGTCGCGTCGGTGCAGTCGTCGCAGGATACGTAGATGTCCACGAAATCCGGCGGATATGTTTGCGCTTTCAGGCTTTCGAGCAGCGGAACGATGACCGACTCCTCGTTGTGCGCGGGAACGAGCACCGCGAAACGCAGACGGGCGTCCGCACGCGGGAGCGGGTTTGCCTTCCGGACGTACGAGAGGGCGATGGCGCACTGATACAGGAAGTCCAAAAAGAGAAGCGTTCCGATAACGCCGACGACGGACAGAAACAAACCGGACAAAATCACCGATGCTCACGATCCCTTCAGGCGTCATGGTCACTCAAGCCGTTCAAAGACGCCGCTGTAGCAACCATAAATTATACCGCAAAAGCGTGCAATTCGGGTGCTCCGGCGGTGTGCTACACTATTCGAAACAGGACAACGGGGGAGGGGTCATCATGGAAAAGGAGCGGTGCGTCATCGTCGGCGGCGACGCCGCGGGAATGTCCGCCGCCGGGCAGATCCGCAAGCGAAGGCCCGACGCCGATATCGTGGTGTACGAACGAAGCGGCTATTGTTCCTATTCCGCCTGCGGCATGCCCTACTACATCGGCGGCCTCGTTGACAGCGAACGGCGGCTCGTGGTGCGATCGCCCGACGAGTTTCGCAGCCGGGGGAACATCGACGTCCGCGTCCGTCACGACGTTCTCGCCATCGATATCCCGAAGCGCTCGCTCCGCGTCCGGAATCTCGAAAACGGCAGGGAGCATACGGATTTCTTCGACAAACTGTTGATCGCGACCGGGGCCCGACCGATCGTCCCGGACGTTCCGGGCGCCGGAGCGGAGGGGATCTTCAGCCTGGGAACGCTGGAGACCGGCATCTCGGTCTACCAGCACCTTCTGGGACAGGAGCCGCGAAAGGCCGTCGTCGTCGGAGGCGGATACATCGACCTCGAAATGGCGGAGGCCTTCTGCCTGAAGAAGCTGGATGTCACGCTGGTCGACAGGGCGCCGCAGGTCATGGGCGGCTTCGACCCGGACATCGCGTCCCTCATCGGGGAGGCCATAACCCAGACGGGGACGAAGCTCCTCCTGAACGAGGCGATCACGGGGTTCGAAACGGATTCGGGGCGCGTCCGGGCCGTCGTGACGGAGAACCGGACGATCGAGGCGGACATCGTGGTCCTGGGGCTCGGCGTCCGGCCCGACTCCGGACTGGCCGCGTCCGCGGGACTGCCGCTCGGCCCGAAGGGGAGCGTCGCGGTGGACCGGCGGATGCGAACGTCGGTCGAAGGGATCTGGAGCGCCGGAGACTGCGCCCAGGTCGTCCACCTGCTGACGGGGGTTCCGGTCCATATAGCGCTCGGGACGGTCGCGAACAAGGCCGGGCGCGTCGCGGGCATCACGATGGGCGGAGGCGACGCCGTCCTTCCGGGCGTCCTCGGAACGGCCATGAGCAAACACTGCCGGTATGAAGTCGCCCGAACCGGGCTGAACGAGAGGGAAGCGGCCGAGTGGAACATCCCGGTCGTTTCGTCGACCATCCGGAGCAAGACCCGTGCGGGATACTATCCGCAGGCGGAGGACATCCATGTCCGGCTGACGGCCTCAAAGGAAAGCGGACGGCTGCTCGGCGGCCAGATCGTCGGCGGGCAGGGCGCCGCGAAACGCATCGACATCCTCGCGACCGCGATCCAGGGCGAAATGACCGTGGCGCAGATCGTGGATCTCGACCTCGGGTACGCGCCGCCCTTCTCGATGCCGTGGGATCCGGTGCAGATCGCGGCCCGCGAACTGCTGAACGCGCTCGGCGGAGAATAGGCGGGCGAGCGGAGCCCCCAAAAAATCGGGGAAGATCCCCGTGAGATTCGGGATCTTCCCCATTTATATGTGTAACAGCGCGAGCGTCCGTCGTTCTACGACTGCGCGCCGCCCTGGTCCACGAACTCCGCGTCCACGACGTTGTCGTCCTGTTTTCGGGAATCGCTTCCGCTCCCCTGCGAGGCGTCCGCGCCGCTCGCAGCCGGGCGCGATGTCACGATCTGGAGCATCTGCTTGACGTCCGAGATCGCGACGCGGATCTGTTCGATCGTCGCGGCGTCGTTTTTCAGAATCGTCTTCGCCTCGTCGATGAGCGTCCTCGCCCTCGCCGCGTCGTTCTCCGGCAGCCCCTGCGCGCTTTCGAGCGCCTTTCCGAGCTGATACGACGACGCCTCAAGCTCGTTGCGCGCCTCGGCCGTCTCCTTCTTTTTGCGGTCTTCCGCCGCGTGTTCCTGCGCCTCCCGGATCATCCGGTCCACCTCGCCCTTGTCGAGGCTCGTCGAGCCGGAAATCGTGATGCGCTGCTCCTTGCCCGTATCGCGGTCCTTCGCCGTGACGTTCAGGATGCCGTTCGCGTCCACGTCGAACGTCACTTCGATCTGCGGCGTGCCGCGCGGCGCGGTCCGGATGCCCTCCAGCTTGAAATTCCCGAGCACGCGGTTGTCCCGCGCCATCTCGCGCTCCCCCTGGAGAATCACGATGTCCACCGCGGGCTGGTTGTCCTCGGCGGTAGAGAAGGTCTCGCTCTTGCGCACCGGGATCGTCGTGTTCTTCTCGACGATCTTCGTCATGACGCCGCCCATCGTCTCAACGCCGAGCGACAGCGGAATCACGTCGAGCAGCAGAACGTCCTTCATCTGGCCGGACAGAACGCCCGCCTGGACCGCCGCGCCGACCGCGACGACCTCGTCGGGGTTGACCGACATGTTCGGCTGCTTGCCGCCCGTCATCTTCCGCACCAATTCCTGAACGGCCGGAATCCGCGTCGAGCCGCCGACCAGAACCACTTCGTCGATATCCGAAACGGAGAGCTTCGCCGACCTGATGGCGTCCTCGACCGGCACGCGGCAGCGCTCAACGAGATGCGCCGTGAGTTGGTCGAACTTCGCCCGCGTCAGAGCCGTCGAAAGGTGTCTCGGCCCCGTCGCGTCCGCCGTGATGAAGGGCAGGCTCACGTCGGTGCTCGTTCGCGAGGACAGCTCGCACTTCGCCTTCTCCGCGGCCTCGGTCAGACGCTGGAGCGCCTGCTTGTCCTTTCGGAGGTCGATGCCGCTCTCGCGTTTGAACTCGTCCGCGAGCCAGTCCACGACCACGCGGTCGAAATCGTCGCCGCCCAGGTGCGTATCACCCGACGTCGACAGAACCTCGACGACGCCGTCCCCGATGTCGAGCAGCGACACGTCGAACGTCCCGCCGCCGAGGTCGAAGACCATGATCTTCTGTTCCTTCTTCTTGTCGAGACCGTAGGCGAGCGCGGCGGCCGTCGGTTCGTTGATGATCCGCAGCACGTTGAGCCCCGCGATGCTCGCGGCGTCCTTCGTCGCCTGCCGCTGCGCGTCGTTGAAGTACGCGGGCACGGTGATGACGACATCCGTGATCTTCTCGCCGAGATACGCGCCGGCGTCGGTCGCCAGTTTCTTGAGCACCTGTGCGCTGATCTCCTCCGGGGCGTAGTCGTGTCCCGAGACCTCGAAGCGCACCGCTCCGTTCGCGCCTTCGATGACCTTGTACGGCACGATCGCGCGCTCCGAAGCGACCTCCGAGAACTTGCGTCCCATGAACCGCTTGACCGAATAGACCGTTCCTTCGGGGTTCAGCGTGGCCTGCCGCTTCGCGAGCGACCCCACGAGGCGGTCTCCGTCCTTCGTGAACGCGACGACGGAGGGAGTGGTCCGGTTCCCCTCCGCGTTCGCGATAACCTCCGGCGCTCCGGCCTCGATGACCGCGATGACGGAGTTCGTCGTTCCAAGATCGATTCCCACTGATTTTTTCATTCGAGTCTCCCTCCCGGTAGTGCGACACGAATGGTCGCAGAAAAGTCTGATGTACCCTGACCTATGAGCAAAGTATAGCGGCTTTTTGATGTTTGTCAACATTGGTCAGTACGCAATCGTACGGAAATTTTCACCGCTCCCATCGTGTACAATATCCGTCAGCGTTCGGAACGAACGCCCGCACATCGCGCATCCCGGACGTCGCTCGCATCCCGGATGCGGCGGCGGAATTCCGGGAGGGTATGGCATGACGAAGAAAGCATTGCTTCACGGCACGGTGGAAACGATGGCGGGGCGCGTCCTCAGGGACGCCTGCGTCGTGATCGACGCGGGAAAGATCGTCTCCGTCGAAGAAAAGGGAACGGCGCCCGAGGGGTGCGAGGTTTTCGATGTGACCGGAACGACGGTGACACCCGGCTTCATCGACGCGCATACGCACATCGGAACCTATTGCGACGGATTCCCCGAGGCGATGGAGGACGCGAACGACATGGTGGACCCGGTCGCGCCGCAGCTCCGGATCCTCGACGCGATCTACCAGGACGACACGGCCTTCGCCGACGCGCTGCGCGGAGGCGTCACCTGCGTCCAGACGCTGCCGGGCAGCGGCAACATCATCGGCGGGCAGGGCGCGGTCATCAAAACGAAGCCCGACGTTGCGGACCGGATGGTCATGGTCGCGCCGTCGGGAATGAAGGCCGCGCTCGGCGAGAACCCCATCCGCGTCTACAAGGAAAAGAACAAGCTCCCCAACACGCGCATGGGCAACGCCGCGCTGATGCGAAGCGCGCTCGTCAACGCCGCGAACTATCGCGCGAAAAGGGAACAGGCCGAAACGAAAGGGGACGCCTTCGAGCGCAACCTCGCGTGGGAGGCCATGCTCCCGGTTCTCGACGGGACGCTGCCGCTTCGCGTGCACGCCCATCGCTGCGACGACATTGCGACGGCCGTCCGGATCGCGAAGGAATTCGGCGTCCGGCTCACGATCGAACATTGCACCGAAGGACACCTGATCGCGGACTTTCTCGCGGAAAACAACGTCATGGCGGCCGTCGGCCCGACGCTGACGGGCAAGCCGAAGATCGAGCTGCGCAACAAGACGTGGGAGACGCTCCCCATCCTCTACAAGGCGGGGGTGCACCTGTGCATCATCACCGACCACCCCGTCATCCCGCTCGAACACCTGTCCGTCTGCGTCGCGCTGGCCGTCAAGGCGGGGCTGCCGCGCGAGGCCGCGCTCCGGTGCGTCACGCTGGGCGCCGCGGAGCATCTGGGAATCCAGGACCGCGTCGGAACGCTCGAACCCGGCAAGGACGCCGACATCGTCGTCTGGGACGGCGACCCTCTCGACGCGCGGACAAGCGTCCGCCTCACGTTGGTGAACGGCGAGGTCGCGTATCGGGCGTGAAGGAGCCGGTCGTTTTCGTGACTGTAGGACTGTGCGGGCCGGTCGCACGCGGTTGTTTCATCCGAAAATATC
>ERZ1645187.4851-NODE-4851-length-10691-cov-24.365081_pt1 | contig 10691 bp, 8 predicted proteins | sample MGYA00575352_ERZ1645187 | MGnify/ENA primary metagenome ERZ1645187 (study PRJEB40837, sample SAMN11349314) | freshwater sediment metagenome | isolation source: river sediment | host: Sediment | place: India: Wazaribad , New Delhi | collected 2017-02-21 ...
TGCACATCCAATGGAGACAAACATGGACACCACCCGCCTCAAGGACTATTTCACCAACCTGCAAGCCAGCATCGTCGCCGAGCTCGAAAGCTTCGACGGCCAGGCCTTTCGCACCGATAGCTGGGTTCGCCCGGAAGGCGGCGGCGGCATTTCTCGCCTGATCGAGGAGGGCGATTTCTTTGAGCGCGGCGGCGTCAATTTCTCGCACGTCACTGGCAAGTCGCTACCGGCCTCGGCCACCGCCGTCCGCCCGCAACTGGCTGGCCGCGCCTGGGAGGCCATGGGCGTCTCGCTGGTGCTGCATCCGCGCAACCCGTATTGCCCGACGGCGCACATGAATGTGCGCTGCTTTGTCGCCAGCAAGGAAGGTGAAGATGATGTCTGGTGGTTCGGCGGCGGCATGGACATGACCCCTTATTACGGCCGACGCGAGGACGTGTCCCATTTCCACCAGACCTGTAAGGATGCCCTGACGCCTTTCGGCGCAGAGGTTTACCCCAAGTACAAGAAGTGGTGCGACGAATACTTTTTCCTGAAACACCGCAACGAACCGCGCGGGGTCGGCGGCGTATTTTTCGACGACCTCAATGAAGGCGGCTTCGATCGCTGCTTCAACCTGACCCAGGCCGTCGGCAATGCCTTCACCCAGGCTTACCTGCCAGTGCTCGCCAAGCACCGCAACACGCCCTATGGCGAACGCGAGCGCGATTTCCAGGCCTACCGTCGTGGCCGTTACGTCGAATTCAATCTGGTCTGGGACCGAGGTACGCTGTTCGGCCTGCAGTCGGGCGGCCGCACCGAGTCCATCCTGATGTCACTGCCCCCGATCGTCAAATGGCGCTATGACTGGCAGCCAGAAGCAGGCTCGCCGGAAGCCGAGCTTTACGAGGTCTTCCTCCAGCCGCAAGACTGGATTTAAACCTTCACCCAGCGATAGGTGCTGAGAGCCGCCAGGATGCCGGCATCCGCCGGCGCCGTCAGCAGCACCTGTTGCAAGCCGAGCGCCCGGGCGTTTTCGGCAATCCGCGCATGCGGGACGAACACCGGCGTGGCGGCAAGAAAGGCCTTGCCCTCGGCGTCGAGCAGATCGACCAAATAGCGCAAGCCTTCGCTGCTGGAGACAGTCAACGCATCAAGGTGGCCTTGACGCCAGGCACTGAGCAGCGGCGTGACACCAACACCGGGGCCACTGCGTCGGTAGCAGGGGATGCAATCGACCATCGCGCCGCGCTCGCGCAGCGTGTCCGCCAGCAACTCACGGCCGCCGTCACCGCGAAAGATGGCAATGCGACGACCTGCCACCTGCGATGCTGCTAGCGCCGGCAGCGTGAGCAAGGCTTCGGAGTCGAAACGTTCGGAGGGCGCGATACAGCCGTCGATACCCTCCGCAGCCAACGCTTTCACTGTGCCTTGCCCAACTGCAGCCGGTAGCAATGCGCTCGGCCACGGTCCGTACTGGCGCAGTATAGGCAGGCTATACGCAACGGCATTGGGGCTGATGAAGATGGCGAGCGCGTAGTCGCCCAGACGGGCGGCGGCGTCGCGCAGCGGCTGCGGGTCTGCCGCTGGCGAAATTTCGAGCAGCGGAAAAATCAGCGCCTGGCCGCCCAGCGCGGCAATCGCCTCAGCCATCGGCCCGGCTTGCGCCAAGGGCCGAGTGACGACGATGGTCTTGCCGGCGAGCGGGCCGACCTTCACCGGAGCTCAGCCGTGGCAGGCGAGCTTGGCGAGAATGGCGTCCGCACCTTGCGCGCGTAGGGTGTCGGCGAGCTGGCGACCCAGCGCCTCATCGTCTGCCGGATTGCCGCGCAGTTCGGCGCTGACCATTTCCTTGCCATCGACCGAAGCGACAAAGCCGCGCAGCCAGAGCTGGCCGTTGTCGATGATCGCGTAGCCGCCCAGCGGCACCTGACAGGAACCACCGAGCGCCCGCGAGAAGGCGCGTTCGGCTTTGACGCAATGCGCCGTTTCCGCGTCGTTGAGCGGGGCGACGACATCGGCCATGTCCGCCGCGCCGTCGAGCAATTCAATGCCCAGCGCGCCCTGGCCCGGTGCGGGCAAGGACTGTTCTGCGGTCAACACGGTTTTGATGCGGTTTTCCAGGCCCAGACGAATCAGACCGGCGGCGGCGAGGATGATCGCATCGTACTCGCCGGCATCGAGCTTTTTCAGGCGGGTATCGAGATTGCCGCGCAGGCTCTTGATCACCAGCTGCGGGTACTTGGCGCGCAGGATGGCTTCGCGGCGCAGGCTGGAGGTGCCAACCACCGCACCGGCAGGCAGCGCGTCGAGGTCGGCGTAGTTGTTCGAGACAAAGGCATCACGCGGGTTTTCGCGCGCCGAGATGGCGGCGAGCACGAAGCCTTCAGGCATAACCATCGGCACATCCTTCATCGAATGCACGGCGAGGTGGGCGCGGCCTTCCTGCATTGCGACTTCGAGTTCCTTGATGAACAGGCCCTTGCCGCCGATTTCGGCGAGCGGGCGGTCAAGAATCTGGTCGCCCTTGGTGGTCATGCCGAGAATGACAACTTCCGAGCCGGGATTTAAACTCGATAAGCGTTCTCTCACATGTACCGCCTGCCACATGGCCAGACGGGATTCGCGGGAGGCAATGACAATCTTCGAAGGAGCGGACATGATGCAGCGGCTTGCAGGACTTTTGGGAGGGCTGATTCTAGCATGCAGCCCCGCTGCCGCTCTTGATGCATCCGGTGTTCAGCCGGCACGTGACCTGCATGCCGAAGCCGCCGCCGCCGCAAAAGGCGGCGCAGCGCTAGTCATCATCTTCAGCCGAGACGACTGCAAGTTCTGCAAGGCGATCAAGCGCGACTATCTTGAACCGATGAGCCGCCAGCCGCGCCACCGTGACCGCCTGGTGATCCGCGAAGTCCGTCAGGACAGCGACCAGGCGCTGACCGACTTTGCCGGCGCCAGAACCACCCATGCCAGCTTTGCCCGTAGCGAAAAGGTCAAGCTGGTGCCCGTCGTCGCCTTCTATGGCCCGGATGGCAAGCAGCTTGCCGAGCCCATCGTCGGCGTCCGCCTGCCCGACTTCTACCAAAGCTACCTTGACGATGGCGTCGACAGCGCCAGCAGGAAATTACAGAAAAAATGAGCGAGACACCGGAGAACAGCAGCGAAAAACCTGCAGACCAACGACCAGAGCACCCTGATTTCTGGTGCAAGCGATTCGGCCAGGGCGTGACGCCCTGGGATGCTGGCCGTGTGCCCGAGGATTTTGCCGCCTTTGTCCACCGCCAGCCTGGGGCGATGAACACCCTGATTCCCGGCTGTGGCAGCGCCTGGGAGGCGGGCTTTCTTGGCCGCCAAGGCTGGCCGGTCACCGCCCTCGATTTCTCCCCGGTTGCCATCGAGACCGCCCGCGGCATCCTCGGCGACAGCCGGGTCACGCTGGTCTGTGCCGATTTTTTCCAGTGGCGGCCAGCCCATCCACTCGACCTGATCTACGAACGGGCCTTCCTCTGCGCCTTGCCACGCAAGCTGTGGGACGACTGGGGGCGCCGCGTCGCCGGACTGCTGCGGCCCGGCGGCCTGCTCGCCGGTTACTTCTTCGTCTGCGACCAGCTCAAAGGCCCGCCCTTCGGCATCCTGCCAGAGCAACTCAATGCCCAGCTCTCACCGAACTTCGAGCGCATCGAGGACAAGCCGGCGGACGATTCCATCCCCGTCTTCGCCGGCCGAGAACGATGGCAGGTATGGCGACGGCGCTGAACTAAGCCAATCGTCACCCCGCTCGGCCGGGCGAACTCAACTCAGCCGGAATGCCTGCTGAAGCTGACTCAGCAAAGACTCCTGTGCCTGAACAAGCGCCTTGTACGCTGCCGCCACATTTTCAACGGCATTGGCCCGCAAGACTTTTTCAAGCGCAAAAGCTCGTTCCCGGACCTCAACCGCCCCGAGGTTTCCGGCGACCCCTTTCAGGCTGTGGACGATGCGCGTGGCGACCACCCAATCGTTGGCAGCGAGCGCCTCTCCGAGCGTACGCATATCGCTGCTGTGGGCACTGACAAACAGTTCGAGCAGATGCAGATAGGCGGATCCTCGCCCCCGGAGCAGTTCCAAGCCCTGATCAACATCGAGCCCCGCAATCGAGCGGAATCGACCGAGGTCGTGCTCAAGCACCACTGCCGCTTGATCGTGCGGAGGGAGCGACATGACCTGATGCAAACCATCTGGAGGCAACCATTTTTTCAGGGTCGCCAGCAAGGTGTCAGGATGGATCGGTTTGCCGATATGGTCGTTCATGCCGGCCGCCAGGCAGGCTTCGCGATCCTCGTTGAATGCATTGGCCGTCATCGCGATGATCGGTGTATTCGAATATTCGGGCAGTTTGCGAATTTCCCGGCTGGCAGCGAGGCCATCCATGACCGGCATCTGCACATCCATCAAAATGGCGGCGTAGGGCGTTTTTCCAGCCATCGCCACGGCCACCTGGCCGTTTTCCGCCAGATCGGCCCTGATGCCGGCATCGGCCAGCAAATCCAGGGCCACTTCCTGATTGATCAGGTTGTCCTCAACCAGCAGCACGTGCTGGCCGCCGAGGCCGCGAATGACCGCTGCACCGAGCACCGGCTGCCCCTCCGCGGGGCAGGCATCGCCAGTCGCCGACGCGAGGCAGACTTCGAACCAGAATGTGCTCCCTTTGCCGGCCTCACTGTCCACTCCGATCCGGCCATGCATCAAGCCCGCAAGACGCTGGCTGATGACCAGCCCCAAGCCGGTTCCGCCGTATTTACGGGTCGTCGACACATCGGCCTGTGAGAAAGCCTGGAACAGACGCGACTGCTGCTCCGGCGTAATACCGATACCGGTATCGCAAACCTCGAAGCGGATCAGCGTGCCGTCGGGGCGTACCTCGACCTGCCGGGCGCGGAGGTCAATCCGCCCCTTCTCGGTGAATTTCACTGCGTTGCTGGCAAAGTTGAGCAGGATCTGGCCAATGCGCAAGCGGTCGCCCCGCAACTGCACCGGCAATGCCGGATCAATGTCGATGCGGACTTCAAGGCCCTTTTCGGTCGCCCTCGGGGCAATCATGTCCTGCACATTGGCAAACACGTGCGTGAGTCTGAAGTCGTACTCATCGAGATGCAGCTCGCCGGCCTCGATCTTCGAGAAGTCGAGCACATCGTTGATCACGGACAGCAAATGCTGCCCGGCATCGAGCAGCTTTCTCATGCGCTCGGACTGCACAGGGCTCAAACCGCTCTTCTGGATCAGATAGGCCATGCCGGTAATCGCATTAAGCGGCGTCCGGATTTCATGGGACATATTGGAGAGAAACGCACTCTTGGCCACACTGGCCGCCTCCGCATTGAGCAGTGCCTCCTTGAGTGCAGCGGTTCTTTCATCAACGACAGATTCGAGATGCTGGCGATGGGCATCGAGTTCCTGCTCCCGCACCCGAACGGCCTTCGCCAGTTCGTTGATGGTTACCGAGATGTCCTGCAGTTCATCCTGCGTGCGCATCGGCTCGAAAATCGAGTAGTCCTGATGCCGGATCTTGTCCAGCTGTGATTGCAGGGCACGCAATGGTCGGGCAAGGACATGGCGACTGAACAGCCAGGCCAGCCCCAGTACCAGGCCGACCACCCCCAGCAGCAGCAGACCCAGTTGCAAGCGGCTGCGCCACAACAACCCGTTCTGTTCGTTGATGTCATGGCTGGCGATAAAGAAGATCGGGCCATTCGCCGTGGCTTTTTTGAGGATACCAGCGAACATCTGCTCACCCGGCACCAGCTTGAGCGCCGGCACACGCAGATCAGCACCAAGCACTTGCGCCTGGTCGGCGTGCGGACTGTCGAAGGCTGCCCGGATCGAAATGCCAAAATCCTTTGACAGCGTTTCGAAATAGGCAGCATCAAGCACCCGGGTCATTTCGATATGGCCGATGACCCGCTTCTTGTCGCTCAGATAGAGATGAAGGTGGGACTTGATCACCAGTGCATCACCAACGCGATGGTAGGTCACCACACTGTTGCTGAGAGGCTGCCCCGGAGCATAGTAATCCTTGTGCTCGATATTGATGCTCCCGCCCGGCAGCGAAGCCGGCACGTAGTCCATGCCTTTCTCTTCCAGCTCAAGCGCGCGCATCTCGCCACCGGCGAAGGAAATGATGCCCTGATGAAAGGAGGCACCAGCCTTTTCGGCATACGCCACCAGTTCGTTGTTTTCATCGAAGATCGCGGCATCACTGTTGAAGCCGAGCCGGACCCGCGCCAGCAACTCCCTGGCGATAAGCTTCTTTTCCTCGTCGATGAGGAAAACGTTGTAGGCCTGTTTGTCCTGATATTTGTTGACCAGATCGACGGAGGCCATGAAGCGCTCGTCCGTTTGCACGAAGCTCACGCCGTCTCGCAACTGGTTTTCGATTGTTACCAGATTGAAGGCCAGTCGATTGAAGGCATGTTCAATCTGTTGCTGCGCCTGGGCGCGAAAATGTCCGCGGATGACACTATCGAAGTAGACACCCAGCGCCAGCGCGACAAAAAGCACCGCACCGACCAGCAGGGCCGACAGCTTTGCGTTGAGACCAATCCGCCGCTGTGGTGCGGCTTCGGCTACAGGTTTCATGTCGCGGTGGCGATCCTAGAAAATCGGCGGAACCTGCTCGACGTTATCCTGGGTAACCAGCCTCACCGGAATGACGATATGTTTGGGAACCGGCTTACCCGCCAAGATATCGAGGGCGGTGTCGACCGTCTGCCTGCCGCCGAGCGGGAACATCACCGAACCGGTCTGGGTGCCGGCACGGATCGCCTCGCGGGCTTCGCTGGTGTAGTCACAGCCAACCATGATGATTTTCCGCGCATCAATCCGGTTCTTGTCCAGCACCACGCGCACGCCACTCAGCATGCTGTCGCTTTCGGAAAAGATGGCATCGACACGCTCGCCGCTGGCGACGAGTTTTTCCATTTCAATCACGGCATCGCGGCGCAGGTAATTGCCGGTGCGCTTGATGACCTTGATCCCCTTGTGCTTCGCGATCTCGTCGAGGAAGCCCTTGCTGCGCAGTTGCGTGACGTCCGCCGTGGGCAGGCCCTCAAGCAGTAGCACCTTGCCTTTGCCGTTCAGGCGCCTGGCGATGTACTCCGCGCCGAGCTTGCCGATCAGGATGTTGTCCGAATTGATGAAGGTGGTGTACTGATCGGTCTGCACCCCGCGGTCAAGGACGATGACGGGGATTCCAGCCTGATACGCCTTGGCCACGACCGGCACGACCGCCTTCTCATCATTGGTGCCCACCACGATCAGGCTCACCTTCTTCGCGATGTAATCGTCGATCTGCTTGATCAGCAGCGAAGTCTGTCCCTGCGCATCGGAATGCTCGAAGGCAAGCTGGGGGTGTCTGGCGGCGGCATCCCGGACTTCCGCCACCTGGGCCCGCCTGAAATCGTTGGCCATGTTGTCTTGCGCGAAGACAATCAGTTTTTTTACATCTGCCGCCTGTGCACTCAATGAAACAGCCAGAACCAGCAGGGTCTTGAACAGTTTTCCAAGCATCATATTCTCTACGTTACCCGAATGGGCGCAATAGGCACCAAGCAGGATGATAGCCACATTCAGTCCAAGGTGAATCCCCTTCGGCGCGAAATGTCGGGTTCAGGCAACAGGGTTCGATCCGGGCCTGCGCAATGGCTATTGCGCCAATACCGCCCGGATCGGTGCCGGCGACACGGCCAGCGGCTGCTGGAACGGGTTGCCCTGAACCAGCACGATGGCGGCGGTCGGTGCGGCCGCAAGGGCGAAGAGCAGGATGGCGACGAACGCAGCACGGGCGTTTTCGGCATGGACCACGGCCACCGAAAGCAGCGTCACGAAGCCAAGAAAAGCCATGCCCAGCCACTTCAGTGGATTGACATGGGTCTGGCTGAGGCCGATGCGCAGTTCGCGCTGGTCGCGGATTTCCATCACCTTGCGCAACATCAGCGCCTGCAGGCTGTCGCCGGCGGCCTTGGCCACCTCGCGTCCGGAGAGCATGCCGAGAAACACATCCGCCTGCCGGCTGACCTCCGGGCTGACCTTGCGCTGTGCCAGCGCGTCCCATTCGGCAATGCTTGCCTCCGCATAGTCGCCCAGCGCCCGCTGCAGACGCTGGCGCACCGGGTCATCGAGCGTATCGGCGAGCACGAAGAGGGAGCGGATCGCATCCGCCTCCTTGTGCACCGCATTCATCGCCCGGTCGTGGGCGCTCCAGGTGTCGTTGGCGAGAAAGGCCAAGGTCAGGCCGAAGAGCACGCCGATGATGTTGATGAAGGGCGGCACGACGCCGCGCAGGCTGCGTACCCAGGGGGCCAGCACCGAATTGCTCATGATCCGGTGAATGGCGGCGACGGCAGCGAAGGTGCCGAACACTGCCACAAGGGCATAACCGTAATGATCGTAAATCTGCCAGTTGATGGATGCCATGCTTTCACCGCCGTTCAGTCAATCCGGCATTATCAACCCGCAGGCCCGTCACGCACAGCCCGAAACAACGTCAAGTGCGCTTTGACGTATCATCCTCCGGCGATCTCATTTCCCCTCTAAAACAATGAAAACCGATACCCCCCAGACGATTTACCTCAAGGATTACACCCCGCCCGCCTACTGGATCGACACCGTCGATCTCGAATTCAGCATCGAAGCCGAGGGCACGGTCGTGCGGTCGACGCTGGCAATGCGCCGCAACCCCGCCGTTGTTGCCCAGCCGCTGGTGCTGGATGGCGAGGAGCTGGAAACGCTGTCAGTTACGGTGAACGCGGAAAACTGGCAAAAATCGACCACGCCGACGACGCTGACCCTCGACAATCTGCCGGATGCATTCACGCTGCAGACCGTGGTGCGCATCCAGCCGGACAACAACACCCGCCTTTCCGGCATGTACCGCTCCAAGGATGGCTATTTCACCCAATGCGAAGCGCAGGGTTTCCGCCGCATCACCTGGTTCCTCGACCGCCCGGACGTGATGTCCACCTACACCGTCACGCTGCACGCCGATAAAACCGCTTTCCCGGTGCTGCTCGCCAACGGCAACCCGGTGGCGCAGGGCGATGAAGCCGATGGCCGCCATTGGGCGAAATGGCAAGACCCCTTCCGCAAGCCCGCCTACCTCTTCGCCATCGTCGCCGGCAGGCTCGATGTGCTGAACGACACCTTCCAGACCGCCTCCGGGCGCACGGTGCAACTCGCCATCTACGTTGAGCCGGGCAAGCTCGACCAGTGCCCGCACGCGATGGAAGCCCTGAAGAAGTCGATGAAGTGGGACGAAGAACGCTTCGGCCTCGAATGCGACCTCGACCATTACATGATCGTCGCCGTCGGCGACTTCAACATGGGCGCGATGGAAAACAAGGGCCTCAACATCTTCAACACCAAGTACGTGCTGGCCCGCCCGGATGTCGCCACCGATGTCGATTTCGAGAACATCGACCGCGTCGTCGCCCACGAGTATTTCCACAACTGGACGGGCAACCGCGTCACCTGCCGCGACTGGTTCCAGCTCTCGTTGAAAGAAGGCCTGACCGTCTTCCGTGACCAGGAATTCGGCGCTGACCTGCACAACCGCCAGACCGCCCGCATCCGCGAAGTGCGCGGCCTGCGCGCCGGGCAGTTCCCGGAAGACGCCGGCCCGATGGCGCACCCGATCCGCCCGAGCAGCTTTGTCGAGATCAACAACTTCTACACCGCCACGGTCTATGAAAAGGGCGCCGAAGTCATCCGCATGATCCAGACCCTGATTGGCCGCGAAGGCTTCCGTGCCGGCATGGACGAATATTTCCGTCGCCACGACGGTCAGGCCGTCACCTGCGAAGATTTCGTCGCGGCGATGGCTGCCGCGAGCGGCTTCGACTTCACGCAATTCATGCGCTGGTACAAGCAGCCGGGCACGCCCAAACTTGCGGTCGACGGCTATTTTGATGCCGAAAGCAAAACCTACACGCTGACCTGCACCCAGGCCAACCCGCGCGCTTCCGACGATGCGCCCTACCTGATCCCGATCCGCGTTGCGCTATTCACCGAAGCCGGCGAACTGATCGCCGGCAGCGAGCGCACCTTGCAGCTCACCGCGACGACGCAATCCTTCGTCTTCAACGACGTGCCCGCCGAGCCGGTGCCGTCCCTGCTGCGCAACTTCTCCGCGCCGGTCTATCTCGATTTCGACTACACGCCGGAACAACTCACGCTGCTGATGGCGCACGAAAGCGACCCGTTCAATGCCTGGGAAGCGGGACAAAGACTGGCCTCGACGCTGATCCTCGACGCTGCGGCAGAAATCGCTGCCGGTCGTGCCCCGCAATGGCCGCAAAGCTTCGTCGCCGCCTGCCGTCGCCTGCTGCAAACTCAAGCCGAGCGTGGCGCGGCCTTCGTCGCCGAAGCCCTGACCCTACCCGGCGAATCGACGCTGGCCGAGTTGCTCGACCAAGTCGATCCCGATGCCCTGCACGCCGCCCGTAACGCGCTGCGCCGCCATCTCGCCGAAGAACTCGAAGGCGAGTTTTCCGGCCTCTACGCCGGGTTGACCGCAAAAGCGCCCTACGCGCCGACCAGCGAACAAGCCGGCCAACGCGCGCTACGCAACACCTGCTTGTCTTACCTGCTGGAGCTCGACACCGACGCCACGCGCCAAATGGCTTACGCCCAGTTCAAGCAAGCCGACAACATGACCGACCAGTTCGCCGCCCTCGCCG
>ERZ1645187.4853-NODE-4853-length-10687-cov-7.152558_pt1 | contig 10687 bp, 8 predicted proteins | sample MGYA00575352_ERZ1645187 | MGnify/ENA primary metagenome ERZ1645187 (study PRJEB40837, sample SAMN11349314) | freshwater sediment metagenome | isolation source: river sediment | host: Sediment | place: India: Wazaribad , New Delhi | collected 2017-02-21 ...
CAGCGCCTCGTCGCGCGTCGCGCCATGGGCGATGATCTTCGCAATCATCGGATCGTAATAGCCGGTCACCTCGCCACCATGCGCCACGCCGGTATCGACGCGGACGCCATCCTCCGGCAGGTGCAGCGCCCGGAGGGTGCCGGTGGAGGGCAGGAAGCCGCTCTCCGGATCCTCGGCGTAGAGGCGCGCTTCCACCGCATGGCCGTTGATCTTGAGATCACCTTGCGTGAACGGCAATGTCTCGCCCGAGGCAACGCGGAATTGCAGCTCCACAAGGTCCAGCCCGGTGATCGCCTCGGTCACCGGATGCTCGACCTGCAGCCGGGTGTTCATTTCCATGAAGTAGAAGGCGTTTTCCTTCAGCCCGCCGGTGCCGTCGGCGATGAATTCCACCGTGCCGGCCCCGACATAGCCGACCGCCCGCGCCGCCTCGACGGCAGCCTTGCCCATCGCCTCGCGCATTTCCGGCGGCATGCCGGGGGCAGGGGCCTCCTCGATCACCTTCTGGTGCCGCCGCTGGAGCGAGCAATCCCGCTCGAAGAAATGCACCACATTGCCGTGCCGGTCGGCGAACACCTGGATTTCGACATGCCGCGGCGCGGTGACGTATTTCTCGATCAGCACCCGGTCGTCCGAGAAGGCGTTCAGCGCCTCGCGCTTGCAGGAGGCGAGCGCGTCGTCGAAATCGGCGTGCTTGTCCACCCGGCGCATGCCCTTGCCGCCGCCGCCGGCCACCGCCTTGATCAGCACAGGATAGCCGATCTCATAGGCCTTCTGCTTGAGGAAGGCGGCGTCCTGATTGTCGCCGTGATAGCCGGGGACGACCGGCACGCCGGCCGTCTCGGCGATTTTCTTGGCCGCATCCTTGAGGCCCATCGCCTCGATCGCCTCGGCCGGCGGGCCGACGAAGACGATGCCTGCCGCCTCTGCCGCGCGGGCAAAGCCGGTGTTCTCGGAAAGAAAGCCATAGCCGGGGTGGATGCAGGCCGCGCCCGTCTTTTTCGCCACGTCGAGAATGATATCGCCGCGCAGGTAGCTGTCGCGCGCCGGCGCCGGGCCGATGCGGTGTGCCTCGTCCGCCATCGCCACGAACGGAGCCTTCGCATCCGCATCCGAATAGACGGCGATGGTGCGCATGCCCAGCCGCCGGGCCGTGCGGATGATGCGGCAGGCGATTTCCCCGCGGTTGGCGATAAGGACGGAGGGCAGCAGCTTGGGCATGGTCACTCTCTGGTCAGCAATCGGGCAAGTGTAGCCCACCGCCGGGGCGTGGCAATGCGTCTTGTGGTCAAGGGGCTCAGAGATCGAGCGCCTTGCCCTTGCGCCCGGCAAGATCCTGGATGAACTGCCACGCCGTGCGCCCGGCGCGCGAGCCGCGCGTGGTCGACCATTCCAGCGCCTCGGCCTCCAGCTTCACCTTCGGCATCCGCAGGCCGAAGTGCCGGGCATAGGCGTGGATCATCGCCAGATATTCGTCCTGCGAGCATTTATGGATGCCCAGCCACAGGCCGAAGCGATCGGACAGCGAGACCTTTTCCTCGATCGCCTCGCCCGGGTTGATCGCGGTCGCGCGCTCGTTGTCGATCATGTCGCGCGGCATCAGGTGGCGGCGGTTGGAGGTGGCATAGAACAGCACATTGTCCGGCCGGCCCTCCAGCCCGCCTTCCAGCACTGCCTTGAGCGATTTGTACGAGGTCTCGCCGGCATCGAAGCTCAGGTCGTCGCAGAACACGAGGAACCGGTGGGCCGAGCCGCGCATCGTCGCCAGCAGCGCCGGCAGGGTCTCGATATCCTCGCGGTGGATTTCGACGAGCTTCAGCCGGCCCTGCGCCCCCGCCGGCAACCGGGCATTGACGGTCGCCTGCGCCGCTTTGACCAGCGAGGATTTGCCCATGCCGCGCGCGCCCCACAGCAGCACGTTGTTGGCCGGCAGGCCGCGGGCAAACCGCTCGGTATTGGCCACCAGCTGGTCGCGGATGCGGTCGATGCCCACCAGCAGCTCCAGCGGCACGCGGTTGACCTTCGGCACCGGGGTCAGCACCCGCCGCGCGGCGGACCAGACAAAAGCATCCGCCGCCTCGAAATCGGGCGTCATCGCCGCCGGCGGCGCCATGCGCTCCAGCGCCTCGGCGATGCGGGTGAGGAGGGGAGCAAGCGCGTGCGGTTCGGTCATGGCGGGGTCTGCAACAGGTTCGGTGACAAGGGATCGCCGTCTTCTAGCCGGGATCGGTCCGCCGGGAAACTCCGCTCAGCGCCGGATCGCGGCGGAAAAATCGGGATCGGTCTCGGCAATCTTCGCCGCCTCGGTGATGTTGGCGCGGCGCCTGATCTCGTCGAGCGGCTGCTTGCGGTCCAGAAAGCCGATGTCATAGAGATAATCGGGCAGGTTGCCGGAGACGAACACCCGCCGGTCCAGCGGGAAATCATCGGGCGCGATCCGCCGGAGCATCCAGAACACGGCGGTCGTGCAGTTGGTCCAGATGGTGTGATACCACTGCGGCGCGGCATTCAGCTCCTGCGAGGCGCGGGCGAATTCCTTCAGCAGCTTTGCGGCATTCTCGGGCTTCACGTCGATTCGATAGCGCGAGACGGTCTCGCCCCGCCGGTTGGTGCGCACCTTGATGATGTCGGCCTCGTCGGCGGCGATCAGCACCAGTTCGTAATTCTTGAAAAACCCGTGGATGGAGGAGTAGGCCTCGCCCATCTCCTTGCGGATTTCATAGGAAAACGCCACCGGTGGCCCGTTGGCGAAGGTGAACGAGGTGATCATGTGCGCGACGCGCGGATCGCCCCATGTCGAGAGAAAGAGGTCGATTCCGGTCAGGTCCGACAGGCTGTAGAGCCGCTCCTGCCAGGCCTGCTCGCCCACCGTCTCCGCGCCCGACCAGCGGAAATTGCGGACATTGCGGAATTCCACATCGTCGCCGCGAATGGTCACCAGCGCCTTCTTTGCCACATCCGGCGTCCACGCCCGCGTGTCGGAGGGAAGGATCGAGCTCCACCACGCCGTCAGGCCGATCAGCACAACCAGCACCACCGGCAGCACCAGCCGCCGCCCCGCCCGCATCAGGATCGACAGCGCGCCCGCCAGCAGAACGGCGGCCACCACCACGACCACCGCCAGCCGCTTGGCCGGATGCACCGGCCCGTGGAACACGATCGCCAGTTCCGCCCAGGCTGCGATGAGCACGAGCGCCAGCGCCAGCCCGATACGGGCGATCCGGCCCGGCAGCCCGAAGCTTCTGCGGTGATAGGGGTCGGTTTCGACGCGCGACATGACGCCGGAGTCTAAATCCGATTCGCCGCCCCGCAACCATGCTCAAACGCCCCGGTACGCACCGGTTTCCGCCTCCCGGCGGGGCATTAAGCCTCCCTTAACCGTTGTGGCGCGCGCGGAACGGAACGCGTTTGACACGAGAACAAAACACGAATACGAATAAAACAAGAACAAAGGAGGGGTTCATGTTCCTGCGGATGCTTGTGGAAGAAACCATTGAAATTGCCGCCCTCGGCGCGTTCTTCTCTATGATCCTCGTCTGGGCCGGTGCTATCGGCGGGGCGTGATCCGGTGAGCGAAGGTGAGGGAGATGGCGGCAATCCTGAAGGACGTGGGCTTTGTCCACCTGCACGTCCATTCCTCCTTCTCGCTGCTGGAAGGGGCGCTGACGATTGCCACCCTCACCAAGCTAGCGCTGGCCGACGAGATGCCCGCGCTGGCGCTGACCGACACCAACAACCTGTTCGGCGCGCTTGAATTTTCCGAAAAGATGGCCGGCGCCGGCATCCAGCCGATTGTCGGCTGCCAGCTGGTGGTCGATTGGGCCGACCGGCCGGGCGCCAAGGTGCGGCCCGGCGGCCAGTCCGAGGCGCGCGGCAGCATCGTCCTGCTGGCCGCGACGGAGGCGGGCTACAACAACCTGATGCACCTGTCGTCGCATGCCTTTCTCGATACGCCGACGCAGGATTTCACCCACCTTCCGGCCGCCGCGCTGGATGGGCACACCGAGGGGCTGATCGCGTTGACCGGCGGGCCGAACGGCCCGGTCGACCGTGCGCTGCTGGCCGGCCTGCCGGAGATCGCGCGCGAGCGGCTGGCCCGTCTCTCCGCGCTGTTTCCCGATCGGCTCTATGTCGAGGTCCAGCGCCACGGCACCGCGGATGAGCGGCGGGTGGAGCCGCACCTGATCGCGCTGGCCGATGCGCTGCACCTGCCGCTGGTCGCCACGGCCGAGCCGTTCTTCGCCAAGGGCGACGATTACGAGGCGCATGACGCGCTGCTCTGCATTGCCGAGGGGCGGATTGTTGCCGATGACGAGCGCCGCCGCGTCACCCCCGAGCACCGCTTCAAGACGCGGGGCGAGATGCGCGCGCTGTTTGCCGATCTGCCCGATGCGATCGGCAATACCATCGAGATCGCGATGCGCTGTTCGTATCGCCCGCGCACCCGCAAGCCGATTCTGCCGCGCTTCGTCGCCGGCGGCGCGGAGGAGGCGGAAACGGCGGAGCTGCGCCGCATGGCGGAGGAGGGGCTGGGAAAGCGTCTGGCCAGCCATGGCACCGCGCCGGGCTTCGACGAGGCGGCTTACTGGGCGCGGCTGGAGTTTGAACTCGGCATCATCGAGCGGATGAAATTCCCCGGCTACTTCCTCATCGTGGCCGATTTCATTCAGTGGTCGAAGGAGCATGCCATTCCCGTCGGGCCGGGGCGCGGCTCGGGCGCGGGCTCGCTGGTCGCCTTCTCGCTGACCATCACCGATCTCGATCCGCTGCGCTTCGGCCTGCTGTTCGAGCGGTTTCTCAACCCCGAGCGCGTCTCGATGCCGGATTTCGACATCGATTTCTGTCAGGACCGGCGCGACGAGGTGATCGCCTACGTGCGCGGGCGCTATGGCAACGACCGGGTGGCGCAGATCATCACCTTCGGCACGCTGCTGGCGCGCGGCGTGATGCGCGATGTCGGCCGCGTGCTCGGCCTGCGGTATTCGGAGGTGGATCGGCTGACCAAGATGGTGCCGCAGAACCCGGCAAAGCCGGTCACGCTGGCCCAGGCCGTGCAGGAGGAGGCACAGCTGCGCGCCGCGGCGGAGGAGAACGAGAGCATCGCCCAGATGCTGGCGATCGCCCAGAAGCTGGAGGGCCTGTTCCGCCACGCCTCCACCCACGCGGCGGGCATCGTCATCGGCGACCGGCCGCTGGAGCAATTGGTCCCGCTCTATCGCGATCCGAAATCGGATATGCCGGTCACCCAGTTCAACATGAAGTGGGTGGAGCCGGCCGGGCTGGTGAAGTTCGATTTTCTCGGCCTGAAAACCCTCACCGTGCTTCAGGGCACGATCGATCTGCTGTCCCTGCGCGGCATCACGCTCGATCTCAGCGCGATCCCGCTGGATGATGCGGCGACCTACCAGTTGCTGGCGCGGGGCGATACGGTCGGCGTCTTCCAGGTGGAAAGCGCGGGGATGCGCCGCGCGCTGCTGGATATGAAGCCCGACCGGCTGGAAGATATCATCGCGCTGGTGGCGCTCTACCGCCCGGGGCCGATGGCCAACATCCCGGTCTATTGCGAGGTCAAGCACGGCCTGCGCGAGGCCGATTACTATCACCCCAAGCTGGAGCCGATCCTCAAGGAAACCTGCGGCGTCATCGTCTATCAGGAGCAGGTGATGCAGATCGCCCAGCTTCTGTCGGGCTATTCGCTCGGCGAGGCAGACCTGCTGCGCCGCGCCATGGGCAAGAAGATTCCCAAGGAGATGGAGGCCCAGCGCGAGCGGTTCGTCGGCGGCGCGGTGGAACGCGGCGAGGACAAGGACGCCGCCGACATGATCTTCGATCTGTTGGCGAAATTCGCCGATTATGGCTTCAACAAGAGCCACGCTGCGGCCTATGCGCTGATTTCGTACCAGACGGCCTATCTGAAAGCCAATTGTCCGGTCGAGTTTCTCGCCGCCTCGATGAGCCTTGAACTGACCAACACCGACAAGCTGGCCGAATTCCGGCGCGAAGCGGCGCGCATGGGCATTCTGGTCGAGCCGCCGGATGTCAACCGCTCGGGCGTGAAGTTCGAGGTGGCTGACGGCGCGATCCGGTACGCGCTCGCCGCCGTCAAGGGCGTGGGCGAGGAGGCGGCGCGCGCGCTGGTGCAGGCGCGCGGCGACCGGCCCTTCACCTCGCTGGCCGATTTTGCCCGCCGCGTCAGCCCGAAGGCGGTCAACCGCCGCACCTTCGAGCAACTCGCCGCTGCCGGCGCGTTCGACAGCCTTGAGAAGGACCGCGCGCGCCTCTGCGAGGGGGCGGACCGGGTGCTGGCCCATGCGGCCAGCCTTGAAAGCGAATCGCTGAGCGGGCAGGCCCGGCTGTTCGGCGGCGGCGGCGAGGAGGAGGCGGTGAGCCTGCCGGACGTCCAGCCGTGGACGCTGGTCGAGCGGCTCCGGCGCGAGCATGCGGCCGTCGGTTTCTATCTCTCCGGCCATCCGCTCGATGATTATGCCGATGCGCTGGCCCGCCTGTCGGTGCCCAATTTCGTCGAATTCGCCCGCTTTGTGAAGGGCGGCGCCTCGCATGGCCGTCTTGCGGCCTCCGTGCTCGACCGGCAGGAGCGGCGGACGAAGAGCGGCAACAAGATGGGAATCGTCACCTTTTCCGATCGGTCCGCCCAGTTCGAGGCGATTCTCTTCGCCGAGGGGCTGGGGCAGCTGCGCCCGCTGCTGGAGCCGGGCGCCGTGCTGCTGCTGTCGGTCGCCGCCTCGGTTGAGGGGGAGGAGGTGCGCTGCCGCATTCTCGATGCCGAGCCGCTCGATCACGCGGTCACGCGGGTGCAGAAGGCGGTGCGTGTCTTCGTGCGGGAGGATGCGCCGCTTGCCAGCCTGCACCAGCGCCTGTCGCGCAAGGGGGAGGGGGCGGTCTCGCTGGTCGTGCTGATGAACGAGGCGGAGGGCGAGGTGGAAATCCGCCTGCCCGGGCAGTTCGATGTCAGCCCCGCGGTGGTCGGCTCGCTGAAGGCGCTGGCCGGCGTGGTCGATGTGCGGGTGTTGTAACGGGGCTGGAAGGGGCCGGACGATGACGGAACAGCGGATCTACACCTGCCTGTGGTTTGATTCGGATGCGGAAGCCGCGGCGAACCTTTACGTCGCGCTGTTTCCCGGCGCGCGGGTGACGCACGTCACGCGCTATGGCGCCGGCGCCCCGCTGCCGGAGGGGACGGCGCTGGTGATCCAGCTCGATCTTGGCGGCACGCGGCTGATGCTGCTCAACGGCGGGCCGGTCTTCCGCCAGAGCGAGGCGGCCTCGATCGTCGTGGAATGCGCGACGCAGGGCGAGATTGACCGGCTGTGGGGGGCGCTCACCGCCGATGGCGGCGCGCCGGGCCGCTGCGGCTGGCTCAAGGACCGGTTTGGCGTTTCCTGGCAGATCGTGCCGGCGCGCATCGGGGTGTGGATGACCAGTGCCGATGCGGCCGCGCGGGGCAGGGTGATGGCCGCGATCATGGGCATGGACAAGCTTGATCTGGCCGTGCTGGAGGCGGCTTTCGCCGGGTCGTGAGCTGGCGCGGCCGGGGGCGGAGGCGGTTTCCCCCCGATTGTCGCCGCGCCCCCTTGCTTTTTGCGGCGAACTGCGCTTAAGGGACGCCCATCACACACGCGAGGACTGGTTTCGACCGTCTGGTGCCGGGATGTCCCGGTATTTTCCTCGCGGAGGCATAAACCGGAGAAGACTACCATGGCGTTGCCCGACGTTTCGATTCGGCAGCTGTTGGAAGCTGGTGCCCATTTCGGCCATCAGTCCCACCGCTGGAACCCGAAGATGGCGCAGTATATTTACGGCGTTCGCAACAAGATCCACATCATCGACCTCAGCCAGTCGGCCCCGATGCTGCAGCGCGCGCTGCAGGCGGTGAGCGACACCGTCTCGCGCGGTGGCCGCATCCTGTTCGTCGGCACCAAGCGCCAGGCGCAGGATGAGATCGCCGCCAGCGCCAAGCGCTGCGCGCAGTATTATGTCAATTCGCGCTGGCTGGGCGGCATGCTCACCAACTGGAAGACGATTTCCGCGTCGATCCAGCGCCTGCGCAAGGTTGAGGAGACGCTCGCCACCGGCGCCGTCGGCCTCACCAAGAAGGAGCGCCTGATGCTCGCCCGCGAGCAGGAGAAGCTCGATCGCGCGCTCGGCGGCATCAAGGACATGGGCGGCACGCCCGACCTGATCTTCGTCATCGACACCAACAAGGAGCAGCTTGCGCTGCAGGAGGCGCGCCGCCTCAACATCCCGGTGGTGGCGATCGTCGACACCAACTGTGATCCTGATGGCGTGACCTTCCCGGTCCCCGGCAACGACGACGCCGGCCGCGCGATCGCGCTCTACTGCGACCTCGTGGCCCGCGCGGCGATCGACGGCATCGGCCGTGGCGCGACCGACATGGGCATCGATCTGGGCGAATCCGAAGCCCCGGCGGCCGAGGAACTGCCGGCTGCGGCAGCGGATGCGGATTTCGTGTTCGAGCGTCTGGCCGCCCCGCGCGGCGCGCCGGATGATCTGACCAAGCTCGGCGCCCTGGGCCCGGAGCTGGAGAAGAAGCTCAACGACGCCGGCATCTTCCACTACTGGCAGTTCGCGGCCATGGGCGCGGCCGATGAGGCCAAGCTCGACGCCGACGTCAAGCTGCATGGCCGCATCGCCCGCGAGGGCTGGGCCGACAAGGCGCGCGCCCTGCTCGCCTGAGCCCTGCCGCTCAATCAGTGATCAGCGGGCCCGGGGCGCGGAAAGCGGACCCGGGCTTCGCTTTAAGAACATCGTATAACACACGGATGACAAAGGATTATTCCGATGGCAGAGATTACCGCTGCGCTGGTGAAGGACCTGCGCGAGAAGACCGGCGCCGGCATGATGGATTGCAAGGGCGCGCTCAACGAGACCAACGGCGATCTTGAGGCCGCCATCGACTGGCTGCGCACCAAGGGTCTGGCCAAGGCGGCCAAGAAGTCGGGCCGTGTCGCCGCCGAGGGCCTCGTCGCCGCTGCGGTCAAGGGCACCTCGGGCGTCGTGGTCGAGGTCAACTCCGAGACCGACTTCGTTGCCCGCAACGATCAGTTCCAGGGCATCGTCCGCGCCATCGCCGGCATCGCGCTGAACGGCGCGTCCGACATCGAGGCGCTGAAGACCGCTGCCTATCCGGGCGGCGGCACGGTGGCCGAGACGATCACCAACGCGGTGGCGACGGTGGGCGAGAACATGTCGTTGCGCCGTGTTGCCGGCCTGTCGGTCAGCGAGGGCGTGGTCGCCTCCTACATCCACAACCAGGTGGTGGACGGCCTCGGCAAGATCGCGGTCATCGTCGCGCTGGAATCGAAGGGCGATGCGGCCCAGCTCGCCGCGCTCGGCCGTCAGGTGGCGATGCATGTCGCCGCCACCAACCCGGCGGCGCTCGATGCCGCCAGCATGGACCCGGCCATCGTCGCCCGCGAGAAGGCCGTTCTGGCCGAGAAGGCGGCTGCCTCCGGCAAGCCGGCCAACGTGGTCGAGAAGATCGTCGAGAGCGGCATCAAGACCTTCTTCAAGGAAGTCTGCCTTGTTGATCAGCCGTTCATCCATGACAATGCAAAGACCGTGCTGCAGGCCGTGAACGAGGCCGCCAAGACGGCGGGCGCTCCGATCGCGCTGAAGGGCTACGTCCGGTTTGCGCTGGGCGAGGGAATCGAGAAAGAAGTCTCTGACTTTGCCGACGAAGTGAAGAAGGCTGGCGGCGCCTGAGCCAATGCTGGTCATCTGAACGGGAAGAAGGGCGGCGACGAGCCGCCCTTTTTTGTGAATGCAACGACTGCCGGAGGATGGAAATGACCCGACCGATCTACAAACGCGCGCTTGTGAAACTCTCCGGTGAGGCGCTGATGGGCCCGGAGGCCTTCGGCATCCACCAGCCCACCGTGCGGCAGATCTGTGCCGATCTTGTCGAGGCGGCGAATCTCGGCGTCGAGATCGCGGTGGTGATCGGCGGCGGCAACATCTTCCGCGGCGCGCAGATGTCCGGCATGGGCCTGTCGCGCCCGGCAGCGGATTCGATGGGCATGCTCGGCACGGTGATGAACGCCATCGCGCTGGAAGCGCAGGTGGAGGCGCTGGGCCATTCGGCGCGCGCCATGTCGGGCGTGGCGATGCCTTCGGTGGTGGAAACCTACACCCGCCAGCAGGCGTCCGATCATCTCACCAAGGGGCGCATCGTGATCCTCGCCGGCGGCACCGGCAATCCGTTCTTCACCACCGACACCGGCGGCGCCCTGCGCGCGGCGGAACTGTCTTGCGATGTGATGATGAAGGCGACGCAGGTGGACGGCATCTACACCGCCGACCCCAAGAAGGACCCCACTGCCACGCGTTACGATCATGTCAGCTACGACGAGGTGATCGCGCGCGATCTCAAGGTGATGGATACGGCGGCCTTTGCGCTGGCGCGCGATGCGAAGCTGCCGATCATCGTGTTCTCGATCCACCAGCCCGGGGCGATTGCCCGCGTCTTGACCGGAACCGGGCACGGAACCACCGTCGGACAGTGAATTGCGACGTCTCGCAGCTTGCGGGAGAGGCGCTTTCCGGCGTAACGAGACAACAAAGACGATTGTAAAGAGGACGTCATGGCTGAATCGTTCGACCTCAACGACATCAAGCGGCGCATGGCCGGGGCCGTGCAGGCCCTGCG
>ERZ1645187.4854-NODE-4854-length-10686-cov-16.135265_pt1 | contig 10686 bp, 10 predicted proteins | sample MGYA00575352_ERZ1645187 | MGnify/ENA primary metagenome ERZ1645187 (study PRJEB40837, sample SAMN11349314) | freshwater sediment metagenome | isolation source: river sediment | host: Sediment | place: India: Wazaribad , New Delhi | collected 2017-02-21 ...
GTAGAATTGGTTGTAATGCCTTTGTCTTTGAACTCGTACAAAAATATCGAAGCCAATCGGGCGTTCGGATCAATTTCATTGAACGACTCACCAAAAAGGGTTACGAAATCCTTTTGGCTGTTTTGCTGTTTCCTGACTGCAGACTCCATGGCCTGACGAAATACCGGATCCTCGCTGTATCCTGAGAGTGCATTGATGATATCCTTTACAGAAACTTCGAGCACAACGTTCATACCACCCTTGAGGTCGAGACCAAGGTTGATCTCTCTTTCTTTCACATCCTGATAGGTGTATTTATCAATGAGGATGTTATAAACCACCTGACTTTCCATTGAGTCGAGGTAATAAGTTTCCCGGGCTTCAACTATCGAGTCTAATTTTCGTTCGTAACTGACCTGATCACCTTTTGAAAGTTCGGTTGCAAGATTTTTTGCGACGAGATTGTTCGCATATTTCTTCGCCTTCCCCTCTACTCTTCCCGACACATAGGTGAAGGAAAGCTGGTATAAGGACACGATCGCCAAAGCAATTGCAAAAACTTTGATAGCTCCTTTGTTCTGCATTTCTGAATTCGATTAAATTACTTAACTTCTAAATGTCAATTTTTTTGAGGGTGCAAAATTAAAAGAAAATTTGACAACTGCCAATATTTCAATGATTAAATGAAAAAGCTGTTATATCAGTTAATATTCGCACCCGAGAATGTGCCAAACCCGCACTATTAATTTCCTATTTTCAAAGCTGAAAATAAATAAATTGAAAGCGTTTTGAACAAAATTCTGCTGAAAAATCAATCTGCGATTCAAATATTATGGTATTTCAGCATTGTGTCCGATACATTTCATTATTCTGATGAACTGTTTATTTAGAGCAGATAAGCATCAGTTGAAATCGCACTCCAATGTAAACGTATTTTTACGCCATTTTAATGAGAATGGTCTTAAGTGCCTCAGAAACATCCTCTGTTTTATTGACTGCTTTTTCGAGTGAGGACAATATATCCTTCAATTTAATAACTTCGGCAAGTTCCTTTTCGTTTTCGAAGAGATCAGTGATGCCCATGCTGTAGGCAACATCCGCCTTTTTTTCCAGATCATGAATTTCATCACAAACCCGGAAAATCTTCTCGCGATGCCTGGAAGCATTTGAAAGTTGTTTCATCGCTGAATCAATCAGCAGACTAAGCTGATAAAGAATCTCAGAAACTTCAACTATTTCTTTAGTGAGCTTTTTGGGTTTATATAGCTTGATACGCTGAGCTGCAGTATTTATATGATCCAACACATCGTCCATTTTTGTAGCGAGTTTGTGGATATCTTCCCTGTCAAAAGGGGTTATAAAGGATTTGTTCAGCTGAGCGAAAATCTTGTGCGCTACCTTGTCGCCATCTTTTTCGACCTTTCTAATTTCGGAGATGAACGATTCCATTTGCTCTGGACTGTCAGCTTTTGAAAGGCTGACCAACAATTCTGTACCTTTTATAAGTACTTTTCCACCTTCTTCAAACAATGGGAAAAATGCAAATTCCTTTGGGACAAACAGTTTTAAGAACTTATCAACATTCATGATTTCTGATTATTATGCAAAAAAAAAGTTAGTTAAGCAACAAGATTATGCCATAGACGGCTGCGCTGATCAATGCAGAAACAGGAATTGTGAGTATCCAGGCCCAGAAGATGTTGCCAGTCACACCCCATTTCACAGCTGAAACACCTTTTCGCGCACCGGCACCAATGATTGCACCGGTGATCGTGTGGGTTGTGCTCACCGGAATGCCCAATCCTGTCGCGCCAAAGAGTGTAAGTGCGCCAGCTGTTTCGGCACAAAAGCCTTCAAATGGCTTGAGTTTTGTTATTTTCTCACCAATTGTTTTGACAATCCTCCATCCGCCGAACAATGTACCAAGCGCAATGGCGCTGTGGCATGAAAGCACGATCCAAAGGTCAATCTCCGAATCTTTCGTCACATGACCGGTAACAATCAAGGCAACCCAAATGATCCCCATTGATTTTTGTGCATCGTTGCCGCCATGTCCAAGGCTGAATGCCGAAGCAGATAGCAGCTGAAACCGCCTGAAATATTTGTCCACTTTATATGGTGAAAAATTCCTGAAGCTATACAAAACAATGGCCGAAATGAAAAACGACATCAGCATTCCGATCACAGGTGAAATAAAGATAAAAGCTGCAATCTTTAAAACTCCCGACAACACCACAGATGAAAAGCCAGCTTCGGCTACGGCAGCACCCACAAGACCTCCAACGAGGGTATGTGAAGAACTGGAAGGAAAACCCCACCACCAAGTGAGTAAGTTCCAAACAATTGCCGCGATCAAAGCTGCAAATATTACATTCAGGTTGATTACATCCGGCTCCACAATGCCCTTGCCTATTGTGGTTGCCACCGTAAGTGGAAAAACCAGAAATGCAATAAAATTAAAAAAGGCTGCAAGCAAAACTGCCACGAAAGGTGAAAGCACTTTTGTAGAAACAACAGTGGCTATGGAGTTTGCCGAATCGTGAAATCCATTGATGAAATCGAAAACAAGAACCAAACCAATTACGATGTATAAAAACTCCATAAGTAAAAAATTTGCCAAAAGTATTCATTTAACATGTTAAGTTCCAATTCCAATGTTAAGTTATTGTTAACAAAATCACAGAAAGTTCGACTCCAATGATATGATGATGGTCGTTGTGGAGTAAAATATGCTGTCATTGGTGATACCTCTCTGTATTCCGCCCCAGGATAATCAAAACCACCAGAAAATTCCTGAAAAAACTTTGCTTGCTACCTTCATAGTACTTAAATCGAAGATTCAGTAGTGAATTAACACATCATTTTTTCACAAATTATTTAGAATCATTCCACGAAATGTCTAATTTTGCGCCATCAAAATCACCTTAATCAAAATTTTACCAAATGAAAAAATCAATGATGTTCGCCCTGATGCTTGGTGGCGTGATTGCACTCCAAAGCTGTGGCGGAAGCACCGAATCAAAAACCGAAGCACCTGCTGAAAAAGCTGTTGTCAAAACCGAAACACCCGCTGCACAGGAAGAGCCTTTTGCTGCCGGGAAGAAAATCTACATGGAAAAATGCATCGTTTGCCATCAGGCCACCGGCGAAGGTATTGCCGGCGCATTCCCTCCACTCAAAAATTCTGATTACCTCCTTGCCGACAAAGTTCGTGCGGTGGCCCAGGTTTTGAACGGATCAAACGAAGTGATGGTTGTGAACGGACAATCATTCAACGCACCAATGCCTCCACAGGTTGACACCAAGGAAGACGCTGTGGCCGTGATCAATTATGTATTGAATTCATTCGGCAACAACGGCGGAACCGTGACACTCGAAGATGTGAAAGACGTTGTGATCAAACCACGCCAATAATATCTGAACTGATGATCATTTCACGCCATTTGATGCTGCTGCTTTTCTCGACAGCCATTGTATTTGCCCAATCCTGTGGCAGTCCCAATCCCAAAAATGAAGCTGAAGAAACAACTGAGGTTGTTTTACCATCAGTAGGTGCCTTTGGAGAAGCGATTTCAAAAGAAGGAGCAGTGCCGGTGTCGGAGATTGCAAGTCTGATAAATACCGACGAAGCCATCCCTGTCAAGGTGAGCGGCACAATCGTTGAGGTTTGTCAGCACAGCGGTTGCTGGCTGACCCTTGATTTAGGTCAGGGCCAGACGTTGCAGGTCAATATGAAAGACCATGCCTATAGTGTGCCAAAGGATGCTTCAGGCAAAAAAGTCTGGGTCGAAGGCGAAGCCCTCAGAGAGCTTATTTCGGTGGAATTGCTGAAACATTATGCCGAAGATGCCGGCCGCAGCCGGGAATACATTGACAGCATCACCCGGGATGAGTGGCAATATACCATCGAGGCCAAAGGAGTGATCATCGAGGAGTAAATCCGGCATTTGAATGTATAAAGACCGCCCCGCAAGGCGGTTTTTTTATTTTAGTCTAACCGCTGTGCCGGCAGGAGGGTTTGCTCCTTCGGACCAGTGATTCAACTTTTCAAGGCGCGAAAGTCTCACGCCATACAACTGCGAAACATCTTTCAGGGTCTCGCCTTTACGCAATGTATGCGCTTTGTATTTGGACGACTTTCTTGCTTTCTTTTCCACATACACGATGGCTCCTTGCTTCAGGCTGTCGTCCTTTGCCAGGTCGTTGTATTTTAAAAGCTGCCACGCATACACATTCAACTCCCTGGCCAAAACAGTTATGCTTTCGCCTTCTTTTGCAAACAGCAGTTTTTTTCCGTTGTTGCGATGCAGATATCTTCCTGAAGGTGTTTTTCCAACCACTTCAAAACCACCGGGATGCGGAGGTGTCTGACTGATCAGCTCCGGCTCTGCTTCGATGTCCTTTTTCTCCTGTTTCTTAAGCAAGCCCATTGCAATACTGTCGTAGCGATGCAGGTTGTAGCGGTTCACCTGGTTGAGCAAAAGCTCCGGATAGCGTGGGTTGGTTGCATAGCCGGCTTTTTTCAGACCCTCGGCCCAGCCCTTATAATCCATGATGTCGAGCTCAAACAGGAAGGCATAGCGGCTGCGCTCTGTGAGAAAACGCGAATGGTCGTCGAAAGATTCTTCAGCATGTTTATAGGCACGGAAGCATTCGTTTTTTTCGTCGTCGTCCATGTGAAAGGTCTTGCCTGTCCACTCTTTGTGGCATTTGATACCGAAGTGGTTGTTGGCTTCCCGTGCCAGGGTACTGTTGCCGCTTCCCGACTCCAGCAAACCTTGTGCAAGGGTGATGGAGGCTGGAATTTTGAACTCCTGCATTTTTTTTACCGCAATAGCATTATACCTTATTATATAGTCCTCACTGCTCAGACGTTCCTGAGCGAAAAAGACAAGGGGGAAAAACCAAAACAAGAAAAACAAGCAAACTCTTCTCCAAACTGTCATTGTTTACGATGGCATTTGCTGCAAAAATAACCTTTGTCGTGAAACAGGAAAGCATAAACCAGCAAATTATAACATTTGAACCAAACAGCACATCGCATTGCTTTCTGCTTTATTTTTGCGCTTTAATCACAGCTATGGACCTCATCAGGAAATATTTCGATACGCTCAGCGCGGAACAACTTCGCCAATTTGAAGCCTTGCAGCCGCTCTATACCGACTGGAACAGCAAGATCAATCTGATCTCGCGCAAGGATATGGAACAGTTTTATGCGCACCATGTGCTGCACAGCCTCGCCATTGCCAAATATGTGAAGTTTGTGGCAGGAACAAAAATTCTTGATGTTGGCACAGGGGGCGGCTTTCCGGGAATCCCGCTGGCTATCATGTTTCCGGAAGCATCGTTTCATCTTGTTGACAGCATTGGAAAGAAGATTATGGTGGTTAAGGAAGTTGCATCGGCCCTGGGGCTCAACAATGTTGAAACCAGCCATCAACGGGCTGAAACCATCAATGGTCAATATGATTTTGTGGTGAGCAGGGCTGTGACCAACCTTCCCGACTTCGTTGGTTGGACTGCAAAACGCTACCACGGGCGCAGCCGCAACCTCAAACCAAATGGAATCCTTTATTTAAAAGGAGGCGAAGTGCAGTCAGAACTGGCGCTTCTGCCCAAGCGCTATATCAGCAATGTGATGCCTCTAAATGCCTGGTTTGATGAGCCCTATTTCGAAACCAAGCTTTTGCTCCATCTCTATTAATCGTATCCGGTTGATTTTATTTCAGCTTTTTTAATGTAAGGCCGGCATAAGCTTCTTTTTTCTACTTTAGCCGCTTGTTTCACCATTAAAAACTGATATATGGAAAAAATCAAAACCTCCCTCAGAGAATCAGCAACAGCGCGGTGGATTGCGCTGGCACTGATTTCGATCACCATGTTCTTCGCCTACTTTTTTGTTGATGTGGCGGCACCACTTCAGAGTTTGCTGGAGCGTAATTATGGTTGGTCGCCCGAAACCTTTGGGATGCTTGGCGGATCAGAATTCTTTTTAAATGTATTTGCATTCTTTTTAATCCTGTCAGGAATTATCCTCGATAAGATGGGAATACGTTTTACCATTTTGACTGCAGGTATTGCCATGGTGCTTGGTGCTGCCATCAAATACTATGCACTCACCGAAGGATTTGCTACGTCAGGCCTTGCCAACACACTGGGATCGTTCTGGACAGGTGTACCGGCCACTGCAAAACTTGCTTTTTTTGGCTTTGCCATCTTTGGTGTTGGTGTTGAAATGGCCGGCATCACAGTGTCGAAAGCCATTGTGAAGTGGTTTAAAGGCAGAGAACTGGCTTTGGCGATGGGATTGGAAATGGCCACAGCCCGCCTGGGAGTTTTTGCAGTTTTCAGACTTTCACCCATTTTTGCAGAAAGTGGAGGCCCTTCCAACTCAATTCTTTGGGGTGTTGCTTTCCTCGTGATCGGTTTGCTGACATTTTTCGTATATACCTTTATGGATGCCCGTCTCGACAAAGAGATAGGAGCAGATGCTTCGTCAGAACCTGAAGAAGCTTTCCGTATCAGCGACATCTGGCTTATCTTCAAAAATCCGGGATTTCTTGCCATTGCAGGGCTTTGCGTATTATTCTATTCAGCCATTTTCCCTTTCCAGAAATTTGCTACAGATATGCTTGCTTCCAAACTCGACATCAGTATCAAAGATGCTGCGGCGATGTTTTCCTATTTCCCGATTGGAGCTATGATCCTGACACCTTTTATTGGTGCGTTTCTCGACAAAAAAGGCCTTGGTGCAACCATGATGCTGTATGGTGCTATTTTGCTAACCGTTTCGCACCTCATTTTCGCACTTGTTCCTGCTGAAGCATTTAGCAATTTTGTAGCCTACGCTACCATTGTAGTGCTTGGTCTGGCCTTTTCGCTCGTTCCGGCTTCGATGTGGCCCTCTGTACCAAAAATTGTTGAAGACCGTTTCCTGGGTTCAGCCTACGGCTTGATTTTCTGGATTCAAAACATTGGCTTACTTGCTGTTCCGATCCTGATAGGCTGGGCACTCAGCGCTGCCAATCCCGGTGTGGCTGATAAAATCGCAGCAGGAGAAATCGTTAAGTACAACTATACGGTGCCCGAATTGATCTTTGCAGGTTTTGGCGTTCTTGCAATGATCTTATCGCTTGTGCTGAAAGCAGTTGATAAAAACAAAGGCTTCGGACTTGATCTGCCGAATAAAAAATAAAATTAGTAAAATAAACCTGAAAACAGCTGCCATTTAGGCAGCTGTTTTTTTTACCGGGAAAGTGATCCGGCCTATGCAGGGAAAACCGGCAAAAGATTTTTTAGCGTTATTTTGTGCATCTGTCCGCATTCCTCCTTTAACCGGCATATCAGGCCTGCAAAATGAAAAAAGAAACAAACACTTTTCACTATTGCACACAAAAATTGTTTAAACATTGTTCTCAACAATTTAAGGGGTTTCTCGGTTAGCAGAAACACTTCCGGTATAAAGCCTGAGACGTAAATCACGACTAAAGAGAAGCTGTTAACAAAGATTCACAAAGCCAGAAAGAAAAATAAACTAATTTTAGCGTTTTAAATTTATTCAGGTCTAATCCTAAAAACAGAAAATACAATGAGCTCAATTCTCGATCTTGAACCCAAAGGATTGTGGAAAAATTTCTACAGCCTCACCCAGATTCCGCGTCCATCAAAGAAAGAAGAAAAAGTGATCGCCTTCACCCGTGAATTTGGCGAAAAGCTTGGCCTCGAAACCATCGTGGACGAAGTTGGCAATGTCATCATCCGCAAACCGGCTACCCCCGGTTTTGAAGACAGGCAAGGCGTTGTTTTGCAATCGCACCTCGATATGGTTCCACAAAAAAATTCCGGTACAGATCACGATTTTGAAACTGATCCCATCCAAACCTATATCGAAGACGGCTGGGTAAAGGCCAAAGGCACCACACTCGGTTCGGACAACGGCATTGGTGCTGCAGCAGCCATGACAGTGCTCGAAGCCACCGACCTGGAGCATGGCCCCATCGAAGCACTCTTTACCATTGACGAAGAAACAGGTATGACCGGAGCTGAAGAGCTCAAACCCGGACTGCTGAAGGGCGACATCCTGCTGAATATGGACTCGGAAGACGAAGGTGAGCTGTATGTGGGCTGCGCAGGCGGGATTGATTCCACAGGTACTTTCACCGTTACCAACGAAGCAGTTCCAACTGCCGTTGAAGCCTTCAAAATCAGTGTCACCGGTTTGAAAGGCGGACACTCAGGCCTTGACATCAACCTCGGACGCGGCAATGCCAACAAGATCATGAACGCCCTTTTGTGTGTGGCTGCCAAAAAATACCAATTGCGTTTGGCAACCATCGAGGGCGGCAGCCTGCGCAACGCCATCCCGCGCGAATCATTTGCCACGGTGGTTGTTCCGGCTGAAAATGCAGCAGCTTTTGCACAATATGTGAGCGAATTCAATGCGGAAGTCAAGGCAAGCTTTGCAGAGGCCGATGGCGGATTGCTTGTTGTGGCCGAAGCCTGCGCGTTGCCCGCTACTGTTATTGATGCTGCCGGTCAGTCCGGACTTTTTGAAGCAGTGGCCAAGTGTCCCAACGGCGTCATTGCCATGAGCAAAGACATGGAAGGCGTTGTTGAAACCTCGAACAACTTAGCCATTGTAAAGCTTGATGGCGACAAGATCACCCTTGCTGCATTGCAGCGCAGTTCGGTGGATGCCGACAAGGAGGTGCTTGCAGGACAGATCAGAGAAGTTTTCATCAAAGCCGGTGCCGAAGCACGTTCGCATGGAGCCTATCCGGGCTGGAAACCCAATGTGAACTCGCCCATACTCAAGACAATGAAAGAGGTTTACAACAACAAATTCGGGAAAGTACCGGAGGTAAAAGTGATCCATGCCGGTTTGGAATGCGGCATTTTAGGTGCAAGCTATCCCAACTGGGACATGATTTCGTTTGGCCCGACGATCCGTCACCCCCACTCGCCCGATGAAAAAGTGAACATTGCCACCGTTGATCTTTTCTGGCAATACCTTGTCGAAACCCTGAAAAATGTGCCTGTTAAGGCGTAAAGATGGCAGAAAGCGTACCAACGTGAATGCATTGGTGAATGAAAATTTCAAAAAAATCGTAGAAAGGTTTGCAGATATAAAATTTATTTCTACCTTTGCACTCCCAAAAAAATAGTTCAAGATGAAACGTACTTTTCAACCATCGAACAGAAAACGCAGAAACAAACACGGTTTCCGCGAGAGAATGGCAACAGCTAACGGACGCCGTGTGATCAAAGCACGTCGTGCGAAAGGCAGAAAAAGATTAACCGTTTCTGACGAAAGATAGTTTTTTTACAATAGCCACTCTATATTAAAGGTTTAACAGAAGGTGATGTGCATACATTGCCTTCTGTTTTGTTTGTATATACGCCCGGTGTTGAACAAAAGGTGTTGAGGGCTGGTAATAACAGGTGAACCATTGAAACTGATTTTTCTATCTGTCATCCGCAATCACTTCTGCAGAAATTCTCTCAAAATCAACTGCATCAATTAATACTGTTTCTTACAAGATTTGGTACAGAAATCAACATCCATTCACCTCAAAAATATTGTGCAGGTAAAAATTCTATCTTAGGATTGACCGAAAATTGCTTCAGTAACGATCTTAATTAACCAAAAGACCGTAACGAAATCGCCCCATCGCTAAGTTCGCTAAAGTCGCTAAGTTCGCCTCGTTCGCTCAGTTCGCTCAGTTCGCTCAGTTCGCTAAAGTCGCTTCGTTCGCTCAGTTCGCTTAAAAAACCATAAACCACTGCATAGCATGATGATTCTTTTTATCTTCGCAGCTGATCTGTGATCACCCCAATAGCATTTGTATGGAAAAGTTTTTCATGATCGTTTTCTGGATCATTTTTGGTTTCTACCTCTTAAGGCTTGTATTCAGATACCTTGTGCCCTGGCTGCTGGCACGATTCATCCGCAAGGTGGCCGGCAATATGCAACAGCAAGCCAATCAATACACTGCACAAAAACCAGAAGGCACGGTGTATGTCAATACCGAACAAGCCGAAAAGCCAAAGATTGATCCTGAGATAGGTGAATACATAGATTTTGAAGATATTAAAGAATCAGACAAACACTAAAACCATGGAAAACGCATTGCGTATCTGGCGTCAGGCTTTCCCTTTCATCACCGCCGTAGTTGTATTTATCGTTGTCACCTGGGCCTATCTGCATCCGATGCTCGAAGGCAAGAAACTCGACCAGCACGACATCACCATGTGGAAAGGCATGTCGAAAGAAATCTCCGATTACAGGGACAAGACCGGCGAGGAAGCCCTCTGGACCAATTCGATGTTTGGCGGCATGCCTGCCTGGCAGATTTCGGTGATCTACAACGGAAACCTCATCAAATATGTGCGGCAGGTTATCACCTTCGGGATGCCCTACCCCGCCAGCACCATCTTTATCTATTTCCTTGGTTTTTACATCCTTTTGCTTGTGATGCGTGTTGATCCATGGCTCAGCATGGCCGGAGCGCTCGCTTTCGGTTTCTCGTCCTACTTCCTGATCATCCTGGGGGCAGGCCACTCGAGCAAGGCCAACGCCATCGGCTATATGGCTCCCGTGATCGCAGGAATCATACTCACATTCAGGGGCAACTACCTCAAAGGCGGCTTGTTGACGGCCTTTGCCCTGGCCTTGCAACTCGAAGCCAACCACCTGCAGATCACCTA
>ERZ1645187.4855-NODE-4855-length-10685-cov-11.867921_pt1 | contig 10685 bp, 9 predicted proteins | sample MGYA00575352_ERZ1645187 | MGnify/ENA primary metagenome ERZ1645187 (study PRJEB40837, sample SAMN11349314) | freshwater sediment metagenome | isolation source: river sediment | host: Sediment | place: India: Wazaribad , New Delhi | collected 2017-02-21 ...
TCGATTTCCACCCGGCCGCCCATGGCGTGGATGTTGCGCTTGACCACGTCCATGCCGACGCCGCGCCCGGAAACCTCGGTAACCTGGTCGGCGGTCGAGAAACCGGCCTCGAAAATCAGTTGCCAGACCTCCTGATCGGACATCTGGTCGTGTACCTGGAGGCCCCGTTCCTTGGCCTTGGCCAGGATGCGCTGGCGGTCGAGGCCGGCGCCATCGTCATTGACCTCGATGACGATATTGCCGCTCTGGTGATAGGCGCGCAAGGTGATGGTGCCGGTGGGCTGCTTGCCCTTGGCGGCCCGCACCTCGGGCATCTCGACGCCATGATCGAGACTGTTGCGGACCAGGTGGGTAAGCGGATCGGTGATGCGCTCGATCAGGCTCTTGTCGAGTTCCGTGCCCTCGCCGACCAGTTTCAGCTCGACCTTCTTGCCCAGCTTCTGGGAAAGCTCCCGCACCACGCGCGGAAACCGCGAGAACACCACGGAAATCGGCATCATGCGGATCGACATCACCGCTTCCTGCAGATCGCGGGAATTGCGCTCGAGCTGGGTCAGGCCGTTGTGCAGCCGCTCGAACTCGACCGGATCGACACCGCTGGCCGATTGCAGCAGCATGGCCTGGGTGATGACGAGTTCCCCCACCAGGTTGATCAATTGATCCACCTTCTCGACACCGACACGTATGGTGGCGTCACCACCGCCCTTGGCCACCGGCGCCGGCGCGGACGACGGCGCGACCGCCTTGACCGGGGCGGACTTGTCCACCGCGGGCGTGACAGCCTTTTCGCTCGATGCCGCCGGCTCGGGTACCGCCGCCGGCGCGGCCGGCACCTCGGTCATCGCTGCCGGCGCCGCATCGAAGAAGCCGTAACTGCCATCGTCAGCGTCGGCGGCCGGCGCAGCCGAGGCGGCCGGCTCGCCGCCGTCCAGGGGCTCGAAGAAACCATAGGCATCGGCGTCTGGCGACGGCTGACTTTCCACCGCCATGGCCGTTTCGACCGGCTCGGCCGATTCGTCGAAGAAACCATAGGCCGTCTCGCCAGCCTCGCCCGCGGCCTGCCCCAAGGGCGAGATGCGGATGCTGTCGGTGCGCGCAACGAATTCGATGACGCTGCGCAGGGTGTCGCTGTCCGCTTCACCGTGCAATTCGACGTGATAGGGCTGCCCCTCGGCGACGGCGGCCGATACCAGGCGGGCCGCGCCGAACTCGCCCAGTTCCTCCAGCAGGGCGTCGACCACCAACCGGCTTGCCGCCGGGTCGCCATCGACGACGAAGCGGATGTCGTGGCCGACCAATGGGGTGGCGGCCACGGCCGGCCCCGCTTCCTCGGCAGCCTCCGCGGCCGGCGCCGCATCGCCGGTGAGGGCGCTCAAGCGCGTGCAGGTCGCCTCGACCACGGCCGGATCGACCTCGCCCTCGCCCTTGTGGGCGGCCAGCATGTCCTTGAGCACGTCGCCGGCATCGAGGAAGGCGTCGATCATTTCCTCGCGCAGCCTGAGTTCGTCCTTGCGGATGCGGTCGAGCAGATTCTCCAGCACGTGGGTGACCTCGGCCATGTCGGTGAAGCCGAAGGTCCCGGCGGAGCCCTTGATGGAATGGGCGGCGCGGAAAATCGCGTTGAGCTGCTCGTTGTCGGGATTGCCGATGTCGAGCCCCAACAGGAGGGACTCCATGTTGGCCAAATGCTCGCCGGTTTCCTCGAAGAAAACCTGATAGAACTGACTCAGATCGATCGACACGTCAGCCTCCCTGACCCTTGGGTCGTCACTGGCAGTCTCAGCCGATCACCTTCTTGACGACCTCGATCAGCTTCTGCGGATCGAAGGGCTTGACCAACCAGCCGGTGGCCCCCGCCGCCCGTCCCTGCTGCTTCATGGCGTCGGATGACTCGGTGGTCAACATGAGGATCGGCACTGTCTTGTATTGCGGCATGGCGCGCAGCGACTTGATCAGCGTCAGGCCATCCATGCGCGGCATGTTCTGGTCGGTCAGGATCAGGTTGAATCCCTTTGCCTTGGCCTTCTCCAGACCATCCATGCCATCCACCGCCTCGACGACTTCATAGCCCGAACTCTTCAGGGTGAAGGTGACCATCTGGCGGATGGAAGCTGAATCATCGACAGCAAGGATCGTCTTTGCCATGTGCGCAAGCTCCTAGAAAAGTTCGATGTCACCCTGGCCGAAATTTTTCTGGCCAACGGGGTTTGAATTGCCTATATGGGTCATTTCCGCGAGGCTGGCGGCGAGCATCGCCGTCTCCTCGCGCAGCGCGGTGATCGCGGCGCCGGCATCCTTGCGCTCGGCGTCCCCCCGCAGCGTTTGCCCCAGCGACGACAGTTGATCGAGCACGCCAACCAGCGCCGTCACGCGCCGGCCGATATGTCCGAGCAATTGGGAAACCATGTCCTGGAATTGCAGCGCCGTCACCGCGCGATTGACCTCGGCGGAGACCTCCGTCGAGCCGTCGGCCAGCCGCTCGATGGCGATCTTGCGGATCCGGTTCTGATCCTCCATCGCCTGGACGATTTCCTCGACCCGCGTTTTCGATTCGAGAGCGAAGTTCATGTCCTGGCTGGCCATGCGCTGGATCGCCTCCTCGGTCTGATGCACCGAGCCCTGCATGGTCTGCATCAGGACATTGATCTGCTGGCTGAACTGCGTCGTCCTGGCGGACAGGTCGCGCACCTCGTCGGCGACGACGGCAAAGCCACGACCAGCCTCGCCGGCGCGCGCCGCCTCGATGGCGGCATTGAGGGCGAGCAGGTTGGTCTGCTTGGCGATGGCGCCGATCTCGGACAGGATGCCTTGCACGCGCCGGGCATGCAAGGCAATGCCATCGGTCATTTCGACCAGTTCCATGCCGAGCTTGCTGTTGTTGACGATGTTGTCGACCACCTGGCCCATGACTTGCGAAGTCGTCGCCACGAACTCATCGAATTGCCGGACCGACTCGCCTTCGCCCACCGAGCCGGTGACACCGACGGCGACGGTGCGCTGTTCCTCGGTCAGGACGTTCATGCCCTCGAAGCTGGTGGTCAGTTCGCGGATCGCGTCACCGAGCAGCGTCTGCGTGCGTTCGACGTCGCCCTGGATGCTGGAGAACTGCACGGTGCATTGGCGCACGCATTCGTCGAGCAGCTCCGTGAAGTGGTCGATCAGTTCGCGTTCCTGGCAACAGTGGCCGCGCGCGCGCCCACCGTCGTCGCCCTCTCCGCCACGCAGGGCGATCAGGCCCGCCGCCAGCCATCCCACCGCGACGACGAACACCGCCGGCACGCCACCGGCGCCGAGGCTCTCGGGAAAAAGCACCACGCCGAGCCCAGCCAGCAGCGTCCAGATCGCTCCCCCCAGAATGAACTTGCTCATCGAGCTCACCATTCAGCGTTCTGTTTCTCGTTTTTTCATATTAGCGTTCACCGCTTTCCGCCGCCAAGGCCGGATCGGCCGCGGCCTGCAAGGCTTCATCGGCCGTTTCAACATCGGTGGCCTTGCCGTCGCGAAGTATCGCCTCCTCGGTACGCTTGTTGAGAATGACGATGCTGATGCGCCGGTTGATCGCGCCATGCGGATCCGACTTGTCGTACAACACCGTCGAGGCCAGGCCGACGACGCGGATCATCTTGCCGTCATCCATGCCGCCAGCCACCAGCTCGCGCCGCGAGGCATTGGCGCGGTTGGTCGACAATTCCCAGTTGCCGAAGCCCCTGTCACCGCCCGCGTAGGGCGTCGCATCGGTGTGCCCGGACAGGCTGACGCGGTTTTCGACCTTGTTCAGCGCCCGGCCGATCTCGCGCAGGATGTCGCGGGTATAGGGCTTCAATTCGGAGCTGGCCGAGTCGAACATCGGACGATTCTTCTCGTCGACGATCTGGATACGCAAACCCTCGGTGGTCAGGTCGAGCAGCAATTGATTCTTGAACTGCTTGAGTGCCGGCGTTGCCTCGATCAGAGCTTCGAGCTCGCCCTTGAGCGATTCGAGACGCTGCTTCTCGGCGCGCTCGAAGTCCGCGCGCAGCCGCTGCAGGTTGATGGTCTTCTTCTCGGCCTCCACGTCGCCGCGCTTGACCTGTCCATGGGTGCGGCTTAGATCCTCGCCGCCACCCTGGATCACGGACGAGGAGTCGCCGGAACCCGAGCCGCCCGAAAGCGCGACCTTGAGCGGCGCCTGGAAGTAGTCGGCAATCCCCTTGAGGTCGCCCTTGGCGGTCGAGCCGAGCAGCCACATGAGCAGGAAAAAGGCCATCATGGCCGTGACGAAGTCGGCGTAGGCGATCTTCCACGCCCCGCCGTGATGACCGCCGCCACCCTTCTTGATGCGCTTGACGACGATGGGTTGCTGGCTGTCGTCGCTCATTTGCCCTTGCGGCCCTTCAGATCCTCTTCAAGCTCCATGAAAGTCGGACGATCGGTGGAATACAACACTTTACGGCCGAACTCGACGGCAACTTGAGGGGCATAACCGTTCATGCTGGCCAGCAGGACCGCCTTGATGCATTGGAATATCTTGCTGCCCTCCTCGGCTTTCTGCTCGAGCTGACCGGCGATGGGGGCGACGAAGCCATACGAAACCAGGATGCCCAGGAAGGTGCCGACCAAGGCGCCGCCGATCATCTTGCCCAACACGGCCGGCGGCTCGCCGACCGAGCCCATGACGTTGACCACGCCCATCACCGCGACGACGATGCCAAAGGCCGGGACGCTATCCGCCGTCTTCGACATCACGTGGGCGGGCACGTGGGCTTCGTGGTGATGCGTTTCGATCTCGATATCCATCAGGTTCTCAATCTCGAAGGCATTGAGGTTGCCGCCGACCATCATGCGCAGGTAGTCGGTGATGAAATCCATCACGTGATGATCCGCCGTGACGCTCGGATACTTCGAAAAAATCGGGCTGCTTTCGGGATTTTCGATATCCCCTTCGATCGACATCAGGCCTTCCTTGCGCACCTTGCCCAGGATCTCGTACAGCATTGCCAGGAGTTCCATGTAGAGGGCCTTGTCGAGGTGGGAGCCCTTGAGCACCGAAGGCAGGGCGGCGACGGTGGCCTTGATGGCCTTGGCACCGTTGCCGGCGACAAAACCGCCGACGGTAAGGCCGATGATCGCGAGGTACTCCATCGGCACCCACAACGCGGCGAGACTGCCATGCACGGCGTAGGTGCCGACCGACGCCGCCAGAATCACTACATACCCGATCAACAGGAACACTGCCGGCCTCCCCCACAGTCCGAATCATCGCCACCGGGCTTGCCTGTCGCAATCCGGCCGCGCGCGAACGCAATCATACGGGATTGTCGGACGCCGACGCCCCCGGGGATCGACTCAACTGGTCGGCAAAACCCCTGCTATTGGGATATTTAACTCCGCCGCGAAACCGCTCCGCGCCTCGGCGGATGGCGGCGCGCGGCGGGGCAGGTCAGGCCGCCGCGGCTTCGGCGGCGGCGCGGCGGGTCTTGCCCGCGCGCGCGGGCATGTGGCAAAGGCCGCAGACATAACCGCGCGTGGGATCGTAGGCATGGGCAACGAAGTCGCCGCCGCACTCCCGGCAGGTCGCCATCTGCAACATGCTGGCATCGAAGAACCGCACCATGGTCCATGCCCGGGTGAGCGAAAGCACGGTATCCATACCGGCGCGGCCGACTTTCTCCGAATACATGCGGTAGGCCTTGATGATCAACTCCAGGCCGGCAAGCTTGGTATTGCGCTCCAGGAAGCGATAGTAGGCCATGAACAGCGAGGCATGGACATTGGGCTGCCAGGTCATGAACCAGTCGGTCGAAAATGGCAACATGCCCTTCGGCGGAGAAACGCCCTTGACCTCCTTGTACAGCTTCAGAAGACGCTCGCGGGACAGGTTGGTCTCGGCTTCCAGCATCTGCAACCGGGCCCCGAGCTGAATGAGTTCCATCGCCAGACGAATATCTCTCGCTTCCGAGATGACGGACTTGTTACGCATGTAAACCTCCGGGGTAACGCGCTGACTGTCGAATGAACTCAGGCGACCGACTCGACCGGCCGGCCGGCGGCGAGGATCGACGCATGAATATGACCGACGCCGCGGTCACGTTCGTGATTCGCCAGCAGATCGAGCAACAGCGAGTTGTCGAACCGGAAACTGCAAAGCAGCATGTCGGAAGTCGCCATCTTCAAGACCTGGCCCGGCGTCAGGCGCTCGAGGATATCGGCAATCTCCTCGCTGATGCCAAGCCGGAAAATGGCGGCTTCCCGGTCGGAACGCACCATGTTCTGCGCGAGCATCATGTAGGCGAGATTGACTTCCTTTATGTCGTTGTAGGTGTCAGTCGATTTCATCAGAGAACTCCTTGTCAGCCCCGTCCAGGTTGCTTTGACGGTGATGGCATTATCAAGCCGGCCCCGTCAAGGAAAAAATCGCTGGAAAAAGCTTTCTGATGTCGCAAATGACCGGCGACGCTTGTAAGAAAAAACCTTACAAATGTCGCGTATCTACCTGATTTATCTTTTATTCGATATCACAAGGGAAGTCTCTCGGGCCTCACTTGATTTTCTGGTAAACACCGACGGAATTCCGGCCCTTTTCCTTGGCCAGATAAAGTCCCTGATCAGCGCATTTGACCAAGTCATCGGGATTCTCCATCTTCTCGTCGCGTACGGCCACGCCGATGCTGACGGTGCTTTCGAGCTTGAGGTCGTCCGTCGGAATCACCATCGACTCCACCGAGTGCCGCACACGCTCCGCACAGGCCAGCGCGGCCGTCAGTGTGGTGTCGGGGCAGATCACCAGAAACTCGTCGCCGCCCAAGCGGGCGACCACATCGGGTGTGCGCAGACCGCGCTTCAGGGCCTGGGCGGCCTGCCTGAGGACGATGTCGCCGATATCGTGGCCGTAACGGTCATTGATCGACTTGAAGGCATCGAGGTCCACGACCATGCAGGCCAACGGCCGCCTGCTGCGCAGCGAGGCGGCCCATTCCTGATCGAGCCGCTCCATCACATACCGCCGATTGGGGAAACCCGTCAGCGGATCGGTAAGCGCTGCCTCCTGCAAGCGGCGATTCGACACGGCAAGCTCGGCGGCAAAGCGACGAATCTCCTCGCGGTCGGACTCGATCTCGTCTTGCAGGCGCACGACCCGAAAGCCCGCCGACAGCCGGGCCGCGAGCACCTTCGGTCGCAGCGGCTTGGTCAGGTAGTCGTCGACGCCGGCATCGAAGGCGCGGATCAGGTGCTGATCGTCGTCAAGCCCCGTCAGCAGCACGATGTAAATGCGGCGACCGACCTTGGTCTGCCGTAGCGCCAGGGTCAGCTCGATGCCATCCATGCCCGGCATCATCCAGTCGACCACCATCACTTGCGGACGGAGATCGACGGCCATCTCGAAGGCTTGCTGTCCATCGACGGCCTCGTAGACCTCGTGGCCGTAATTGGTCAGCAAGACCTTCAGCATCGCGCGGAAGCTGACGTCGTCGTCCACGACCAGAATCCGCATCGACTCGTGGGTGCCGGATGAATCCGACTTATCGCCGAACATCGGCTGAATGCCCGGTACCGCCGAAAGTTCCTCGAATGGAACCAGCGCCTCGGTGGCGATACCCAGCAGGGCGCCCCATTCCAGCCATTCCTGCGCAACCTTGTTGCACAGGGCGGTCAGCGCATCCACCTCGATCGAGAGATAGCTGCCGATGCGCAACACCGCCGGCATCATGGAGCGCCGCTCCAGTTCCGGCGCCATACACATCTCGGCGATGCGCTGCGCGAGCGCCAGCGCCCAGGTGAGGCCGTAGGGGCGGGATCCTTCGACGATCCCGGCCTTCTCGACCTGCTCATGGCGATGCACCGGCTCGATGAAGGCCTTGGGCAAGCCCCAATCGATCAGCATGGCGGCCGAAAGCTCGGCGTGCGTCATGGCGAAGGATTCGCGTTCGCGGGCAAGCCGGACCTCGACGCTCTCGGTCTTCACATCGGCCAGCAGGCGCGAATACTCTTCCGGAAACAGCGTGGCAAGCGAAAGTTCACCGATGTGCGACAGCAGGCCGACGCTGAAACACTCCTCGGCCGCCGCCAGCCGCGTGCGCATGACCAGCGCCTGCAGCGCGATGGCACGCGCCAGCGACAGCGACCAGAAGCGTGAATAGTCGAAATTCTTGCAGCGGCCGCTGCGGTTCTCCGACAACAGCGAAAACCCCAGGGCCAGCGCACGCACCGTCGAAATGCCGAGCACCACCAGGGCATCGTTGATGGATGCCACCGGACGACGGGTTCCCACCTGCACGGAATTGGCGGCCTTGATCAAGCGTCCGACGAACGCCGGATCACCCTTGACCGCGTGGGCCAGATCGCTCAAGGGTACATCGTCGCGACGGGTCAGGCGGATGATGGCCATCGCCGCCCCCTTGGGCGAAGGCAGAACGCCGGTGGCCTTGAGTTGCTCGAATTTTTCGAGGTCGATCGGGGTGGTCATGTTGGCTCGCGACAGAACAGAACAGGGCCCGCAGCTCTTAACTTGGTTTATACCAAATAAATATATACCAACAATTCAGGACGTGGCCACGGCACGTCGACGGCCAACGGTGCCGAATATTACACGTTCATTGCGCCCGCCGGTTCGATAGAATCGGCACTCCATGGACCCGGCCGTCAATTACTGCGCGACTTGCGGCGCGAAAGTCAGTCTTCGCGTCCCGCCGGGCGACCGCTTGCCGCGCCATGTCTGCGATGCCTGCGGCGTCATCCATTACCGCAATCCGCGCCTGGTGGTCGGCACCCTGCCGGTATGGGGGGACATGGTATTGCTCTGCCGGCGGGCCATCGAGCCTCGTCACGGCAAATGGACACTGCCCGCCGGTTTCATGGAGAACGCCGAGACCGTCGCCGATGCCGCCGTGCGCGAAACCATGGAGGAAGCCAATGCCCGCGTCGAACTGGGCGAAATGTATACGCTGATCTCCGTGCCCCAGGTCAGTCAGGTTCATGTCTTCTACCGCGCGCGCCTGCTCGACCTCGATTTCTTCGCCGGCGAGGAGACGCTGGAACTGAAACTGTTCCGCGAGTCCGACATTCCCTGGCGCGACATCGCGTTCCGCACCATCAGCCTGACCCTGCGACACTTTTTCGAGGATGTCCGCGCCGGCGGGTTCTCGTTCCGCGCCTTCGACCTTGGCCCGCCCTGAAAGGAAGTATCATGACATTCGCCACCGCCGATCTCTGCGACAACCACGAGGCGCTGATCCGCGATGAGCGGTTGCGCGTCGTCGCGCCCATGTTCCGCGGCTACGGCGGGAAGGCCGCTTTCAGCGGAAGGATCGCCACCCTGAAGCTGTTCGAGGACAACTCCTTCGTGCGCAAGGCGCTGGAACAGCCCGGTGACGGCCGCGTGCTGGTGATCGACGGCGGCGGCTCGATGCGGCGCGCGATCGTCGGCGACCAACTGGCGGCGCTCGGCGTGAAAAACGGCTGGCAGGGAATCGTCGCCTATGGCTGCATTCGCGATGCCGCGGCCATCGGCGCGATGGACATTGGCGTGCTCGCCCTGGCCACGCACCCGCGGAAAACCGACAAGAAGAATATCGGCGAGCCCGACGTGCCGCTGACCTTCGGCGGCGTCACCTTCCACCCCGGCGAATGGCTTTACGCCGACGCCGACGGTGTCCTGGTTTCCTCCGAGGCGCTCACGTAACGGCAAACCGGCATCGGCGTGCCGCGAACGCTGACTTTTTGCCAAAAGAAAGATATTCCGCATAACGAGATACCGAGCGTATAGCACTGTTTTATCGCGGTAATTTTTATTCTAATATCTTATATAAGACACTTGTTGCTTTGCATCATGTTGCCTATACTGTCCGCTCTCGATCTCCATTCGAGTGATCGAAATCCCCCAACCGATTCACCGAGGACAGAAAAATGACCGATCGCAAAACCCAAATCGCCGCCCTGGAAAAGGACTGGAAGGAAAACCCGCGCTGGAAAGGCGTCAAGCGCGGCTACAGCGCCGAGGATGTCGTCCGCCTGCGCGGCTCCGTGCAGGTCGAGTACACGCTGGCCAAGCGTGGCGCCGAAAAGCTGTGGGAAAAAGTCAACGGCGGCGCCAAGAAGGGCTACGTGAACGCCTTCGGCGCCATCACCGCCGGCCAGGCCATGCAGCAAGCGAAGGCCGGCCTCGAGGCCGTCTATCTGTCCGGCTGGCAAGTCGCCGCCGACGGCAACACCTCCGAGACCATGTATCCCGACCAGTCGCTGTACGCCTACGACTCGGTGCCGACCATGGTCCGCCGCATCAACAACACCTTCAAGCGCGCCGACGAGATCCAGTGGTCGCGCGGCATCGAGCCGGGCAGCAAGGAATTCGTCGACTACTTCCTGCCGATCGTCGCCGATGCGGAAGCCGGTTTCGGCGGCGTGCTGAACGCCTTCGAGCTGATGAAGAACATGATCGCCGCCGGCGCCGCCGGCGTGCATTTCGAGGACCAGCTCGCCGCCGTCAAAAAGTGCGGCCACATGGGCGGCAAAGTGCTGGTGCCAACGCAGGAAGCCATCGAGAAGCTGATCGCCGCGCGCTTCGCCGCCGACGTGATGGGCGTGCCGACCATCGTGCTGGCCCGCACCGACGCCGAGGCGGCAAACCTCTTGACCTCCGACCACGACGCCAACGACAAGCCCTTCCTCACCGGCGAGCGCACGCAGGAAGGCTTCTACCGCGTCAAGAA
>ERZ1645187.4856-NODE-4856-length-10683-cov-9.636056_pt1 | contig 10683 bp, 9 predicted proteins | sample MGYA00575352_ERZ1645187 | MGnify/ENA primary metagenome ERZ1645187 (study PRJEB40837, sample SAMN11349314) | freshwater sediment metagenome | isolation source: river sediment | host: Sediment | place: India: Wazaribad , New Delhi | collected 2017-02-21 ...
GCAGCGTCCCCTTTAGTATAATATAGATATCATTTGCGGGGCTGAGAGGATTCATGAACGGCGAGATAAAAGTCGGGTTGTTCGTGCTGGTGGGTTCCGTGCTTTTCGGGACCGCCGTCTTCCTGCTCGGCGACTATTCCTTTCAGCGCTACTACTCCATAAAGGCCGAGTTCTCCGACGTGGCCGGGCTGCCCGAGAAGGGCGCGGTGAAGCTTTCCGGCGTGGACGTGGGCAAGATAAAGAGCATCTCCCTCGACGGCGAGAAGGTAGTGGTGGAACTGGCCATAGAGGACGGCGTGAAGATCTACCGCGACTCGCGCTTCCTCGTCGGGTCCACCAGCATGATAGGCTCCAAGTTCCTGGAAGTCGACCAGGGCCACGCCGCCGCCGGCGTCATAGAGGCCGGCGCCACCGTGCGCGGCGAGGACATACTGCCGCTCGACCGCGCCATGAGCCGCGCCGTCAACAGCCTCGAATCCCTCGTCGGCGACATACGCGGCGAAGGCAAACTGGCCCGCGACCTCGACGAGATACTCAACAACCTGCGCGAGGTCACCGGCAACGTCAACGAACTGGTGTCCAACAGCCAGCCCCACGCCGAGAAGGTCGTGGAGCGGCTGGATTCCATCACCGCCAAGCTCGACGCGATGCTGGAGAAGACCAATTCCATAGTGGACAAGGTGGACAGGGGCGAGGGCGTGGCCGGCGCGCTGGTGAGCGACCAGAAGATGAAGGCCGACGTTAGCAGCGCCATCACCAACCTCAAGGACGCGAGCGTCTCCGTGAAGGAAGCCCTCGGCCGCGTGGGCGGCTTCCGCACCTACCTCAAGTGGGACTTCAAATACGAGCCGCTGGCCAAGTCGTCCAAGAGCGACTTCGGCGTGAAGATCTACCCGCGCGCCGGCCGCTACTACTACGTCGGCGGCGCCAACATGCTCAACACCAAGGACATAGCCAAGGGCACCGACTACGAGACCATGAACACCGTGGACGCGCAGCTCGGCTGGGACGTCGGCAACTTCGACCTGTACGCCGGCGTGGTGCGCGGCACCGGCGGCTCGGGCGTGCGCTGGCGGCCCTTCATGAACACGAAGTGGGACAGGATAGAGCTCCTGGCCGAAGGCTCCGAGTTCACCCGCAACCGCCGCATAAAAGGCCGCACCTTCAACGACCCGCGCGTGGACGCCGGCGTCAATTTCAAGCTCAACAAGTACGTGTCGGCGGGCGTGAGGCTCAACGACATGCTGGAAGTGAAGCGCGTGGATTACACCACCCGCGTGATGTTCGAGGACAAGGACATAGCGTACCTCTTCGGTTTCGCGACGCTGGGTTCGCTGAAGAAATAATGAAGCTCAAGACCGTATACCGCTGCCAGCAGTGCGGGCAGGCCTCCATGAAGTGGGCGGGCCAGTGCCCCGGCTGCGGCGCGTGGAATACCATGGTGGAAGAGGCCGAAGAGGTGCTCTCCAAGAAAGCCGCGGCCAGCCGCGGCCTCACCGATTTCTCCGAGGCGCCCGTAAAACTTTCCGAAGCCCGCGCCATGAAGGCCGAGCACGCCGCCACCGGCATAGCCGAGCTGGACCGCGCCCTGGGCGGCGGCCTGGTGAAAGGCCAGGTGGTGCTGCTGGCCGGCCCGCCCGGCATAGGCAAGAGCACGCTCACGCTCGAGAGCTGCGCCGCGCTCGCCTCCGGCGCCTACAAGGCCGGCAAGGTGCTCTACGTCTCCGGCGAGGAATCCCTCGCGCAGGTGGGCGGCCGCGCCGAACGCCTCGGCGCCAGGTGCGACAACGTCTACCTGATGAGCGAGACCAACCTCGCGCGCATCATAGAGGAGTTCCGCAGCATAAAGCCGTCCTTCCTCGTGATCGATTCCATACAGACCGTCTACCACCCCGAGTTCGTCGGCTCGCCCGGCTCCGTCGGCCAGATCCGCGAATGCGCCTCCGAGCTCCTGAAGACCGTGAAGTCCGCCGGCGTGCCGCTGTTCGTGCTGGGCCACGTCACCAAGGAAGGCTCGCTCGCCGGCCCCAAGGTGCTCGAACACATCGTCGACACCGTGCTCTATTTCGACGCCGAGAAGAACAACGCCTTCCGCGTGCTGCGCCCGCACAAGAACCGCTTCGGCCCCGTCGACGAGACCGGTATCTTCGAGATGACCTCCACCGGCCTGCGCTCGGTGGACGACGCCGGGCTGCTCTTGGCCGAGAGCGACCGCGACCGCGCGCTCGCCGGCCGCGCCTTCGCCATAGCCTTCGAGGGCGCGCGGCCCATGCTCGCCGAGATACAGGCCCTCGCCGCCCGCTCTTACCTGCCCTACCCGCGCCGCACCGTCACCGGCCTGGACCTCAACCGCGCGCAGATGCTTATAGCCGCCCTCGAGAAGAACGTCGGCCTGCGCTTCGACGAGATGGACGTGTTCGCGTCGCTCGCCGGCGGCATAAAGCTCAAGGACTCCGCGCTGGACCTGGCCTTCTGCGCCGCGCTCGTCAGTTCCGCCAAGGACATAGCGCTGCCGCCCGACTGCCTGTTCATGGGCGAGGTCGGCATACTGGGCACCGCCACCAGCCCGGGCTTCCTGGACCGGCGCCTCTCCGAGGCCGAGCGCCTCGGCTTCAAGACCGTTTTCGTACCGCGACTGCCGAAGAAGGACGAAGGCCGCTTCAAGGGCCTGCGCCTGGAGGTAGTGCGGGACATGGGCGGGCTGTACGCCGCCATAGCGAAATTAGAGCCGGCCCGCGCCGGCGGCAAGAAGGAATAAGGAGCTAATATGATCGTCTGGATCTTCAGGGCCGTGGCCCTCATCGGTACCCCGGTGCTCACCTGGCTGTCGGTCTCAAGGGACCTCAAGGGGCTGGCTTTCGGCCTCATGATCGGCCTCGTGATCATCGGCATCGAATACGTCTTCGAGAGCGTCAGCCTCTTCTCGCTGATCATCGGCATCATCGGCGCCGTCGTCGGCATCATCATCTCGAAGCTGCTCGACTACACCGTCTTCCAGATCGGCAACCCCGACTTCAACGACGCGTGGCTCAAGTACAACATCATCATCCGCTACGCGCTGGCGCTCCTGGGCATGATCATCAGCGTCAAGAAGATCCCCGAGATCGACGACCTCGACAAGAACATCCTGTCGATGGGCAAGCGCGGCGGCAAAGGCATGAAGGTGCTGGACATCAGCGCCATCGTGGACGGCCGCGTGCTCGACATCTGCGAGACGCACTTCATCACCGGCGGCATAGTGACGCCGCGCTTCGTGGTGCAGGAGCTGCACTCCCTCGCCGAGAGCAACGACCCCATAAAGCGCGCCAAGGGCCGCCGCGGCCTCGACATCCTGGCCCGCCTGCAGGAATCGCGCGACATACCCTTCCGCGTCATCGACCGCGAGATCAAAGAGCTCAACGACAACCAGATGAAGCTGGTGACCATAGCCAAGGAGCTCAACGCCGCGGTAGTCACCACCGACTTCAACATCAACAAGCTGGCCGCGCTCGAGAACCTCACCGTCCTCAACATCAACGACCTCACCATCGCGCTGAAGCCCGTCGTGCTCCCCGGCGAGGACATGAGCGTCTTCGTGATGAAGGAAGGCAAGGAGAAGGAGCAGGGCATAGGCTACCTCGACGACGGCACCATGATCGTCATAGAGGACGGCCGCGACTACATCGGCAAGAAGGTGGACGCCGCCGTGCAGTCCATACTGCAGACCTCGCAGGGCCGCATCATCTTCACCAAGGTCAGGGGCAAGTCGGCCCAGCAGGGGCCCAAGCAGCCTTAAATGCCCGGCAGGAAGAAGGCCGCCGCCATAATACTGGCCGGCGGCGCCGGCACCCGGATGGGCAGGGAGAAGCAGTACCTCTCCATAGCCGGCCGGCCGATGATAGAGCGCACCGTCGAGGCCTTCGCCTCCAGCGGGCTGTTCGCCGAGATAGTGCTGGCCCTCGGGCCGGAGAACCTCGCGGAGCACGGCGCCGAATGGGCCGCGAAGGGCGTAAAGACCGCCCCCGCCGGCGCCACGCGCACCGGCTCGCTTAAGAACGCTTTCGCGCTGGTGCCGCAGGACGCGGAACTGGTGGCCGTGCACGACGGCGCGAGGCCGCTGGTGAAGGCGGAACTGATAAAGGCCTGCCTCGATAAGGCGGCCGAGTACGGCGCGGCCGTGCCCGGCGTGCCGCTGAAGGACACCGTCAAGAAGGTGTCCGCCGACGGGCTGACCTACGAGGGCACGCCCGACCGCGCCAGCCTTATGGCCGTGCAGACCCCGCAGTGCTACCGCCGGCAGGTGCTCGCCGACATACTGGGCAAGGCCAGCGACGGCAAGGATTACAGCGACGAGTCGCAGGTGCTGGAACAGCTGGGCGTAAAAGCGGCCGTGGTGCAGTCCGATTACCGCAACATAAAAGTGACCACGCCGGAAGACCTGATAATAGCGGAGGCTTTCATGAAAGAAGAGAAGATCCCCGTCAACGAGAAGACCGTCAGCACGCGCGCCAAGGTGCCGGTGGCCCGCGCCGGCTTCGGCTACGACATACACCGCCTCGTGCCCGGCCGCCCGCTGATAATGGGCGGCATAAAGATCGAGCACAACAAAGGCCTGCTGGGCCATTCCGACGGCGACGTGGTGCTGCACGCCATCTGCGACGCGCTGCTCGGCTCCATCTCCGCCGGCGAGATCGGCGTCTTCTTCCCGCCCACCGACCTTACCATCATGGGCATCTCCAGCATCACCATCGCCGAGAAGACCATGGAAGTGCTCGCCTCCAGGAAAGCCCGCATCATCAATATCGACGCCACCATAGTGGCCGAGGAGCCCAAGCTGAAGCCGCATTACGAGAACATCCGCGACTCCGTGGCGAAGATCTTCGGCATGGACAAGGGCGACGTCAGCATAAAGGCCAAGAGCCGCGAAGGCCTGGGCGACATCGGCCACGGCGAGGCCATAGTCTGCTACGCCGCCGCCAGCGTGGTGAAATGAAGAAGCTCTCCCTGCTCTGCCTCGCCGCCGCGCTTTGCGCCTGCGCCGCCCCCGGCGGCCCCGGCAGCCATGCCGGCGCCGCGCCCGCGCCGTCCAAGAGCCGGGCCGTGGTGTACCAGAAGCAGAGCTTCAAGCTGGCGAAGACGCCGGACCCGGAGCTGGAGGCCGCGCTGGAAGGCATGCTGTCCGCCAGCTACGACGCCGCCGTAAAGAAGCTCGACGGCGACAGGCCGACCGACATCGGTTTCACGTACTCGCTGACCCCCAAGGGCGCGGTGTACCCGCTTTCGGAGATAGAGGTCTCCTGCATCATGCAGGAAAAGTACTCGCACAAGCTCGGTCCGCAGCTGTGCGGGGATTTCTTCGGCGAGCTCGGCGCGCGGGTCAAGCGCGCCGTCGCCGGCAGGCAGTAGAGGTAATATGAACTTCAGGATATACAACACGCTTACCAGGCAGAAGGAAATTTTCAAGCCGCTCAGGGAAGGCGAGGCCGGCATCTACACCTGCGGCCCGACGGTGTACCATTACGCGCACATAGGCAACATGCGCAGCTACATCGCCGAGGACGGCCTGGTGCGCGCGCTGCGCTTCCACGGCTTCAAGGTCAAGCGCGTGATGAACATCACCGACGTGGGCCACCTGGTGTCCGACGCCGACACCGGCGAGGACAAGATGGAGCAGGGCGCCCGCCGCGAGGGCAAGACCGCCTGGGAGATAGCCAAGTTCTACACCGAGGCCTTCATGAAGGACTACAAGTCCCTCAACTGCCTCATGCCCGACGTGCTGTGCCCCGCCACCGACTACATCAAGGAGATGATAGAACTGGGCCGGGCGCTGGAGACCAAGGGCTTCACGTACCGCATCAGCGACGGCATCTATTTCGACACCTCCAAGCTGCCCGACTACGGCAAACTGGCCGGCAAGGCGCACGTCGAAGGAATAAAGGAAGGCGCCCGCGTCGAGTTCAACGCCGAGAAGCGCAACCCCGCCGACTTCGCCGTGTGGAAATTCTCCGCGCCCGAGGAGAAGCGCCAGATGGAGTGGGACTCCCCGTGGGGCAAGGGCTTCCCCGGCTGGCACATGGAGTGCTCGGCCATGGCCATGAAGCACCTCGGCGAGACCATAGACATACACTGCGGCGGCGAGGACCACGTGGCGGTGCACCACACCAACGAGATAGCCCAGAGCGAAGGCGCCACCGGCAAGACCTTCAGCAACTACTGGATGCACGTCCGCTTCCTGATAATGGGCGACTCCGGCAAGATGTCCAAGAGCTCCGGCGATTTCCTCACCACGTCGACGCTGCCCGAGAAGGGCTACGACCCGCTGGCCTACCGCTACTACTGCCTGCTCACCCATTACCGCAAGCAGCTGGAGTTCAGCTGGGAAGGCGTGGAAGCCGCCGCCCGCGGCCTCGACGGGCTGCGCGCGCTGGCCTCCAAGGTAAAGGAAGAAGCCGGCACCGCGCCGCATTCGCTGGACCGCGAGGCCGCCTACTACAAGGCCTTCGGCGACGCGCTGGCCGACGACGTGAACCTGCCGGCCGCGCTGGCCGTGCTTTGGGAAACGCTCAAGGACAACGCCATCCCCGCGCCCTCGCGGCTGGCCTTCGCGCTGGCCGCCGAGGAAGTGACAGCGCTGGACCTGTTCCGCGCGCCCGCGCAGGAAGAACTGCCGCGCGACCTCGCCGCCCTCATAACCGAGCGCGAGACCGCCCGCAAGAACAAGGACTGGAAGAAGTCCGACGAACTGCGCAAGGCGCTGTCCGACCGGGGCGTCCTGATAGAGGACACCCCGAAGGGCACCAAGTGGAAGCTGGCCCGCGGCTGAGCCGTAACGCGGCAAATAAAAAAGCCCGCCGTGACAGGCGGGCTTTTTGTTTTCCCCGGGGGGAAGAACTACTCGGTCACCATCTGCGGGTGCGGGTAGGTGAACATTTCCTTGGCTGCTTTCTGTATGCGGGCGTTCAGCTGCTCCGCGGCCAGCGCGGCGTCGTCCAGCTGCGCCTTGTTCAGCCCGGCCGCCGCGGCGTCGCGTCCCGCAATGGCCTCCGTGTCGCCGTTCATCGCTGCGATGCTGAACCATTTGTAGGCCGTGCCATGGTTCCTGGCCACGCCCATACCTTCCGCGTATTGCGCGGCCAGCAGGCGCTGCGCCGCCGTGTCGCCGCGCAGCGCCGAGCGGCGGTACCATTCGGCGGCCGCTGCCGGGTCCTTCTTAACTCCGGTGCCGTTGAAATACAGGTCCGCCATTGCGCGCTCAGCCAGCGAGTCCCCCTGGTCCGCGGCCTTGCGGGTCCAGCGGGCCGCCTCCTTCAGGTCTTTCCTTACGCCGTTGCCGGCGCGGTACAGCGCGGCCAGGTTCATCTGCGCGGCCATGTAGTTGTTCTCGGCGGCCGCCTTCTTGTACCAGCGCACCGCCTCGGGTACGTTCCTGGCTGCGCCGCTCCCCTCCATGTAATGACGCGCCAGGCTGAAGCGCGCCTCCGGATCTCCCTGTTCGGCGGCCTTGAGGAACCACTTCACGGCCTCGGCCTGGTCCTGCTTCACGTACAGTCCCGAGTCCAGGTACATGGCCAGCCGGAGCTGGGCGCCGGCGTCTCCGCCGGAGGCCTTGGCCTTAATTTCGTCTAAGGACGGTACGGCCAGGGCCGGCGCCGGGTCGGCGGCGCGGGCGGCGCAGGGCAGCAGTAAAAGGGTCAGGACCAGGGTTCTCATAGGTGTTCTCCTTATATAAGCCTCCATATAGTCTAGACCCCTGGAAGCCTACAGTCAAGCCCCGCCCGCCGACGTAAAAAAGCCAATAATTTTGTACACTTGTTTAATCGGTTAATGGAGAGAATAATGGCTGACAACAAAGCACCCTTCAAATACGAATGGTTCACGATGGGCGACGTCAACGGCTTCTTCGGCCTGATGTTCGACAACGTGACCGTGCTGTCCTTCCTGGCCGGCATACTGATATTCGCGTTCGGCTTCCCCGCCGATATCGTCTACAGCAAGATGTTCCCGGGCACCGCCTTCGGCGTGCTCTTCGGCGACCTGGTGTACACCTGGATGGCCTTCCGCCTCGCCAAGAAGACCGGCAACGCCAAGGTAACCGCCATGCCGCTCGGCCTCGACACCCCGTCGACCATCGGCATAGCGCTCGCCGTGCTGGGCCCGTCGTTCCTGGCCTTCAAGGCGCAGGGCATGCCCGAGCACGACGCCGCGATGATGACCTGGTACCTCGGCATGGCCACCATGGTGCTCACCGGCATCTTCAAGTTCGCCTTCTCCTTCATCGGCGGCTGGCTGCAGCGCATCATACCGCAGGCCGGCCTCCTCGGCTCGCTCGCCGGCATAGGCCTCGCGCTCATCGGCTTCGGTCCCATCCTCGAGATCTTCGGCATGCCGATAGTCGGCCTGATGGCCTTCGGCCTCATCATCTACACGCTGATAGCCGGCATAAAGCTCCCCAAGAACATGCCCGGCGTGCTCACCGCCGTGGTGCTGGGCACCGGCCTGTACTACATACTGGGCCCCATGGGCATGTGCGGCGGCGAATACAAAGGCCTCACCGCGCAGCTGCACTTCGGCCTGCCCATCCCCACGCTGGACTTCATGAAGGGCATGGTGCCCGCGCTTAAGTACCTGCCCGTCGCCATACCTTTCGCCATACTCACCGTCATCGGCGGCGTCAACGTCACCGAGAGCGCGCGCGTGGCCGGCGACGACTTCAAGACCCGCGACATACTGCTCACCGAGGCTATCGCCACCCTGATAGCCGGCGTCTGCGGCGGCGTCGCGCAGAGCACCCCGTACATCGGCCAGCCCGCCTACAAGGCCATGGGCAGCCGCGCGGGCTACACGCTGCTCACCGGCATCTTCATCGGCCTCGGCGGCTTCCTCGGCTACGTCGGCTTCATCGTCGAACTGATACCGCGCGCCGTCATAGCGCCCATCCTGGTGTTCGTCGGCCTGGACATCATGTGCCAGGCCTTCCACGCCTGCCCCGTGCGGCACGCGCCCGCCGTCGCGCTGGCGTTCTTCCCCACGGTGGCCCGCATGGTGCAGATAAAACTGTCCTCCGGCCTGATACCGCCCGAAGTCTTCAACAAGGCGCTCACCACCGTGGACAAGGCCCTGCCCGAACTGCAGGTCATCATAGCCATAGGCAACGGCTTCATAGTGACCGGCATGCTCTGGGGCGCCTTCATGGCGGAGCTGATAGACCGCCGCGTGCGCATGGCCGCCTTCTACCTGCTGTGCTGCGCCGCGCTGACGTTCTTCGGCATCATCCACTCGGCCATACCGGACGGCAACATGTACTTCCCCTGGCTGCTGTCCTACCCGGTGAACCAGATACCGTACCAGTTCACCGCCGGCTACCTGGTGCTGGCGCTGCTGCTGTTCGGCCTGTCGTTCAGCAAGGAAGTGAAAGAGGGCCACGCGCCGGCGCATTACTGAGCCGCGCGCCTTCAGGCGAGCCGGCCCCGGGCAACCGGGGCCGGTTCTTTTTTGCCTTGAGGCCCAGACGGGCCTAGGCCCAATGGCACTTCCGTTCCGGCGGCCGGCGGTCTATAATATCTACAGTAACGGTTATTTACTGACGGATCAGCGCGGCTTCACGAGACTGAAAACATGAAAAAACTCACCACGCTCCTCGCCGTAATACTCTTAGCCCCCGCCAGCCTCTGGGCGCAGCTCAAGGTCACGTTCGTCAACGTCGGCCAGGGCGACGCCATCTACATAGAGCTGCCCAACGGGAAGAACGCGCTGATAGACGGCGGCTCCTCCGGCGTGCTGGTGGACAATTTCCTGCGCTCCAAGGGCGTCACCAAGATAGACTATGTCGCCCTCACCCATCCCCACAGCGACCATTACCGCGGCCTCAAGAAGGTCTTCACCAACTACCAGGTGAACAACTACTACGACACCAAGGCCGAGAACGTGGACGCCGCCGGCGACAACAACCTGCGCCAGCTGGCCTCCGTGGAACCCGGCTGCAGCACCTTTTATCCCAAGCCCGGCGACCTGCTTAACTGGGACCCCGCTGTGAACGTGAAGGTCTTCAACGCCTGCTGGGAACCCGTGCAGATCCGCGAGAACGACGAGGCCAACAACTGCTCCCTCGTGGTGAAGCTTTCCTACAACGGCAACGGCATACTGCTCACCGGTGACGCCAACAGCGACACCGAGCAGGAGATGCTCAGCCACTTCTCCACCGGCCTGCGCGCCAACATACTTAAGGTGGGCCACCACGGTTCCCGCACCTCCACCTCCGACGCCTTCCTGGCCCGCGTCCGCCCCGACTACGCTTTCATCTCCGTCGGGCTCGGCAACAAGTACGGCCACCCGCACCAGGAGGCCCTGTCCCGCCTGCTTAACGCCGGCGCCAAGATATACCTCACCACCGACGGCACCCAGTCGGTGGTCATCCCGGCCCCCAGCGTTTCCAAACCCGGCAAGCCGCTGGTCGTGCGCGAGGGCAAGTCCATAGCGGAGACCGTCCCCGCAGGCCTTACCTGGGACCCTGCCGAGATCGCCGACTTCACCACGCCTGCCTTTGAGCAGCTTTCCGGCGCCGCGGCAAAATAACCGGATACAAAAATCCGGCTTTTTTGGTATAATATTTAGGTCGTCTTAAGGCAAATGCGGGCGTGGTTCAATGGTAGAACGCGACCTTGCCAAGGTTGAGACGAGGGTTCGATTCCCTTCGCCCGCTCCAAA
>ERZ1645187.4859-NODE-4859-length-10676-cov-34.717447_pt1 | contig 10676 bp, 12 predicted proteins | sample MGYA00575352_ERZ1645187 | MGnify/ENA primary metagenome ERZ1645187 (study PRJEB40837, sample SAMN11349314) | freshwater sediment metagenome | isolation source: river sediment | host: Sediment | place: India: Wazaribad , New Delhi | collected 2017-02-21 ...
GCGCCTCGTGCGTGAAGGCGACCCTGCGCCCGAACCCGCAGATCCCGCTGGTCGACGGCTGAGCCGGAGCTAGATGCCGGAGGGCGGCGCGTAGCGCACCCGGCCGGAGGGCAGGGGGCGCGTCGGGTCCAGGGTCATCGCCAGGAGGGCCTCGTCCGGCACCTCGATCGAGAGCCGGATACCGGCCTCGGAGGCGCGGCCAAACCCGAACCGCGGGTAGTAGTCGGGGTGGCCGAGGACCACCACATGCGCCTCGCCCTGCTCTCGGGCCAGGGCGAGCGCGGTCTCGATGGTCGCCGTCCCGGCGCCCGTTCGTTGGTGCTCGGGGGCCACCGAGCAGGGCGCCAGGCAGAGCGCGGGGCTGTCGCCGATCCAGCAGCGTGTGAGCAGCGCGTGGCCGACGACCGTTCCCTCGGGCGTGGTGGCCACGACCGAGAGCCCCTCGATCCAGGCCGGGTCGGCCCGCAGGGCGTCGACCAGGTCGGCCTCGGCGGAGGTCTCGAACGCCGCGAGCGTGACGGCCCGGACGGCGGCGATGTCCGCGTCGGTCTCCGGGCGGGTGAGCCAGCCGGCGCTCTCTGGCACTGTCATGTCCCAGTACTACCAGTGAGACATCCGGCGAAGCCAAGCCGACCGGCCCTCGCGGAACACCATCTGTGCGGCCTTTCAGAGCCACATGCTGACTTCAGAAGGCCGCACAGATGCCAAATTGGCTATGCGACCTGGGCACGGCGCCTAGTGGCAGCCGCTCTTCAACTCGTCGGCCGTCATGACCAGGTTGGCGGGTGGCGCGGAGACCGTGACGGGCTTCTCCGGCTTGCTGTAGGCAACCGTGATCTCGGTGGCTTCGAGCGCTGCGCGTGCGGTAGCAGACGCAGAGCCGCCAGCGCTTTCGACCATCTGGAGGAAGTCGGAGCCGCTCATCGCGACTGAGCTGACTCGGCTGCCGTCGTACCCAATCTCAACCGGCACCCGGTCGCTGGGCCGGACGCCCGTCAGGTCGAGTTCCGCGGCCACTTGAGCGGTCAGCAGGCCCAGCGCGCCGTTGGCAAGCAGGTCTCCCACCATGACGGACTGCGTTTCGTCCGCGAAACCGCTGGTCCTCAGGAGGCCCAGGAGGCTGAAGTACCCCGGCACATCTGGCCTCATGGCCAGGATGCCCACGGGGACTCCCCCGGCATCCATGGAAAGCCAGCACCCGTGGGCGTCCCCAGCCCACTTGTCCATCTGCATCCAGACGGCGCCGTCCGTCGACCTCACATTCATCACGTACGTCGTCTCGCCCTCGCCGTTGAACACCGACGATGATTCCCATCCGGACGCGACAGCGACCCCAGTGGTGACGCCGTACGTCTCACCGACAATGCGGATGTGGGATTCGAACCCGGTTACCTCGTCGTGCTCCATGGTCTTGACCGCTTCGCGGAGGGCACGCTTGGCCACGGCGGGCCCGGCCTCATCCTCTGTCGGCGACGGTTCCGGCTCGCCCTCGTCCGACGTGGCATCGCTGACGTCAGCAGAAGGAGTGTCGACCTCGCTCGCCGCTTCGGGGTCGGCGTCAGCGCCGCACGCTGTCACGAGCAGGAGGAGGAACGCCGAGGCCGCGATCTTGGTTTTCACACCGGCGACGCTAGGGCAGGCGGGAATCCAGCACGCCCTGAATGTACGAACGCGCGGCAACAACGATCGAATCGGAGCGCCTGTCGTGCGCTCGAGGGGAGATGCCGACCACAACGCCGTGGATACAGGGGGAACCAGTTCCGCGGGTACAGACTCGGTTCTCGACACACGAACAGGAGCGCAACCATGTCATTTCAGGCCTACCTCGACGCCATTGAGAAGAGGACCGGGAAGACCCCTCAGGAACTCCTCGACGAAGCCCGCGCCCTTGGCTTTGGACCAGAGACCAAGGCCGGGGAGATCCTCACATGGCTCGCGAGTGAGTACGGGCTCGGTCGCGGGCATGCCATGGCGCTGGCCCACGTCGTGAAGAAGGGACCAGAGATCTCGGAGAAGCACGTGGGCACCGACGGCACCCATCGCGATGCGAGCACCATGCTGAGGCTGGACGGCATTGCCCATCGCTGACCGCGGCTGCGCTGGGGCCTCTGCGTCGGTGTCGGCCATGGCCAGAGGAGGGACCCACCCTGCCGCGCGGATTCAGACGTTGAAGCGGAACTCCGTCACGTCCCCGTCCTGCATCACGTAGTCCTTGCCCTCCATCCGGACCTTCCCGGCCTCGCGCGCCTTGAGCATGGACCCAGCGGCGATCAGGTCGTCGAAGGAGACCACCTCGGCCTTGATGAAGCCGCGCTGGAAGTCGGTGTGGATCACCCCGGCCGCCTCGGGCGCGGTGGCGCCCTTGGGGATGGTCCAGGCCCGCGTCTCCTTGGGCCCGGCGGTCAGGTAGGTCTGCAGGCCGAGGGTGTCGAAACCGACCCGGGCCAGCTGGTCGAGGCCCGACTCCTCGATGCCCAGCTCATGCAGCATCTCGTGGGCCTCCGCCTCGTCCCCCAGCTCGACCAGCTCGGCCTCGAACTTGGCGTCCAGGAAGATCGCCTCCGCGGGGGCGACCAGGTCGCGCATCCGCTGCTTGACCTCCTCGTCACCCAGCTCGTCGGCGTCGCAGTTGAAGACGAAGATGAACGGCTTCGAGGTCAGCAGCGACAGCTCACGGATCAGGCTGCGGTCGATGTCGGTGGCGATGATCGGCGTACCGGCCTCGAGTGCCTCCTTCGCCTCCTTGGCGGCCTCCAGATTGGCGGTCAGCTCCTTCTTGCCGCGCGCCTCCTTCTCCAGCCGCGGGATCGCCTTCTCGACCGTCTGCAGGTCGGCCAGGATCAGCTCGGTGGAGATGGTGGAGATGTCGTTGGCCGGGTTGACCTCGCCGTCCACGTGGGTGACGTCCTCGTCACGGAAGACGCGAGTCACCTGGCAGATCGCGGCCGACTCGCGGATGTGGGCCAGGAACTTGTTGCCCAGCCCCTCCCCCTCGGAGGCGCCGCGCACGATGCCGGCGATGTCGACGAACTCCACCGTCGCCGGCAGGATCCTGGCGGACCCGAAGACCTCGGCCAGCTGGGCCAACCGCCCGTCGGGGACCCCGACCACGCCGACGTTCGGCTCGATCGTCGCGAACGGGTAGTTCGCCGCGAGCACGTCGTTCTGGGTCAGCGCGTTGAAGAGGGTCGACTTGCCGGCGTTGGGAAGCCCGACGATACCGATGGTGAGTGCCACGAGGCGGGAGTCTAGGTCCGGCCCGAGGCCTCCGCTCAATCACCGGCGGGCTCTCGCGCCCGGGCCCGCGGTCTGCCACCATCGGTCCAGGCGCGCCGAGGGAGGGGAGGGGGACCAGTGCCCTCACGGGAGAAGTCGAACCAGTACGTCGGGTTGGGTCGTCGGGAAGGCAGCGCCCTGGGTCAGGGCAACCTCCTGGGGCGACTGGACCTGATGTATGAGCTGCAGGCGCTCGAGGGCGGACAGCTCCTCGACGTGGGCTGCGGGAACGGCGCCTACTCACTGCGCATGGCCGAGCAGGTCGACCTCGTCGTGGGGATCGACATCGAGCCCGACCGCCTCGACGACTTCCGGGACGCCGCCGCCGGGACCAGCACGAAGGTCCTCCAGGCGTCGGCCACCGCCATGCCGTTCCGCTCGCAGTCGTTCGACGCGGTGACGGCGATCGAGACGATGGAGCACCTCGGACCCCACATGGACGGCACCCTCACCGAGATCCGCCGCGTCCTGCGCCCCGGCGGCGCGTTCTACCTGACCACCCCGAACCGGTGGTGGCCGATGGAGCAGCACGGGTTCGCCCTGCGAGGGCGACGGCACCCGGGATGGCACTTCCCGTTCCTGACCTGGTTCCCGCCGCTGCACCGACGGCTGAGCCCCGACGACGCGTTCACCCCGGCACGGTTGGACCGCCTGGTGACGCACCACGGGTTCCGGCGCACCGGACTCGCCTACATGCTGCCGCCGCTGGACGGGCACCCGGGCCTTCGTCGTCGTACCCGACTGGTGCGGCGGCTGATCGAGCGCAGCCCGCTGCGCAGATTCGGTCAGACCCTGGTGATGGTCTACACCGCCGCCTGAGCAGACAGACGGGGCGGGGCCCCTGCAGCCCCACCCCGACCCGCCAGATCAGGAGCCGTACAGCGCCCGCACGCCCGCCCCGTCGGTGGCCGTGAAGGCCAGGTTGCTCGACGTCCCGTTGCACTGCGGGTAGTGCATGATCGAGGCCGAGTCGTACGCCGTCAGCGGACGCCAGTTGTTGTCCTCGAAGCAGGTGCCGGCCTCGGGTCGGGTGTGCTCGTGCCGGAAGCCGAGGGTGTGGCCGAGCTCGTGGCCCATGATGTTGCCCGGCGTCCAAGAGCCCGAGCTCATCAGCGACGTGGCGTTGACCAGCACGTTGCGGCTGCGCTTGGCGGTGCTGGGGAAGAACGCCCGCGCGATGTACTGCGTGGTGTTGGTCGGCTCGACCGAGAACACCACGCTGTTGTTGCGCACGTTGCAGTTGGCGTTCTGCGCGGAGACGTAGACGAAGTTCACCGCCGAGGATGCGCTCTCCCAGTTCGCCGCACCCTGGGCCATCGCGTTGATCACGTTGGTCTGCTGGCTGCCGAACCTCGTGCTGACGCAGTAGGTCAGGTTGGCCACCGCCGCCTGGGTCCACTTGTCGTCGCGGCCGCTGACCCGGTTGACGATCAGGTGGGTGTTGTTGACCTTCTCCTCGCTGGTGAAGGTCGTGCCGACCATCGAGTTGTAGTAGTTGCGCAGCGCCGACTCGCTGGCGATCGGCTCGTCGCCGTTGACGATGAACTGGCCGTCGGAGTCGACGTACACGCCGGCGCGGAACTGCTGGTACGTCGGCGCGGCACTGTCGCTGTCGGTGGCGGCCTGGACCGGGGTGCCGGCCAGCGCCAGGGCGCCCGCCGCAAGGGTGGCGGCGGTCAGCTTGGTGATGGTGCTGAGGGTCATCAGTCTTCCTTCGGTTGCGGATGGGTTCCGCAGAGTCAATCGAGATCGCGACCGCCGACACCAGATCTTGCGGCCCTCGGGTTCCTGCAATGCGACAACCTGCAAGAACGTGCCGGGCACAGGCGATCCGGTCGGAGGTCGGTGGCCCGATATGACACGCTCATCGGGTGACACCTGACTCCGCGACCCCGTCCGCAGTGCCCCCGGCAGTGGCCTCGGCTGGGCCACCGGCTGCCCTGCCGGACCCGGACCCGGTCGCCCTGCGCGAGCCCGCGCACCAGGTGTGCGAGCGCGCGATCGGCTACTGGCGAACCCATGCCCTGATCGGACTGACGATCAGCCTCCTCATCGCCATCCCCGTCTACCTGTTCGTCCCCGGCCGCCCCTGGTGGCTGGGGCTGCTCCTGCTCGGGTGGCTGCTGCTCAACACCGTCTACGCGGTGGTCATGCCGCCGCTGCGCTACCGGATCCATCGCTGGGAGCTCAGCCCGACCGCCATCCACACCCGGGCCGGCTGGCTCAACACCGAGACCCGGATCGCACCGCTGAGCCGGGTACAGACCGTGGACTCCCACCAGGGCGCCCTGATGCGGCTGTTCTCGCTGGCCTCCCTGACCGTCACCACGGCGTCGGCGGCGGGGCCGATCACGATCGCCGGGTTGGACGCCGAGGAGGCCAAGCAGCTGGTCGCGACGCTGACCGCGATCACCGGCGCCAGCACCGGTGATGCGACGTGACGCTCGACCCGACCCAACCCGAACCGACGCAGCCCCAACCCGCCCAACCCGCGCCGCCGTCGGGGCCGGCCGAGGTCGGCTGGCAGCGGCTGGACCCGCGCAAGCTGCTCACCGATCCGGTCAAGCTGCTCGGCCAGGCCGCCATCCCGCTGATCTTCGTGCTGCTGGGAGTCGGCAGCGGTGAGTCGGCGTTCTGGCTCCTGGCCACCCCGGCCCTGATCGGGATCGCCGTCCTGGCCGGGGCGGTGCCGTGGCTCACCACCTGGTACCGGGTCACCGAGACCCAGCTGCAGGTACGCACCGGGCTGCTGAACAAGAAGCAGTCCACCGCGCCGCTGGACCGGGTACGCAGCGTGGACCTGGAGGCCTCGCTGCTGCACCGGGTGCTGGGCCTGCGCAAGGTCCTGATCGGGACCGGCGTCGACACCGAGCGCATCGAGCTGGACTCGGTCTCCGCGGCTCGGGCCGCCGAACTGCGCGGGCTACTGCTGACCAAGAGCACCGTGGCCGGCGTCGACTCCGGCGCCCCGGCCGGCGAGCCGACGGCGATCCAGGACCCGGCCTCGCCGTGGGCCGCTGACGCGAGCCCCGCCGAGAACCCGGGCCGCGAGCAGGAGCTGGCCCGCTTCGACCTGTCCTGGGTGCGGTTCGCCCCGTTCAGCCTGACCCGGCTGGTGCTGGTCGCCGGCGCCCTGGGCTTCCTCTCCCAGTACTACGAGGAGCTGCCCTTCCTCAACGAGGAGACGGTGAACGCCGCGTGGCGGTGGGTTCGCGGATTCGCCGTCGCGCTGGTGATCACCGTGATGCTCCTCGGGGCGCTGCTGACCTGGGTGATGATCGCGGTCGTCGGCTACCTCGTGCAGTGGTGGGACCTGCGCCTGACCCGCGAGCAAGGGTCGCTGCACCTCGCCTCGGGGCTGCTGACCACCCGGGCGATCAGCGTCGAGGAGCAACGGGTCCGCGGGATCGAGCTCACCGAGCCGGTGCTGCTGCGGCTGGTGAAAGGGGCCGAGCTGGCCACGCTGGCCACCGGCGTGGGCGAGGGCGGCAGCACCAGCATCCTGCCCCCCTGCCCCCGCGAGGTGGCGCTGGAGGTCGGCAGCCTGGTGCTGGAGGACCCGACGCCCCTGGGGTTCGCGTTGCGGCCGCACGGGCCCAAGGCGCGCCGGCGTGCCTACCTGCGCCACCAGTGGCTGACCCTGGGGCTGGCGGTGGGCGCGGCGACGGTGACGGTGCTCCAGCGGGTCCTGGACGACCCGGACGCCCTGGGCTGGCTTCCGGGCTGGCTGCCCTGGGTGCTGGTCGCGGCGTCGGCCGGGTTCGGGGTGCTGGTCGCCCGGTCGGCGTACGCCCACCTGGGCCACGCGCTCGGCCCGCGGCACCTGGTGGCCGGCAGCGGTGAGCTGACGAGGGTCCGCACGGTGCTGGAGCGTGAGGGGATCATCGGCTGGGTGCTGACCCAGTCGATCTTCCAGCGCCGGGTGGGGCTGGGCACGCTCATCGCCACCACCGCGGCCGGCGACGAGCGCGTCGTACTGCGGGACGTGCCGCACGCCTGGGCCGTCGCGCTGGCGCACGAGGCGACGCCGGGGACCCTGACCCCGTTCCTGGCCCCGGCCAGCCCGTAGGGTCGCCCCGTGCGCCTGGCCACCTGGAACGTCAACTCCCTCCGCTCCCGCATCGGCCGCGTCGAGGCGTTCCTGCAACGTCACGACGTCGACGTGCTGGCGCTGCAGGAGACCAAGGCGGCCGTGGACCAGCTGCCGCTGCTGGGCCTGCAGTCCCTGGGCTACGAGGTGGCCGCCGCCGGCACCAACCAGTGGAACGGCGTGGCGCTGATCAGCCGGGTCGGGCTGGCCGACGTACAAGTCGGCTTCGAGGGCATGCCCGGGTACGGCGACCCGGTCGCCGCCGAGGCCCGGGCGATCGGCGCGACCTGCGGCGGGATCCGGCTCTGGTCGCTGTACGTGCCCAACGGCCGCAAGCCGCTGGACCCGCACTACGTGTACAAGCTCGACTGGCTGGCCCGGCTCCGCGCCGAGGCCCAGCAGTGGCTCGGCGAGGACTGCGCCCTAGCTGGTGACTGGAACATCTGCCCCACCGACGAGGACGTCTTCGACCCGGCCCAGTTCCGCAACTCCACGCACGTCACCCCCGCCGAGCGGGCGGCGTTCCAGGGCTTCCTCGACGACGGCTACCTCGACCTGACCCGGCCCCACACGCCGGGTCCGGACGTCTACACCTACTGGGACTACTACCGGAACAGATCCCAGCGCAACCGGGGGCTGCGCATCGACTTCGTGCTCGGGAGCCCGTCCCTGGCCCAGCGGGTCACCGGGGCGAGGATCGACCGGGAAGAGCGCCTGGACGAGTCCAAGCCCGGTCCGTCGGATCACGCGCCGGTGATCGTCGACGTGGCCGACTGAGCGGCGGCCCACCTGCGAGGTCCGCAGAAATGTCGGCGGTCCCGGGCAGCATCGAGCCATGGACGCAATGCACGTGGTGACCCTGGTCGTGGCTCTCCTGCTCGGCGTGGGGCTGGGCGCCCTGCTCGGCTGGCTGTGGGCGCGGGGACGACAGCCGGCCGAGCAGGCCGTGGCCGCGCTGGAGGCGCGGGCCGCCGACCAGGCGGTGGTCAAGGAGGGGCTGGAGCGGCTGGCCGACCAGCTGCGCGACCTGGAGCACAACCGCGCCACCTGGCAGGGCGAGTTCAACGCGCAGGTGCAGGGCATGCGGCAGACCACCGAGTCGCTGCGCAAGGAGACCTCCTCGCTCGCCACGGCGCTGCGCAAGCCGCAGGTGCGCGGGCGCTGGGGCGAGATGCACCTGCGCCGGGCCGTCGAGCTGGCCGGCATGGTCGACCGGTGCGACTTCACCGAGCAGCATCAGCTGGACGGCGGCAGCCTGCGCCCGGACCTGGTGGTGCACCTGGCCGGCGGGCGGCACGTGGTGGTCGACGCCAAGGTGCCGCTGGACGCCTTCCTGGACGCCTGCAGCGCGGACGAGGAGCAGGCGCGGGCCGACCACCTGGCCCGGCACGCGCGGCAGCTGCGCACGCACGTGGAGGGGCTCAGCAGCAAGGCCTACTGGAAGGCGCTGCCGCAGACCCCGGACTTCGTGGTGATGTTCGTGCCGGCCGAGGCGTTCCTGGCGGCCGCGCTGGACGCCCAGGTCGACCTGCTGGAGTACGCGGCGGAACGCCACGTCGTGCTGGCCACGCCGTCCACCCTGATCGCGCTGCTGCGCACCGTCGCGCTGGGCTGGAGCCACGAGGTGTTGGCGGCCCAGATCGCCGAGGTACAGACCCTGGGCCGCGAGCTCTACGAGCGGCTCGGCAGCATGGGCGACCACTTCACGCAGCTGGGCCGTGGGCTGACCAACGCGGTCAAGGCCTACAACCAGGCGGTCGGGTCGCTCGAGGGGCGGGTGCTGGTCACCGCGCGGCGGCTGGACTCGATGGGGGTGGTCACGGGCTCGCTGGACGAGCTCACCCAGGTCGAGGTGGTGACCCGATCGCTGTCGGAGCCGGAGTTCACGGCACCCCAGGAGCCCACCCCGCTCGACCCGGTCGGCGAGCTCACCGCGCTCGAGGATCCCGAGCTGTTCCCCGACCTGGAGCGGCTCAGCGGGGCCGCGGACGGCCCGGAGTCGGGGTCCGCTGCCGGGGGCATCGCTGCGGCGCGGCGTGCCGCGGGCGCCTGAGCCTCGTCGTAGGTTGACGCCGTGGACGAGGCCCCGGTGCGGTGGGTTGAGGCAAGCGAGTCCGGCCCCCAGGTGGTGGCGCTGGGTCTGGCGGTGACCCTGAGCCTCGTCGTCATGGACTGGACCCTGGTCGGCAGGCTCAGCCTCTTCTTCGACCTGAGCTTCGTGACGCTGTGCCTGATGCTGGCCATCCGGGTGCAGCCCGACGGGTTCTTCACCGTGGCGCTGCTGCCGCCGCTGCTGATGGTGTCGGTCTTCGTCCTGGTCGGGGCCGTGGCCCCGGAGCTGATCGCCCAGCCCACCGACGGGGTGGTGCAGGCGGTGGTCAGCGGGCTGACGCACCACAGCGCCGCGCTGTTCTGCGGGTACGCCGTGTGCCTGGGCACCCTGGAGTACCGGCGCCGCCGGCTGGCGGCGGAGGATTCGGCTCAGCCCTCGAACCGGCTCGGGTCCCCCGCGCCGACGCGGATCACCTCGGGGTAGCCCTCCGACCAGTCCACCACCGTGGTCGGCTCGGCCCCGGTCTCGCCGGCCTCGACGACGATGTCGACCTGGTGCTCCAGCTCCTCCTTGACCTCCCACCCGTTCGTTCGCGGCTCGGTGTCGCCGGGCAGCATCAGCGTGCTGGTCAGCAGCGGTTCGCCGAGCTCGGCGAGCAGCTCGGTCACCACCGGGTGGTCGGTGATCCGCACGCCCACGGTCCGCTTCTTCGGGTGCATCAGCCGGCGCGGCACCTCACCGGTCGCCGGCAGGATGAAGGTGTACGGCCCCGGGGTCGCCGCCTTGATCGCCCGGAACGACGAGTTGTCCAGCTTCACGAACTGGCCGAGCTGCGCGAAGTCCTTGCACATCAGCGTGAAGTCGTGGCGTTCGTCCAGGTGCCTGATCCGCAGGATCCGATCCCGGCCCTCGCGGTTGCCCAGCTGGCACCCCAGCGCGTAGCCGGAGTCGGTCGGATACGCGATCAGCGCGTCGTCGCGCAGCGCCGCGACCACCTGGGCGATCAGTCGCTTCTGCGGGTTCTGCGGGTGGACGTCGACGTACCTGGCCATCAGGCGCCCTGCTGGGCTCGGCGCATGTCCCGCCTCAGCTCCGGGGGCAGCGCGAAGATCAACGACTCCTCCGCCGAGTGCACGGCCTGCGCGTCGGGGTAGCCGCGCGCGGCGAGGAACTCCAGCACCCCCTGCACCAGCTCTTCGGGAACCGAGGCGCCCGAGGTGACCGACACGGTGGCGACCCCGTCGAGCCACGACTCGT
>ERZ1645187.4860-NODE-4860-length-10675-cov-12.161299_pt1 | contig 10675 bp, 11 predicted proteins | sample MGYA00575352_ERZ1645187 | MGnify/ENA primary metagenome ERZ1645187 (study PRJEB40837, sample SAMN11349314) | freshwater sediment metagenome | isolation source: river sediment | host: Sediment | place: India: Wazaribad , New Delhi | collected 2017-02-21 ...
TCGATCAAGGTCTTGAGTTTTCTCAGGTCCATGCTGAACTCCTGCTAAGTCTTGGGCGGGTTGTATGCCGCCACGGGTTTCTGATTAGATCGGGCCGATGCGGGCAAGTGCCGCGTCAAGCGCCAGTTCGTAGCCCTGGACGCCCAAGCCGCAGATGACGCCCACGGCGCTGGCCGAGAAATGCGAATGATGCCGGAACGGTTCGCGGGCGTGGATGTTGGAAATATGCACTTCGATATACGGGATCGCCACGCCGCGCAATGCATCGGGGATGGCGATGCTGGTGTGACTGTAGGCGCCGGGGTTGATGATGATGAATTCGATGCCTTCGGTTGCGGCCGACTGGACGCGGTCGATCAGCTCGCCTTCGGAATTGCTTTGAAAGCTCTCGATCTGCACGCCTTGTGCGCGTGCACGAGCCTCCATCCTTGCGTGAATGTCGGCCAGCGTGGCACTGCCGTAGATTTGCGGCTCGCGACGCCCCAGCAAGTTGAGATTCGGACCGTGCAGAACCAGAAGGCGCGCTCGCCTCAAATGGGCTTCTGGACTGGATGTTCCCTTCGACTTACTGCCAGTTGGCTTTGACATGGCTACCAGTTTGCCTCAAATGGCTACAGTTTGTCTAGTCTGCCAGCAGGGCCGCCACTTCTGGCGCCCTGGCGCGGCCCTGACCGGAACTCCTTCGTTCGGCCTGGTGGGGCTGGATCACCAGGATGATGTCCTCGTCCTGCCATTCCATGCGCAGCTTCGCCTCGGGGGCGTCGGGCCGGCTCCGTCCGGACTTGAGATGTTCATAGGGGATGTGGTGCGACAGCAGAAATATCTCGACGTCCTTGGTGCTGTCGGCGAAAAGCTCCAGTTCCACATCGGCGTAGCGGCCGGCCGTGCCGTCCAGGACGGCGCCGGTCAGATAGGGCCGAAAGTCCTCGAGCAGCGCCATGGCCGCCAAGGCGACCCGACGCAGCCGCCGAATCCGGTCGGCATGTTCCTCCTCCTGAAACAAGGCCTGGTACGCGCGCAGTTCGGTCGCCACTTCCTGATTGCTGGGTAGCGCATCGTTGTCGATGGCGCCGAATGTCCGTGCCGCCTTGCGCTTGGCCTGCCCGTAGTCGCTGATGCCGTCCTCCGCCATCAGCCGGGCCGCGGCGCCGGCGATCGATTGGCGCAGATGCGATGCGTTGTGCTGGCTGGGACAGGGTTTCCGTCTGGGCATGACGGCCTCGCGAGTAGAATGCAAGCCCATTATCGCACGCTGGTCTTCTCCCCGCCATGCACATCCATATCCTCGGCATCTGCGGCACTTTCATGGGCGGCATCGCCCTGCTGGCCCGGGCGGCGGGCCACGAAGTGACCGGCTGCGACGCCAACGTCTATCCGCCCATGAGCAGCCAGCTCGAGGAGCAGGGCATCACGCTTACCGAGGGCTACGATGCCGGCCAGATCGGGCTGAATCCCGATCTGTTCGTGGTCGGCAACGCGATTTCGCGCGGCAACGCCCTGCTGGAAGCGATTCTCGAGCGCAACCTCCCGTATGTTTCGGGGCCGCAGTGGCTGGCCGACCACATTCTTGCCGGACGCTGGGTTCTCGGGGTGGCGGGCACGCACGGCAAAACGACGACGACATCGATGCTGGCCTGGATACTGGAGGAGGCCGGCCTGAAGCCTTCCTTTCTGGTGGGGGGCGTGCCCCAGGGCTTTGGCGTTTCGGCGCGATTGACCGATTCGCCCTTCTTTGTCATCGAAGCCGACGAATACGACACGGCATTCTGCGACAAGCGCTCGAAATTCATCCATTACCGTCCGCGCACCGCCATCCTGAATAATCTTGAGTTCGATCATGCGGACATCTTCCATGATCTTGCCGCCATCGAGACGCAATTCCATCATCTGGTGCGGACATTACCGCGCAACGGCCTGATCGTCGCCAATGGCGCGGAGCCGGCGCTCGACCGGGTCTTGCAGCGTGGTTGCTGGACACCGGTGGAGCGCTTCAATGTTGCCGAGGGTTGGGCTGCCGCGGCGGCCGATGCCAACGGAGCCTTCAAAGTCAGCCATGGCGGCACGCCGGTCGGCGAGACGAGACTCGAACTGCCGGGCGCGCACAACCGCGCCAACGCCGTCGCGGCGCTGGTGGCCGCCCGCCACGCCGGCGTTCCCGTCGAGGTCGGCCTGGCGGCCATCGCCACCTTCCAGGGCGTCAAGCGGCGCCTGGAGATGCGGGGCTGCGTGCGCGGCGTGACGGTCTACGACGACTTCGCCCATCACCCGACCGCGATCGCGGCGACCATCGAAGGGCTGCACGGCCGCGTCGGCGGCGCGCGCATCCTCGCCGTGCTCGAACCTCGCTCGAACACCATGAAGCTGGGCACGATGAAGGCACAATTGCCGGCCAGCCTGGATGGCGCCGACCGCGTGTTCTGTTATGCGGCCAACCTGGGCTGGGATGCGGCCGCGGCGCTTGCCCCCCTGGCCGGCAAGGCGAGCTGCCATGACGACCTCGGCGCCTTGGTGGCGGCGGTCGCCGCCGAGGCGGTCCCCGGCGACCATGTGCTGATCATGAGCAACGGCGGCTTCGGCGGCGTGCACCAGAAGCTGCTCGACCGGCTTCGCGGCGACGCCTGAGTTCTCAGAACAGGCGGTCGACGAACAAGGCGGCGAACAGGACGGTCAGGTAGATGATCGAGTACCTGAAAGTGCGGCGGGCCAACTCATCGCCGTAGCCGCGGCAAAGCTTGAACGCGAGGTAGAGAAAACCGGCGTCGAGGCAGGAGACGATGACGCCATAAGTCATGCCGCTCATGCCCAGCCAGACCGGCAGGAGGCTGGCGACGGTCAGGAAAACCGTGTAGAGCAGGATGTGGCGGCAGGTGAACGGTACGCCGTGGGTGACGGGCAGCATGGGCAGCCCGGCCAATGCGTATTCATCCCTGCGGTAACAGGCCAGCGCCCAGAAATGCGGCGGCGTCCACATGAAGATGATCAGGAACAGGGCCATGGACTCGACGCTCACCTGGCCGGTCATCGCCGCCCAGCCGAGCACCGGCGGCATGGCGCCGGAGGCGCCGCCGATGACGATGTTCATCGGGGTGGCCGGCTTGAGGATGGCGGTATAGATCACGGCGTAGCCGAGGAAGGTCGCCAGCGTCAGCCACATGGTCAGGTCGTTGACGAAGGCGTGCAGCAGGGCGAGACCGGCGCCGCCGACGACGATGGCGAGCATGAGCGTTTCGGCCGGCGAGATGTCGCCGCGCGCGGTGGCGCGGGCGCTGGTGCGCGCCATGCGCGCGTCGACGGTGCGCTCGACCAGACAGTTGATGGCCGCCGCCGCTCCCGCCACCAGCGCGATGCCGGCCGAGGCGAACAGGAAGATGGCGGGCGGCGGGAACCCGGGGGTTGCGAGCAGCATGCCGATCATGGCCGTGAACACGATCAGCGTATTGACGCGCGGCTTGCACAGCACGGCGAACGCTGCCGCGCGTTGCATGGCCGACAGCGGGCGGGGGGTGGCGACGGACATGGGCGACCTCGCGGCTATCGGCTCAGGCCGGCGAGATACTCGGCGACGGCATCGATGTCCTTGTCGTCGAGTCGCTGCGCGATGTCGCGCATCACGCGGGCGACATCGTTGTTGCGCGAGCCGTCCTTGTAGGACTTCAACTGCTTGGCCAGGTACGAGGCGTGCTGTCCGCCGATGGCGGGCGCGAGCACAGTCGGCATCTTGCTCATCAGCTTGGCCCAGTCGCGGTTGCCGACGCCCTTGAGTCCGTGGCAGCCGACGCAGGCGGGTACCGGGTTCGGCCGGCCCTTGCCCTTGAGGAAGACCTGCTCGCCATGGGCCAGCAGTTCCCTGTTGCCGGCTTCGTTCGGTCCGATTTTCTGGCTGGCGAAGAAGGCGGCGATATCGGCCATGTCGGCCTCGCTCACCGCCTGCGCCTGGGGCGACATCTGCTCGTTGCTGCGCCGGCCGGCCTTGAAGTCGTGCAACTGCTTGACCATGTACTCGGGCAACTGCCCGGCCAGTTTCGGCCACGGTTCGGTCGGCGGCGGCAGGGGCGGGCTGTTGCCGTCCGCTCCATGGCAGGCCATGCAGGCGGCCGCCTTTTGTTGCCCGGCTTCCGCGTTGCCCGCGGCGCCGGCCGACCCCCACGCCAGCAGCAGAGCGCCGGCCGCGATCCCCGCAACGAATGTCATCATGCCCATCTTGCCGCCCCCTCGATGATTGTTGTTCGGATGCTTGACTTATTCTTGAATTTTTCTTTACATTGATACAAATCAATTTTATTCATAACGCTCTTCCGGACGCAAGGGCAACCACCGGGACGAAGGTTGCGCGCAGTACCGGAACGCACTTGGGGGAGTCACCATGGGTCACTCGGCAGAGGCGGTTCAGCACGGCCACAGCGGCGGACACGGCGACCATGGGGGGCACGACGGGCACGAGGCCTGGGGCACCAGTGTCTGGCCGTTCGTCATCAGTTTCGGCGTGCTCGCCCTGGCCGTGGCCTTCATGTTCCACTTCGTTTATCACAAGCCGTTCGCGGCGGTGATCGCCCTCGGCCTGGGCATCCCGATGATCCTCGGCGGCGTGGCCGGCTGGGTCAGCGAGGCCATGGGCCATGGCGAGGGCCTGTCGTTCGGCGCCATGGGGTGGTTCATCCTCGCCGAGGCCATGATCTTCATGTCCTTCTTCGCCGCCTACTGGTTCATGCGTCTCGACGCGGTCCAGGTCTGGCCGCCGGCCGGCACCGTGCCCCTGCCGCGTGTCCTGCCCCTGGTGATGACGGTGGTGCTGGTCGCCTCCTCGCTGACCATCCATCGCGCCGAGCACCTCATGCACGTCGGCGACAAGGGCGGCTTCATCCGCTGGCTGCTGGTCACGATCGCCCTCGGCGCGGCCTTCCTCGGCATGTCCGCCTACGAATGGAGCCACCTGATCCACGACGGCTTCACCATCGCCACCAATACCTTCGGCACCATCTTCTTCAGCATCACCGGCCTGCACGGCTCGCACGTGGTGGTCGGCCTCGCCATCTTCCTGGCCGGCCTGGTGCCGGCGATGAAGGGCAACATCTCCGAAGGCTACTGGCGCACGGCCGGCCTTTACTGGCACTTTGTGGACATCATTTGGTTCTTCGTCGTCTCGCAGGTTTATTACTGGTAATCGCGGCTTCTTCGGCCATCGCCGTGAGCGAGCCGCCCCGCGCCAGTACGGTCGATGCGTCGGTGACGCGGATCGACGAGGCTCGCCATCTGGGCGCGCGGCCGGATGTTGCCGTCGCGCTGACCGACAGCGAGGGCCGGACGTTTCAGTTCGCCGACATGCTCGGCAAACCACTCATCCTGTTGCTCTCGTACTACGGCTGCGACGGCACCTGTCCGGCCATCAACGTCGAACTAGCGCGGGTGCTGGGCAAGGTGGAGCGCTTCCGGCTCGGCGAGGACTACCGGGTGCTTACCGTCTCCTTCGACGCCAGGGACGACGAGCGCGCGGCCGCCGACTTCCTGGCGAAGACGGGGGTGGTAACCGCGGCGATGCGCGACGGCTGGCGCCACGCCGTGGTCAGCGACCGGGATGTCGGGCGCTTCGCCGCCGGTGTCGGCTTCAACTTCTTCTGGTCGGATGCCGCCAAGGCGTTCATGCATCCCAACGTGCTCGTCTTCCTGACGCCGCAAGGCCGCATCGCGCGCTATATCTATGGCACGCGCATGGACGCCGCGACCATCGAGAACGCGCTGATCGACGCCGACTGGGAGCGCATCGCCAACTCGACGGCAGTGTTCGACATGCTGACCGGCGCCTGCTTCAGCTACAACTACGCCACCGGCCGCTATCAGCTCAACTACGCGCTGGTCATCGGTCTCGGCTCGCTGTTCCTGGGCCTGGGCCTGATGGCCGCCGGCGCCTGGGCTTATCGCAGAAAGACCAAGGGAGGGACATTGCATGCGTGAGTTCAAGAAGACCGCCGGCGCGCTGCTGGCGCTGGCCGCGGCCGGGCCCGCGCTCGCAGAGAAAACCATTCCCACCGCCACGCGGGTGGTCGATCCCGCGGCGGGCTGGGATCATTTGTGGCGGGAGGTGCTGATCGACATCACGGTGATCGGCATCATCTTCGCGCTGGTCACCGCCTACCTGATCTGGAAGTATCGGCGCCGGCCGGGCAACGAGCAGGGCAACGCGCCCAGGCTATCGGCGGCGGCGGCGGTCGGCTGGGTGCTGATTCCCACGTTCGTGTTCATGGCCGACGACTTCTACCTCGCCGCCAACGGCTGGCAGTTGTGGAACACCTTCCGCGAAGTTCCGGCCGACCGCCTGGAAGTCCGGCTCGAGTCGGGCATGTACAGTTGGGACTACACCTATCCGAACGGCGTGCAAACCCAGAACGAGCTGAAGGTGCCGGCCGGCAAGCCGGTGCTCCTGAGAATGACCAGCCGCGATACGCTGCACAGCCATTACATCCCCGACTTCCGCGTCAAGGAAGACTCGATGCCGGGCCGCGTCACCTACCTGTGGTTCTATCCGCAGCAGCCGGGCACCCACGTCGTCACGTGCACCGAGTACTGCGGCGTCATGCACTCGTACATGGCCGGGCATGTGGTGGTCCTGCCGCCCGCCGAATATCAGGCCTGGTACGAGGCGGAGGGCGCGAAAGTCGAGAAGGCCGCCGCACCGGCGGAAACCGTCACCAAGACGCCGGCATAAGGGGGAGCGACTCATGAACCTCAAGGAATGGATCTTCACCACCGACCACAAGCGCGTCGGCATCCTCTATCTGATCGGCTCGATCGCCGCCTTCGGTGTCGCGGGCATCATGGCGCTGCTGATGCGGGCCGAACTGTCGGCCATCGGCCCGACGGTCACCGCCGATCCGACCACCTACAACGTCTGGCTCTACGCCCACGGCGCGATCATGATTCTCGGCTTCCAGATTCCGGCGTTGACCGGCTTCTTCGCCAACTACTGCATCCCGCTGATGATCGGTGCCAAGGACGTCGCCTTTCCGCGCGTCAACGCGCTGTCGGTCTGGCTGTTCTACGTCGGCGTGATCCTGGCGCTGCTGACCTTCTTCATTCCCGACCCGCCCGACGTGCTGTGGACGGGCTATCCGCCCTATTCGACGATCACGGCGGGCAACACGGCGCTGTATTCCTTCACCGTGCTGATCCTCGGCTTCGCCTCGATCATCGGCGGCGTGAACTTCCTCACCACCGTGGCCTTCATGCGGGCGCCCGGGCTGACCTGGGGCAAGCTCAACATTTTCGTCTGGTGCATCCTTGGCGCCTTCGTCATGCAGCTGATTTTCGTGCCGGTGCTCGGCTCGGCCGTCACCCTGATCAGCTTCGACAAGTACCTGGGCACGCATTTCTTCGATCCGGCCATGGGCGGCGACGTGCTGACCTACCAGAACCTGTTCTGGTTCTATTCGCACCCGGCGGTGTACGTCATCTTCCTGCCGTTCATCGGCGTCGTCTTCGAGATCATCGCCACCTTCGCCCGCAATCCGGTGTTCAACTACAAGGCGGCCGTGTATGGCGGCATCGGCGGCATCGTGCTGATCTCCGGCGAGGTCTGGATCCACCACCTCTATGTGTCCGGCATGCCCGACTGGCTGCGCATCGGCCAGATGGTGTCGACCCTGCTCATTTCGGTGCCGGTCGGCCTGCTGGTGATCAGCCTGGTCGGCACGCTCTACAAGGGCGCGATCAGCTTCGAAACGCCGATGCTCTACGCCCTGGGCGTGGTCTTCCTGTTCCTGATCGGCGGTCTCACCGGCATTCCGCTGGCTATCACCGCGCTGACCGTGAACCTTTCGGAAACCTATTACGTGGTCGGGCATTTCCACTATGTCATGGCGGTGGCCGGCACCTTCGCCATCTTCGGCGGCGTCTATTACTGGTTCCCGAAGATGAGCGGACGGATGTACAACGAACTGTGGGGCAAGATCGGGTTCTGGATCACCTTCGTCGGCGTTAACATCGTGTTCTGGACGATGATGGACATCGGCGCGCGCATCGGCCTGCCGCGCCGCTACTACGATTACGCCCAGTTCCCGGAAGCCGCCGGCGCCCAGCATCTCATGACCGTCGGCGCCGTCATCCTCGGCGTCGGTTTCGTCATCGCGCTGTTGAACTGGATCATCGGCGCCGCCCGGGGGCCGAAAGCCGGCGACAATCCCTGGGGCTCGCCGTCGCTGGAATGGAGCACCGTGTCGCCGCCGCCCCATGGCAACTGGCCGTCGCCGCCCTCGGTCGGCGAAGACTGGAGTCCCTACGCCCACGGCAGGCGCTGACCGCCTCCGTCTCGGGCTAGAATCGGGGGCGTCCGGCAGCACCGGACGCCCCTTCCGTTTTCGATGATCGACACACACCACGCCCCGGTCGCCCGGACCGATCCCCGCCCGTTCCTGTTCGCGCTGGCCGTCACGGTTCTCGTGCTGGCTGGCTGGCTGGTCTTCCGTTTCTTCGGTGAACAGCGTTACCACAACACGCCGATCTGGCAATCGTTCCGGCCGGTGGTGAGCGTGTCGCCGGCGCAGACCGTCGCGTCGGTCGAAGTCCGCGACCAGCGGCGCAACGCCACCTCCCTCGTGCGGACGGAAAAGGGCCTCTACTTCCTGGCGGGCGCCAGCGGCGCGCCGGTGCCGGGCGAGCAGGTCGTCGTGCAGGCCAACGACCACTGGGAACTCTATCTGTGCGACGCGGCGGGCAAGCGTTGCAATACCATCCACTCGTTTTGCGCCGGGGCCACCTCGGCCGAAGTCAGGCGCAACGCGCTGGGCCGGGCCGAAGGATGCTACGCGCCCCATACCGGCGACGGCACCGGAACCGTGCGCGACGACGCGCCCGCCGAACAGTCGCGCGGCCCGGGCAAGCGGGCCAGGCGCATGCCGCCGCCGGTCGGCATGTCGCATCCGCGCGAATGGGCCGCGCTGATGGGCCTGCCGGTCGCCGGCCAATAGAAAGGAGAGCCAGATCATGAACGAATTGCGACGCCGGCTGTTGATCGCCGGCCTTTCCCTGAGCGTGCTGGGAAGCTACCTGGTCTGGCGCACCGTGCAGCGCGGACCCGCGCCCGCCGGCCCGGCCGATGCCGCCGGCGCCATCGGCGTGCCGCCGGGGCTGACTTTCAAGTCCGCCACCGTACTCAACGACGACAGGCCGCTGCCGGAATTCCATCTCGAAGGCCCGTCGGGCGAAGTCGGAAACGCCGTGTTTTCCGGGAACTGGACGCTGCTCTTCTTCGGCTATACCTACTGCCCGGACATCTGCCCGACCTCCCTGAACACCCTGGCCCAGGTCAAGTCGCAACTCGTGGCCAACGGTGTCACGCCGCCCAAGGTCCTGTTCGTTTCGGTCGATGGCCAGCGCGACCGGCCCGACCGGCTGGCGGAGTTCGTGCGTTTCTTCGATGCGGATTTCCAGGCGGCGGTCGGCAGCGACCAGGCGCTTCTTCCGCTGGCGCGTCATCTGGGGGTCTTTTATCAGCGCCACGACAAGGGCGACGGCAGCCCCTATTCGGTCGATCACTCTAGCGCGGTCTACCTGATAGACCCGCAGGGGCGCCTGAAGGCGGTATTCGCCTGGCCGCACGATCCGCCGACCATGGCGGCGGAATACCCGAAGATCATCGCCGCCGGCGCCTGAGCTCGCGCCGGCGCCGCGTCCATTGGCCGGCGGCTCAGGCCGCCGTCAGGGCGCCCTTCATCTTCTGCATGGCCTTGGCCTCGATCTGGCGGATCCGTTCCGCCGAGACGCCGTATTCGGCGGCCAGTTCGTGCAGGGTCGCGGCTTCCTCGCCTTCCTCGACCAGCCAGCGGCGCTGGATGATGGCGCGGCTGCGCTCGTCGAGCTTCGCCAGTGCGCCGCGCAAGCCTTCGTCCTGCAAGCGGTCGTATTCCTTGCGCTCGATCTGCATCGAGGGTTCGGCGCTGACGTCGGCCGCCAGATAGGCGATAGGCGCGTAATGATCGTCCTCGTCATCCGCCGTCGGCTCGAGCGAGACATCGCCGCCGGTCATGCGCGTTTCCATCTCCACCACTTCCTCGGGCTTGACGCCGAGCTTGCGGGCCACGGCGTTGACCTCCTCGGGGCCGAGCGTGGCGAAGCTCTGCTTCATGCTGCGCAGGTTGAAGAACAGCTTGCGCTGCGCCTTGGTGGTGGCGATCTTGACCAGCCGCCAGTTCTTCAGGATGTATTCGTGGATCTCGGCCTTGACCCAGTGCATGGCGAAGGACACCAGCCGCACGCCGCGGTCCGGGTCGAAGCGCTTGACCGCCTTCATCAGGCCGATATTGCCTTCCTGGATCAGGTCGGCGTGCGGCAGGCCGTAGCCCAGATAGCCGCGCGCGACGGCGATGACCAGCCGCAAATGCGAAAGCACCAGCCGCCGGGCGGCCTCCAAGTCGCCCTCGTCGCGGAAACGGCGGGCGAGATCCGATTCCTCGCCGTCGCCAAGCATGGGCACGCGATTCGCGGCCTGGATATAGGCCTCGATGCTGCCGGCGGTCGACGGAACCGGGAAGTGGGTCAATGTCAGGGCATGGCTCATCTGTCACGTCCTCCTTTGCGAATATTTTAGCACTCGCGATATTTGAGTGCTAATCCTACCCGAAAGTTCCTGACAAGTTTAGTCTGGAATTGTCCGGAGGCGGCCGGTGGGCGTCACGCCTTGTCCAGT
>ERZ1645187.4863-NODE-4863-length-10670-cov-7.010645_pt1 | contig 10670 bp, 10 predicted proteins | sample MGYA00575352_ERZ1645187 | MGnify/ENA primary metagenome ERZ1645187 (study PRJEB40837, sample SAMN11349314) | freshwater sediment metagenome | isolation source: river sediment | host: Sediment | place: India: Wazaribad , New Delhi | collected 2017-02-21 ...
ACGTTCCAAATCATTATGGAACGTTCCAAAATCCGTCAAGATGATTCCCCGCCGCTGGTGGCGCGGCGGGGCAGGGGTCAGATCAGTTGAATATCCGCCGCCGTCACCACGGCCCCGGCCTGCAGGTCGGCCACCAGGATCGCGGCGCCCGCGCCATTGCCGTCGGCATCGAACCACAGCGTCCGGTCGGTGGTGCGGAAGACGAAGCGGTCGTCGGCGTCCTGGGCGACGTTGTCGGCCCGGCTCTGGAACTGGTTGGCGGCCAGCGCGCCGGCCACCAGACCGCCGCCAAAGGCGCTGGCGAGGATCTGGAACTTGTCGTTGTCGCCGGCCAGGTTCAGGAAATCGGTGATCACATCACCGCATTCCGTCAGGTTCTGGAACCGGAAGATGTCGTTGCCAAGGCCCCCGGTCAGCGTGTCGGCCCCCTGACCACCGCGCAGCAGGTCGGCGCCCGCCGCGCCGTCCAGCGCATCGTTCCCGGCCCCGCCCAGCAACTGGTTGGCCGCCGCATCGCCGCGCACTTCGTCGCCGCCGGCCGACCCCAGGACACGCTCGACCGCCGTCACCGTATCGCCGATGGCACCGCCGTCGCTTTCGAAGCTGCCGTCCAGCGCCAGCGTGATCGCCGGACCGAAGCGGTAGTCGATTTCGTCCAGGCCGATGCCGCCATTGATGATGTCGGCCAGGGCCGCATTGCCGATGAAGGAATCGGCGCCGTCCCCGCCGTCGATCAGGCCCGAGACGCTGCCGCCGCGGCCGTCATAGCTGTCGTCGCCGTCGCTCAGAATCACGTCGCCCAGCACGGTTCCGAAGCGGTTGTCGACCACATCGGTGCCGCTGCCCAGATCGACGCCGCCGATCAGAGAGCCGCGATTCGTCACCCGCTCGTTCCCGGCGTTGCCGTCGATCGCCAGGTCCAGCCCCGAAATCGTGCCGGTGTTGAAGATCGACACATAGGTTCCCGCCGGTGCCGAGTCGGCCACGATGCCCGCCCCGGACACCGAGTCGATGGTGCCGCGGTTGATCACCACGGTGCCGTCGGTGTCGCCCAGCAAGACGACCGCCGCCTTGTTGTCGCCATGCGCGATCAGCCGCCCGCCCTCCAGGTTCAGCAGGGTACCCGTCACCCCGTTGAAGATCACCGCCGCCCCGTAGTTCAACGACACGCTGGACCCCAGACCCTCGATCAGGCCCGAGTTCACCACCTGCGTGCCGTCAAACTGCCAGGCAAAGATGCCGGTATCGCCGGAAATCGTGCCGGAATTCGCGATCGCGGTATCCGCCGCCACCATGGCGATGCAGTTCGGCGCGCGGATCTGGCCGGCGTTGGTCCACTGGCAGCCGGCGATGATCGTGAAGATCGCCCCCGAGGACGAGGAGGCAAGCGCCGAGTAATAGCTGCCCGCGGCGCCGATGGTCAGATCGAACGGATTGACGTTGTTGACGATGCTGCCGCTGTCGATCACCGTTCCCAGGATCGTGACCGTGTTGTAGACGAAGCTGCCGAAGTTGATGAGCGAGCCGAAGGCCGAAGTCGAGGCGAAGGTGACGCCCGGCAGGATCACCAGGCTGTCGCCGTCGGCGCTGAAGGTGAAGCCTGGCGCGGCGGTCAGGGTGTTGGTGGAAATGTAATGGTTGGTCATCGCGCACCTGTGCAAGGAAATCGGTCAATGCGCGCATCAGATCACGGAACGGCGGTGCTGTCATCCGCCCTGCGGCGATCGGCGCCGTTCAGCCCGGACCGACGTTTTCGCGCGCGACCGAGACCGCCTTCAGCACCGCAAAGACCGGCGTGCCCGGTTGCAGCGCCAGCGCCTGCACCGACCGCCGGGTGACCCGCGCCAACAGCGCCTCGCCGCCTGCGTCCAGCCGTACCAGCGCGCCGGGGCCGTCACCAAGGCGCAGATCGCGCACCGTCGCCGGCAGGATGTTCAGGGCCGAGATCGCGGCCGGACGCTCCAGCGCCAGCATCACGTCCTGCGCCAGGATGCGCAGGCGCAGCGCGCTGCCCGCAGGCGCCGCGACCTGCGGCAGCCACAGCGGCCCGGCCGCCGTTTCCAGCCGCGTCAGCCCGTCGGGGTCGTTGCCCGCGACCCGCCCGGTCAGGATCGCCCCGGCCTCGCGCAGGCCGAAACCGGGGGCGATGGCGGGGTCGGACAGCAGCGCCTCGGCCGAACCGGTGGCGGTGACGCGCCCGGCCTCCAGCATGACGACGGTGGTGGCCAGCCGCGCCACTTCGGGGACCGAGTGGCTGACGTAAAGGATCGGCAGCCCGGCCTCGTCGCGCAGGCGTTCGAGATAGGGCAGGATCTCGGCCTTGCGGGCCTCGTCCAGCGCGGCCAGGGGTTCGTCCATCAGCAGCAGGCGCGGCGCCGACAACAGCGCGCGGCCGATGGCGACGCGGCTTTTCTCGCCGCCCGACAGCGCGCCGGGGCGGCGCTCCAGCAGACCGTCAAGGCCCAGCAGGGCGACGATCCGGTCCAGTTCGGCCCCCGGCTTCAGCCCGGCGAACCAGCGGCCGTAAAGCAGGTTCTGGCGCACCGACAGGTGCGGGAACAGCCGCGCATCCTGGAACACATAGCCGATGCAGCGGCGGTGCGGCGGCAGGTCGATGCCGCCCGCGCGGTCAAACAGCACCGTGTCGCCGGCGACGATCCGCCCGGCATCGGGCCGCAGCAGCCCTGCGACCGCGTTCACCACCGTGGTCTTGCCCGACCCCGACCGCCCGAACAGCGCCGTCACTCCGGGCGGCGCGGCAAAGGCCGCCTCCAGCCGAAAGCCCGCGAAGGCATGGCTCAGCGACACCGTCAGCGTCATGGCCCGGCGATCCGGCGGGCCACCGCCCGCGACACCCATTCCGACAGCAACAGCGCCGCCATGGCGATCACGATGGCCACAATCACCAGCCTGGTTGCCTGGGCCTCGCCGCCCGGCACCTGCAGAAAGGCATAGATCGCCGAGGGCAGGGTCTGGGTCTGGCCCGGGATGTTCGAGACGAAGGTGATCGTCGCGCCGAATTCCCCCATCGCCTTGGCAAAGGCCAGGATCGCTCCGGCCACCACGCCGGGCAGGATCAGGGGCAGCGTGACGGTGGCAAAGACCCAAGGCCGCGGGGCGCCCAGGGTCGCCGCGGCCTGCTCAAGCCTGGGGTCCACTGCCTCGATCGCCAGCCGCATGGCGCGGACCATCAGCGGAAAGGCCATGACGGCCGCGGCCAGCGCCGCGCCGGTCCAGCGAAAGGCGAAGACGATGCCGAACCACTCCTCCAGCCAGGCGCCCAACGGCCCCTTGCGGCCAAAGGTGGCCAGCAGCAGATAGCCCGTCACCACCGGCGGCAGGATCAGCGGCAGATGCACCAGCCCGTTCAACAGCTGCCGCCCCGGAAACCGCCCCCGCGCCAGCGCCAGCGCCACCAATAGCCCCAGGGGCAGGCTGGCCGCCGTCGCCACGGCCGACACGCGCAGGCTTAGCGCGACCGCGCGCCATTCGTCGGGGGAAAGCCAGTCCGTCATGGCACCGGTCTACACTGCCAGCCCGGCGTCGCGGAACCCCCTTTGGCCCTTCCGCTTGCCCGCCCGCTGGCCCATGATGGCGCCAGATAGCCCCTGACCGGAGAGTCGCATGCCCGCCGTTGCCGAACCCGTGGTCCACCTGGACGACGACCGTTTCAAGGTCACCGAATGGCGCTTTGCCCCGGGGGCCGAAACCGGCTGGCACCGCCACGGCCACGATTACGTCATCGTGCCGCTGACCGACGGCACGCTGAAGCTGGACCTGCCGGGCGACCAGCAGGCCATCGCTCAGCTGCGCCAGGGCGTGCCCTATTCGCGCCGGGTGGGGGTGGAACACAACGTCACCAACGGCTCTGACAGCACGCCCCTGGCCTTCCTTGAGGTTGAGGTGGTGGACGATGCCCTGGCGCATCGCCGCCGCGCCACGATGGAGGCGCTGATGGCGGCCTTCAACGCCCGCGACCTTGGGGCGCTGATGGCCTGCATGGCCGAGGATTGCGCCTTTCACGCCGCCGCCGGGCCGGACGCCGAAGGCACCGTCCACCAAGGCCCGGCCGCGGTGCGGGCGGCCTATGCGGCGATCTTCGACAGCTTCCCGCAGGCCGCCTGGACCGAGGGCGCCCATGCCGTCGCGGGCGACACCGGCCTGTCGTCCTGGCGCTTTGTCGGCACAAGGGCGGATGGCAGCGCGGTGGACGTGCGCGGCTGCGACATCTTCCGCTTCGACGGCGACCGCATCGCGCTGAAGGACAGCTACCGCAAGGCGCGCGGCTGACCGGCCGGGAATCGGAATTCGCACGAATTCCGGCACGATTTCCGTGCGGAAATCGGCTCCCTACCGGTTGTAGCGGATGAACGGGGTCAGCTTGCCGATCCGGTCATAGAGCCGCCGCCCCTCGGCGTTGAAATCCTGGGTCAGCCAGTAGACCGCGGGCGTGCCGTTGGCATCGGCCGCGGCATAGACCGCCTCGATCAGCCGCCGGCCCAGCCCGGTTCCCCGCGCGGCGGGGTCCACATACAGGTCCTGCAGGTAGCAGACGTTCTCGATCTTCCAGCAATGCCGGTGGAACAGGTAATGCACCAGCCCCATCGGCCGCCCGTCGACCAGCGCCAGCAGGCCGTTGAAATCCTGCGGGTCGTTGCCCAGAAGCCGGGCGAAGGTGCTGGCATAGACCGCCTCGGGCACCTGCGTCTGGTAATAATCCAGATACCCCGTCCAGAGGCGCCGCCAGTCGGCTTCGTCCTCGGCACGCAGGGGGCGGATGGTGATTTCGGCCATGGCTCCTCCGGGAAATGCGACGGCCGGCCCCGCGGGGGGCCGGCCCTGCCCTGCAAGGGGCCTTACTTCATCAGGTCGGCGACCGGAATGGCCTCCGAGATCGTCCATTCATCCACCACGCCGGGCTTGCCCGCGGTGGTCTCGACGATCAGGTAGCGGGCCTGGTTCTGGTGGTGCAACTCGGCCGTGAAGGTGCGCGGCCCGAACAGCGTCGGCTCGCCCGCCATCTTCTCCAGTTCCGCCACCACCGCCGAGGTCTCGGTGGTGCCCGCCCGCTCGACCGCCTTGGCCCAGACGTCGATCATCACATAGCCCGGATAGGTGTATTGCGTGCTGGGATCGCCGCCGGTGGCTTCCTTGTACTTGGCGTTGAAGGCGTTGACCTCGGGGTTCGGGTCGTCGCCGAAGACCGAGCCCTGCACCGGCACGAAGAAGTTCGACAGGTCGGGCACCGCCGACATCCAGTAGCTGCCATCCATCCCCGAGCCGTTCAGGATCATCGCGTTGATCCCGGCCGCGCGCAGCTGCTTGATGGCCGACACGCCGCCCGGCATCATCGTGCACAGCATGATCGCATCGGGTTCCTCGGGCAGGGCCTTGATCCGGGTGATCTGCGCCGCGATCGAGGCATCCTCGTTCAGGAAGCTGTCCTCGCCCACCAGCTTGGCATCGGCCAGTTTGGGCATCATCCAGTCGAAGCCGTCGCAGATGCCCTTGTTGTATTCGGTCCAGGTATCCTCGAGCCGGTAGAAGCTGCGGGCGCCCTTCTTCTCATAGGCCCATTGGGCCATGGTCGCGCCCTGCACCGCCGCCAGCACCGAGGCCGAGAAGGAGTTCGGCCCCACCCCCTGGATGCCGGCCTTGATCGACTCGGCGCAGAGGAAGAACGAGATCAGGCCGCTGCTTTCGGCGGCCAGCGCGGCCGGCGCGCCGAAGTCGTAGTCGCAGGACACCACCACCATGTCGGCGCCTTCGTCGATCACGGCAAGGCCGGCCTTGGCGCCTTCGGCGCGGTCGGTCTTGGTGTCGGCGTTCACCACTTCGATCTGCTTGCCCAGCAGGCCGCCGGCGGCATTGATCTCGGCGATGCGGATCATCGCGGCGTCCTGCGCGGGCTTGTCGTAGCCCTGCATGAAGCCGGTCTCGGCGGTGGCAAAGCCCACCACGATGCGGTCGTCGTCGGCCAGCGCCGGGGCGGTCAGGCAGGTGGTCGCGGCAAGGGCGGTCAGAAGTCTTTTCATCGGTCTCTCCTGTTGGGTCAGTTCGGGTTGGTGGGGCGGGTTGCGCCCGGGTTTTCTGCCCCCGCGCGCGATGTGCGGCGCGGCAGGGTCAGGTCGCGGTTGCCCATGATCCCGGCGGGCCGGAACATGAGGATCAGGATCATCACGGCGCCAAGGGCGATCTCCTGCACGCCGCCGGGCAGGGCAAAGGTCGACTGACCGACCTGCACCCCGGCCTCAAGCCAGCGCAGGCCCTGGATCAGCGTCGACAGGATCAGCACGCCAAGGACCGCGCCGGACAGGGTGGACATGCCGCCCACCACCAGCATCGACAGGGTGATGAAGGTCAGCCCCAGATAGAAGGTGTCGGGCGTCACGATGCCGATGGAATGGGCGTAAAGCGCGCCGCCCATGCCCATGATCGCGCCCGAGACGACAAAGGCGATCAGCCGCATCCGCGGAATGTCGATGCCGCTGGCGGCCGCCGCCGTGGGCTCGTCTCGCGCGGCGCGCAGCGCCAGGCCATAGCGCGACACGCCATAGGCCCAGGCCACCACCACCGCCAGGATCGCCGCCGCCAGATAGGGCCAGACCGACCGCACGATGGGGATGCCCACGACCGACGAGGTGGCCGCGGTCACACTGTCCCAGTTGGAGTAGATCGAGTTCACCATGGCCAGCATGGCGAAGGTCGCGATCGAGGCGGCGATCCCCGACAGCCGCATCAGCGCCGCCCCGAAGATCAGCGCCCAGATCGCGGCCCAGCCCGCCGCCACCGCGGCGGCGGCCCAGAACGGGATTTCCATCTGCATCAGCCAGTCGGGCAGGCCCGGCATGGCACTGCCCTTCATCATCGGCTTGATCGTGGTCCAGGCCACGACATAGCCGCCCAGGCAGGCAAACGCGATGTGGCCAAAGCTGATCACCCCCGAGTTGCCGACAAAGACCCACAGGCCGACGGCAAAGATCACCTTCAGGAAGATGTCGATGATGGTCTGGTTGAAGGGTTTCGACCCGGACGCCCAGGCGGCCAGGGCAAAGGCCACCAGCAGCAACGCCAAGAGGATCGGCGTGGCGACAGAGCGCAGGGCAGGGGACCGCCGCATCACACCCGCTCCTTCGCGCCGCGCGCCGACAACAGGCCCTGCGGCCGGAAGATCAGCACCAGGATCACCGCGCCATAGACAAAGGCATCGCGGAAGGCGCGGGCATCGGGCGGCAGGATCACCTGCATAACCGTCGCCACGGCGCCCAGCAGGAAGCCCGCCAGCACCGCGCCCGCCAGGCTGCCCATGCCGCCGATCACCGTGGCAATGAAGGCCATCAGCATCACATTCGCCCCCATCATGATATTGGCCGTGCCGGTCTGCGACCCCAGGATCAGCGCAATCGCCGCGGCCAGCGCGCCCGACAGCGCGAAGGCCCCCATGATCACCCGGTTCGCGCGCACGCCCAGCATGCGGGCCATGGTGAAATTCTCGGCCGCCGCCCGCATCTCAAGCCCGAACCTTGTGCGGCGCAGGAAAGCGGTCAGCCCGGCCAGCACCGCCAGCGTCACCAGGATGGTGATCAGCTGCAACAGCGGGATGCGGGCGCCCAGGATTTCAACGGGTTGCGACAGTTCCGGCAAGAGCGAGATGCTTTTCGGCCGGCTGGAGAACAGCATCAGCAGGAAATAGCGGATCACGAAGCCAAGCGCGAAAGAGGCGATCATCATCGTTGCCGGATTGGCGCGGCGAAAGCGGCGGAACACCACCACCTCGGACAGCACCGACAACCCGGCCCCCACGGCCAGCACCAGCGGGATCAGCAGGAACCACGGCAGGTTGCCGGCGAAGACGATGGCCACGGCATCGACCGAGGGCCATAAAAGCGCGAAGACGCAAAAGGCGATCACGTCGCCATGGGCAAAGTTCACCAGCCGCATCACGCCGAAGATCAGCGCGATGCCAAGCGCCCCCAGGGCATACAGCGACCCCAGCGACAGCGCGTCGAACACGACCTGCAACAGGCTGCCCATCAATGCTCTCCGTATCCGAAATAGGCGGCCTGCATGGCCTCGCTTTGACCCAGGGCGCGGGCGTCGCCGTCCAGCACGATCTCGCCGCCGCGCATCAGCATCATCCGCCCGCCCACCATCATCGCCCGCGTGCTGGACTGCTCGACGATCAGCAGCGTCAGCTTGCGCTCAGTGCGCAGCGCGATGAGGCGCTCATAGACCTGGTCGGTGATGTTCGGCGCCAGGCCCAGAGAGGGTTCGTCGATGGCGACCAGCCGCGGCGTCGTCATCAGTGCGCGTCCGATCACCAGCATCTGCTGCTGGCCGCCCGACAGCAGGCCCGCCTGGGCATGCCGCCGGTCCTTGAGGATCGGGAAGGTGGCATAGACCGCCTCAAGCTCGGTCGCGGCGCGCGCCCGCCAGCCGCGGGTGCCGGCATGCATGCCGGTGCCGACCAGCAGGTTTTCCTCGATGGTCAGCGACCCGAAGACATCGCGCCCCTCGGGCACCATCGACAGGCCGAGGCGCGCGATATCCTCGGGCGACTGGCCGGTGATGTCATGGTCGGCAAAGTCGATGCGCCCGCCGGCGGGCGGCGTGACGCCGGCAATCGCCCGCAGCAGGCTGGATTTCCCCGCCCCGTTCGGCCCGGTGATGAACAGGATCTCGCCCTCGGCCAGGGTGAACGACACCCCGCGGACCGCCGTCAGCCGCCCGTAGCGAACCGAGATGTTGGACAGCGCCAAGAGGCTCATGCTTCGACCTCCAGCACCGGCAGATCGGTTTCGGCGGCGGTGCCCATATAGGCGTGGCGCACCTTTTCGCTGTCGCGGATGGCGGCGGGGGCGCCGGTCTCGATCACCGCGCCACTGTCCAGCACCACGATGTGGTCGCACAGGCCCAGCACCAGCCCGACGTTGTGTTCGATCAGCAGCACGCCGCAGCCCATTTCGCCCGCGATGCGCCGGATCAGGGACGACAGATCGGCGGCCTCGGCCGCGCTCATCCCCGCGGCGGGTTCGTCCAGCAGCAGGAATTTGGGCCGCCCCATCAGCGCCCGGCCGATGGCGACGCGGCGTTCGTCGGTATAGGGCAGGGTGCCCGCGATGCGGCCTGCCAGGGGCGCGATGCCGACCCAGTCGAGCATCGCCTCGGCCTCGGCAATCGCTGCCGCGCGGCTTTGGCCCAGGCCGACGCCCGTCACCTCAAGGTTGTCGATCACGGAAAGGTCGCGGAACAGCCGCCCGCCCTGAAAGGTGCGGGCGATGCCGCGCTGGCGCACCTGATGCGGCTTCAGGCCGGTCAGGGGCTGCCCGTCCAGACGGACAACCCCCTCGGTTGCGGGCTGGAACCCGGTCAGCACGTTGACAAGGGTGGTCTTTCCCGCCCCGTTCGGGCCGATCAGCCCGACGATGCGGCCGGGATCGACCGTCAGGTCGACCTCTGACAGGGCGCGAAGCCCCGCAAAGGCGACCGAGACCTTGTCCGCGCCAAGCTGGTTCATTTTGCCCCTTTCCGGTCACGGGTGATCAGGTAGGACCCGCTGGCATCCAGCGTGGCGGTCCAGCCCGGTTCGATGACGATGGTGGTGGTGACTTCCTCGATCACCGCCGGCCCCTTGATGGTGGCGCCCGCGCCCAGGGGCGTGCCGTCGTAGATCGGCGTCTTCACCCGCTTGCCATCGGCGGTGAACACCGCCTCGCGGTGGCCTTTCAGCGCCTTCGCCGGGCTGGCGCCAGCGCCGATGGTCATCCGGTCGGGCTTGTCGACCACGCCGTAAAGCGTGCTTTCGATGTTCACCACCTCGACGGTCGAGCCGGGTTCGGCATAGGTGTACAGCTCCTTGTGACGCTTGTGGAAGGCGTCGCGGACCTTGCCGATGCTCTTGGCGTCCACCTTGAACGTGCCGATTTCCACCGTGCATTCATGCACTTGCCCGACATACCTCATGTCCAGGCTGCGCTTGGTCACGATGTCCTTGCCCTTGAAGCCGTCCGCCTTCAGATGCGCGACGCCTTGCGCTTCGATCTGGCCGAACAGCTCGTCGATGCGGGCATAGGCCGCGTCATTGTCCAGCCGCAGGGGCGCGGTGGCCATGTAGTTGTACTTCACGTCCGAGATGATCTGGCCGAAGGCGCAGAGCCCCGAGGCCAGTTTCGGCAGCACGATGGTGTCGATCCCCATCGCATCGGCCAGCGCGGTGATATGCGCCGCCGTCGCCCCGCCGGCGCCCACCAGCACGAAGTCGCGCGGGTCGTAGCCGCGTTCCACCGTCACCCGGCGGATGCCGTTGACCATGTTGGCGTTGACGATGGTGAACATGCCATAGGCGGCGCGTTCGACGCTCATGTTCAACGGATCGGCAAGGTTCGCCTTGATCGCCTGATGCGCCTTTCCGGCATCGAGCGGCAGCCGGCCGCCGACCAGGCCATCGGGGTTCAGGTAGCCCAGAACCAGGTTGGCGTCTGATACGGTCGGCAGCTTGCCGCCCTGGCCATAGCAGGCCGGGCCGGGGTCGGACCCCGCCGATTGCGGCCCCATCTGCATCAGCCCCATCTCGTCGATCCAGCCGATCGACCCGCCGCCGGCGCCCAGGGTTTCCACCTGGATCATCGGCACGCCGATCCGGTAGCGCAGGAAGTCGATGTTCTTGTTGA
>ERZ1645187.4864-NODE-4864-length-10668-cov-35.002921_pt1 | contig 10668 bp, 11 predicted proteins | sample MGYA00575352_ERZ1645187 | MGnify/ENA primary metagenome ERZ1645187 (study PRJEB40837, sample SAMN11349314) | freshwater sediment metagenome | isolation source: river sediment | host: Sediment | place: India: Wazaribad , New Delhi | collected 2017-02-21 ...
ACCGTGATCATCAGGGCCAGCAGCATGGTCATGGCCAACGCCGTGGCACCGGTCCAGTCGTAGGTGATGAACCAGTAGACCGGGGTGATGAACAGGAAGAAGGCCGTGGCGATTGCGAAGATCCAAGCTTCGACCTTCATCGGTCGGTCTCCTTCGTGTCGGGGTTCTCGATCCGCTCCTGCAGCATCTCCTCACGTCCGGAGACCTCCGGCGCGTCGGCGAGCCTGCCCTCACGCTCGGCGTCGTTCTGCTCCAGCTCCAGGGCCGCGATCTCCGGGTGGTGCAGGTCGAAGGCCGGCGACTCCGAGCGGATCCGCGGGAGCGAGACGAAGTTGTGCCGAGGCGGCGGCGACGAGGTGGCCCACTCCAGCGAGCGGCCCCAGCCCCACGGGTCGTCGGTGTTGACCAGCGGCGCGTTCCGCGAGATGTACACGTTGTACAGGAACGGCAGGGTGGAGGCGGCCAGCAGGAAGGCGCCCACGGTGGAGATCTCGTTCAGCGTCGTGAACCCGTCCTCGGCCAGGTAGTCGGCGTAGCGGCGGGGCATGCCCTCCACGCCGACCCAGTGCTGCACCAGGAAGGTGAGGTGGAATCCCACGAACAGCAGCCAGAAGTGCCACTTGCCCAGGCGCTCGTCCAGCATCCGTCCGTAGAACTTCGGCCACCAGAAGTAGAAGCCGGAGAACATCGCGAAGACCACGGTGCCGAAGAGCACGTAGTGGAAGTGCGCGACCACGAAGTAGGAGTCGGAGACGTGGAAGTCCAGCGGCGGGCTGGCCAGCATGACGCCGGTCAGGCCTCCGAAGAGGAAGCTGGTCAGGAAGCCCAGCGCCCACAGCATCGGGGTGTCGAACGAGATGGACCCGCCCCACATCGTGCCGATCCAGTTGAAGAACTTCACCCCGGTGGGCACCGCGATCAGGAACGTCATCCCGGAGAAGAACGGCAGGTCGATCGCGCCGGTGACGAACATGTGGTGCGCCCACACCGCCATCGAGAGGATGGCGATCGCGAGCGTGGCGCCGACCAGGCCGACGTAGCCGAAGATCGGCTTGCGGCTGAAGACCGGCAGCACCTCGGAGATGATGCCGAAGAACGGCAACGCGATGATGTACACCTCTGGGTGCCCGAAGAACCAGAACAGGTGCTGCCACAGGATCGGTCCACCGTGCGACGGGTCGAAGACGTGCGCACCGATCAGCCGCTCGGCCTCCAGCGCCAGCAGGCCGGCGCTCAGGATCGGGAAGACCATGATGACCAGCATCGAGGTGATGAGGACGTTCCACACGAAGATCGGCATCCGGAACATGGTCATGCCCGGCGCCCGCATGCAGATGATCGTGGTGAGGAAGTTGACCGCACCCAGGATCGTGCCGATGCCGGCCATGTACAGGCCCATGACCCACAGGTCACCGCCGACCCCAGGCGAGCGCACCGAGTCCGAGAGCGGCACGTAGGCGAACCAGCCGAACCCGGCCGCGCCTTCAGGCGTGAGGAAGCCGGAGGCGGCGATCAGACCGCCGAACAGGAACAGCCAGTAGCTGAACATGTTCAGGCGCGGGAAGGCGACGTCGGGGGCACCGATCTGCAGCGGCATGATCGCGTTGCCGAACCCGAAGAAGAGCGGCGTCGCGAACAGCAGCAGCATGATCGTGCCGTGCATGGTGAACAGCTGGTTGTACAGCTCGTCGTTGACGACCTGCTGACCGGGGAAGGCCAGCTCGGCGCGCATGATCATGGCCATCAGGCCGCCCACGATGAACCAGATGAACGAGGTGATCAGGTACATCTTGCCGATCAGCTTGTGGTCGGTGGTGGTGACCACGCGCACGAACTGCTGGCCCAGCGACTTGCGTGTCTGCGCTCCGGTCTCGGGGCGCGCTTCGATCGCGGTCACTCCTGGCCTCCTTCTTCCTCGTCATCCAGGCCAGCCTGGGTGTCGGCCACCGAACCGCCGAGCAACGGCTCATCCGCCACCGAACCCTGCGCCTGAAGCTCCTCCAGGTGGGCCGCGTACTCCTCGGCGGAGACGACCTCGACGGTGAAGAGCATCCGGGAGTGGTAGGTGCCGCAGAGCTCGTAGCAGTAGCCGTTGAAGGTGCCCTCCTCGGTGGGCGTGACCTGCAGCTCGTTGATCCGCCCCGGGATCACGTCGAGCTTGGTCAGGAACACGGGGACGCCGAAGGAGTGGATCACGTCAGGCGACTGCAGGTTGAACTGCACCGTCTGGTCGACGGGGAGGTACAGGGTCGGGCGCTCCGAGGTGGTGCCCACCGTGTAGGGGGTGGTCCCACCCTCGCCCTGCCCGGTGTAGTTGAACGTCCAGGACCACTGCTGGCCCACCACGTCGATGGTGACGTCCGGGTCGTCCTCGATCTTGGTCATCACGTTCTGCACGGTGACGGTCCAGTAGAAGAAGACGATCACCATGAGGATCGGGGCGATCGTGTAGAAGATCTCCAGCGGCACGTTGTAGCGCGTCTGGACCGGCACCTGGTCCTCGCTGCGGCGCCGGAAGCGCCAGATCGCGAAGAAGATCAGGCCCCAGACGATGACGCCGACGGCCATCGCGGCGACCCAGGCCCACCGCCACAGCTCGAAGGTGGCCGGTGCCTGCTCGCTGGCCGGGCTCGGCATGGCGAGCCTTCCGAGCGAGTCCTTGTCCTCTGACGAGCACGCACCCAACAACAGCAGGGTGAGACCCAGCACAGCGGTACCCGCCACCCTCTTCAGGGGTGCGGCCGCGCGCGAAGGGAGTTGCAGACCCACGAACGAGCCTCTCTCTTGGGCAGAACGATGGCAGAACAGTAACCGAATCCCCGCGGCGATAGTGGGGTGGGTCTACCTCGTTCCACGAGGTGTCGCCCACGGGTTAGGTTCGTCCTCGTGAGCGCCGATGTCCACCCTTGCCTGGACGCCGCCTCATCCGAGCCCCTGCACCCGGCCGCTCGCGAGGTGTTCTCGGCCGCGATCGAGTCGGGGTACGCCGATCCTCGCCGCCTCCACCACGACGGACGCAGGGCCAGACTGCTCCTGGACAACGCCCGGCAGTCGGTCGCCGAGAGCCTGTCCGTACGCCCGGACGAGGTGACCTTCACCACCTCCGGCACCGAGGCGGTGCATCGCGGGCTGCTGGGCCTGCATCGGGGCCGCGCCGCCCGCCGCCACGCGCCCGCGGACCCGGCCGCCCAGCCGTCCACCGCCCCGCCCTCGACAGCCGGCCCCCCGACGGTGCTGCCGTCGGCCGTGGAGCACTCGGCGGTGCTGCATGCGGTGGACTGGCTCCGCGACGCCTCAGGCGGCGTGGCCCCGCCGACGCAGTCTGCGCAGTCGATCCCGGTCACCGGCACCGGCCTGGTCACCGCGGAGGCGGTTCGGGAGGCGTTCGGAACCCTCTCGGCCCCGCCGACGGTGGTCGCGGTGCAGCACGCCAACCACGAGGTCGGCACCGTGCAGCCGATCGCGGAGATCGCCGAGGCGCTGGAGTCCCTGGCTCACCAGGACCCCGCCGCGGGCCAGGGGGCGCCGTACGGACCCGTTCCGCTCTTCGTCGACGCCTGCGCCGGCGCCGGCCGACTCCCCCTGCCCACCGGCTGGGCGGCCCTGGCCGCGTCGGCCCACAAGTGGGGCGGCCCGGCCGGCGTGGGGCTGCTGTTGGTGCGCAAGGGGGCGCGCTGGCGCAACCCCTTCCCCGTCGATGACCGGGTGGACCCCCGCACCAGCGGATTCGAGAACGTGCCGGCCATCCTGGCCGCGGCCGCCGCCTTGGGGGCCATGGTGGCCGAGCGCGACGAGCTCGCCGCCCGCCAGGCGGCACTGGTGGACCGGATCCGCCACCAGGTCGCCCGGCTGCCGGACGTGGAGGTGGTCGGCGAGCCGGTGCGCCGGCTGCCCCACCTGGTGACCTTCTCCTGTCTGTACGTCGACGGCGAGGCGCTGGTCGGCGAGCTGGACCGCCGCGGCCTGGGCGTGGCCAGCGGCTCGGCCTGCGCCGCCTCGACGCTCCAGCCCTCCCACGTGTTGGCCGCGATGGGCTCGCTGAGCCACGGCAACGTCCGACTCTCGCTGGGCCGGGAGACCGGGGCGGACACCGTCGAGGCCTTCCTGGCCGCCCTGCCCGAGGTACTCGCCGAGCTGCGGGGGCGGGTGGGGATGTGACCGAGGCCGTCGACCTGGAGCTGGACTGCCGCGGCCTGCTGTGCCCGCTGCCGGTCATCGAGCTGGCGCGCCGCTACTGCGACGTGCCCCTGGGCGGGGTGGTCGCGGTGGTCACCGAGGACCCGGCGGCGCGGGTCGACGTACCCGCTTGGTGCCGGATGCGGGGCCAGGAGTACCTCGGCGAGGACACCGCGGCCGACGGGGTGCCCCGCTACCTGGTCCGCAGGACGGTCTAGCCGCCGCGCGCGCCCTCAGTCGTGGCCCTCAGTCGTGGAAGGTGCGCAGGTGCGGCGCCACGTCGGCGGCCGCCTCGGCCCCGTAGGACCGCTCACAGCGCGCCAGGAACGCCTGGCGGGAGAGCAGGTACTCCTGGGTCCCCACCTTCTCCACCACATGCACGGCCAGCAGGCAGCCCAGCTGCGCGGCGCGCTCATGGCTCAGCCCCCACGCCAGGGCGGCCAGGAAGCCGGCGCGGAAGGCGTCGCCGACCCCCGTCGGCTCCACGGGCTCCACGTCGGGCACCGCGGAGACGGCGATGGTCTCCCGGCCCCGGGCCTCCACCCGGACCCCGGCCGCGCCGAGGGTGATCACCCACGTGCCGACCCGCTCGAGCACCTCCTCGGCGCTCCACCCGGTCTTCTGGGTGATCAGCGCCGCCTCGTACTCGTTGGAGAACAGGATGTGGGCACCGTCGATGAGCTGACGGATCATCTCGCCGTCGCCGAAGGCCAGCTGCTGTGAGGGGTCCGCGACGAAGCGGTAGCCGCGCTGGCGGCACTCGTCGGTGTGCCGGATCATCCCCTCGGGGTCGTCGGGCCCGATCAGCACGTACTCCGGCTCCCCCACCCGGTCCGCGATCGGCTTGAGCTCGATCTCGCGGGACTCGCTCATCGCGCCGGGGTAGAAGGAGGCGATCTGCGCCATCGTGGTGTCGGTGGTGCACACGAACCTGGCGGTGTGCCGGGTCGGGGACACGTGCACGGAGTGGCAGTCCACCCGGTGCCGCTCCAGCCAGGCCCGGTAGTCCGCGAAGTCCTCCCCCACGGCACCGACCAGCACCGGCTCGAGGCCCAGGTTGCCCAGGCCGAAGCAGATGTTGGCCGCCACGCCGCCGCGCCGTACCTCCAGGTCGTGGACCAGGAAGGAGAGCGAGATCTTGTCCAGCTGGTCGACCACCAGGGAGTCCGCGAACCTGCCCTCGAACGACATCAGGTGGTCGGTGGCGACGGATCCGGCGATGAGCAGCGACATAAGCGCGCAGACTACTCGGCGGTTCGGGTTCTGGTACCAACGGGTAACCCTTAGCGTCGCCGGTATGACCACTCAAGATCTGGGTTCACACCTGACCTATGACGAGCTGTCGACGCCCACCGAGATGAGCGCCGACGCCCGCGAGGTGGTGACCTCCCTGCACCTGGAGCGAGTGGCCGAGGCGGCAGTCCAGCCGGCGGTGAGCATCCACTTCGACGACTATCCGCGTGAGGTGGAGAAGCCAGAGATCCAGGTCAGCGCGGCAGCGGCCCGGATCGCGAACGCCTTGCATCTGCATCTGGACTGACCCCAGGCGTCCGCCCAGCCCGGACGCCAAAGAAGCCCCCGCCCAGAGGCGGGGGCTTCTGTTCGCCCGGGGCCCTTCTGTTCGCCTGGGGCGCAGGCTCAGTGGAAGGAGTCCCCGCAGGCGCACGAGCCGGTCGCGTTCGGGTTGTCGATCGTGAAGCCCTGCTTCTCGATGGTGTCCACGAAGTCGATCATCGCGCCGTTGAGGTAGGGCACGCTCATCCGGTCGACCACCACGGTGACCCCGTCGAAGTCCGTGGTGACGTCGCCGTCCAGCGTGCGCTCGTCGAAGAACAGCTGGTAGCGGAGCCCCGAGCACCCACCGGGCTGCACCGAGATGCGCAGCGCGAGGTCGTCGCGGCCCTCCTGCTCCAGCAGGCTCTTGACCTTGGCCGCCGCCACCTCGCTCAGGTTGATCTGGTCGGTACGACGCTCGGTGGTGGTCTCGACCTGCTCGGTCATCTGATCTCCCCTAGGTGTTCGCATGGGTGTTCGCGTTGGTGTTCGCAGTGGCGTTCGCAGTGGCGGTCGCGCTGGTTGGTCAGCGCTGGTGACACGGGTCCGTTACCGCCTGCAATGGTCTCACACCGATGGTTATTCCCCCGCCGCCGAGAGCCCGTGCGCGATCAGGGCTGGGACCAGCTGCGGGCGACCCGCGCGGCGAGGTCCGCGAGCGCCAGGTCGGGGGTGGCCAGGGCGCGCTGCTCCCCCACCAGGTCCACCAGTGAGTACGCCGACTCCACCCCCAGGGCGCGCATCTCCCGGGACCCGACCGAGACCTGCCCGGCGAGGACGATGCAGGGCCGCAGCGCCTGGGCGGCGATCTGGGCCACCCCGTAGGGCACCTTGCCCGAGCGACTGGAGTAGTCGAAGGCGCCCTCCCCGGTGATCACCAGGTCCGCGGCCCTGGCCCGCTCGGGCAGACCGACGGCCTCGGCGACCAGCTCCACCCCCGGCTTGCGGCCCGCCCCCAGCAGCAACAGCGCATAGCCGAGCCCGCCGGCGGCGCCGGCGCCGGCGGCCAGTGACACCCGGCGGTCTCCGGCGGCCGCGAACTGCTCCAGCGCCGCGTCCACGGCCGGCAGCCGCTCCTCCGCCAGCCCCTTCTGCGGGCCGTAGGTCCGGGCGGCCCCGAACAGCCCGGTCAGCGGGTTGTCCACGTCACACGCCGCGACCAGCTCGACCCGCGCCACCGCCGCGCGCGCCGGGGCGAGGTCGAGGTGGCCGACCCCGGCCAGCCCGAGCGGCCCACCGTCCAGGGGCCGGTCCGCGACAGCGCCCAGGGCCGCCAAGAGGCCCGCGCCACCGTCAGTGGTCCCCGAGCCGCCCAGGCCGACCACCACCCGGTGAGCGCCGGCCTCGACCGCTGCGAGCACCAGTTGGCCCACCCCGAAGGTCGAGGCGCGCTCGGGGTCGCCCTGGCCCAGCAGGTGGCGACCGCACGCCTGGGCCGACTCGACGTACCCGTCGGTGCCGACCAGCAGCAGCGTGGCCGGCACCGGCGTGCCGAACGGGCCGCGGACCGCGGTGGAGAGCAGGTCGCCGCCCAGACAGGCGTGCAGCACCTCGACGAACCCCGGGCCGCCGTCGGCCATCGGCGCGCAGTCCAGGACGTCGTGGGGAGCCTGTCGGGCCCAGCCCTGCGAGATCGCCTCGCCGGCCTGCACGGCACTAAGCGTGCCGGCGAACTTGTCGGGGGCGATCAGCACGCGCATACGGCTCATCCTGCCCTCTGGTCTCGCCCGGTGCCGTGCACTGGTCTCGCACCGTGCCGGATCCCGTCTACCGGGGCCGATCCGTGCCCTACTCTCTGGCCCCATGAGTGCTCAGGTGCTGCCCAGCAGTGTGGACCTGCTGGTCCGGCCGATGCGCTCGGCGGACGTGGCGGAGACCGAGCAGCTCTCCGCCGACGCCTTCCTGGTGCTGGAGCGGTCCCTGGCCACCCCCCGCGACCCCGAGCCGCAGCGGCGTACGCCCGGACGCGCCCAGGCCTGGATCGAGCGCACCTCGAGCATCTGCGAGCGGGATGCCGCGGGGTGCTGGGTGGCCGAGCGAGACGGGGCGCTGGTGGGCGTCGCCACCTCGTTCCGCCGGGAGACCACGTGGTTCCTGGCGACCTACGCGGTCCGCCCCGACCAGCAGGGGCAGGGCATCGGCGCGGCCCTGCTGAAGGCGGCCATGGGGCATGCCCGCGGCTGCCTGCGCGCCATGCTCTCGGCCTCGGCGGACCCCCGCGCCGCGCGCCACTACCGGCTGGCCGGCTTCGACCTCCACCCGCAGATGAGCCTGAGCGGGACCATCACCCTCGACCAGGCGCCCAGCATCCGGCACGTGCGGGCCGGCGCCTCGGGCGACCAGTGGTGGATGGACTCCCTGGACCGGCTGGCCCGCGGCGCGGCCAGGGGCTGCGACCACGACCTGCTGCGGGCCCACCATCGGCTGCGGGTGGTGGAGCACAACACCGGGCGGGGGTACGTCTACACCCATCCCGATGGCTCGGTGGCCGCGCTGGCCGCCTCCAACCGGCGCACCGCGGCGCGGCTGCTGTGGCACACGTTCGCCGACTGCCCGACCTCGCAGACCACGCTGAGCCACGTCACCGCGGCCAACCAGTGGGCGATCGAGGTGGGGATGGCGGCCGGTCTGTCGCTGCGCACGGACGGGTACCTCGGGCTGCGGGGCCTCAAGCCACCGACCCCCTACCTGCACCACGGCGCCCTACTCTGACCCGCTCCCCCGGCCGCGAGCCCGAGCGCGGTGCCACCTCCGGTGCTGACGGGCTAGATTCGTCGTCGTGAACGACGTCGCCTGGATCGAGGCCAGGACCATCGGCTCGGAGGCCGCCCGCGAGACCTGGGCGCTGGCCGCCCGACACCTGCTCGCGGACGTGGCCGGCGAGTACCACGCGGTGATCAGCGTGGCCGAGCTGGCCGACGCGGTGCAGCAGCGGACCCGGGTCCGCAACCGGCAGTCGCCCTCGATGTGGCTGGGCGACGTGCTTTACCGAGTGGCCCTGGAGTGCCAGAGCCGCGGCGAACCGCTGCTGGGGGCGCTGTGTGTGGGGCCGGACGGGCTGATGAGCGGTTGGTACGCCGACACGGTGCTCACGGTGCGCGGCGAGACGGTCGCCGACCCCGAGGAGCACGCCGCCCGCGAGCGGTTGGACTGCTACCGCAGGCACGGCGCCGACCTGCCCGCCGGGGGCGGCGAGCCGGCGCTGCCGCCTCGGCCCCAGCCGGCGCCCGCTCGCGCCCGGGCCCCGCGTCAGCCCCGGGCGGCGGCCGGCGCCAGGACCCAGTCCACGGCCGGGTCCGGGACCCGATCCGCGGCCAAGACCCCGGCCCGACGGCCGACCCCACCCCCGCCTCGGGTGTGCCCGACCTGCTTCATGGCGCTGCCGGCCACCGGCCACTGCGACAACTGCGACTGATCACCGCGGCCCCGGAGCGAGCTTCAGTCCGGCGCGAGCGTCAGTCGCGGTGCGAGCGCCCCGGCAGGTCCAGCATCTGCTGCAGGGCGACCTTGGCCCACTGTTCGGTCTCCGGGTCGACCTCGATCCGGTTCACCACGGTGCCGGACACCAGCGACTCCAGCGTCCAGACCAGGTGCGGGAGGTCGATGCGGTTCATCGTCGAGCAGTAGCAGACGTTGCGGTCCAGGAAGACGATGGTCTTGTCCGGGTTTGCGTCAGCCAGCCGCTTCACCAGGTTCAGCTCGGTGCCGATGGCCCATACCGACCCGGGCGCGGCGGCCTCGATGGTCTTGATGATGAACTCGGTGGAGCCGACCAGGTCGGCCTTGAGCACCACCTCGTGCTGGCACTCCGGGTGCACCAGGATGTTGATCCCGGGGTGCGTGGCCCGCAGCTCGTCGACCACGTCCTCGCTGAACCGGCCGTGCACCGAGCAGTGGCCCCGCCACAGGATCATCCGCGCGTCGCGCAGCTGCCCCGCGCTCAGGCCGCCGTTGGGCTGCTGCGGGTCCCAGACCACGCAGTCGTCCAGGGAGAACCCGAGCTTGAGGACCGCGGTGTTGCGGCCCAGGTGCTGGTCGGGGAGGAAGAGCACCTTGGCCGGCACAGCCGAGTCGGGCTTCTGCGCGAACGCCCACTCCAGGGCGACGTCTGCGTTGGAGGAGGTGCACACCACCCCGCCGTTGCGACCGCAGAAGGCCTTGATGTCGGCCGAGGAGTTCATGTAGGTGACCGGCACGACGGCCTCGGCGATCCCGGCCTCGACCATCGCGTCCCACGCGTCCTCGACCTGCGAGAGCCGCGCCATGTCGGCCATCGAGCACCCCGCGGCGAGGTCGGGGAGGATCACCTGCTGGGAGTCCCCGGTGAGGATGTCGGCCGACTCGGCCATGAAGTGCACCCCGCAGAAGACGATGAACTCGGCCTCCGGTCGGGCGGCGGCGTCCCGGGCCAGCTTGAAGCTGTCGCCGGTCACGTCGGCGAACTGGATGACCTCGTCGCGTTGGTAGTGGTGGCCCAGCACGAAGAGCCGCTCCCCCAGGGCGTCCTTGGCGGCGCGGGCCCGGGCCACCAGGTCCGGGTCCGAGGCGGCGGGCAGGTCACCGGGACACTCGACGCCGCGCTCGGCGTCGAGGTCTCGACCCTTGCCGAGCGGGAGCAGCGGCAGGTCCGTCGTGGTCATGGGGGGAATCCTAGTCGGCGGCTTCCCGGGGCAGAACGAACCAGATGGTGGTGCCGCCGGCCCCCGCCTCACCGCCAGCCCCACCATCAGCTCCACGACCGGCTTCGGCGCCCATCTCGCCCCCGAGCGCGGTGACGATCCGCTTGGCGGTGGAGAGCCCCAGCCCCAGCCCCGGGACCCGCTTGTCCAGCCTGACCATCGGGTCGAAGACCCGGCCCAGCTCCTCGGGCGGGATCCCGCGGCCGTTGTCGGCGAACCGCACCCGCCACCGGTCGCCCACGGGTTCGGCGCTGACCCG
>ERZ1645187.4865-NODE-4865-length-10668-cov-7.544332_pt1 | contig 10668 bp, 12 predicted proteins | sample MGYA00575352_ERZ1645187 | MGnify/ENA primary metagenome ERZ1645187 (study PRJEB40837, sample SAMN11349314) | freshwater sediment metagenome | isolation source: river sediment | host: Sediment | place: India: Wazaribad , New Delhi | collected 2017-02-21 ...
TCTTCCTCGGCCCGGCCCTGTTCGATCATCACCGGGATCAGTTCCCGCGCGACGAAGGGAAGGGTCACGAACATGGTGGCCAGCGCGATGCCCGGAAGGGCGAAAACGATGGGGTAGCCGTTGGCGACCAGCCAGCCGCCCGCCCAGGAATTCGCCCCGAACATCAGCACGATGCAAAGACCGGCGACCACGGGGCTGACCGAGAAGGGCAGGTCGATCAGCGTGATCAGGAAGGCCTTGCCGCGGAAGTCGAACTTGGTGATGAACCATGCGGCGGCGATGCCGAAGGCGGCGTTCAAGGGCACCGAGATCGCCGCGATGGTCAGCGTCAGCCGGATCGCGGCCAGCGCGTCGCGGTTGCCAAGGCTTTTGACCGCGGCAAGCCAGCCCTGTGCCAGCGCCTCAGCAAAGACCACGATCAGCGGTGCGAAGACCAGAAGGCCAAGGCCAAGTGCCGCGATGCCGATCAGCGCCCAGCGGGCGAGGGGCGGCTCTTCGGTCGCGGCGCGGAAGCGGGGGTGTGCGATGTCAGACATGACCGATCCTCCGGCGGCTCCAGACCTGGATCAGGTTGATCGCCAAAAGCAGGACGAAGCTGATCGACAGCATGGCGATGCCGATGGCGGCAGCCTCGTCGTATTTGAACTCTTCCAGCCGGATCACGATCAGCAGGGGCGCGATCTCGGTCAGCAGCGGGATGTTGCCCGCGATGAAGATCACGCTGCCGTATTCGCCGACCGCGCGGGCCAGCGACAGCGCAAAGCCGGTCAGCGCGGCGGGGGCCAGCATCGGCAGGATCACTTGGGCCATCGTGTGCAGCCGCCCGGCGCCGAGGGTGGCCGAGGCTTCCTCGACCTCGCGCTCGATCTCTTCCACCACCGGTTGGACGGTGCGGGTGACGAAGGGCAGGCCGACGAAGACCAGCGCAAGGAAGATGCCCCATTGGCTATAGGCGATCTTCCAGCCGATCTCTTTCGCCAGCGCCCCGAAGGCGCCGTTCGGCGCGTAAAGCGCGGTAAGCGCGATCCCCGCCACCGCGGTCGGCAGGGCGAAGGGCAGGTCTACCGCGGCATCCAGGAGGCGGCGGCCCGGGAAACGGTAGCGCACCAGCACCCAGGCCAGCAGCACGCCGAAGACAAGGTTGAAGACGGCGGCGAACAGCGACAGCCGGAACGAAAGGAACATCGCCTTCCAGACCCGTTCGCGGTTTACCGTGTCCCAGACCCCCTCGACCCCGAAGGCGGCGCCCTTCAGGAGAAGGGCGCCGATGGGCAGGAGGACGACGATGGAGATCATCGTCAGCGTGATCCCCATCGACAGCCCCAGTCCGGGCATCGGGGATCGGTGGATGAGGGGCCTGCCCATGGCTGCGCTCACTTCGCCACGTAGATCTGGTCGAAGATGCCGCCGTCGCCGAAGTGTTCCGGCTGCGCCTTGGCCCATCCGCCGAAATGCGAGATGTCCACCAGTTCCACCTCGGGGAAGCGGGCGACGTCTTCCGGCGCCGCGGCCGAAGGGTCCCAGGCGCGGTAGAAGTTCTTGTAGGCCAGCGCCTGCCCCTCGGGCGAATAGAGGAAGTTCAGGTAGGCCTCGGCCACCTTGCGCTGTTCGTCGGTCTTGATGTTGGCCTCGACCAGCGCCACCGGCGGCTCGGCCAGAACCGAGACCGAGGGAACCACGATATCGAACTGGTCTTCCCCCAGTTCCTTCAGCGCGAGGTAGGCCTCGTTCTCCCAGGCCAGAAGCACGTCGCCCACGCCGCGCTGCGCGAAGGTGGTGGTCGAGCCGCGCGCGCCCGAGTCCAGCACCGGGACATGCTCGAACAGCGATTTCACGAAGACCTGCGGGTCCTGGCCATTCTTCTCGGCCCAGGCCCAGGCGGCCAGATAGTTCCAGCGCGCCCCGCCCGAGGTCTTGGGATTGGGCGTGATCACCTCGACCCCGTCGGCGACCAGATCGCCCCAGTCCTTGAGGCCCTTCGGGTTCCCCTCGCGCACCAGGAAGACGATGGTCGAGGTATAGGGGCTGGAGTTGTGCGGCAGCTTCGTCTGCCAGTCGGCGGGCAGCTTGCCGGCCTCGGCGATCTTGTCGATGTCGCTGGCCAGCGCCAGCGTCACCACCTGCGCATCGAGCCCGTCGATCACCGCCCGGGCCTGCGACCCCGAGCCGCCATGGCTGACCTCGATGGTCGGGGCGGCATTGCCCTGCGCCTGCCACCAGGCGGCGAAGGCCTCGTTCACCTCGCGGTAAAGCTCGCGCGTCGGGTCGTAGCTGACGTTCAGCAGGCTTTCGGCCCGCACCGCGGCGGGGGTGCCGCCAAGGACCAGAAGCGCCAGCGCCACGGCCGAAAACGCGCCTTTCAGCGCCCGGCCCACCGTCCTTCCGATGGGCCAGCCGGCCAGGCGCCGCGCGCCGTCGGCGATGGTCAGGCGGCCGTCGTCATGGCCGTGCAGGACAGCGCCCTGCGCCGAGACGGAGCCGGCAAGCTGGATGGTTGCGAACATGGTCTTCTCCTTCTGTGCCGACGCGGGGCGCGTCGGCGGGAAATGGCGGAAGGGCATGAGCCCGAGGATGCCTTGCGGAAGGGGGAGGGCGGTCATGGCGAAACTCCTCTGTCCTGAAGGGACCCGCTGAACGGAGCGGGCCTGACTGTCCTTTAATAACGACAGAAGAAGTCGAGTATTTCAAAGGAAAATTCACGCCAAAATTGATCGTGATTAGGGAGGGATTTTCTCCGGCTGTCCGGAAAGGGGCGGGGAATCGCGCCTATGCAACCTTGCCCCCCGGCAGGTGCGGTGCCTGCCCCGACTATACACGATAAAGACGCTAGACATTTATCGCATTCCCTGCATCCTGAAGCGAAGAACCCGGCAGCCCCGGAAAGGAAGAGGTGCGATGACCGATCTGGACCTGATCGACCGCAAGATCGTGGCCGAACTGATGGCCGACGCGACCCAGCCCGTCGCCCGCATCGCCGACAGGGCGGGCCTGTCGCAGACCCCGTGCTGGAAGCGCATCCAGAAGCTCGAGGCCAACGGGGTGCTGACAGCCCGCGTGGCGCTGGCCGATCCGGCGAAGCTGGGTTTCGGCCTGACCGTCTTCGTCGGCATCGAGGCGCCCGACCATTCCTCGGCCTGGCGCGAGTCTTTTCTGGCGGCGGTGAACTCCATCCCCGAGATCATGGAATCCTGGCGGATGGCGGGGGAAATGGACTACCTGCTGCGCATCGCCGTGCCCGACATGGCGGCCTATGACGCGCTTTACAAGCGGCTGACGGATGCGGTTCCGATCAAGAACGTCACCAGCCATTTCGCGATGGAGCGGATGAAATACACGACCGCCTATCCGGTCGACACCAGAAACAGGTAGGAAATCGGCCTTCGGGAGAATTGGATTCTCCGGGCCTGCGGATTTTTGGAATGATAAATCACGAGTTGGTTGCTAGATTAACTGTGCGGCGAGTCGCCGGGTGTGCCTGTGGCCAGGGTTGGTCTGCTCCGATCCTGTCTTTGCCACCTGTGGCCCGGAGACGCTGCCAGCCGCGAAGGAGAGCCGCTTGAACCGACTGTTCCGACAGCCCGAGAGGGGCGCCATGGGCTATGCCGCCCTTGCGATCTTCGCCCTGGCCTATCTTTGCGCCATGGCGCTGGTGCTGGCCCCGGGCCAGATGCTGCCGAATCCCACAGCCGCAGTGGCGGCGGAAACAGAAAACTAGGCAGGGGCCGTATTCGGCCCGCAATCGTGTTGGGGCAGGCCCCGGCCCATGGCAGGAATCGGTAGGAAAGGGCTTGTCCGGCCCGCCCGCTACTTGCCCGCGAATTCGATCTGGAAGTTGCGCTCCGCGCCTTCGGGCGGAACGGGGAAGGGAGCGGAGCGGTGGATGTGCTCCACGGCCACCCGGTCCAGCTCGGCGTCGCCCGAGCTGCGGGCGATCCGCGCCCCGGCCAAACCTCCGTCCCTGCCGACGCTGAAGGCCACCACGGCCACGCCCCTGGCCTTGACCTTCTTCTTCTTGGTCGAGCGGACCTTCTTCATCACCGCCTTGGAATAGGCCGCGGGCGACATCTTCGACCCGCCCTTGGCCTTGCCGGCCTTGGCCCCAGCCGCCCCCGCCTTGGCCGCGGCCTGCGAGGCCTCTTCCTTCGGCTTCTCGGTCTTTTCGACCTTCTCGGCGGTCTCGACCTTCTTCTTCGGCTTTTCCTTCTTCGGCTTGGGGTCCGGCTTCTTCTCGGGTTTCTTCTCGGCCTTCTGCACCTTCTCGACCGGCTTTTCCGGCTCCGGCTCCTTCACCGGCTCTTCCGGCGGGGGCGGCAGGGAAAGGTCGGCGACCACCGGCTTGTCGATCTGCGGCAGCGACAGCGCGCTTTGCATCGGCAGGTCGGGGGCGGTGTCGGTCTCAAGTTCGGGCGGCGGCTCCATCTCCGGCGGCTCGGACTGCTCGGTCACCTCGTCCAGCACCTGCGGCGCCTCTTCGGCCACCGCCGCCACATTGGGCGCGGTCGAGGGCATCAGCGACAGGTCCAGCATCATCGGCGCCGGCTCTTCGCGGGCTTCGGCCACCAGCGCCAGCGCGGCGGCTCCCGACAGGATCGCGGCCGAGGACACCCCGGCCATCAGCCAGCCGAAGGTGCGGGAACGGGCGGGATTCTGGGTCATGGCGCACCCTCCAGTCCGACAAGGGCCACCTTGAGGTAGCCCGCGTTGCGAAGCGCATCAAGGACGCCCATCAGCGCACCATAATCCACGCTGCGGTCGGCGCGCAGGAAGACCGGCGTTTCGCGGTTGCCTTGGGTGCGCGCATCCAGCACCGCACCCACCGCCGTGCGCTCCAGCGGCGTTTCGTCCAGAAGAAGCGCCTTTTCGGCGGTGAAGGTCAGCCACAGCGGGTCCTTCGGGCGATCGGTGGGCGGCGGGGCGGAGGATCCGGGCAGGTTCACCGCCACATCCACGGTGGACAGCGGCGCCGCGACCATGAAGACGATCAGCAGGACCAGCATCACGTCGATGAAGGGCGTGACGTTGATCTCGCTCAGTTCGTTGTCGCCGTCGTCCAGCCGGACCGCCATCTCAGCCCCCCATCCGCGCGTCGAGTGCCCGGCTGAACCGCCGCAGCACCTCGGCTGTGCCATCGGCAAGGCCGTGGCGGAAGGCGGCGATGCGCCGCATGGTGCGGTTGTAGAGCAGCACGGCGGGAATGGCGGCGACAAGGCCGATGCCGGTGGCCAGCAGCGCCTCGGCGATGCCGGGGGCTACGACGGCAAGGTTGGTGGTCTTGGTCGCCGCGATGGCAAGAAAGCTGTTCATGATGCCGAAGACGGTGCCGAAAAGCCCGACGAAGGGCGCGACCGCGCCGATCGAGGCCAGAAGCCCGGTCCCCGCCCGCAGCCGCTGCACCGCGCCCGCCTCGATCCGTTCCAGCGACAGGTCCAGCCTTTCACGGGCCGAGGCGCGCAGGTCGGCGGTCAGCCGGGCGGGCAGGCCGGCCAGCTCGGTGGATGCGGCACGGGCGGTTTCGGCCAGCGGGCCATCGCCTGCGACCGGCGGCAGGCCCTCGGCGGCCCCGATGGCGCGCATGGTGCGGGTCATGCGGGCGAAGGCCAGCTGGAACTCCACCGCCTTGAAGAGAAAGATCGTCAGCACCGCGAAGACCGATGCCGCGAGAAGCCCCATGACGGCCTGAACCACCGGATGCGCCTTCAGCACCAGCGAGGAGATGTCGGTCTCGACCTCCGGTTCGGCCAGCGGAATGGCCTCGGGTGCGGTGGCTTCGGTTTCAGGAGTGGCTTCTGCGGGGGTTGCTGCCGCGACGGCTTCGGCCCCGGCAGGATCGTCCGTCGCGGCGGGGGCAGTGGCCGCATCCCCGATTGCCGCGGGCTGGTCCGGCGCGGCGGTCCCGGGCGCGGCCTCGGCCCCGGCAGGCGCTGCGGGGGCAGTCTCTGTCGCCGCGCCCGGCCGCTCCAGCGCGGGGGCCTCGGGGACGACGGCGGGCGGAGCGCCGTCTTCCTGCGCCAGCGCCGGAAGGGCGGTCAGGGAAAGGGCGAGGATCAGCGGAAGCGTCTTCAACATTTCTTGCCTTGTGCCGGACATCCGCCCGGCCTTTACCGTATCCCGGCCCCCGAACGCCGGACGGTTCCGGCAGGTCATGGGCGAAATGCGGTCACGTTTCGGTGTCCCGGTGGGGCAGGCGGGCGTCAGGCTCCGGCAAATGGCGGGGGGCCGTTGCATCGGCGTCGATTCCCTTCGGGCTCTGCGGCTTTCAAGCTGGCCGGGCCTTTTGGCAGGGCTGGCGGGCAGAAGATTCTGACTTGAACTGTCAGGTGTTGGCTTCTAAAAATGCCTACTGTAATTGTCAAGTATCTGCCGCCCCCCGATGGCGGCACCGGCAAGCCGCGCCCCAGCTATCCGCCAGAGATGCGCGTTCCTGAAAACGACTGGAAGGACCCATCATGGCCAAGCCCGGCCCCGAGCAGATTCGCGCGCTCCGCGCCGAGAACACCAAAGCCCGCGCCCGCGATTTCGCCATGGTCCAGGGGATATCCGAGGCCGATCTGGTGGCCGCCCATGTCGGCCATGGCGCGACCGCCATCGTGGCCGACCCGGACCGCCTGCTGCCCTGGGCGGGAAAGCTGGGCGACGTGATGGCGCTGACCCGGAACGAGCATTGCGTGCATGAACGCCGCGGCGAATATCTGGACTACCGCACCGGCGCCTTCGCCGCGATGGTGCTGGGGCCGGAGATCGACCTGCGCGTCTTCGGCAAGCATTGGGTGCATGCCTTCGCTGTGGAAGAGGTGGGCGAAGAGGGGCCGAAGCGCAGCCTCCAGGTCTTCGACGCAGCGGGCGATGCGGTCCACAAGATCCACCTGAAGCCGCAGTCGAACCACGACCTATGGGCCGATCTGGTGGCCAACATGCGGCTGCCGGAACAGGCGCAGGCGCTGGACCTGACCGCGCGCAAGCCGGTGGAGGCCGCGAAGGCCGACCCGGCAAAGGCCGCCGGGCTGTGCAAGGCCTGGGACGCGATGACCGACACGCATCAGTTCCTCGGCATGGTCAAGGATCAGGGGATGAACCGCCTTGGCGCCTATCGCGTGGCGGGTGCGCCCTATGCCGAGCGGCTGGACCCGAGCGCCGTGACGCTGATGCTGGAACACGCGGCGGAAGGCGGCATCCCGGTGATGATCTTCGTCGGCAACATGGGCTGCATCCAGATCCACGGCGGCAAGGTGGAAAAGATCGTGCCGATGGGGCCTTGGATCAACGTCATGGACCCGCGCTTCAACCTGCACCTGCGCGCCGACCGGCTGGCCGAGGTCTACCGGGTCTGGAAACCCACCCGCACCGGCGATGTTTTCAGCATCGAGGGCTTCGCCGAGGATGGCGAACTGATCCTGCAGGTCTTCGGCTACCGCAAGGACACCCCGGCCGAGCCGTGGAACGCGCTGACCGCCGCCCTGCCGCGTCTGGAGGAGGTGTCGGCATGATCCGCCTGACGCTCGGGGCCTTCGCCCTTTCCCTGCTGGCCGCGCCGGTTCTGGCGCAAGAGGCGCAGCGGGTGATCTCGCTTGGCGGTTCGGTGACGGAAATCGCCGTGGCGCTTGGCGCGCAAGACCGGCTGATCGCGCGGGACACCACCTCGAACTACCCGCCCGCGATCGAGGACCTGCCGGATGTGGGCTATATCCGCGCGCTCTCGCCCGAAAACGTGCTGGCGCTGTCGCCCGACCTGATCATCGCCGAGGGCGATGCTGGCCCGCCCGAGGCGGTCGAGGTGCTGAAATCCGCCGGCATCCCCTTTGCGCTGATGCCCGAGGCGAACGGGCCGGATGCGATTCCCGCCAAGATCGCTGCCGTGGCCGAGGCTCTGGGCAAGGTCGACGAGGGCAAGGCGCTTTCCGCCACCGTCTCCGCCGGTCTGGAAGAGGCCAAGGCCCGCGCCGCCGCGGTGGCCGAGCCGAAGCGCGTCCTCTTCATCCTGTCGCTGCAAGGCGGCCGCGTCATGGCCGGGGGCGAGGGGACCGAGGCCGAGGGGATCATCCGGCTGGCGGGCGGGGTGAATGCGGGCACCGGCTTTCAGGGCTACAAGCCGATGACGGACGAGGCGGTGATCGCCGCCGCGCCCGATGCGCTGCTGATGATGGACCGCGAGGGCGACATGGCCATCACCGACGCCGAGGCACTGGCCCATCCCGCGCTGGCCGAGACACCCGCGGGCAAGGCAGGTAAGGTGATCCGCATGGACGGGATGCTGATGCTGGGCTTCGGCCCGCGCACGCCCGAGGCGGCGGACGCGCTGCATCAGGCGCTTTACGGCAGCGGGGGCTGATCCGGTGGTCGCGCTTTCGCCCGAGCTGACCCGGCCCGGCCTGCGGCCGGTGCCCTGGGGGCTGACCGCGGGGCTGGTCCTGCTGGTCATCGGCGCCTCGATGCTGTCGCTGACCTCGGGCGCGGCGGGTCTGGGGGTGGTCGACTTGTTCTCGGCCCTCTTCGGCGAGGGGCTGTCGAAGCGCGATGCCGTGGTGCTTTACGACATCCGCCTGCCGCGTCTGGCGATGGGGCTGGCGGTTGGGGCGGCGCTGGCGGTTTCGGGCGTCCTGTTGCAGGGCCTGTTCCGTAACCCGCTGGCCGATCCCGGCATCGTCGGCATCAGCGCGGGTGCTGGTCTCGGCGCGGTGATGTCCATCGTCCTGGGCGGGCTCTTGCCACTTTGGGTGGCGGATATCGTGGGGATGCATCTGGTGCCGCTCGCCGCTTTCTTCGGCGGCTGGGCCGCGACGCTGATCCTGTATCGCGCCGCCTCGTCGGGCGGGCGGACGGATGTGGCGACCATGCTGCTGGCAGGAATCGCGCTGGGCTCGCTGGCCAGTGCCGTGACCGGCGTGATGGTCTTTATCGCCGACGATACACAACTGCGTAATCTGACCTTCTGGGGCATGGGGTCGCTGGCGGGTGCGACCTGGACCAAGCTGGCGGCGGCGCTGCCGCTGATCGGGCTGGTGATGCTGCTGGCCCCCGGCCTTGCCCGCGGGCTGAACGCGCTGGCGCTGGGAGAGGCGCAGGCCGTTCACATGGGGCAGGACGTGCAGCGGGTGAAGCGGCGGGCGATCTTCGGCGCCGCTGCGGCGACGGGGGCAGCGGTGGCGGTTTCCGGCGGGATCGGCTTCATCGGCATCGTGGTGCCGCACCTTCTGCGGCTGGCGATGGGGCCGGATCACCGCAGGCTCCTGCCGCATGCCGCCCTTCTTGGGGCGGGGCTTCTGGTGCTGGCCGACCTTGTGTCCCGCACCATCGTGGCACCCGCGGAACTGCCCATCGGCATCCTGACCGCCCTTTTCGGCTCGCCCGTCTTCCTGTGGATATTGCTGCGCCAGAAGGGCGCGCTGCGGGGCTGAGATGCTGGAGATCGCCGACCTGCACGCCAGCCTTGGCCGCCGAAAGGTGCTGCACGGCGTTTCGCTGACCGCAAGGCCGGGCGAGATGCTGGCGATCTGTGGGCCGAATGGCGCGGGCAAAAGCACGCTCCTGCGCGCGGCCCTTGGCGAGATCCCCTCGCAGGGCCGCATCAGCCTGAACGGCCGCAGCGTGGGCCGGACCCGCGCGGCCGAGATGGCCCGCATCCGCGCCGTGCTGCCGCAGGACACCCAGGTCGCCTTCGCCTTCACCGTGGCCGAGATCGTCGCCATGGGGCAGGAGGCAGGCGACTTCGGCACCGATCCCGACCTGATCGACCGCGCGCTTTCCGCCGTGGGCCTGCAGGCCCATGCCGCGCGGTCATTCCAGACGCTTTCGGGCGGCGAGCGGCAGCGCAGCCATCTGGCCCGGGCGCTGGCGCAGGTCTGGCAGCCCGAGGGACCCGACGGCCCGCGCTGGCTGTTTCTGGACGAGCCGGTCGCCAGCCTCGACCTCGGCCACCAGTTGCAGGTGATGCGGCTTGCCCGCAACTACGCCGACCGGGGCGGCGGCGTGGTCGCGGTGATGCACGACCTGAACCTTTCGGCGATGTTCGCCGACCGGTTGGCCTTCCTGATCGACGGGAGGCTGGTGGCCGATGGTCCGCCGGGCGAGGTGCTGACGGCGGACCTGCTGGAGCGGGCCTATGGCTGCCGGGTGGCGCTGAACACCGCGCCCGGGCGCGGGCCGTGGTTCGTGCCGCAGGCCTGCGAGGCGCCCTGATGGCGCGTCATTCCGCGGGCTGCACCATGCTGGCGGGAATGGCCCCGAACATGTCCTTCGGCGCAAGGATCAGCACCATGATCGCGGCATAGGCGGTGAAGAACAGGATGGTGGCGGCTAGCGCATAGTTTCGGCGCGGGCGCAGGATCTCGGTCATTCCGTGGTCTCCCTTCGAGCAGCGTTGGGGGGCGAAAGCGGGGGGCCGAATGAGCCAAGTCTAGCACTGGCGGGCAGGCGAAGTCTTCTAAACTTATGCGTGTGTGCGGGAAACTGCTCCTGTCTTGCGGCGGATCGGCAGAATAATGTCCCGATCCGGCCGGTTTCTGCGTCTGCGAAATGGACCGATGTTTCGTTTGGAAGGGGCGGCCGCGAGTCACCCAAAACGCAAACGGCCGGCCCGGGGTGCCCGGACCGGCCGCCTGCCGTCAGAGGACGGGATCAGTAGCAGACATACCAGTATTCGCAGTAGCCATACCAGTCGCACCAGTATTCCCA
>ERZ1645187.4867-NODE-4867-length-10665-cov-6.106032_pt1 | contig 10665 bp, 12 predicted proteins | sample MGYA00575352_ERZ1645187 | MGnify/ENA primary metagenome ERZ1645187 (study PRJEB40837, sample SAMN11349314) | freshwater sediment metagenome | isolation source: river sediment | host: Sediment | place: India: Wazaribad , New Delhi | collected 2017-02-21 ...
TCGGCCGGTTTGCCGCAAATCATATGCATCATCCCTCGCTGATTGCGGGGTACACACCCGTAAAACACGTCGGCGATTTGCTTGCCAAGCGAACAAGCGACATCGAAAAACTCTACATCTCGTTTGAAGACCTCTCCGACCTGCCGCGGTTGCGCGCGTTTTGCGAGACGTTTCCGGTCGATCTGGTCGTCTCGATTCAAAACGGGCTGGAGGTCAACCAAAAAGGCGTGGAAAAAGGCACCGGGCTTGTCGCGCTTTGCAATCATCTCGGCCTATCGCCTCAAGAGGTTGCCGTGGTTGGCGATGGCGAGGCGGATATCGCCATGTTTCGCCACGCGGGGCTTTCCATCGAGATGGAAAACGCCCAACAGCGCGTGAAGGACGCGGCATCGCTCGTTGCGCCCGGCAACGACCGCGACGGAGCGGTATGGGCGATTGAGCGGATTTTGCAAGCCAAATAACGCAATTTCGTTTCTCAAATATGGAACAGGAGACGCAATCATATGAAAAACCGTCTGGTCTTCATCGGCAGCTATACGCAGCCCATCGTCCTCGGCACGGGCGAGCTCATCCCCGGCAGCGGGGACGGCGTCACAGTCTATCGCATGGACGAAGCGGGTCGCCTCACGCGCCTGTTTGCCACGGGCAAGCCAAACCCGACCTATCTCGCGCTGAGCGCGGACAAGCACTTTCTCTACACCGTCAACGAGCTCAAAGAGTATCATGAAGAAGCGTCCGCAGCGGTCTCCGCCTACGCGATCGACCCGAAATCGGGCGAGCTCACGTTCCTCAACCGCCGCATGACCGGCGGCGCGGACGCGTGCTGCGTCAACCTCAGCGGCAACGATAGCCACCTGCTGGTTGCGAACTTTACCGGCGGTAGCTTCGCGATTCTGCCCGTTTTGCCGGATGGCAGCCTCGGCACCGCCGCCTGCTTTGTCCAGCACTACGGCAAAAGCGTCAGCCCCACGCGGCAAGCCAGCCCGCATGTGCACCAGATCACGCCCGATCCATTGGGCAAGCATGTGTTGGTTGCCGATCTTGGCACGGACGAAGTCTGCGTCTACGGCATCGACTGGGCAACCGGCATGGTTACACCCAACGCCGCGCCCGCGATCAAGGTTGAACCGGGCGATGGCCCAAGACAATTTGTGTTTGACCAGAGTGGAATATTTCTGTATCTGCTCACGGAATTGAGCAGCACCGTTCGCGTCTATGCGTATGACAGCGAGACGGGACGCGCAACCTTCTTGCAAGCCGTGCCGATGCTTCCGGCGGATTGCGCGGTGGAGACCATCGCCGCGTGCATCAAGCTGCATCCCAACGGACAGTTTCTCTACGCAAGCAACCGCGGGCACGACAGCATTGCGAGCTACCGCGTGCAGAAGGACGGCACGCTTTCGCCCATCGCAATCCAGAAAACGAACGCGAAGACCCCGCGCGATTTCAACATCACGCCGGACGGTAAGTTCCTGCTCTCCGGTTTTCAGGACAGCGACGAACTGATTCTCTACGCAATCGACCCCGTCACGGGTCAGCTCGCCGAGCGAGCGCGCACGGTCAGCAATTCCCCGACGGCTGTGCTGTTTGCGGATTACGAGTAAGAATCCGTTTTGCGCTCTTGCAATATGACCCGCGAAAGCATTTTTTACACAAAAGAAGGGTTGCTAGAAATGTGCAACACTTAGGCGGATGCTATGTGCCGAATCGCAACATAGTATCCGCCCGCTCTGCCGGCCTATCACGGCTATTCCTATTCAGGGTTCATTCCGCAACTTGCGTGTTTAGTCGTCGTCCTCGTGCTCCGCGTCATAGTTTTCACGCTGGAGCAGCATGAATTTCAGCGAGTCCGGGTCCATTGGCGCTTGCCGCGTGCCCATGCAGGCACTGCATGTTGCAAAACACTCCGGGCAGATGCAGCGGCTACCGAGCCCTTTCTCGTCCTGCACCATATATGTCCCGCAGCTTTGGCAGGAACAGCGCATGCTCATCGCCTCCTTTGATTCTCTCTCCGTATTTTACCACGTTTTTTGTCAAAAGAGCACGCCGACCATTTGCCTACATCTTCTGGCCAAGTCTCGCACCCATAGCTGACATGCCTACACGCGTACAGCCGACATGCTTTTCACATTCCGTTCATGGTAATTCCCTCGCGTTTGTGCTATACTCTCAGCGTTATGAAATCTCGAATATTCTCCAAAACAAAGGCCATTTTCCAGCGTCTGCTCGTGCTGACGCTTGTTGTTTCGCTGTTTGTTTTCGCCGCACCAAAGTCGTTGGCTGAGAGCCTGACGTTCCAGCTTGGCGAGTGCTCGGACGATGTGTTTCGCGTGGAAACACGCTTGAGCGATCTTGGCTATCTTTCCGCGGTGGTCAACGGCCGCTGGGAGCAGGTAGACGCGGACGCGCTGAGTGTATTTATGACCGCAAACAACGCAACGCAGGCCACACTCGCTTCCCTGCTCTTTTCCAACGATGCGCTGGCCGCCTCAGCCGCTTCGTCCGTGTTTGCAACCGGGCAGCAGCAAGGGTTTCTCGTAACCTATGGCACGCTGATGCCCTGGTCCGAAGTGCAAACGAAGCTGATCCCTGGACAGTCGTATAACGTCACGAGCTGTTATTCCGGCATCACGCTGCACATGGTCTGCGTCTCCGTCGGATCGCATGCCAAGATGCGGCCGGAGTTGGATTGGGACAACGCAACCCTGCGCGGCTTCTTTCAGGCGGCAAGCAGTTCCGATAAGCAACCCGTCGTAATCACGACCGACGGCATCTTGATTGCCGCGTCGATTCAGCAGGCGGCTCCGGTTTTCAGCGACGCGTCCCTGCCGGAATACGCAATGTATTTCTCCGGCTCGCTCACGGGTGTCAACGGAATCCCCGACGCGGAACACGAAGCAATCGTGAAGATCGCCGCCAATCAGGGTTCGTAACCTTTCTTCTTTGGAAATTTGACAAGCAACAAATGCAAACAACAAGACCGCAGTCTGCATCGGCAGACTGCGGTCTTTGCTTGCGTTGTTTCGGTTCTGGCTTAGTTCCCGACCGTCCTCTGCGAGATTCCCTTGATGACGGAGAGCGCCCAGTCGTGATCGCTCAGGGTCACGATCGTGCCGCAATACGGGCATTTGCCGGTGTGGTTGATGTCCAGCGGCGCGCCGCAGTTCGGGCAACTGATCTGCGTGACGCTCGGTTGGTTAAGCGTGAGCTTGTCCTTGTGACGGATGAGCTTCCAGTCGTAGACCATGAAGAGCTCCCGCGTCGTGCTCCCGCTGACGATTTCGTCGGTGCGATCATCCTTCGTGTAGTCGGTAATGCGCGTGGAGAGCCGCACGACGAGCACGTCGTTGTCCCCTTCGACCGCGTAGCGGACGATGCGCGTTTCGAGCACGGCGATGCGCTCGACATAGTTGGTTTGCTTCGCGTCGATGAGCGCCTGCAGCTGCCGCGCCATCTGGTTATACAGCGCGTCGGTCATGATGGCGCGCATGGGTTCCCAATCCTTGTTTTGCCAGGCGTTCTGCATCTGAATATACTGGTTGCCAACCTTTTCGAGCAGCGCCTGTTCGTTGAAGTTCGGATCCTTTTGCTTGAGCGTGTCGAGCGGCAGCCCCGGCTCTTCCACCGCCGCGGTGTAGACGTTTTGTCCGCCGCCTTGCTGGTTGGAGCGCATGTAGCGCAGCACGACAATCACCACGATCACAATGATGACCACGGTAAAGAGATTTCCGCCAAGGCAGCCGAGCGAGCCGCCGCTACTCGAGCCACTGTCATAGGTCGAGCCGCTGCTCCAGCCGGAATCCCAACTGGAACCCGAGTCCCAACTAGAGCTGCCGCCGCCCCAGCTCGAACCGCCGCCACCCCAATCGGAACCGCCGGAGAAATTGCCCGCGTCGGCGAGAGAATATGCCCCAAGCGTCAGGCAGCAGAGCAACACGGCGATCAAAATCAAACTATACCGCATGCGTTTCTTCATTCTATAGACCCCCTGAATCCTTTCGGATGTCGTCACAATGCCATTGTCTTTTTCTTTCCCTATCATACATGATTTTGTCGACAGCGACAACACAAATAGCATCCGCATGCAACCGGTCCATTGAAATTCATTCGTAGAAAAAGACAGAGTGAGCTTTCGCCACACCCTGTCTTGTTTGGTACTTCTTGTGCTGTTACGCGCGGTCAAGCAGTTCTACAAAGCCGTCGCCCTGCGCGTTTTTCTCCACAACGCGTTCCACATCGGCGTCCATACACGCTAAGCGCGCTTCCTCCGCGCGATAGATCACGCAGGTGCCGCAGCTTGCGCTCAAGTAGCGCGGAACGGGCGAAAGCCGCGCCGCAACGCCTTGCTCCGCAAGCGCGCGCTGGGTGCGCATCGCGGAGAGGTGCGTGTGAAACGTTGCTATATAGTCGTTCATGCCCGGTGAAGCGAGAGCGTATAGTCCAACCCTTCCTGCTGAACCGACACGGTGTATCCGCGGGATTCGGCAAAGCGGGTCACGTTCTCTTTTGCGGCTTGGGCGTCGACCAACACAGTCAGCTCGTCCAATTCGTCCTTCACCGCGCGCTGCGTACGCACGACGGGTTCCGGGCAAAGAAGCCCTCTTGCATCCACGATTAACATATCTTTCCCCTCTCGTTCGTCGCTCCTGTCACGCTTTTTCGCGGTTGAACAACCCGATCAGCGTGAGCAGCACAAAGCCAACCACGACCGCGATCATGCCGTTCACCGTGGGGCCTTTGCCGGACGAGGCAAGGCCAAAGTTGTGACAAATCGCCGCGCCGACGACAAAACCGGTCACGGTAATCCCCGCGTCGGAATTGCCCTCACCCGCGAGGATGACCTGCCGCAGTGGGCAACCGCCAAGCAGTACGCTGCCCCAGCCGACCAGCGCCATGCCAAGGAAATTCCAGAGTCCATCGGTATGCGCAACGGGTTGATCCGCAAACGAAAGATGGAATTTGCCGAGGATCACATTGCCGATGATCGTGGTCGCGATGACGGCCACGAATCCCCATAGCATAGAGAAATCTTTAAACAGCATCGCGTCACGGCTGGCGGCCACGGTGCAAAAGCGCGAACGCTGGCAAAGTCCGCCAACCACGAGCCCGACGACCAGCGCGATGGCAATCGGCGCATGCATCGACCCCGGGCCGGATTCACTCGCGGCAAACAGCGCGGGCAGGAACACGGAGAGCGCCATGATGACAGCCGCAACGATCGGAATCACGAGTCCTTCCGTCATACTCTGCGCATAGGCGCGCTTGAGCGTGAAGCCGACGCGCATCCAGAGCGTGCCGACGAAGATGCCCGCGATGAATCCCACAAGCCCGATCAACGCGTTGAGATCGCCGCCGCCAACGCGGAGCATCATGCGAAGCGGGCAGCCGAGGAACATCAGCGCGCCAACCATCACGACAATCGCGATGACAAACCGCGTCATCGGCGAGGAACCGCCGCGCGGCTTGAATTCTTTTGTGAGCATGGCGATGATCATCGCGCCGAGGATCATGCCAACGATTTCGGGGCGCACATATTGCACCGCCTCGGCGGAATGCAGCTTCAGCGCGCCGGACGTATCCCGCAGGAAGCAGGCGATGCAAAAGCCCATGTTGCCGGGATTGCCCAGCGCGCTGAGCGCCAGCGCGGCAATGCCGATCACGACGCCCGTAAGGATCACCCAGAAGTTGCGTTTTTTCATTTGTTTCTCCTTCATCCCTTACTATTTTTTCTTCCGGCTCACGCCTATGCGTTAATTTCGAAGCATAGGCAATACGAAACCAAGCCCCGCCGGATTGCTCCGTTCGATGCAGAAAAAGACTCCACTCTTTTCTCTTTTTGCTTGTTTCGTGCCGATTTTCAGATGGCGGCTTGTCTATCCGCCCTTGTTCGGATATACTGTAACATAGTTAATCGTTATATACAAGCGAGGATAACGAAAATGTCTCAAGAATTTTTATCCACCCGCACGGTTTATCTGGATCAGGCGGCAACCTCGCGCCCAAAGGCGGCAGGGGTTGGCGATGCCATGCGATTTTACATTGAGGAAGTCTGTGCAAACGTCAATCGTTCCACCTATGCGCCCGCGACGGATGCCGCGCTCCGCGTGTTGGAAACGCGTGAAAAGCTCTGTGCGCTGTTTGGCTTTGCCGATCCGACGCATGTCATCTTCACACCCGGACAAACCGTCTCGCTCAACATGGTCATCAAGGGGCTGCTCCGTCCGGGCGATCACGTTCTGGTCAGCCCGCTCGTGCACAACGGCGTCATGCGTCCGCTCACGCAGATTCTCGAACGCGGCGTTTCGTTTGACCGGATTCCGCTCACCGCGGATGACTCGCTCGATCTTGCCGCCGTGCGGCAGATGATTCGCCCGAACACGCGCTTGATCTTCCTCACCCACGCCTCCAACGTCAGCGGAACGATCCTGCCGCTTGCTCAAGTCAGTGCGCTTTGTCGCGAGCGAGGCATCTTCCTTGCGGTGGACGCGGCGCAGACGGCGGGACATGTTCCGATTGATCTAACCATAACGCCGGTCGATGCGCTCTGCGTTCCGTCCCACAAGGGCTTGCGCGGGCCTGCCGGCATCGGCGCGCTGTTGCTCTCTCCCGCGCTTGCAAAGGCGCTCGATCCGCTGCTCACCGGCGGCACGGGCAGCGATTCGCACACCGAGGTGCAGCCGGACTATATGCCGGATCGCTTCGAAAGCGGCACGCCAAACCTGCCCGGGGTCTATGGTCTCCATGCAGCGCTCTGCGCGCTGGAGCAGGAAGGCTTGTCCCATCGACAGGCGCAAGAAGAGGCGTTATTGAAGCAGTTTCTCGCCGGATTGGATGCGTTCCCCGGCATTCACGTGCTGGGTACGCGGGATCTTTCCCGCAGGGTCGGCTTGGTCTCCGTCGATTTTACCGCGCTGCGGGACAACGCGGAGGTTTCCGACCGGCTTGCAACCGAGTTTGGCGTGCTCACGCGCTGCGGGCTGCATTGCGCGCCCAACGCGCACAAAACCTACGGCACGTTCCCGCAAGGAACGGTACGCTTCTCGTTCAACAGCTCCAACACAGCAGAAGAAATCGATTCTGCACTCCGTGCACTCCATATGATTCTCGAATAACGCGCAAGCGCAACAGAGGGTACCCCGCATACACGGGGTACCCTCTTTCTCTTTGCGCAGATCATTGCTCCTGGCGTGAAAAATATCGATACGAGAGTATCCCAATTGGTAAAAAGTATGCACACCAAAATTCCAAGATCGCGGTACCAATCCAATCAGCGCCCTGCATATTACTCGAAAACAGCCCCAGTATTGGCATGATGAAACACATCGGCGCAAACACGCCGTGTACGAGCAGCAAGATTTTCAGCGCTTGATCGCCTTTGTCGCGCACGCGAATTGTCAGCCCGGCAAAAAATGTCGAAATCGCCATCAGGCAATAGCCTAGCAAGTCCAGATCGAACATCATGCCAAACGTGCGATAGTCCAGCAATTGCGCGGCAATCCCCGTCAATACAGTATTCCGCACGGTTGAAAGCTGCACAAAGTAGACCATGATGTTACAGAACGCATAGATCGCGCCGAAGGCGACCGCGCACATCGCCGCGGCTTTCGCATCCGGTCGGGAAAAGCGATAGAACGCGCTGTTCATCAGCATCATCCCGAACGCGATTGCGATGCTCGAGCCATAGCAGAGCGTAATCGGTCCCTTCAGCATGCATACGGCGAACCCAACGACGCCCAATATGACGACTGCACTGCCGATCTTTCCAATCTTGGTATCCATGTGTGTTGATCTCCTTTTCTTATTCAACGCTAGCATTTTCTTGCTGCCCGCTGAGTAACCAACCCGAAACGCGAAGTAAAAACGCTTCCCGTTGCGCTTCGTCAGCCCAGTCCACTCCAATACAACTCTTCAGCATATCTTTGCGCAGAAAAGCGCTCTGCAAAATTGCAGTTAAGCAAAACGAGCGAATCATCGTGTCTGCATCTTCACACTCGGGCGAAACCGTTTTGGAAAATCCATGCGCGGTACCCATCGTATTGTCACAGACTGAGGGTGCATTCAGATCGCCGAGGATCGAGATGCGCGAAATCTGCGGATGTTTGTCCAGATAGTCCGCAACCTGTGCGGCAACCTTGCCAAGTCGCTCCGCCTTGCCGGCATCCGGCGGCAGTTTCGGCACAAATGAACCGACCACGCCACCAATCATCCGCTGGACGCACGCCTCGATCAGTTTCGCCTTCGAAGAAAAATAGTAGTTCACCAGCCCGATGCTGATGTTTGCGCGCTCCGCAATCTGCCGGATCGTGACCCGCTCTGCGTCTCCGTCGCTTTCTAGGATCAGCGTTTCCGCCGTTTGCAGAATCAGCTCTGTCGTTTGCTCTGCGTTTCCCATTTTTCTCTCCCTTTTATTGAACGTCGTTCAGTTTTTGAGTATAGCGATTCCATTTTCTGTTGTCAAGCAAAAACCCGCCGAATCCGGCGGGCAAAATTGCGTTATTGTGTTGTTCGGGTGCCTTACACCAAATAGATCGATTTGTCCGACTTTGCAATCACGGTGCCGATGCGTTGCGCGCTCGGTACGCTCGCGCGCAGGTCGCGCTCCAGTGCGTCCGCATCCCTTGGATCGACCGCGATGAGCAGCCCGCCGGATGTCTGCGGGTCAAAGAGCGCATCGCGAACGTTCAGCGGCAGCCCGCCTTCGTCCACAAACGGCTCGGCGTAGTTGCGGTTGCGGTAAACGCCGGCAGGCAGCAGTCCCATATTCGCAAACTCCAACACGCGCGGCAAGAAGTCGATTGCCCCGGTCTCCACGCGCGCGGAAAGATCCGATCCTTGCATCATCTCGAGCATATGACCCATCAGCGAGAACCCGGTCACATCCGTGCAGGCGTGCACGTGATAGTGCACCGCGCAATCCCGCGCGCCCTTGTTGAGCGTGGTCATGAGCGCAACCGCGCGATCGATCTCGCCCGCCTCCAGCATCTCCGCCTTATCCGCCGTGGTGAGTATGCCAACGCCGAGCGGCTTGGTGAGAAACAGCACGTCGCCTTCGCGCGCGCCAAGGTTTTTGTAAAACTTGTCAGGATGCACAAACCCGGTTACGGACAGCCCGTATTTCGGCACATCGTCAAAGATGCTGTGCCCGCCGGTGATGATCGCGCCCGCCTCAAACACTTTGCTGTATCCGCCGGCAAGTATCGCCTGCACCGCGCTTTGCGGCATGTTTTCCGGAATGCAGAGCAGATTGAGCGCGAGCTTGGGCTCGCCACCCATCGCGTAGACATCCGAGAGTGCGTTTGTCGCGGCAATCTGGCCAAAGGTAAACGGATCGTCCACAATCGGCGGGAAAAAATCGACCGTCTGCACCAGCGCGAGTTCGTCGCTCACGCGGTAGACGGACGCGTCGTCCGAGCGGTCAAACCCAACCAGCAGGTTCGGGTCAACGTGCGTCGGCATGTCGCCAAGCAGCTTGGAAAGCGTGCCCGCGCCAACCTTAGCGCCACAGCCCGCGCAGTTGGAAAGCTTCGTAAGCTTCACTTCTGTTTCCATCGATACCCTCCCATGGATAGCCCGTGCAGCACCGCCTCCAGCGCACCGCCGCCAACGGCAAGCGCCTTATCGGACACCGTGAAGCAATGCGAACGCTCGCATCTCGGGTCAACGTCTCCGCTCTTCATGCCCTCGTGTACCACGATTCCGTCCGGCAGCAGCCCGCGCAACACGCCGCGAATGCGCGTAACGACGGGTTCGTCGTCCACATAGGCGCAGATTTCGCCCGCCTCCACCACATCGCCAATCCGTTTGACCCCGCGAAACACGCCCGCGCGCGGCGCGCGCAGCAATCGCTCCAGCGTAAAGCCCGCGATGTTGCCGGGGATGCCCGTGTCCGGCAGTGCTGAGCCGCTGTAATACACGCGTCCGAGCGTATGCCCGCGCGCGGTCTCGACCACCGCGTGGCAATCCAACCCCGCCGTAAACCCGGGACCGATGCCGACCACGATTGACGCGTCGTCTATCTTTGTGCCAAGGTTTCGCTTGGCGAGAATCGCGTCGATCACCGCAACGGGATTGAGCGTCCGCGCAGTCTGACCCGTCGGGTCGGAAAGCACGGCAACGTCTCCCGCCGCGAGAATCCGCCTAGCTTCCTCCGCATTTTCGGCAAATCGCGCGGTGATGTCCTCCACCGTCGCCTCGCCTTGAATGATCGCTTCCGAAAAGCAGATCGTCCTGCGGATGGAGGTCGGTTGCGGCAGGTCGCTCATCACCACCGAAAAACCGCTTTTATGGAGCCGAAACGCGACGCCGGTTGCAATGTCTCCCGCCCCGCGTACCCAAATGATCATAGAAAAACCCTCATATTATTCACGCGCCCGCGTGAGACTTTCGTTATCCTTTGCCAAGCGCGGCGATGACCACCCGCTCGACTCCGTATTGTTCCAGCGCGGTTGCAACGGCGAGCGCCGTGCATCTTCTTGCGTCGTCATCCGCCTTGTTGAGTAGAACCGCAAAACGCGCACCATCCGGCACGTTCTTTCGCTGCCCGTTCGCGTGCGCCAGCACAAAAGCGGCATCGCTTGCGGTGATGCGCTCCGTCTGCGCCTTGCCGCACAGCGCGGCGTAGCGATCGGGACGAAACGCGGTCTCGGCGATCGTCCGCCCGATTCC
>ERZ1645187.4868-NODE-4868-length-10664-cov-6.120841_pt1 | contig 10664 bp, 10 predicted proteins | sample MGYA00575352_ERZ1645187 | MGnify/ENA primary metagenome ERZ1645187 (study PRJEB40837, sample SAMN11349314) | freshwater sediment metagenome | isolation source: river sediment | host: Sediment | place: India: Wazaribad , New Delhi | collected 2017-02-21 ...
CTTTGATGGCTTTTGTATTTCATCTTGGAAATTGCGAACTTAATTGTACGCTATCGATCCTAGACCGGATTGAAGCATCCTCCGCATATGCTGATGCATTGTCCGTTCACATATCCGCTGAGCTCGCTTGCAAGGTAAGCCAGTGTCGGGCTAACATCTTCATAGGCGGTACCGAAGCGGTGGATCGGAATGGCCTGCTCCATCATTGCCAGATACTTCTTTCCGCCCGGACTGTCGGGATCGGAAAAAGCGTCGCTCTGAGACACCGGCAGGAAGCAGTTCGTCGTGATTCCGTAAGGTCCGAGATCGTGGGAGGCCATACGGCTCAGGCTGATGATAGCCGCTTTTGCCATGCTGTAGCCGCAGGCATGTTCAACGTAAGATGTGCCCGCACCGGAACCGCAGCTGTATCGAAACGCGGTTGAAGGAGAATACCGCTAAAAACAGCTTCGGGGAAGATTTTGAGAAGAATCTTCGGATTCTGTTTGCTGATTTCCCGATCCCGCCTTATCTTCTTTCGATTCTTGAGAAAAACGGTCTGATGTATATGCTCGAGGACAGCTGTCTGAAATTTATGAAATATGTAATGGAACGGATAGAAATGCCCAAGCTGCTTCATTCAAGTAAATATGACGATTTCTTTCATTCCTATATTGTCTCGACCGTATTATCTATTTTGTCAGTATGGATCAAGCATGATTATAAAGAAAGCGCCGAAGAGCTCAGCGCGATCAGCATCCAGTTGTTCAGGAGCACGGCGAAGATGTAGAATCAGCCAATTTTTTACTATAAATCGACCAGTTCCAGTATCTGATCTGCGTGTTTACGATGATCTTTGTCGTTTTGATTTCCGTTATAACGATCCTCCGCCCGGGTGTCTTTGTTTTAGAAACCGTCCCCCATAGAGAATGACAGATTCATATGGCTTTATACGGTCTCTTGTGATAGCTTTTTTCACAAGGGACTCTTTTTCGGAGTTGTGTAATTTATTTGATTCGGCTCCCTGTATTAAACAAAGAAGAGAAAATATGAAGCTTTACACACTGATGGAAAACACGACTTGCCGTCCAGACTTCGATGCGGAACACGGTCTGAGCCTCTACATCGAAACAGATCGTCACAGGCTGTTGTTCGATATAGGACAGTCGGGCACTTTTGCGGATAATGCGGAAAAGCTAGGCGTCGATCTAGCGGCAGTCGACTGCGCCGTCCTGTCTCACGGTCACTACGATCACGGCGGGGGACTGAAGCGATTCTTAGAAATCAACGATCATGCGCCTGTCTATCTGAACCGTAATGCCTTTGGGGAGTATTACCACGGACCCGACCGTTACATCGGACTTGATCCGCAGCTTAAGAAAAGCGGCAGGCTGATCCTGACTCCGGATAAATTCGAGATCGATGACGAGCTTTCTCTGTGTACCTGCAATGAGAAGACGCGGCCGTATCCGACGGACAGCGCGGGACTGGAAGAAAAGACCGGTGACGGCTTTATACCGGATATCTTTCTGCACGAGCAGTATCTGACTATCCGGGACGGAGACCGGAGAATCGTACTTAGCGGGTGCTCTCATAAAGGAATCCTGAATATCGTGGAATGGCTGCAGCCGGACGTTCTGATAGGCGGATTTCACTTTAAGGATAAAGAACTGTCCTCAGGGAGGAACGCGGATCTTGACCTGGCCGCGCAGATCCTCGGCGGTTATCCGACCGAATACTATACCTGTCACTGCACCGGACTTCCTCAGTACGATTATCTGAAGTTGATAATGGGCGGGAAACTGCATTATCTGTCGGCCGGACAGACGATAGAAATATGATGCTGCAAATATTCAGTACGCGGTTCCCGCACATTCCTGTCAGGCATTTAAAAGCATGATAAATAAGTATTAGTTATACGACCGGATCGAGAATATAATTATTTTAAAGACATAGTTTGATCCCATATTATCTACATAGAGTGAATATACAACGAAAGGGAAAAAATGAAATTTAAGAATGAAGCGGAATTCGAAAAAGTAAACGTATTTGGAAAAGGTCAGCCCAACGACGCCTTCGCGCAGTATTTTGTCGGCGACTCTTTCCTGAATTTTCTGACAAAACCCGGCGAATCACCGATCGGAATGGCGAACGTGACCTTCGAACCCGGATGCCGGAATAACTGGCATATCCATCACGCGAAAAGCGGCGGCGGACAGATGCTGATCTGTACGGCGGGAGAAGGCTGGTATCAGGAAGAAGGCAGGGAAGCCCGGAGCCTGGTTCCCGGTACGGTTATTGTGATCCCGCCGGAAACAAAACACTGGCACGGTGCGAAAGCCGACAGCTGGTTTTCTCATATTTCTGTCGAAGTCCCCGGCGAAGAAACGTCCAACGAATGGCTGGAACCTGTAGATACAGAAGCCTACAATAATCTGGACTGAGCGGTCCTCAATATCGGATGAAGCTGCCCCCTGCATACCCTGATCAAGGTATGCAGGGGCTTTTTTATGCCCGCTGATCATTCCGCTGCTTCATCATAGATCAGTTCTCTTTTCCTCTTCCGCATATTCACGCAGTCCGTCTGATCCGAATAAAACGATCTCGTCATCGATATGAAAAGCTTCGTTTTCTCTGCGACGAAATTTTTATGACCCATGATTCCCACCTGTGCCGGCGTATCCGTGTCGAAGGGAATTGAAACGAGCTTCCCGCCGAGCAGCTGATGCGGAGAAAACAGGAAATCCGGCAGGATAACAATGCCGATTCCGGCTTCGATCATCGCGATCGAATAATGGATTGAGGAGCTGAAATGGACTTTCATATTGGGGAAGCGCATGTGAAGAGTCCGCTGGAGATTCGCCATTTCAGGAGCGCAGTTCCGTTTTTCAGCAAAGATCAGCGTACGTTCTTCGAGATCCTCAGGAGAGATAAGACTCTTTGCGGCAAGAGGATCGTCTTTTTTCATAACGCAGCAGAACCGGCCGTTAAAGAGCGGATAAAATTTCTCATCGGAGCTTTTGATCGTGCTGCAGGTTGTGAACAGGATATCCAGTTTGTTTCCGTTGAACTGCTTGATCGCCTCGGCCAGCTCAAATCCGTGGCAGTAAAATCGGACATTGGGCTTTTTTTTCGTGTATTCGGTGAAAATCTCCGGCAGCTTGTGGATCTCCACCGTATTTTCAAATCCGATATGAAGCACCTCCGGCAGCTCCGGTGTTCCCTGGATGAACTCGATCGCGCCGTCCAGCTGATTCATGACATCCGCGACCTCCAGGTAGAAGCGTTCTCCGGCATCGGTGAGCGCGACATGGTGTTTGTCACGGATAAGCAGGGGAGTTCCCAGCTCTTCTTCCAGCATATTGATATGGTGGGATACTGCCGGCTGCGAAACAAACAGCTCTTTCGAAGCGCGAACAAAGCTCAGATTTCTCGCGACCGCAAGAAAACAGTTCAGCTGCGTTATGGTGACCATGGTGGACCTCCGTCAGATGGTAATAAATAATATCTATCAAGAATAAATAAAGTATAATTCAATATTGCTTATTCTGCCAATAAAATGTAAGTAGAGAAATCATCTGTGAATGTGATCGTGAAATTAATAACTGGAGGCGAAAATATGGCAAAGGATACGATTAACTTAAGCGTTAATGGAATCGACTACACTTTCTCGATAGGCGACAATTTCGGACAGGTTCCGTGCAACGAGACTCTTCTCGACACACTTCGGAACAGACTGAATCTGACCGCTGCCAAGAAAGCGTGTGATGAAGGCGCATGCGGGTGCTGCACCGTGATTAAGGACGGGGACGCAGTTCCATCCTGTATGACACTCCTTGCAGACTGTGACGGATGCCAGATTACGACGCTCGAAGGACTTTCCGATCCGGTAACCGGCGAGCTTAGCGAGCTCCAGCAGAAATTTATCGACTACTATGCGTTTCAGTGCGGCTTCTGTACGCCGGGAATCATTATGACCACGAAGGCGCTGCTGGACAAGAATCCTCATCCGACAGAAGAAGAAATCAGGGACGCTCTCAGCGGGAATTACTGCAGATGCATCAGCCATTATCATGTTTTCGAAGCTGTCAACGCGATCGCCGGCCGGCCGGAAGATCTCGATGAAAAATGGGAGGGCAGAAGATGAAAAATTTCGGAAATGAAAATTATACACCCGAAAACTACAAATATGTCGGCAAGGTCAATGTCCCGAGAAAAGACGCGAAAGACATCGTCTCCGGTAAAGCGATGTTTCTTGATGATTACAAGCTTCCGAGAATGCTTATTGCAAAGACGCTGAGAAGTCCGTATGCCCATGCGAAAATCAAGAGCATCGATACTTCGGAAGCAGAAAAGCTGAACGGCGTCGTCGCTGTCGTAACCTATAAGGATGTCGATCAGAATATGAAAATGGGATGGCCTCCCACTAAGCCGATTCTCGGCGAAGAGCTGATGTACGTCGGCGATCCCGTCGCGTTCGTCGCAGCCGAAACCGAACAGATCGCGGAAGACGCACTGCCGCTGATCAAGGTTGAATACGAAGAGCTCCCCGCAGTTACGAACGCACTCGACGCTGTCAAGGATGATGCGCCGCAGCTTTATCCTGATCTGTTTAAGAACAATATCATCACTCCCGGATACGCTCCGTTCCAGAAGGACGGTCCGTTCTGGCATCTGATCAAGGGCGATATCGACAAGGGCTTCGAAGACTGCGCGTTCATTGCGGAAGATACCGTGGAATTTGCGAAGATGGCCGCACCGAATGCGCCGGAAGCTCCCGGAGCGATCGTGCGCTGGGAAGGCGGAAAGAACTTTACGGTATGGTGCGATACGCAGTCGGGGCACATCTGCAAGACGCTCAACAATATCGTCATGCCGGACGCGAACTTCGATGTCCGTACCTTCAATGTAGGCGGATCCTACGGTAATAAACAGTCCCAGGTCATGCAGGTCATGAGCGCGCTTATCCTCTCGATGAAGACAAACCGTCCGGTCAAGGTCTTCCAGAGCAAGGTCGAACAGATGTGCTGCTTCGAAACACGGCTCGGCAGCCAGGTTCACGCGAAGATCGGTATGGACAAGGACGGTGTGATTCAGGCTGTTAAAGGCGAATGGACCGTCGACGCCGGATGTCTGAGCAATACGACCCAGGGGCAGGTCGGCGTCGGTATCGGCGAAGCACAGCTGGTCATGGCAAAATGTCCGAACTGGGATCTGGATACGAACCTCGTCGCAACCAACAAGCAGCCGGCGGGAATCGTCAGAGGCTACGGCGGACAGGAGCTGAACTCGTGCCTGTCTCTTCTGATCGGGCGCACCATGCGCGAAGGCAATTTCGATCCGGTCGAAGTCTACAAAAAGAACTACGTCTGCGAAGGCGACGTCTATACATGGCGTGACGGACGTCAGTGGCAGGCCCATTCAGTCAATTATGTAAAAGCGATCGAGGAATCATCGAAAAAATTCGACTGGAAAGGAAAATGGAAAGGCTGGGGGATCCCGACCTGGGAATCTGAAGACGGAACGCTCGTCCGCGGAGTCGGCTGTGGCATTATCGGCAACGCGGACATCGGCGAAGACAATACGGAAGCTTACGTTCGCGTCGTACCCGATCTGTTTACGGACAAATCCCGCGTAGTCATTCAGACAAATATCACTGAATCCGGGATGGGACAGCGAAGCAATATCATTAAGATGGTCGCGGATGTTCTGAATGTCGATTACGACATGGTGGATATCACGCCGCCTGAAATCAAAATCAACCCGACAGGTTTCGGATTGTGCGGAAGCCGCGGTACGATCTGCTACGGTCATGCCGTTTCCAGTGCTGCTGAAGACGTAAGGCAGAAGCTTTACGACCTCGCGGTTCCGTTCCTTGAAGTTACGACCGACTCAATGTACATGACAGATTATGGGGTCGCAACTCTGGCAAGACCGGGTAAATTCGTTTCCTGGAAAAAGCTGATCCCGCCGGATCTGACGTTGACAGGCTACGGGCAGCATCTTGAAAACTTCTCGACACCGAATATGTTCATGATTTTTGTCGAAGTCGAAGTTAATAAGGAAACAGGGCAGGTCAAGCTTGTGGACTGTCTCGGCGGCACGGACTGCGGACAGGCGATCGACCCGGCCATGCTGGAAATGCAGGTGCAGTCCGGGATCGGATCCGCGTCGCTGGATACGGCGATCTACGAAGAACACGTCATCGATCCGAGCATCCTCAGAACAATGACCTACGACATGATCGAATATAAATGGCGTCCGTTCAACGATTTCCCGACCTATGAAACCTGTGTCCTGGAATCACAGTTCGATACCTTCCAGTTCAAGGCGACCGGTGTCGGCGAAATTGCCGGAGCGGCGGCAGCGTCGGCTACAATGCAGGCGATTTCCAATGCCATCGGCGTTCAGGTAGCTACATATCCGGCAACACCTGACGTCATTCTGAAAGCATTAGAAAAACTTTAAGAGGAGAAACGGGATGAGAAAATTTAATTACGAACGTGCGGACAGTTATGAAGAAGCGGCCCGGCTCCTCAATGACGACGGCGCGGTAATGGCCGGAGGAACAGATATTCTCGGCGGAATCAAGCACGATATCTTTGCGGAAGTTCCGAAAACCCTCGTCAGTATCAAGGGAATTCCGGGAAACGACAAAATTGAGCTGGACGGCGACACCATCCGTATCGGCGCGATGGCCACACTTGCCGATCTTGTAGAAAACGAAATGATCAGGGAAAAGGCGCCGATCATCGCTGAAGCCGCCCACAGCATCGCGACCCCGCTGGTCAGAAACATGGGAACCATAGGCGGGAATCTGTGTCAGGACGTCAGATGCTGGTTCTACCGCTATCCGAACGAAATCGGCGGACGACTTGACTGCGCGAGAAAAGGCGGAGAACAGTGCTTCGGCATACTCGGCGACAATCGCTACCATTCGATTTTCGGCGGCATGAAGACAGGCAGGACTCAGTGCCAGATCGAGTGTCCCGCGGGAACGGATATCCCCGGATACATGCAGAAGATCCGGGAAGGTGACTGGGATGCAGCCGCCAGGATCATTATGGAAGTCAATCCGATTCCGATGCTGACAGCCCGCGTCTGTCCGCATACATGCCAGACCAAATGCAACCAGTGCAAGCATGGAGACTCGGTGAGTATTCACTCTGTCGAACGCACGCTGGGAGACTATATACTTGAAAATTCTGATAAGTTCTATCAGAAACCGGAAACAGAAACCGGTAAAAAGACAAGCATTATCGGCGGAGGCCCTGCGGGTCTGACGGCCGCGTATATGCTCCGGAAACAAGGTCACAGCGTCACGATTTACGAAAAAATGGAAGAAGCCGGCGGCGTGCTGATGTACGGCATACCTGAATACAGACTTCCCAAGCATTATGTACGTGACCTTGTTTCCGCAATTAAGGGAATGGGCGTCGAGTTCATCACGAACACGGAAGTCGGCAAAGATATCACGATCGAAGAGATCGAATCCGGCAGCGATACGGTATTTATCGATACCGGCGCGTGGAAACAGCCGATCCTCGGACTTGACGGCGAACAGCTTACACAGTTCGGACTTAACTTCCTTGTCGAAGTCAAAGGCTTCATGCAGAGACAGATCGGAAAAAATGTTCTCGTCTGCGGCGGCGGGAATGTCGCAATGGACGTCGCACTGACGGCGAAGCGACTGGGTGCCGATAAAGTTACCCTCGTATGTCTGGAACAGCGGGAAGAAATGCCGGCATCGGAAGAAGAAATCGCAAGGTCGGAAGAAGAAGGCGTCGTGATCCATAACGGGCGCGGCCTCTATCGCGTAGTTTATGACGGTGATACCGTTACCGGGATGGAAACCAATAAGTGTACGTCGGTCCGCAATGCTGAGGGACGGTTCGATCCGCAGTACGATGACAGCGACCTTGAAATTTACAGTGCAGACTCGATCATTCTTGCAACAGGGCAGAGAGTCGATATCGACTTCCTCGGCGAAAAATTCAGAGACGAAGTCAAATCAGCCAGAGGTCTGGTCGAAGTCGGCGAACATAATGAAACAAGAAGACCCGGTGTCTATGCCGGCGGCGACGCTGCATCAGGACCCTCCGTCTGTATCAAAGCGGTGCGGGACGGCGGCAACGCAGCCAGAAACATAAGCGCCTACATGGGTTATCCTGTCAAATACTACATGTACAACGAAGACATGATCTATCCGAATGAAGAACATGTCCATGACAACAAAGCGCAGGTAGAAAAGAATACGCCGCTTGAAAAACGGTGTCTCGATGTTGAAGACTCAACAACGCTGACGCAGGATGAAGCGCTTCTCGAAGCAGAACGCTGTATGGACTGCGGATGCTATTCCGTCAACGCGTCGGATCTCTCACCTGTTATGGTGGCGCTTGACGCGACGCTGGTTACGACGAAAAAGAAAATCAGCGCAAGAGACTTCTTTACGACGAAGCTCAAGGCCAGCGACATGCTGGATCCGGACGAAATCGTGACGGAAATTGAAATTCCGGTGCCGGAAGCCGATGAAATGCATTATGACAAGTTCAGACTGCGTAATTCTGTCGACTTTGCGATGGTAAGTCTGGCAAGTCTGATCAAGGCGGAAAACGGCATTATCGAAAATGCCAGCCTGGTTCTCGGCGGAGTCGCTCCGATTCCGATGAAGCGCAGAGCTGCGGAAGAATTCCTGATCGGCAAACGTCCGACTGAGGAAAATGCGGAAACGGCTGCGGATATCGCACTCGAAGGGGCTCATCCCTTTGAAAAGAATAAATACAAGGTGAATATTGCGAAGGAATTCGTCAAAGAAGCTGTATTGAGGCTGGCATGACCGCTGATAATTTACGCCTCCTGATTCAGAGTCAATGCCAGTATGACTGCTTTTACTGCCCGCTTAAAGCGGGCATAAGCAGTCTGGAGGATATGAAGTACAGTACGCTGATGAGGCTGTGCAGAACGCTGGCGGAATCTGGAATAAAAAACGTGGAGATTACAGGCGGAGAGCCCCTTCTTTATGAAGACATCGACGGGCTCGTCAGAGATCTGAAGAAAGACATCGGCATCAGCCAGGTGTATATGACGACAAACGGACTGCTGCTGGCAGATAAAGCGAAGACACTGCAGGAAGCAGGTCTTGACGGAGTCAATATCCATCTCGACACGGTCATGTCGGATGCGTTTACCCACAGCACCGGCCGCGAACAGCTGCTCAATGAAGTTCTCAAGGGTATCTGGAAGGCTGTGGCGCTGGACATACCGACCACAATAAGCGTCGTGCTTCACGAATATTCGGTCGACGAGTGCGGAGTTATGGCGGGTCTTGCGAAGAAGATGCCGGTGACAGTCCGCTTTACGACCGCGGGCAGCTGCAGCAGCGAGATTCCCAGAGAGACAGTGCTTCAAAAGCTCCTTGTAAGCGCCGGAGGAAACGTCGAAAAAGAGGGCGAATATTACCTTCCGGAAGGCTGGAATGGCAGAATCACCTTCGGCAGCGGCATCGCCGGTGCTTTCGGAATGGAACAGGCCCTCCTGCTTGGAGGCAGCATCGTCAATGGAAGAGAAGATTAAGAAATTTAAAGCAGAAGCGGAACTGCTGGACCTGCATGTCAGAATAGACGGCACAAGGCTTGTGGAAGTCACGGGCCGCGTAGGCGGATACTTTGAAGTTCCGGGTTTTATCACGGAAACCGGTCCCGGATGCTTTGCATTCCTCAAAGGTCTGAAATCCCTTCGGTTTGTGGAAGGATGTGAGAAGCTCGAAACAGGCACTTTTTCAGGCTGTCCGGGGCTGGAGAAGGTCGCGCTTCCGGAAACACTCACACAGATCGGGAGCAGTGTATTCTTCAAATGCGGAAATCTCCGGGAAATCGAGATTCCGTCGAAAATCACAGTCATCGAGGATGATACGTTTCGACTCTGCAGCAGTCTGACCAGAGTCAGGCTTCCGGACAAACTGAAAGCCATCGGAAGAGGGGCGTTCGAGGAATGCCGCAGTCTTTATAAAATTGAAATTCCGGGAAATGTGACGTGTATCGGAGACAATGCGTTCAGAAACGATCTGCAGCTGCAGGAAGCAGTCGTTCCGTATTCAATCGTTGAAATGGGCAGAGATGTTTTCAAAAACTGCAGTCCGCAGCTTGAAATAAGGAGAAGATGATGGGCCGCAGACCGTTTGTCGACGTGAAAACAGTCGAAAAACCGGATCCTCAGTCCGCGGAAGAAAGGGCGTTTTCGCTTTCTGCGCTGGATATCAAACGTCTGTGTCCTTTCTTTTATGCGGCGATCTGCATGATCCCGCGATTTTATACGGATCAGGTGCCCGGAATACGAGTTACCGCAGATAAAATTTTTATTAACCGAAGATATATCGGGAGTTTATCCAGGGCAGAACTGACAGGGGTGATCATCCACGAGCTGTATCATATTCTGATGAGTCATAATGTGCGTGGAGCCGGAAAGGATCCGGTCAGGTGGAACAGAGCCTGTGATCTCTACATCAGCAAATGCATGAATGAAACCTTCGGCACTGTCCCCGGAAAGGGAAGCGTGAGCCTGTCGATGCCGGATATGGTGAAGACTTATATCGGACTGCCCGAGGGCATGCCGTTTGATGCGGGAATCAGCGTCGAGAAGGATATCCCTGAGAAAATTTATCTTCGTCATGAAATTGAAGAGCCGGA
>ERZ1645187.4869-NODE-4869-length-10663-cov-7.376320_pt1 | contig 10663 bp, 7 predicted proteins | sample MGYA00575352_ERZ1645187 | MGnify/ENA primary metagenome ERZ1645187 (study PRJEB40837, sample SAMN11349314) | freshwater sediment metagenome | isolation source: river sediment | host: Sediment | place: India: Wazaribad , New Delhi | collected 2017-02-21 ...
GCCCCAGTCCGGGCGGCGGACGCTTGCCTGACGGTCAACCGGAAATTCTGGCCAAAATCGAAAATCCCGGGAGGACGATTACCCTGCCGACAACCACTGTTGCAGGCACGCCGCCAGTTCATCCCGGTTGAAGGGCTTGGACAGGAAGTCGTTCATCCCGGCGGCGAAGCAGGCGTCGCGGTCGGATTGCATGGCATTGGCAGTCAGGGCGATGATCGGCACCCGCGCATTGTGGCCGCTCTGGCTGCGGATCAGGCGGGTCGCTTCGAGACCGTCCATTTCCGGCATTTGCATGTCCATCAGGATCAGCAAGTAGGGCTTGGCAGCCGCCGCGCGCACGGCCTCCCGCCCGTTGGTGGCGACATCGACCGTAAAGCCGAGACGGCCGAGCAACTTGGTCGCCAGCAGCTGGTTGACGGCATTGTCCTCGGCCAGCAGAAGCCAGCGCTCACCAGGCGCGACCGCTTCACCGGCAACAGGGCTGGCCTCGTTCGCCGATGGCTCACTGGTGGCCGGCGCGGCCGTCGGCTGCAAGGGCAATTCGAACCAGAAGCAGCTGCCGCGCCCTTCCTCGCTATCGACACCGATCCGCCCGCCCATGCCTTCGACCAGGCTCTTGCTGATCGCCAGACCCAGGCCGGTGCCGCCGAAGCGGCGCGTGGTCGAGGCATCGACCTGGGTGAAACTGGCGAACAGCCGACCGATCGCGTCGGCCGGAATACCGATGCCGGTATCGGTCACGCTGAAACGCACGCCGTCGGCGAGCCGCTTGACCTCGACGGTGACGGCCCCCGCATCGGTGAACTTGACGCCGTTGCCGACCAGGTTGAGCAACACCTGGCGGATGCGCAGCTGGTCGCCGACGTACCAGCCCTGGGCGGCCGGTTCGATGTCCAAGTACAGACGGATGCCCTTTTCCCCGGCCCGGACCTTGAACAGCGCAAGGATGTCCTCGGCGACGCTGTCGAGGACGAAGGGCTGGAAATCGAACTCCATGCGGCCGGCCTCGATCTTCGACAGGTCGAGGATGTCGTTGATGATGACCAGCAGCGATTCGCCGGAGGAAATGACGTTGCGCACCAGTTCCCGCTGGTCGTCGGCCAACGGCGTTTCGAGCAGGAGGTTCGACAGGCCGATGACGCCGCTCATCGGCGTCCGGATTTCGTGGCTCATCGTTGCCAGGAACTGGGATTTGACCTGATTGGCCTGGTCAGCCTGGCGCCGCGCCTCGGCATTCTCTTCGGCCAGGCGTTCGAGCGAGACTTCATGCTCGTGTCGGATCCGGTCCGATCGGGCAACGATGGACAGCAGAACGCCATAGACCGCCAGAAAAATCGGCACGATATAGCTCAACAACTTGGCCAGCTCGGCATCCGCCGCCTCGATCGACGTGGTGCGATCGGTATAGATCTCGACAACCGCGACTATCTGCCCCTCGGCGCGCAAGGGCACATAAGTCGACACCAGGTTACGGTCATGCACCTCACCGTCGAAGGCATTGAAATGCCCGCGGAAAGACAGTTCCGTCAGCGGTCTGCCGCCCAGGGCGCTGCGAAAACCTTCGTTCTTCGATTTGTCTTCGCCGATCTGCTTCAACTCCGACGAATAGGCGGTAATGCCATTCAGGCTGTAGAGCTTGACCTTGACCACGTCGGTGCCGTGGCCAAAGTAGCGGATACGGCTGTCCAGCCCGAGCAGGAAAGGGTTGTTGCGAGCACCGTCGGCCCCCTCCTCTGGCGGTGGCAGCAGGGTACGGATGTCGCCCCAGACTTCATTGGCGAAGACCTCGGTCAACGCGAAATTGGAAGCTTCCGTGCTGCGAATGACGCTCGCGTGTGTCGTACGGGAAATCAGCCACCATGTCGCCACCATCGCCACGACCACGGCCAGGAGGCCGATGATGGCGAAGATCAGGACCGAATGCCTAAGTTGAAATTTTTGCCACTTACTGACAGTCATTTGTCAATAATAATACTTTCACCCCAGCTTGGGTGCACGAATCCATCGAGAAAAATGCCGACAGATCAGCCGCTTGGGGCAACACCCCAGCGCCAGGCAGTCAGCGCATCCACCGTCGCAGTGCCGCACTGGCCTGATCGACAGCGACCGACAGCAGCAACATCGCGATGATCACCGTGCTCGCCTGAGCGTAATGGAACAGCGACAGCTCGAAATAGAGCAGCTGCCCCAGACCGCCGGCGCCGACGAAGCCGAGGATGGCGGCCATGCGGATGTTCATTTCCCAGCGGTACAGCGTATAGGCGATCAACTGCGGCGCGGCGCCGGGCAGCGTGCCGTAGAGGAAAGGCAGGCCGGCCGGGGCGCCGGCCAGGCGCAGGGCCTGGGCGGGTGCCGCCGGCGCGTTGTCGAGGGCCTCGGCATACAGGCGGCCGAGTACGCCGGCGGTGTGCAGGGCCAGCGCCAGCGCCCCGGCGTAGGGGCCGAGGCCGACGGCGAGCGCGGTGATCGTCGCCCAGACCAGTTCCGGTACCGAGCGCAGCGTGTTGAGCAGAAAGCCGAAGGGCGCGTGCGGCTTGGGCAGCGCCAGCAACAGGCCGGCGACGGCGGCGAGCAAGGTGCCGACGACCGAGATGGCCAGCGTTTCCCAGACGCCCTTGCCAACACGGGCCAGCCAGTCGGCCGACAGATCGGGCGGGAAGAAGCCGGCCAGGAATTCAACAATGCTGCGGCCGGCTTCGGCGGTGAACAGCGCGCCACCGTCGATGTCGAGAATGCGGTAGCTGGCGACGATGCCGGCCCCGATCGCCCCGCCCACCAGCGCGCTGCGCCAGCCGAAGGGCGACGGCCGGGCGGCCGGCGGCGTGTCGAGCGCCCGGCGCAGCCCGCGCGACAACCCATCGGCGGCGAAGACCAGCACCATGAAAGCGAGCAGGATGCTGGCCGCTTCGCCGCCGTTGAGCATCTTCATCGCCTGATCCATCAGCTGGCCAAGGCCGCCGGCACCGACGAAACCCATGACCACCGAGGCGCGGATGGCGCATTCCCAGCGATAAACGGTATAGGACGCCAGTTCCTTGGCCGCCTGCGGAATCAGCCCGTAGAGGATGGCGAGCGGCCGGCCGGCGCCGCTGTGGCGCAGCGCCTTGGCCGGCGCTGGATCGACCGATTCGAGGATTTCGGCATAGACCTTGGCCAGCATGCCGCCATAGGTCAGGCCCAGCGCCAGCACGCCGGCCGCCGGCCCGAGGCCGAAGACACGGACGAAGACGAGCGCCCAGACCAGTTCGGGAATACCGCGCAGGATGGTGAGCAGGCTGCGGGTGACAGGGTTGAGGGTCGGACGCTCGCGCCCGGCCGCCGTCGCCAGATAGCCCAGCGGCACGGCCAGCAGGAAGGCCAGCGCCATGCCGGCCGTGGCAATGGCCAGCGTTTCGAGCGTGGCTTTGCCGAGGTAGCCGAGGAATTCCGCCCCCGTTTCCGGCGGCAGGAAGGCCGCGAGGAAATTGCCGATGACCTTGAGGTTGCCGGCGTCGAACAGCGCCCCCGGCTTGACCTCGGCCGCCTGGAACAAGGGCCAGAGCACGACGAGTGCCGTCAGCGCGCCGAACAGGCGTGGGCGGGCGGCGGGGTCGCGTAGCGACGGCGACGCGGCGCTCAGCAGCATGCAGCGCGCGTCGCCGCGTCGTTGGCGGCGTACTTCTGGGTCAGGAAATCCGGTTCGTGGGCCTGCACCGGCAGTTCCTCACTTTCACCCGCGTAGAGTTCGTGCAGCAGCGCATGGGTGATGCGCTCGCTCGGCAGGTCGAAGGCGATGCGGCCGGCCTTGACGCCGACGATGCGGGAAAAGTTGCCGATGGCGAGATCGACGGCATGCAGGCTGGCGACCAGCGTCGCACCGCGCGCCTCGGCGTCGGCGATCAGGCAGCGGATGGTGGCCAGCGCCAGCGCCGGGTCGAGCGCCGACACCGGCTCGTCGGCCAGGATCAGGTCGGGCTGCTGATAGAGCACGCGGGCGATGCCGACGCGCTGCAGCTGCCCGCCGGAGAGCTGGTCGCACCGGCTGAACAGCTTGTCGGCGAGGTCGACGCGCGCCAGCGCCGCCTTCGCCCCGGCCACGTCGAGCGGGTAAAGCAGCGAGGCGAGCGACTTCCAGGCCGGCCATTGGCCGAGCTTGCCGGCCAGCACGGCAGTGACGACGCGCTGGCGGCCGGGCAGCGGCGGCGCCTGGTGCACGGTGCCGATGCGGGCGCGCAAGGCACGATTGGCGACGGTCAACCCGGATTTTTGCCCAAAATCGAAAATTTCCAGCGCCCCGCTGCTCGGCGCCAAAGCGGTGCCGAGCACCGACAGCAGGCTGGTCTTGCCGGCGCCGGACGGGCCGATCAGGGCGATGCGCTCGCCCTGTTCCGCCTTGAGCGATACGTCGCTCAGCGCCCGGAAGCCGTTGGCGTGGGTCAGCCCCACGCCGTCGAGGCGAAAACTCACTTCAGCAGGCCGGCCGCGTGCGCTGCCTTCTCGATGCCGTCGTAGTTCTCCTTCTTGGTCGGAATGAACTTGGCGGCCCGTTGCAGCGCCATGATCTCGGCGTGTTCCGGGTTCTTCGGATCGAGCTTGAGGAAGGCATCGGTCAGCTTCTTGACGACCACCGGGTCGAGGTCGCCGCGCACCGTCCAGTTGTAGTCGAAGTAGGTCGGCGTGGTGGCGAAGACGCGCACCTTGTCGGTATCGACCTTCTTGGCTTCGACCAGCTTGTCCCACACCGAGGCGTTCAACACGCCGGCTTCAGCCTTGCCGGCCGCGACGAAGGCGACGGTGGCGTCATGCGCGCCGGAGAAGGCGACGTTCTTGAAATCCTTTTCCGGATTGAGGCCGGCCTGCTGCAGGAAGAAGCGCGGCATCAGGCTGCCCGAGGTCGACGACGGCGCGCCGAAGGCGAAGGTCTTGCCCTTCAAATCGGCCAGCGACTTGATCGCGGGGTCGGCGGTGATGAACTTGGAAGTGAACTTGGCGTCTTCCTCGCGCTGGACGATGGGAATGGCCGTGCCGTTGGTGCGGATCTTGGCCTGCACGAAGGTGAAGCCGCCGAGCCAGGCCAGGTCGATCTTGCGCGTGGCCAGCGACTCGACGACGGCGGCGTAGTCGGACACCGGGGTGAACACGACCTTCAGGCCGGTCTGCGCTTCGAGGTATTTGCCGAGCGGCGCGAACTTGCGTTGCAGTTCGGTCGGTGCTTCGTCGGGAATGGCCGAAACGCGCAGGATGGCGTCGGATGCCAAGGCGGGCGACAGGGTGGATACGGCAGCGGCGACGGCACAGGCAGCCGCGCCCTGCAGCGCCAGACGGCGCAGGGGTGAAAAGCTCATCGAATTCTCCGTTTTCTACAGCAACCGCCACCGTGCGGGGAGCCACGGCGGCTTACATGGCGCCGAAGCGCCCCAAGTTAAGCTGCGGTACGCAGACCGCGTGCCGGCATTATAACCGGCGGCAAAAACCAGCAATTTCGATGCCGGCGACGGTCAACCGGAAATTTCGGCCAAAATCGAAATCCGGTTGCAGCACATTGCGTCATTTCGACGCGCCGGCCGGACAAAATGTCCCGCTTGCCCGCCCCGGCCGGTGTGCGAGAATCGGGAGCAAATACAGAATACGGATCATGGACGAGACAAGCCCCGCCGACCTCAGCGCGCCCTGGCGCGAATACTCCGTGCTCGTCGTCGACGACGAGCCGGGCATGCTCAGTTTCCTGCTGCGCGCCCTCGCATCGCGCTGCGGCGTCGTCGATGGCGCCGGCAGCGTCGAGGAAGCGCGACCGCTGCTGCAGCGCCGCCGCTACGACCTGATCATCCTCGACATCGCCCTGCCCGGCCTCTCCGGCATCGACTGGCTGCACGAGCTGCGCCACGAAGGCTATGCCGGCGACGTCGTGCTGATGACCGCCTACGCCGACCTCGACACCGCCATCGACGCGCTGCGTGCCGGCGCCGCCGATTTCCTGCTCAAGCCCTTCTCGCTGGCCGTCGTGCTCAACGCCATCCAGCGCTGCTTCGAACGCTCGCGGCTGGCGCGCGAGAACTTCGTGCTGCGCCGCGAGGTCAGCACGCGCACCGCCGATGTCGAGGGGGTAGTGGGTCAGTCGGAGGCGATGTTGAAGGTCTGCGACCGCCTCAAGCGCATCGCGCCGACGCCGGCCACCGTGCTGCTGACCGGCGAATCCGGCACCGGCAAGGAGGTCGCTGCTCGCGCCCTGCACCGCATGAGCCAGCGCGCCGACGGGCCCTTCGTGCCGCTCAACTGCGCCGCGATTGCCGCCGAGCTGCTGGAATCCGAGCTGTTCGGCCACGTCAAGGGCGCCTACACCGGCGCCCAGCAGAGCCGCGAGGGCCTGTTCTACTACGCCCGCGGCGGCACGCTCTTTCTCGACGAGATTTCCGAAATGCCGCCCGCCGCGCAGGCCAAGCTGCTGCGCGTGCTCGAGGAACGGCGCGTCCGGCCGGTCGGCAGCGAGCAGGAAATCGCCGTCGACGTGCGCGTCATCGCCGCCAGCAACCGCGACCTCAAGGCCGAGGTCGCCGCCCAGCGCTTCCGCCAGGATCTCTATTACCGCCTGCAGGTCGTCGAGGTGACGCTGCCGCCGCTACGCGAGCGGCCGGAGGACATCCCGCCGCTGGTCGCCCATTTCATGGCCCAGCTGACGCCGACGCTGGGCGTGCCACCCCTGCAACTCGACCCGCGCACGCTGGCGAAAATGACCGACTACGACTGGCCGGGCAACGTGCGCGAGTTGCGCAACCTGGTCGAACGGTCGTTGATCCTCGGCTGGTTTGACATCGGTCCGGAGCCGGAGATCGGCATCCGCGCCGAGTCCAGCGTCGATGAAACGCTGGCCGCCGTCGAGAAGCGCCACATCCTCGCCGTGCTCGCCGCCTGCGACGGCAACAAGTCGGAAACGGCGCGCCGGCTGGGCATTTCGCGCAAGACGATGGACCGCAAGTGTCAGGCCTGGGGCAGCGGAACCCCTCCCCGGCCGCACCGCCCGCCACCCGGCCGGCGGTGCTGCCGCCCGTTCCGCCCCCGCCCCCCGCCCGCCGCTCGATCCGCACCCGGCTGCTGGCGCTGGCGCTGATCCCGCTCGGCATCGTGCTGCCACTGATGCTGGCCGGCCTGGCCTATTGGGGTGGCGATTACCTCGACCGCCTGCTGGTGACCAAGGTACGCAGCGACCTGACCGTCGCCCAGGGCTATTTCGAGCGGGTCAGCGAGGGTGTCGGGCGCTCCGTCACCAGCCTTGCCGACTCCGAACGCCTCGCCCACGTGCTGCGCGACACGCCAGCCACCCGGGCCGGCAAGGTGGCGGAACTGCTCGGCGGCCTGCAGGGCGAATTCAAACTCGATTTTTTGCAGTTTTTTCCGGTTGACCGTAGCGAACATGATCTCCCCGCCTGGCCGGTCATCCAGTCGGCCCTGGCCGGCAGCGCCAAGGTTGAAACGGAAATCTTCACCGGCCCGCAGCTCTTCACGCTCAGCCCGGCGCTGGCGACGCAGGCACGCACACCGATCATCCCCACGCCCAACGCCCGGCCGGAAAACCGTGAGGCCGAAACACGCGGCTTGGTCATCCACGCCGCCGCCCCGGTGCGCGACGTGAACGGGCGCCTGCTCGGTGTGCTGACCGGCGGCGTCCTGCTCAACAAGAATCTCGATTTCATCGACCGCCTCAACGCCATCGTCTATCCCGACGGCGCCCTGCCCTTTGGCAGCGCCGGCACCGCCACCCTCTTCCTCGACGACGTGCGCGTCGCCACCAACGTCCGCCTGTTCGAGGGCGAACGCGCCATCGGCACGCGCGTCTCGGCCGCCGTTTACGACACCGTGCTCGGCCGCGGCCAGACCTGGCTCGACCGCGCCTTCGTCGTCAACGACTGGTACGTCTCGGCCTACGCGCCGCTGTTCGACGGCCAGAAGCAGCGCATCGGCATGCTCTACGTCGGTTTCCTCGAAGGCCCCTTCTCGGCCGCCCGGCGCCAGGCGTTGGCGGTCGTCGTCGGCCTGTTCGCCGCCGCCATGCTGGTCGCCGGCGTCTTCGCCGCCTTCTGGGCCCGCCGCGTTTTCCGACCGATCGAGCGCATGCACGCGACCATGCACGCCATCGAGCACGGCAACGCCGACGCCCGCGTCGGCACCATCGCCAGCCGCGATGAACTCGGCGTCGTCGCCGGCCACTTCGACCGCCTGCTCGACCAGCTGCAGGCCCAGGCCGACTCGCTGAAACGCTGGGGCGAATCGCTCGACGCCAAGGTCGCCGCCCGCACCGCCGAACTGGAACAGGCCGTCGCCGACCTCAAGGCCGCCCAGTCGCAACTGGTCAACAACGAAAAGCTCGCCGCCATCGGCCAGCTGACGGCCGGCGTCGCGCACGAGATCAATAATCCGATCGCCGTCATCCAGGGCAACCTCGACGTGCTGCGCGACCTGCTCGGCGACGCCGCCAAACCGGTCGAACCGGAAACCAAGCTGATCCAGGAACAGGTGCACCGCATCCGGCTGATCGTCGCCAAGCTGCTGCAATTCGCCCGCCCGCAGGATTACGTCGGCTACCTCGAACCGGTCGAACCGGCGCCGCTGATCCAGGACTGTCTGGTGCTCGTCCGCCACCTGCTCAAGAAGGGCAACATCGCCATCGAGCAGCACATCGACTCGACCCGCCCGGTCATCTGCAACAAGAACGAGCTGCAGCAGGTCGTCATCAACCTGCTGGTCAATGCCATCCAGGCCATGCCCGATGGTGGCGTGCTGAGCATCGCCGCCGAGGACTGGGACGAGGCCGACATGCCGGTCGGCATCCGCCTCGCCGTTGCCGACACCGGCCCCGGCATCAGCCAGCCCGACCTCGACCGCCTGTTCGAACCCTTCTTCACCGCCAAGAAACCGGGCGGCAACGGCCTCGGCCTGTGGGTCTCGAAGACCCTGATCGAACGCTACGGCGGCCGCCTGACCGCCGCCAGCGCCCTCGGCGCCGGCGCGCGCTTCACCATCTGGCTACGCTGCGAGCCATTGGCCTGAGGCGGACGGTCAACCGGAAATTTGGCGCAAAATTGAAATTTTCGGCAGCCAATGTGCCGCCGCATCCATCGAATCGAGGTCGCCGCCGATGTTTTTCGCACTCCTGTTCCTGATCCTCGCCGCCGCCATCGCCTTCTTTTTCCCGGAATGGTCAGGCGTAACCGTGCTGGCCGTCGCCTTCGGCAGCGTGGCGGCCTTGCGCCTCGCCCTCGGGCTGACCGGAAAATCCGCCACGAAATCGCCTGACCGCCCAGCCCGATAGCATCCTTCCCCACAAAATCAGATGCTTAACTTGGCATCCTGCCAACAGATCGCTAAACTACGCGCCTCTGCCGAGGAGCGCTGCGACCTGAATGATTCAGGCCAGGCTCGGCAACGATCAACGGCGCTCGCAAACCCTGTTTCACTAGCCGGTTTGCGACGCCGTTTGTCTTTTGCGGCCAGCAAAACTCTCCGGCGCATTTGAATTGCCGAGGTATCGCCATGCAGCCCGATCGTACGTCCGAACTCCAATCCCTGCTCGCCCAGCGCCTGCTCGTCCTCGACGGCGCCATGGGCACGATGATCCAGCGCCACGGGCTGACCGAGGCCGATTACCGCGGCGAGCGCTTCAAGGATCATCCGCACGACCTCAAGGGCAACAACGACCTGCTGGTGCTGACCCGCCCGGACATCATCGGCGGCATCCACCGCGAGTACCTCGCCGCCGGCGCCGACATCCTCGAGACCTGCACCTTCAACTCGACCGCCGTCTCGCAGGCCGACTACAACCTGACCGAGCTGGTCTACGAACTCAATTTCGAAGGCGCCAAACTGGCCCGCCAGCTGTGCGACGAATTCACCGCCGCCAACCCGGCCAAGCCGCGTTTCGTCGCCGGCGTCCTCGGCCCGACCAGCCGCACCGCGTCGATCTCGCCGGACGTGAATGACCCCGGCTACCGCAACGTCTCTTTCGACGAGCTGGTGGCCAATTACGTCGAGGCGATCACCGGCCTGATCGAGGGCGGCGCCGACATCCTGCTGGTCGAAACGGTGTTCGACACGCTCAACGCCAAGGCGGCGCTGTTCGCCATCGAAAAGTACTTCGATGCCGCCGGCCAGCGTTGGCCGGTGATGATCTCCGGCACGATCACCGACGCCTCCGGCCGTACGCTGTCCGGCCAGACCGCCGAGGCTTTCTGGAATTCGCTGCGCCACATCCAGCCGATTTCCTTCGGCCTGAACTGCGCGCTCGGCGCCAAGGAATTGCGCCAGTACGTCGAGGAGCTCTCCCGCGTCTGCGACTGCTACGTCTCGGCCCACCCGAACGCCGGCCTGCCGAATGCCTTTGGCGGCTACGACGAAACCGCCGACATGCTGGCCGACGAGATCGAAAGTTGGGCCAAGGCCGGCATCGTCAATATCGTCGGCGGCTGCTGCGGCACCTCGCCGGAGCACATCGCGGCCATCGCCGCGCGGGTCGCGACGGTCAACCCGAGAAAATGCCCGAAAATCGAACCGGCGCTGCGCCTCTCCGGCCTCGAGCCGTTCAACTGCGGCAAGGATGCGCTGTTCGTGAACGTCGGCGAGCGCACCAACGTCACGGGTTCGCGCGCTTTCGCCCGCATGATCCTCGAAGGCCGCTTCGACGACGCGCTGGCCG
>ERZ1645187.4870-NODE-4870-length-10662-cov-34.009993_pt1 | contig 10662 bp, 6 predicted proteins | sample MGYA00575352_ERZ1645187 | MGnify/ENA primary metagenome ERZ1645187 (study PRJEB40837, sample SAMN11349314) | freshwater sediment metagenome | isolation source: river sediment | host: Sediment | place: India: Wazaribad , New Delhi | collected 2017-02-21 ...
CCGGCGGCTTCTCCTTCGCCGAGAGCGAGTTCAACCGCGCCACCCAGGCGTGGCGCCAGCCCGGCTCGTCGTTCAAGCCCTTCGTCTATTCGGCCGCCCTCGACAACGGCTACACCCCGTCGTCGCTGGTCCTCGACGGCCCGATCGAGATCCAGCCGGGACCGGGACAGCCGGTATGGCGGCCGGAGAACTATTCGCAGAAGTTCTACGGCCCCTCGACGCTGCGTGTCGGCATCGAGCAGTCGCGCAACACCATGACCGTGCGCCTCGCCAAGGACATGGGCATGCCGCTGGTGGTGGAATACGCCAAGCGCTTCGGCATCTACGAGGACCTCGGCGCCTATCTGCCGATGTCGCTCGGCGCCGGCGAGACCACCGTGCTGCGCATGAGCGCCGCCTACGCCACCATCGCCAACGGCGGTCGCCGCGTGCGCGCCTCGTTCATCGACCGCATCCAGGACCGCTGGGGCAAGACCATCTTCAAGCACGACCAGCGCGTCTGCGACGCCTGCGACGCACCCAAGTGGGATCGCCAGTCCGAACCCGAGCTGGTCGACGATCGCGAGCAGGTGCTCGACCCGATGACCGCCTACCAGATCACCTCGATCATGGAGGGCGTGGTCCAGCGCGGCACCGCGACCACCCTCGCCGAGCTCAAACGGCCGATCGCAGGCAAGACCGGCACCACCAACGAAGAAAAGGACGTGTGGTTCGTCGGCTACACGCCCGACCTCGTCGTCGGCGTCTTCATGGGCTACGACAAGCCGCGGCCGATGGGCCGAGGCATCTCCGGCGGCCACACCGCCGCGCCGATCGTCAAGACCTTCATGGGCGAGGCACTCGAGGGCAAGCCGCCGATCCCGTTCCGCGTGCCGGAGGGCATCCGCCTCGTCGCAGTCAACCGCCATTCGGGTATGAAGGCCTCGCCCGGCGATCCCGACACCATCATGGAAGCCTTCAAGCCGGGCACCGCCCCGCCGGACACCTATTCGGTCATCGGCTACGACGCCGAAGAGTTCGGCAAGGCCAACAGGGTCACCCCCGAACAGGAGCGCGGTCTCCAGCCGGGTGGCCTCTACTGAGCCGGAAAATGAAATCCTGCGACGGCGCCTTCGGGCGCCGTTCGTGTCTTCGCGCTGCTCCGGCGGGGGGCTCACCCCCGCCCGGCGTCGACCACCACCCGCGACCGCCCGACCCCGGCGCGCTCGACCCGGACCTGCACGGCGATGCGTTCGTGCAGCGCCGCGACGTGGGAGATGACGCCGACCTTGCGGCCCTCGCTCTGCAGGCTCTCCAGCGCGTCGATGGCGACGTCGAGGGTGGCGGCATCGAGCGAGCCGAACCCCTCGTCGATGAACAGCGTATCGACGAACGACCGCCGCCCCTCGAGCCCGGACAGCGCCAGCGCGAGCGCCAGAGAGGCGAGGAAGCGTTCGCCGCCCGACAGTGATCGCGTCGAGCGCATCTCCTCGCCCATGTCGCGATCGACGATGGCGAGGCCGAGGCCGGCGGATCGGGCGAGGCGATAGCGCGGATTGAGGGTGGCGAGGTGGCGGTTGGCCAGTGCGGTCAGCCGGTCGAGCGTCACCCCTTGGGCGATGCGGCGGAACTTGTCGCCGTCGCGCGAGCCGATGGCGGCATCGACCGCGGCCCAGACCTGCGCCTCTTCCGCCGCCGTGGCGATCTCGGTGGAGAGGTCTCCGGCCCGGACGCGGGCGGCGTCGTCGGCGGCGATCTCGCCGACGACGGCACCGATCTCCCGGTCGAAGCCCGAGATCTCGACCCGCGCCGCGGCGAGGTCTTCGGCGAGTTCGGCTTCCGCGCGCTCGGGAAGGCCGGCGGCCGTGGCGCGATCGAGGTCGGCGCGGCGGGCGCCGCGCGTGGTGCGGGCGCCGTCGAGACGGCGATCGAGGCCGGCGAGACGGGCATCGAGCGCGGCCACCGACTCCGGCGGCCGGCCGAGATGGGCGAGCGCCGTGGCGAGATCGACGTCGGCGGCGGCGAGGGCGTGATCGCGCGCCCGCCGCAGGTCTTCCGCCTCGGCCTTGGTGCGTTGAACCATGTCGTGCCGTTCGCGGTGCTGCGCCAGTGCGGTGGTATGGGCGGTGCGGACGGCGTCGAGGTGGGCGAGCGCCGCCTCGCGTGCGGCCGCGGCGACGGAGCGTTCCGCCTCCACCGCGCCGCGATGCGTGGCGGTCGCCACGCCGCCGAGCAGATCGCCGCGATCGTGGCCGAGGATCGCGACGGCATGCCGCCGTTCCTCCAGCGTCGCCTCCGCCTTGGCCACCGCCTGTTCGGCATGCGAGAGCGCCACCCGCCGTCCGAGCACGTCGCGCTCGAGCCGTTGCTCCTCGTCGACGAGGGCGGCGCGGCGGGCATCGGCCTTCGCCAGAGCGGCGACGGTGGCGGCGAGCCGGCCCACCAGACGATCACCGTCGCGATCGAGATCGCCGAGCGTCAGATCGAGGTCGGCGAGTTTCGGCGCCAGCCGTGCATCGATTTCGACGAGTCGTGCGCCCGCGGCCTCGGCGCGGCTGCGCGCCGCCGTCGCGACGAGGCGATGCGACGAGAGCTCTCCCATCTCGCTCTCCCGTGCGATCCGCGTCTCGGCCGCTCCGCGGTCGAGCGCCTCGATCGTCCGGCCGAGCCCATCGATCTCGTCGCGCAGGCGAGCGACCCGACCGAGGCGGTCGTCGACCTCGGCCCGTGCCGCGGCGATCGCCGTCCCCACGGCGGCGAGCGCCTCGGCGTCGAGCGGCATCGCCGGTCCGTCGAGGCCGCTGTCCGCGAGCGCCGACAACAGCGTCGCGGTCGCGGCATCGCGCGCCGCCTCGGCGCGAGAGCGTGCCTCGGTCTCGCGCGCGACGCGGCCATCGGCATCGCGTCGGCGCGCCTCGACCGCCGCGAGCCGGCCGTCGAGCGCGGTGAGGCGGTTGCGGACCGCGGCGGCAGCGGCTTCGCGAGCGTCGTGATCGGCTCGGACGGTGGCCAGCGCCGCGGCGATGCCGGCATCGGCGAGGATCGGATGTTCGCGCGCGCCGCAGACCGGACAGGGCTCCCCGTCGACGAGGTCGGCACGCAGATGCGCCGCCTCCGCCGAGGCCAGCGCATCGGCGAGCCGAACCGCGGCGGCGCCGACGCGCGCCATCTCTTCGAGACGGGCGAGTTCCTCGGCCGAGGCGGCCCGCGCACCCGCGAGCTCGTCGCTCTCGCCGACGGCCGCGGCGACGTCGTCGACGGCGGTGCGATGCGCCGCGCGCGCCCGGTTCACCTCGGCCAGACGCGGCCCGAGTTCGGCGGCCCCCGCCCCGGCGCGCACCAGCGCATCGACCCGGCCACGCAGGGTCGGTTCGTCGAAGGCGGCGAGGAGACCACGGCGCTCGTCGAGATCACGAGCGGCGGCGGTGCGTCGACCGGCATCGGCGGCGGCGCGGGCGTCGAGCGCGGCGAGCCTGGCCTCGACGCCCGCGGCCGCGGCGGTGGCCTGCGCGGCGACGCTCTCTGCGTCGTGGCGCTCGGCGCGGCTGCGGCCGCGCTCGGCGAAGCGCTCCGACAGGCTCTCCCACTGCTGCGCCACGGGACGGAACACCGCGAGGCGTTCCCGCTCGCCGTCGACGCCGGCGATGTCGCCGGCGATGCCGGCGCGACGCAGGTCGAGCGCGGCGATCTGTTCGGCCTGGAGCTGCCGGGTCGCGGTGGCCTGGGCGCACAGCGGCTCGGCCTCGGCGACGGCGCGCTCGGCGGCGGCGAGCTCGCGATCGAGGTCGGCGGCGCGATCCCATTCCGGCTTCAGCCGGACGATGCGTTCATCGATCGCCCGCACCGCCTCGTCGGCGGCGCGTCGGGCCTCGGAGGCAGCCTCGAGTTTCGGCGTCGCTTCGGCGAGGACGGCGCCGATGGCGTCGAACTGGCGGATCGCCTCGCCCTCGTCGCGCTCCGCCTGATGCGCCGCGACGATCACCGGCCGCAGGGCGACCGCCTGGGCGATCTCGGCACGCAGAGCGCGATCGGGTTCCGCTTCGGCGGCGGCGATTTCCGCGGCGGCCACGTCCGCCTCGGCCGCGGCGAGGAGCCGCCCGGCCGCGGCGATCGCGCCATGTCGGGCAATCGCCTGTTCGAGCATGCCGGCGCGCGCCTCGGCGGCGGCGCGGGCGGCTCCGGCGGCCGCGCGCCGGTCGTCGAGGGCGGCACGCGCCGCCGCGTCGAGCACACCGATCTCGGCCAGACGCAGCTTCAGCCGATCGACCGCCTCGCGACGATTCTTGGTGCCCTCGAAGGTGCGCATCGACAGCCGGGCATAGATCTCGGTACCGGTGATCTTCTCCAGGAGGTCGGCCCGCTCGCGATCGTCGGAGCGCAGGAAGGCGTCGAACTCCCCCTGCGCCAGCAGCACCGTGCGCCGGAACTGCTCGAAGGTGAGATCGGTGAGCCGCGCGATCTCGGCATCGACGGCGGTGACCTGATCGGCCAGTGTCGCGGCGATCGCGCCTGCCGGATCGAGCCGGTGGACGACCCGCGTCACCTTCTGCAGGCGGCCGCCGGAGCGCCCTCGGGCCCGATTGACGCTCCAGTGCGCGCGGTAGCGATCACCGTCGACGGCGACGAAGTCGACCTCGGCCCAGCCCTGCGCCGCCCCGCGTCGCAGCACCGAGCGCGGGTCGGTAGCTCCCAACGTGTCGCCGGCGACATCCGGCAGGGCCTCTCTGCCACCCTTGCCGACGATGCGCGGAAACTCCCCGTAGAGCGCGAGGCAGACGGCGTCGAGCAGCGTCGACTTGCCCGCCCCGGTCTCGCCGGTGATGGCGAAGAGGCCGGCGCCCGCCAGGGGTTCGGCGGCGAGATCGAGGGCGAAGGGTTCGGCGAGACTGGCGAGGTTTTCGCCACGGACGGCGAGGATACGCATGGCGTCACTCCTCTGCGCGCACGAGATCGAACACATGAGTATGTGCCGGCTCCGGCGCATACCCGTGCGCCTCGGTGAAGGCGCGGGCGAAGATGTCGGCCGGATCGTGCTCGGCGAGGTCGAGCAAAGGCGCCTCCGGCACCGGGGTTTCCACCGCCGCTCCGGCCCGCTCGACGGTATGGCCGACGAAGCGGATCGGATGGGCGGCGGCGAGGCGATCGAGATCGGCCTTGAGGCTCGGGGTCGGCCCGTCGAGGCGGACGGCGAGCTGAACGAAGGGGCGCAGATCGAGCGGCGCATCGGGGTCGAGCCCGAGCCCGACGAGCGCCGCCTCGATCTCGGCGAGGGGGAGCGCTCCCGTAGCCGGCACCCGCAGGAACCGGGCGGGGCGCGGGATCGCGACGTGCTCGAGTTCGGTGGCTCCGTCGGCGATCGTCGCGACCGTCACGCCGTGATCGTAGGGCCGCTCGGTCGCCGACAGCGGGAAGAGCGAGCCGGCATAGCGGATGCGGCCGTTCGCCAGGGTCTGCGCCCGGTGCAGATGACCGAGCGCGACGTAGGCGAGATCGGCGGGGAAGAGATCGGTGGGGATCGCATGTTCGCCGCCGATCAGGATGCGCCGCTCCGCACCCTCGGATTCGCTCGCCCCGGCGATCGCCAGATGGCCGGTCACCACCAGCGGCGCGGCGCCGATGCGGGCGCGGGCGGCGGCGATGGCGTCGGCATGGAAGGCCCGCACGGCCCGCACCACCGGCGAACCGGGCTCGTCGCTGCGCCGGTCGAGCGGCGGCAGCGCGGCGGGGCCGAGATGCGGCAGCGCCAGAACGTGGATGCTCGCGCCGCCGTCTCGCGCGGGAACGGCGATCAGGTGGCGGTCGAGGTCGATGGCCTCGCCGACGCGGGCGACGGTGCCGATCACGTGGACGCCGAGTTCGACCAGCAGCGCATGCGGCGCCTCCAGCCGGCCGGCCGGATCGTGATTGCCGGCGGTGACGATCAGGACCGCATCGGGCAGGCGCCGGCGCAGATCGATCAGCGTGCGATAGAGCAGTTGCTCGGCCCGCGCCGACGGGTTCTGCCCGTCGAAGACGTCGCCGGCGACGATCACCGCGTCGACCGCACGGGACACGGCGATCTCGACCAGGGCGGCGAGGGCGCGGCCGTGCTCGGCTTCGCGGCTCCAGCCCATCAGAGTGTGCCCGAGATGCCAGTCGGCGCTGTGCAGAATGCGGACCAAGGGCGGCTCCGGTGCGATTTCGAGTCGTCACGAGAAGGAGACAGTAACCGAGCCGTCATGCGCTCGCATCCCGGACCCTACGCATGGGGCTGACGTGCGGCGGCGAGCGGTGCACACTTCGAGCGAGCCGGGCGATCGAATCCGGCCCTATGCCGGGAAACACCCGGTCGCGAACCGATCGACGGACGCGAAACCTCGGGAGAGAACAGGCCATGGAGTTCGTCAGACTGGCGGTATCGCCGCGCTTCATCACCTTCACGGTCTCGGTGGTGGCGACGCTGGCCTTCGGAGTGCTGTTCTTCGGCCAGCCGGACATGCCGTGGTGGGCCGGCATCCTGTGGGCGATCTTCGCGCTCCTGTCCGCGCTCGGCGTCAGGGACATGGCGCAGACCCGCCATGCGGTTCTGCGCAATTACCCGATCGCCGCCCATCTGCGTTTCCTGCTCGAGGAGATGCGGCCGGAGATGCGGCAGTACTTCTTCGAGGACGAGAAGACGGGCATGCCGTTCTCGCGCGACAAGCGGGCGGTCGTCTATCAGCGCGCCAAGCACGTCCTCGACAAGCGCCCCTTCGGCACCCAGTACGACGTCTATGCCGAGGGCTACGAGTGGATCCGCCATTCGCTCGCGCCGACGAAGGTCGATCCGAAGACGCTGCGGGTGACGGTCGGTCCGGATACCGCGCGGCCCTATTCGGCCTCGGTGTTCAACATCTCGGCGATGAGCTTCGGCGCACTGAGCGCCAACGCCATCCGCGCGCTCAACGGCGGTGCGGCCAGAGGCGGCTTCTACCACGACACGGGCGAGGGCGGCGTCTCGCCGCATCACCGCGAGAACGGCGGCGACCTCGTCTGGGAGCTGGGCTCGGGCTATTTCGGCGCGCGCGATGCCGACGGGCGGTTCTCGGCGGAGCGCTTCCGCGACACCGCGAGCCTGGACCAGATCCGCATGATCGAGGTGAAGCTCAGCCAGGGCGCCAAGCCGGGGCACGGCGGCGTGCTGCCGGCGGCCAAGGTCTCGGCCGAGATCGCCGCCACCCGCGGGGTGCCGATGGGGCGGGACTGCGTCTCGCCCGCCAATCACTCGGCCTTCGCCACACCGATCGAGCTGATCGAGTTCGTCGCCCGGCTGCGCGAGCTCTCCGGCGGCAAGCCGACCGGCTTCAAACTCTGCGTCGGCCATCCCTGGGAATTCCTCGCGGTGATCAAGGCGATGCTGGTGACCGGCGTCACGCCGGACTTCATCGTCATCGACGGCAAGGAGGGTGGTACGGGGGCGGCGCCGATGGAGTTCATGGACCACCTCGGCATGCCGCTGCGCGACGGGCTCAGCTTCGTCCACAACGCGCTGGTCGGCGTGCGCCTGCGCGATCGCATCCGCCTCGGCGTGTCGGGCAAGATCATCTCCGGCTTCGACATCGCCCGCGCCATGGCGCTGGGCGCCGACTGGTGCAATGCCGCCCGCGGCTTCATGTTCGCGGTCGGCTGCATCCAGTCGCAGAGCTGCCACACCGATCACTGCCCGACCGGCGTCGCCACCCAGGACCCCGGCCGTGCTCGCGCCCTCCACGTGCCCGACAAGCTGGAGCGGGTGGCGAACTTCCATCGCTCGACCATCGAGGCGCTGGCGGAGCTGACCGGCGCGGCCGGCCTGACCCATCCGGGACAGTTCTCGCTCGAACACTTCACCCGTCGCGTCTCCGCGACCGAGGCCGTCGGCTTCGACCTGCTCTATCCGCGGCTGGCGCCCGGCGAACTCCTCGCCGGCACCGCCGACCCGCGCTTCCGCGACGCCTGGGCGAAGGCGAACCCGGAGAGCTTCCGCCCGGCGTGATCGGGCGCCGGAGTGACGAGGAAGCGGAGCCCGACGGTGTCCGAGCCGCGCCGGCGGCTCAGGGCATCTCGCGCTTGTAGATCTTTCGGAAGAGATCGCGTGCGGCGACGCCGGCGGCGGCGAGGTCCTCGGGTGCCAGCGCCTGCCGGCAGTCGACCTCGACGTTCTGCGTGTCGGAGGCGTCGGATTTCGGATGCTTCGCCGCCTGAATGACCAGCCGCCACACGCAGGCCTTGGCGTCGTCGATCGGTTCGACGCCGTAGCATCCGTCGATGTAGCACCACGCGACGTTGCGCTGGCTCTGATAGTCGCCGGTCATGGCGCGGGCCACTTCCTCGCGCCACATCCGCACCTGATCGGTGGTCGGGTTCAGCACCAGCTTGCCGAGGTAGTCTCCGAGACCCGGGGCGGGCAGGAAGGCCTGGCTGCGACCGGGCGCCAACGGCTGATCGCACAGCGCCGCCGCGGTCGGGGTGAAGGCGAGCACGCCCGGACGCGCCCCACCGCCGAGCAGGAAGCGGGCACTTCCCTCGCTGTCCTTCGGCAGGCTCGACCGCGACCAGCCGAGATCGACGACGATCTCGACATGGGTGCCCCAGCCGAACCGCCGGGTCTGCGTCGACGGTTCGTCGGAGACCAGCGCCCGAATGCGGCGCACGTCGTCGCGATGGCGATTGAACAGCGGCCGGCAGACATTGCGGAACTCGTCGATCACCCGATCGACGGTCGGGCGATCCATGCCCCGGGCCTCGACGGCCACCTCGACGTCGGTCGACGAGCCGCAGGCGGCGAGGGCGAGGAGAGTGAAGGGCGCGAGACGTGACCACATGGCGCGTTTCCCCGACGGGCGTGGACGGCAGCGACGGCGATCATCGCACGCAACTCTGAACGGAGGTTTGCACGATCGCAGACGGGGGCGCCGCGAGACCATGGGGGGGCGGGGAGGGAAGGCGAGGGGAGGTGCGTCCGAAACGTTTTTCGCCGCGCCGCGGCAATCCCCTGTTAACCACGATCTGGTCGAATGGTGGAACGCGAGGGCGGCTCCGAGACGCGGGGCCGCCACTCGCGACCGAACGAGAGTATCGCGTAGCTCATGTCGACCCGTCAGCACCGCCGCTCCTACCTCCGCCCGCTGATCGTTCCGGTCATCGCCGTCGCCTTCTCCGGCTATTTCGCCTGGCACGGCTGGCACGGCTCCTTCGGCATCGAGGCCCGTCGCCAGCTCGACGTGGAGGCCGGCCGCCTGGAAGGCGAACTGGCCAGGGTCAAGGCCGAACGCACCGCGGTCGAGCGTCGGGTCAACCTGCTGCGCTCCGCCAGCCTCGAGAGCGACATGCTCGACGAGCGCGCCCGCGAGATCCTCGGCTACGCCAACGTCCACGAGATCGCCGTGGTCGCGAGTGCACCGCAGCAAAGAGACATCAACCGAAATTGAGTTGATGTAGTCGAATGAACCGAATTTCGGTTGATAGACTTATTTCTGTTGCAGTGCAATGATTTGAACCCGGCCGTATTGCGGTTTTCCGCGGCTTGCCAAGCAACGGCCAGCCGCTATCCTCCCCTGCGACACTTCGGCACGCACCGAGCTCAGGGAGGATGCGATGGCCACGGCCAAGACCGCGAAGAACAAAGGGGCCGCAGATGCCGGCCCGGCGCCCTTCTCTACCGAGGAAGATCTGTCGGCCTATCGTTCGATGCTGCTGATCCGCCGCTTCGAGGAGAAGGCGGGCCAGATGTACGGCATGGGCCTGATCGGCGGCTTCTGCCACCTCTACATCGGCCAGGAAGCGGTGGTCGTCGGCATGCAGATGGCGATGGAGGAGGGCGACCAGTTCATCACCTCCTACCGCGACCACGGCCACATGCTGGCCGCCGGCATGAGCGCCAACGGCGTCATGGCCGAGCTGACCGGCCGGCGCGGCGGCTATTCCAAGGGCAAGGGCGGCTCGATGCACATGTTCAGCGTCGAGAAGCAGTTCTTCGGCGGCCACGGCATCGTCGGCGCCCAGGTGCCGCTCGGCACCGGCCTCGGCTTCGCCAACCGCTACAAGAAGAACGGCAAGGTGGCGATCGCCTTCTTCGGCGACGGCGCGGCCAACCAGGGTCAGGTCTACGAGAGCTTCAACATGGCGGAGCTGTGGAAGCTCCCCGTGGTCTACGTGATAGAGAACAACCGCTACGCCATGGGCACGGCGGTGACCCGCTCCTCGTCGCAGACCGACTTCTCCAAGCGCGGCATCTCCTTCGACATCCCCGGCGAGCAGGTCGACGGCATGGACGTGCGCGCGGTGCGCGACGCCTCCGTCCGCGCCCTCGAGTTCACCCGCACCGGCCAGGGCCCCTACATCCTCGAGATGCAGACCTACCGCTATCGCGGCCACTCCATGTCCGATCCGGCCAAGTACCGGTCGAAGGAGGAGGTCCAGAAGATGCGCAACGAGCACGACCCGATCGAGCAGGTGCGCGCGCGCCTTCTCGCCGGCGGGCTCGTCTCGGAAGAGGATCTGAAGAAGATCGACGCCGAGGTCCGCTCGGTCGTCCAGGACGCGGCCGAATTCGCGCAGAACGATCCCGAGCCGGATGTCGCCGAGCTCTGGACCGACATCGTACGCTGAGGAGACGCGCAAATGGCCGTTGAAATCCTGATGCCCGCGCTCTCCCCGACGATGGAGGAGGGCAAGCTCGCCAAA
>ERZ1645187.4871-NODE-4871-length-10661-cov-5.895719_pt1 | contig 10661 bp, 9 predicted proteins | sample MGYA00575352_ERZ1645187 | MGnify/ENA primary metagenome ERZ1645187 (study PRJEB40837, sample SAMN11349314) | freshwater sediment metagenome | isolation source: river sediment | host: Sediment | place: India: Wazaribad , New Delhi | collected 2017-02-21 ...
CGAAGGAACCCTGCGCCAAGCGCAGGGCCGGATGACGGGGCTAGACCTTTTGGTTCCTTTTGGGGCAATGCCAAAAGGAACTCGCCCGGCAGGGCGAAACCCAGCTATACAGCCACGTCAGCACGGAGCTAAGCAATGAGGCTCTTCCTGGCACAGGACTGGCGATCAGAAGCTGACCGTCACACCCGTGTAGTAGGAACGCCCCATACCCGGCACGGCCGTGCCCCAGGCGATGCCGTTCATGCTCATGGTGCGGCCCTGGGCGGTGTAGGCGCCGCCAGTGGGCAGGTAGTAGAACTTGTCGGCCAGGTTCTCTACGCCCATGTCCAGGCGCACCTGATCCCAGCTGTGGCTCGGGCGCAGGTTGAACAGGGTGTAACCTGCGGTCTCGATCTCATTGCGCACATCGGAGCCGTCGTTCTTGGCCTGCACAGTGACCATTTCCGGGCTGTTGCTCCAACCACCCAGTTTCTGAGTCAGGGCGAAGGTCGCGTTGAGCGGCATGATGTTGTACAGCTCATCATGAGTGTCGCGGTTCTCGCCGTTGCTGTAATTGACCAGCGCCTCGACGCCCCACTGCCCCAGCTCGTTCTGCGCCAGCGGCATGCGCCCGGACACATCCACCCCGTAGATGCGCGCGGACTGGTTGGCGTACTGCAGCACGTTGTACTGCTCGGCCACCACTGCCTGCCCTGGCAGTGCTACGGCATCAATATAGTTATCGACATAGGTGTAGAACGGCATGACTTTCAGCTCTTGGCGACGATCCGTGCTGTGCCAGTCGAAGCTGGTGGAAACGATGTGGGCAGCTTCCGGCTTGAGATCAACATCGCCGACATAACCATTACCATCGCCGGCCACGTTATTCATGATCGCCGCCATCGGCCAGGTCGACCAGGTGTAGCGCTCATAGAGGTTGGGCGAGCGCACCTTGCGCGCCAGGCCGAACTCGATATCCAGGTTGGCATCATGCCGGTAGCGCGCCAGGGCGGTGGCGTCCCAGTTGTTGTCGCTCTGGCTGCGGTCGCTGGCGTTGAAGGCCGCGGAATCGCGGCGCTGGTTGCTGAGCATCATGCCCATGCCGTTGGTGTCGGCATAACCGTGCACCTCGCCGGCATCGGTGGTCACATGCTCGTAGCGCACGCCCAGCTGGGTGGTCCAGGCCTGGTTCAGCTCACGCTCCCACTCGGCGAACAGCGCCGCGCGGTCGCGCTCGCCATCGTTGATGTTCTCGAAGGTATTGGGCGACATGCCGCCGGTGCCGGAGGCCGGCCAGTAATCATCCAGGCGATAGCGCTGGTACTCGCTGCCCAGGCGCAGCAGATCGCTAGGCGACAGGTCGATCTCCGCCTTGACGCTGGCCCCCAGCGTTTTGCCGTCGCTGTTCATCGGCATGCCCGGCGCGGTGCCGTACTGGAACTGCTTGTCCGGGCCGAAGTTCATCTCGTGCTCCACCTTCTCGTGGTAGAAAGCCGTCTCCAGGCTGCCCCAGTCGAACTCGCTCAGGTAGCGCAGGTTGATGCGCTTCTGCGTGTTGTCGGTCATGTCCATGCGCTGATTGGGGAACAGCTCCTGCGGCACCTTCTGCTGGCCCAGCGAAAGTTCAAGCAGGTCCTCGCCCAGCTTGAGCGCCATGTTCAGTTCGTCATTGCGGGTTTCATAGGCGCTCGACGCCACCTCATCCAGCGGCGAGCTTTCGCCCGGGCGACCGGTCGCCGTGTCGGCCTTGAAGTCACCACCGGCCATGTAGTTGTTGGCCTTGCTGGTGCTGCCGGCATAGCGGATGTTGAACACATCGTCGGCATGCATCAGCGACACATGGCCGCCGCGCGCATCGTTGTTGCTACGCACGTACGCGCCCACTTCACCCTTGTTCAGGCTGGCCGCACCCGGCTCGGCGAACTCCGGCGCCGCACGCTCGGCAACGATGCTGCCACCGATGCTATCGCCACCCACGCTGACCGGGGTCACGCCGGCATACACCTTGAGCGAGCCCAGGTTGCTCGGGTCCACATAGGACAACGCCGGGTTCATGTGATTGGGGCAGGAGGCGATCAGGTCCATGCCATCGACCTTGATCCGCAGGCGGTCATCGGCCAGGCCGCGAATCGACGGCAGGCTGGAGAGGCCGCCGGCCGCGTTGAGACTCACCCCAGGCACACCGCGCAGCAGAGCGGCGCTGTCGTCAGTGAGCGTGGCCGGGCTGACCGCGGCGCCCAGATCGACATCGGCCGATGCCGGGGAACTAGCTGCGGTTTCGGCGGTAATCACCGTCGGCTCGAGCACCAGCGCCTCGCGGGCGGCCGGCTGTTCTTTTACGGAGTCTTCGGCGGCCAGCAGCGGGCCGGCCAGCAGCAGGCCGAGCAGCGCGGCGTGAGCCGCCTGCCAGCGCAGGGTGGTTTTCGACAGGACAAAAGACGAGCAGGAAGTAGCAACAATTCTGGACATGAGAGCATTCCACACGGACAACGCAGGACTGCACGCAGCCGTATGGCCGCATGCGCTTCGATCAGGCGGTGATCGGCTGCGGTGGTGCGCGTGGCGGGGGGAGTAGCTGGGCGCCGAAGCATGCCGCATCGACAGCAGCCGGAAGGCTCGGCACCGGCGCGGCAAGCAGAACCGGCAAGCCGGGCGCCGGCACCGGCACGGCGGCAAAGTGCGCCGCCAGCTGGCAGTAGCCGCACTCCACATGGGACAGCGGTGCCTGCTGGTCCGGTCCAGGAGCGGAGTCATCCGAGTGACAGCTCAGCTCGCTCTGCACCTGAGCCAGTGCAGAGGCCAGGTCGAGGTTCTGCGCCTGGGTCAGCAACGGACCGGCAAACAGCATGAGCAGGGCAAAGATGCCCAGCCAGGCGCCAAGGCGCGATGTGCTCATGCGTGGATGCAAACCGCTGACTCCTTCAAATGACTGGTCCTCAAAGATGCGCGGCGATTCTAATGACCGGCTGTCGCCCAGTCTCTGCGACAAGGGCGCGCAGCAGCGCTGACACAGATCAACCCCACGCAATAAATCGACACTTTGCGGGCACATGGCGCAAAAAATCTTCACGGCAGGTACGCAAGCGAATGAAAATTCCAATTTTAAAAACATGCTTGCAATGATTAACCCACAAATAGACGATTAACCCTGACAAAGCGCCAAAAGCGCCCCCTTTTCGAGCAGGAAACAGCCATGAGCATGCTGAAAGACCCTTCGAGCAAGTACCGCCCCTTCGCCCCGATCCAGATTCCGGACCGCACCTGGCCGAACCAGCAGATCAGCAAGGCGCCCATCTGGCTGAGTTCGGACCTGCGTGATGGCAACCAGTCGCTGATCGAGCCGATGGATGCCGAGAAGAAGATGCGCTTCTTCAAGTGCCTGGTCGCCGTGGGTCTCAAGGAAATCGAAGTGGGCTTCCCATCCGCCTCGCAGACCGACTTCGACTTCGTCCGCGAGCTGATCGAAGGCGGCCACATTCCGGATGACGTGACCATCCAGGTGCTGACCCAGGCCCGCGAGGACCTGATCACCCGCACCTTCGAATCGCTCAAGGGCGCCAAGCAGGCCATCGTTCATTACTACAACGCCACCGCGCCGAGCTTCCGCCGCATCGTCTTCAACCAGGACAAGGCCGGAGTCATCGAGATCGCCGTCAATGCCGCGCAGATCATCAAGCGCCTGGCCGGCGAGAATCCGAACACCGCCTGGCGCTTCGAGTACTCGCCGGAAGTGTTCAGCTCCACCGAAACCGAGTTCGCCGTCGAGGTGTGCAACGCGGTGATCGGCGTGTTCCAGCCGACCCCGGCGAACAAGCTGATCCTCAACCTGCCGGCCACCATCGAGGCCGCCACGCCGAACATCTATGCCGACCAGATCGAGTGGTTCTGCCGCCATGTCGACCGCCGCGACAGCGTGCTGGTCAGCCTGCACACCCATAACGACCGCGGCACCGGTGTGGCCGCCACCGAGCTGGGCCTGATGGCCGGCGCCGACCGCGTCGAAGGCTGCCTGTTCGGCAACGGCGAGCGCACCGGCAACGTCGACCTGGTGACCGTGGCGCTCAACCTCTACACCCAGGGCGTTGACCCGCAACTGGACTTCTCCGACATCGATGCCGTGCGCAAGGTGGTCGAGGAATGCAACCAGCTGCCGGTGCACCCGCGCCACCCCTACGTCGGCGATCTGGTCCACACCGCCTTCTCCGGCTCGCACCAGGATGCCATCCGCAAGGGCTTCGCCCAGCAGGATGCCAACGGCGTGTGGGAAGTGCCCTACCTGCCGATCGACCCGGCCGACATTGGCCGCAGCTACGAGGCGGTGATCCGGGTGAACAGCCAGTCCGGCAAGGGCGGCATCACCTACCTGCTGGAGCAGGAATATGGCATCAGCCTGCCGCGTCGCCTGCAGATCGAGTTCAGCCAGGTGGTGCAGAAGGAAACCGACCGCCTGGGCCTGGAGATGAGCGCGGCGCAGATCTACGCCCTGCTGGAAAGCGAGTACCTGCAGGCTGACGAGCCCTACGCCCTGAAAAGCCACCGCCTGCAGGAAGAACACGGCACCACCGCCGTCGATGTCAGCGTCGACGAAGTCGGCGAGCTGCGTCACTGGCGCGGCATCGGCAAGGGTCCGCTGGAAGCTCTGGTGGCCGGTCTGCCCGTCGGCGTGGAAATCGTCAACTACGCCGAGCACGCCATTGGCGCCGGCACCAACGCCAAGGCCGCGGCCTATATCGAACTGCGCCTGAATGGCGGTCGTGCGCTGCACGGCATCGGCATCGACGAGAACCTCACCACTGCCAGCTTCCGCGCCCTGTTCAGCGCCATCAACCGCGCGCTGCGTCAGGCCGAGGCCCAGGCCGCCTGAGAACGGTTCGGCTCAATCAGTTTCGACCAGATAGTCCCTTGGGGAGCCTCGGCTCCCCTTTTTTCTGCCCGCCGATCAGGCAGCCTGTGCAGCAGCTTCTAGACTCGAACTATTACCGCGCGACGAGTCACCGCCATGTCCGCCCAGTCATTCTGTCGCAACCTGCTTGTCGTCCTGTGCTGCTGCAGCAGCACCAGCTGGGCCGCGGACGTGCTGATGGCCTTTGGCGAGAAAATCCCGCCCTACTGTTTTCCGGAAAGCGACAGCGGCATCGAACTCGAAGTGATTGGCGAAGCCCTGGCGTTGCGCGGCCATCGCCTGATGCCGCGCTATTACCCGCTGGCCAGGGTGCCTCTGGCCTTCCGCCATGGCGAGGTGGATGCGGCAATGACCGATCTGGGCCAGGACCTGACCGACCAGGGCGGCCACTACGGCGAGCCGGCGGTGATCTACCAGAACGTGCTGGTGACCCTGCGTAACCGCCAACTCAGACTGGAAAAACCGGAAGACCTCAAGGGCCTCAGCGTGGTGGCCTTTCAAGGCGCGGCCAAGCGCTACCCCGAATGGCTTGGCGCCACCCAGGCCGCCGGCCTGTATTTCGAGCAGAACAATCAGGAACTGCAGGTGCTGGGCCTGAACAAGGGGCGCTACGACGTGGTCCTGAGCGACCGCAGCATCTACCACTACTTCGAGCAGCTGCTGTCACGCACCGCGCTGTTCAAGGCCAAGGCGGTCGACATGCACAGCTTTACCGAGGAGGACCCGCAAAACTACCGCCCGGTGTTCCGCGATACCCAGGTGCGTGACGACTTCAATGCGGGCCTGCAGCAGCTCAAGCAGAGCGGCCGCTACCAGCAGATCTACGACAGCTATCTCAAACCGTAGGCTGATGCTGCCAGTGGCTGCGCCCCCACTGGCACATGGCTTCAAGCACTGGCTTGAGCGTGGCGCCATGCTCGGTCACGCGATACTCGACCCGTGGCGGTACTTCGGCGAACACCGTGCGGCTGAGCACGCCATCGCGCTCAAGCTCGCGCAGCTGCTGGGTCAGCATCTTCTCGGTGATATCCGGCACCAGGCGCTTGAGTTCGGAAAAGCGCAGCGGCCCCTGCAGCAGGTGATAGACCAGCAGGGATTTCCACTTGCCGCCGATCACCTCCAGGGTCACTTCAACCGGCGTGTTATAGACCTTGTCGCCCTGCACCAGGCGTTTGCTTTCGGGGGACAGCGCCGGTTGATCGCTCATGATAATTACCAATTAGTAAGTGACTGCCTAAATCGTACGTACTTGTATAAAAGTTTGCCACCCCCATAATCGACGGCACACGTCAGCCACCTAGGACTACTCCATGAGTCTCGATCACCTGTTTTCCCCGACACAACTCGGCAACCTCAACCTGCCCAACCGCCTGGTCATGGCCCCACTGACCCGTCAGCGCAGCCTGCCGGGCAATGTGCCGGGCGAGCTGAACGCCCGCTACTACGCGCAGCGCGCCAATGCCGGTCTGATCATCAGCGAAGCCAGCCAGGTCTGCCCGCAAGGCCAGGGCTATGCCTGGACACCGGGCATCCACAGTGCCGAACAGGTCGCCGGCTGGCAGCAAGTCACCCAGGCCGTGCATCAGGCCGGCGGGCGCATCTTCCTGCAGCTCTGGCACGTCGGGCGCATCTCCCACCCGCTGCTGCAGCCGGGCGGCGCCGACCCGGTCGCCCCGTCGGCCATTCAGGCCAACGCCGAGTGCTATGTGGTCGAGGCCGATGGCAGCCACCACAAGGCCGCCACCGCCAAGCCACGCGCCCTGGAACTGCATGAACCGCCGGGAATCGTGGCCGCTTATGCTCAAGGCACTGCCAATGCCATCCAGGCCGGTTTCGATGGCGTAGAAGTGCATGCCGCCAACGGCTACCTGCTCGACCAGTTCCTCTGCTCCAACAGCAACCAGCGCAGCGACGCCTACGGCGGTTCGGTGGAGAACCGCGCGCGTCTGGTACTGCAGGTCGTCGATGCCGTGGTGGCCACGGTGGGCGACAGTCGCAAGGTCGGTATCCGCATTTCGCCCATGGGCACCTTCGGCGACGTCCACGACGCCAACCCGCTGGAAACCTTCAGCTACCTGGTCGAGCAGCTCAACAGCCGCCAGCTGGGCTACCTGCACGTCAATCGCCCGGACTGGCTGGGCGGCACCTTCGAGGGCTATGACGCACTGCTGCGCAAACTGCGTCAGCTGTATCAGGGCACCCTGATCATCGCCGGCGGGCAAACCGCCGAGAGCGGCGAGCAGGCCATCGCCGAAGGCCTGGCCGATCTGGTGGCCTATGGCCGCCCGTACATCGCCAACCCGGACCTGGCAGCACGCTTCCAGGCCGGTGCCGAGCTGAACCCGCTTAACCCCGCCACCCTGTATGGCGGCGGCGCCGAGGGTTACACCGACTACCCCGCACTGGGCTGATCGGTAGAAACAAAAACGCCGGGCAATGCCCGGCGTTTTTGTTATTGGCGATCCATCAGGCCAGATCGAAGACCATGACCAGCGGCACAACCACGACCAGAATGGCCAGGATGAACAGCAGACCGATCCCCACCGCCCGCCAGTTGGAGTAGAGCGGCCCCTGCGCCGCCGCATGCTGCTGCAGTCGCGAGCCCAGCACGCTCTTGGCGTACTGATTCATGGCAATCACCTGAACCACGGTAAAGGCTATGCCGGGCACGTTTTCCGGCAACAGAAAGCCCAACGCGGTGATCGCCACGAAGATACCGATCGCCAGCCACCAGGTCTGCCGCAGCTCCTTGTGCAGACCATACTGGCGCAGGTTGTGCGCCAGGACATAGGCGCCGGCCAGTGGCGTGCCGAAGAAAGTGGCCAACCCGACAGCAGGCAGACTGTACAGCGGCGGAGTAGCGTCCGGCGTGTTGACCAGATCGGCTTCCGGGGTTTGAAAGGGATTGTTAGCAGGTGCTTCCATGCGTTATGGCTCCAGTGGTTCAAGGGTTCAGAGAAAAACTATCGGCATCCAGATGGGCCGGGAAACGCTGGCGATAGGCCGCCAGCTCCGCCGCACTGAGACTGACATGAAACACACCATCAACGTCCTGCGCCGCCAGCAGGGATTCGCCCTGAAAGTCCAGCACCTGACTGTCGCCACTGTAGGCATGGCCTTTGCCATCCTCGCCCACCCGGTTGACCGCCGCGACATAACACAGGTTTTCGATGGCCCGCGCCGGTAGCAGGCGATTCCAGTGGTGGCGACGTTCGGCCGGCCAGTTGGCGGTATACAGCAGCAGGTCCGTGCCGCCCGCATCGCGGCTCCACACCGGGAAGCGCAGGTCGTAGCAGATCAGCGGGCGCACTCGCCAGCCCTTCACTTCCAGCACCACCTGCTGCTCGCCGGCACTGTAGTGCTTGTGCTCACCGGCCATGCGGAACAGGTGACGCTTGTCATAGTGCGCCAGCGAACCGTCCGGGCGCGCCCAGAGCAGGCGGTTGCGGTAGCTGCCATCAGCGGCCTGGATAATCAGGCTGCCGCAGACCACCGCTCCCAGGTCCTGAGCCTGCTGGCGCAGCCACTGGCTGGTCGGGCCGTCCTCGGGCTCGGCCAGTGCGGCCGAGTCCATGGAAAAGCCGGTGCTGAACATCTCCGGCAGGACGATCAGATCGGCACCACGGGCCTGCTCCAGCAGGCGGGCGAAATGCTCGCGGTTGGCAGCGGCATCCTGCCAGACCAGCGAGGTCTGGATCAGCGCCAGTTGCAGGTCGGGCACGCTCGTCAGATCGCGCATAGTTTCGCTCCGGCAGCCAGCAGGGTTTCCTCGCGCTTGGCAAAGCAGAACCGCACCAGACGCATGCCGGCTGGCGGCTGCTGATAGAACACCGACACCGGAATGGCCGCCACGCCCTGATCGCGGGTCAGCCATTCGGCCATGGCGACATCATCCAGATCGGGGCGGATCGCCGAATAATCGACGATCTGGAAATAGGTGCCCGGCGTGCGGGTAAAGGCAAACCGCGAACCCGCCAGCTGGTCACAGAACAGGTCGCGTTTGGCCTGATAAAAGGCCGGCAGCTCGGCTATGTGCTCGGGATGCTCAACCATGAAATCGGCCAGCGCATGCTGCAACGGAGTGACGGCCACGAAGGTGACGAACTGGTGCACCTTGCGCAGCTCGGCCGTGAGGGCAGGTGGCGCCACCACATAGCCGGTCTTCCAGCCGGTGACGTGATAGGTCTTGCCGAACGAACTGACGACGAAGGCCCGCGCATAAAGCTCCTCGTGGGCCAGCACACTGGCGTGACTGGCGCCGTCGAACACCAGATGCTCGTAGACCTCGTCGCTGATCAGGTAGATGTCGCGGTCACGAATCAGCGCCGCCAACTGGTCGAGATCGGCCCGCGACAGTAGCGCGCCGCTGGGGTTATGCGGCGAGTTGATGAAGATCAGCCGGGTACGCTCGTTGATGGCATCACTCAGCCGCTGCCAGTCGACCGAAAAGTCCGGCAAGTTGAGCGGCACATGCACACAGCGCCCACCGGCCAGCTCCACCGCCGGCTCATAGCTGTCGTAACAGGGATCGAGAACGATGGCCTCATCGCCTGCGCGGATCAGCGCCTGCACCGCGCAGAAGATCGCCTCGGTGGCCCCGGGCACGATGGTGACCTCGGTGTCGGCCGACACCGCACGTCCATAGAGCGCTACGACCTTGGCCGCCACCGCTTCGCGCAGGCGCGGCAACCCGGTCATCGGCGCGTACTGGTTATGCCCGGCCTGCAGATGACGCACGGCGGCATCCAGCAAGGGCTGCGGGCTGGGGAAATCGGGGAAGCCCTGGGACAGATTGAGCGCCCCGACCTCGGCGGCCAGCTGCGACATGCGGGTGAAAATGGTGGTACCGACGGAGGGCAACTTGCTGACGAGCATGGCGTTACCTGAAACGAGAACGGCGAAGGAATCGACCGGCAGGATAGCCGAGCGCCCCGCGCCCTGGCCATCCGCCGCCCACGAAAAAGGGCGCGCAGTCTGCACTGGGCGCCCTCTTCACAGCGGTCGGAATCAGCGTTTCTTGTCGCGACGCTTCTTCTCGGCCTTCTTGTGGTGGCTCATCAAACGGCGCTTCTTGTTCACCTGACGTTCGGTGAGGACGTTCTTCTTGCCCTCGAACGGGTTTTCCCCGCCCTTGAACTCGATGCGCAGCGGCGTGCCGACCAGCTTGAGCACCCGGCGATAGGTGTTCTCGAGATAGCGGACATAGGAACGCGGCACGGACTCCACCTGGTTGCCGTGGATAACGATCAGCGGCGGGTTGGCACCACCCAGGTGGGCGTAGCGCAGCTTGATGCGACGGCCGTTGACCAGAGGCGGCTGGTGCTCCTGCACCGCGTCTTCGAGAATCTGGGTCAGACGGCTGGTCGGCCAACGCGTAACCGCCGAGGCGAAGGCGGTCTGTACCGACTTGTACAGGTGGCCGACGCCGGTGCCGTGCTTGGCCGAGACGAAATGGATATCGGCCCAGTCGACGAACATCAACCGGCGTTCCAGCTCGGTCTTCACGTAGTCCTTCTCGCCCTGCTCCATGCCATCCCACTTGTTCAGGGCGATGACCAGCGCGCGGCCGCTTTCCAGGACGAAGCCAAGCAGGTTGAGGTCGTGCTCAACCACGCCTTCACGGGCGTCCATCACGAAGATCACCACGTTGGCGTCCTGGATGGCCTGCAGGGTTTTCACCACGGAGAACTTTTCCACCGCTTCGAAGATCTTGCCGCGACGGCGAACGCCGGCGGTGTCGATCAGGGTGTACTTCTCGTCACCGCGCTCGAAGGGGATG
>ERZ1645187.4872-NODE-4872-length-10656-cov-140.586926_pt1 | contig 10656 bp, 8 predicted proteins | sample MGYA00575352_ERZ1645187 | MGnify/ENA primary metagenome ERZ1645187 (study PRJEB40837, sample SAMN11349314) | freshwater sediment metagenome | isolation source: river sediment | host: Sediment | place: India: Wazaribad , New Delhi | collected 2017-02-21 ...
GCGACCTTCTCCGACACCGCCAACGCCATCGCCCGCGACCACGGCTTCTGGCTCGACGACGCCTTCGCCTCGGGCGGTTCGGCCGGCTACGACCACAAGAAGATGGGGATCACGGCGCGCGGCGCCTTCGAGGCGGTGAAGCGGCACTTCCGCGAGATGGACCGCGACATCCTCGGCGAGCCCTTCAGCGTGGTCGGCGTCGGCGACATGTCGGGCGACGTCTTCGGCAACGGCATGCTGTTGTCGAAGGCGACCCGGCTGGTCGCCGCCTTCGACCATCGCGACGTGTTCCTCGATCCCGATCCGGATCCGGCGGTGAGTTTCGCGGAGCGGGCGCGGCTCTATGAGCTGCCCCGCTCGAGCTGGGCCGACTACGACGCAGCGAAGATCTCGGCCGGCGGCGGGGTGTTCTCGCGCGCCGCCAAGACCATTCCGCTGACGCCGCAGGTGAAGGCGCTGCTCGACCTCGACGGCGACCACGCCACGCCGACCGAGGTGATGCGGGCGATCCTGCGGGCGAAGGTCGATCTCCTGTGGTTCGGCGGCATCGGCACCTACGTGCGGGCGGCGGCGGAAACCGACGCCGAGGTCGGCGACAAGGCCAACGACGCGCTGCGCATCACCGGCACCGAGATCGGCGCGAAGGTGGTGGGCGAAGGCGCCAACCTCGGCATGACGCAGCGGGCGCGGATCGAGTTCGGTCTGGCCGGCGGGCGTTGCAACTCCGACGCGATCGACAATTCGGCCGGGGTCAACTGCTCCGACGTCGAGGTCAACATCAAGATCGCCCTCGCGCCGGCGCTGGCCGGTGGCCGGCTCGACCGGGCGGCGCGCGACGCGCTCCTGGCCGAGATGACCGACGAGGTCGCCGAACGGGTGCTCGCCAACAACCGATCGCAGACGCTGGCGATCTCGCTCGCCGAGCGGCTGGGCGTCGCCGATCTGCCGTTCCAGCGGCGGATGGTGGCCGGTCTCGAGCGGGCCGGGCGGCTCGATCGGCGGGTGGAGACGCTCCCCGACGACGCCGGTTTCGCCGGCCGCGCCAAGGCCGGCAAGCCGCTGACGCGCTCGGAGATCGGAGTGCTGCTCGCCTACGCCAAGCTGTCGGGCAAGGTCGACCTCCTGGCCTCGGACGTGCCGGACGATCCGCTGTTCGCCGACGAGCTCCACGCCTATTTCCCCGCCCGGCTCGCCCGCGACTTCGCCGACGGCATCGACGGGCATCGGCTGCGGCGGGAGATCGTCGCCACCCGGCTCGCCAACGTGGTGGTCGATCGCGGCGGACCGACCTTCCTCACCCGCGTCGCCGACCGCACCGGGGCCGGCGTGCCGGCGATCGTGCGGGCCTTCGCGGCGGCGCGGGTGGTGTTCGGGCTCGCCGAGCTCGAGCGCGGGCTCGACGGGCTCGACGGCCGGATCTCGGGGACGCTGCAGCTCGATCTCTACGGGCGGGTGCGCGATCTGGCGCTCGCCGGTTCGGTCTGGTTCCTGCGCAACGTCTCGTTCCGTGACGGGCTGGCTGCGGTGAACGAGCGGTTCGGGGCGGCGGTCGCGGCGATCGAGCCGGAGCTCGAGGCGCTGCTGCCGGCGGCGACGCTGCGCGAGGTGGCGGCCGAGCGGTCGCGGCTGATCGCGGCCGGGGTGCCGGCCGACCTCGCCGATCGGTCGGCGCATCTCGACGTGGTCGCCGAGATCCCCGACATCGCGCTGATCGCCGAGCGCACCGGCAAGCCCTTCGCCGAGGTGGCCGTCGCCCATTTCGCCGTGGCGGACCGGCTGTCGATCGACAGGTTGGAGACGATGCTGCGCGGGCTCGGCGTCGCCGACTACTACGACGGCCTGGCGCTCGATCGGGCGGCGCGCGCCCTCGACGACGCCCATCGCGGCATCGTCGCCGAGGCGCTCGCCTGCGGCGGGGTGGCGGCGTGGGAGGCGCGTTTCGGCGCGGAGATCCGCCGGGCGCTCACCGTGGTCGACGAGACGCTCGGCGACGACGGTCCGCCGAGCGTGTCGCGCTTCACCGTGGCGGCGTCGTTGCTCGCCGATCTCGCCGAGAAGGGGTGATGTCCCGAGGGGCGGCCGATCTCGGCCGCCTCGCTCGACGGAGGCGACGCGGCACGGCGTTCCACGCCGTTCCGTTGCGCCGCGGAGATGATAGGGTGCCGCGCCCGAACCCGCGGAGGCCCGTGCATGTCCGATCCGTCCCTCGCTCCTCGTCCGACCGATGCCACCCGGCCGGCCGGGTTGGTGTTCGAGCGGGTGGGGAAGACCTTCGCCAACGGCACGCGGGCGCTCGACGAGGTGTCGCTCGCGGTGGCGCCGGGGGAGTTCGTCACGCTGCTCGGACCGTCGGGCTGCGGCAAGTCGACCCTGTTGCGCATCGCCGCCGGGCTCGACGAGCCGGACGAGGGGCGGGTGATCCGGCCGGATCACGACGTCGGCTGCGTCTTCCAGGATCCGACGCTGATGCCGTGGGCGAGCGCCGCCGACAACGTGGCGCTGCCGCTGCGCTTCGCCCGCCGGCCGCGGGGCGAGATCCGCGAGCGGGTCGCGGCGGCGCTCGATCGCGTCGGGCTCGCCGAGGCGGCCGGGGCGTTCCCGCGTGAACTCTCCGGCGGCATGCGGATGCGGGTGTCGATCGCGCGGGCGCTGGTGACCCGCCCGCCGCTGCTGCTGATGGACGAGCCGTTCGCCGCGCTCGACGAGATCGGTCGCTTCCGGCTCGCCGCCGACGTCGTCGGATTGCAGGCGGGGGAGGGGTGGACCGTCCTCTTCGTCACCCACTCGGTCTACGAGGCGGTGTTCCTGTCGTCGCGCATCGTGGTGATGGCGGGGCGTCCGGGGCGGATCGTCGCGGAGAAGCGCATCGACTTCGCGGCACCGCGCGACGAGACGTTGCGCGATCGGCCGGAGTTCGGCGCGGCGGCGGCGGAGGTCTCGGCGTTGCTGCGGGCGGCGATCGGCGAGACGGCCGCGGTCGACGGACGCGGGCGGAACGGGTAGGCTCTGCGGTGTGGGCGATCGGCGTCTCCGTCACGATCGTCATGAAACCGATACGTTCGGCGGTTAGGTGTCGTACATGGCTTTTCAACACCGCAAGTCCGTCACCCACCGTCTCGCCATGGCCGCCAAGGCGCACCGCGCCCGTTCCGGCTCCCATCTGGCGCGCATCGGGCTCCACGCCGGTCAGGAGGCGGTGCTCAAGGCACTCGCCGACGAGGACGGGCGGACCATGAGCCAACTCGCTCAGGCGCTCGGCGTCCAGCCGCCGACCGTCACCAAGATGGTGTCGCGACTGGGGGCGCAGAACCTCCTGAAGCGGGTGCCGTCGGAGACCGACGGCCGTCTGGCGCGCGTCCACCTCACCGACGAGGGCCGCGCCAAGATCGACGAGATCGACCGCATCTGGAAGCGCACCGAGCGCGAGGCGCTGGCCGGGTTCGACGACAAGGACCGCAAGAAGCTGCGCAAGCTGCTGCGGACCATCGAGCGCAACCTGACGCTCCAGATCGACGCCCTCGACGAGGTCGAGGTCGCCGAGGAGCCCGAGGACGATCCGGAAGAGTGACGCGCAGCACGGCGCGCATGGCTGCCATCCGGTGCCGGGGTCGGTCCGTTGCTGGACCTCTCTGATCCGTAGGGATACGTAATCCTTTCGAGCGGAACACCGCGCTTCGCGTGGTGTCGGCCCGCGTGATCGTCGCGCCCGTCCTGCGCCGGGCGGCGATGTCGAAAGGACGGCGGTGGTGGCGAAGCCCGGGACGACCGAGAGCCCGCGAGCGAGGTCGGAGGAGGCCGCGCGGCGGCTCGCCGGGATCGCTCTGATGATGGCGACGCTCGTCTGTTTCACCGGCATCGACACGTCGGCGAAGTGGCTCGCCCGCGATCTGCCGCCGCTCGAGATCACCTTCTTCCGCTATTGCGGCGCCTTCCTGCTGTCGGCTCTGGTGTTCAATCCGGTGACGTCGCGCCATGCGTGGCGGAGCGGGCGGCCGGGCCTGCAGGCGTTCCGGGCGCTGATGCTGCTCGGCTCGACGCTCTTCAACTTCATGGCGCTGCGCAGCCTGCAACTGGCCGAGACGATGTCGATCGTCTTCGCCGTTCCCTTCGTGGTGGCGATCCTGTCGGTGCCGCTGCTCGGGGAAAAGGTGGGGCGCGGGCGCTGGGGGGCGATCGTGCTCGGCTTCGTCGGGGTGCTTCTGGTGACGCGGCCGACGCCGTCGCACTTCGACCCGGCGATGCTGTGGGCCTTCGGCAACGTCGGCTGCTATGCCTTCTACGTCATCGTGACGCGGCTGTTGTCGCGGGTCGATTCGGCGGCGAGCCTGCTGGTGTGGTCGGCCGGCCTGCCGGTGCTGTTCCTCGCGCCGTTCATGCCGGCGATCTGGGTGATGCCGAGCGGGGCGACGGCGTGGGTGCTGCTCGCCGCCACCGGGGCTTGCGGCGCGCTCGGCCACTTCTTCCTGATCCTCGCCTTCTCCAGGGCACCGGCCTCGATGTTGTCGCCGTTCATCTACACCCAGATCGTCTGGATGACGCTGTCGGGGTGGCTGGTGTTCGGCGACGTGCCCGGCGGCTGGACCATCGCCGGCGCTTCGGTGGTGGTGGCGAGCGGCCTGTGGCTCGTCCGGCTCGAACACGGGCGACCGAAAGCCGCAGCCTCTTCGGCGGCCTGACGGCACCGCGAGCGAAAGATCTTCTCCGAGAGCAGCTATCTTGTTGCGGCGGACGTGAGCTTCCGGCACAAACGTGCCGAGCGAGCGTGGCGGCGCTGACGGAGTTCCGAGGAAACGGTGGTCGGAGACATGGAAAGCGGTGGAGCGACGCCGAAGCGGCGACTGACCCTGGCGATGATCGCGGAGAAGCTCGACCTCTCCACGGCGACCGTCTCGTTGGCGCTGCGCAACTCGCCGCTGGTGGCGGAGGAGACGCGCAAGCGGGTCCATGCGCTCGCCGAGGACCTGGGCTACATCTACAATCGCTCGGCCGCATCGCTCCGGACGGCGCGTACCAACATCGTCGGTCTCGTCGTCCACGACATCCTCAATCCCTATTTCGCCGAGCTGGTCTCGGCGGTGGAGACGGAACTCGGTCGCCACGGCCAGACCGTCATCCTCTACAATCACGGCGACGATCCGGCGCGCCAGCGCGTCTTCCTGGAGACGCTGCTGCAGTACCGCGCCGACGGCATGATCCTGTGCCCGGCCGCCGGCTCCAAGGCGGTGGACGTGTCGCGCATCGTCGAGGCGGGGCTGCCGACCGTGCTGATCGCGCGCGAACTCGCCGACCTCCCGGACGTGCCGGTGATTCGCGGCGACGACCGCGCCGGGTTGCGGCTGGCGGTCGATCACCTGATCTCGCTCGGCCATCGGCGCATCGCGCTGGTCGGCGGGCAGCAGGACAGCTCCTCCGCCTCGGAGCGGCGCGCCGGCTACGAGGACGCGCTCACCGCCGCCGGCATCGCGATCGATCCCGCGCTCGAGTTCCCCGCCGCATCCAGCCGCCGCGCCGGGCGCGACCTCTGCGGCGAGGTGTTGGCGGCCGAACCCACGGCAATCGTCTGTTTCAACGACCTCCTCGCCTTCGGCATGATGATGGAGCTGAAGCGTCGCGGCCTCGAGCCGGGTCGGGACATTTCGCTGACCGGTTACGACGACATCGACGAGGCCTCGGTCTGGTCGCCGGGCCTCACCTCGGTGTGGAACGGTCAACAGGAGGTCGGCCGCCTCGCCGCGCTGACGCTGCTCGACGTCGTCTCCGGTCATCCGCCGGCCGACATGCGGATGCTGGTCAAGCCGGAGCTGCGCGTCCGCGAGACGACCTGCGCGCCGAAGGCCTGAGAGGCGCCGCGACCATGAAATCACGGCGGCGCGTCCTCGCGGGCGCGCCGTTCGTCTTTCGGAAACGGGTCGACGGCTCACTGCGCAGCGGGCGCATCCGGTCCGCGGCGGGTCAGCCGCAATCGGCGACGAGCCCGACCGCCTCGATCGCCGCGACCAGCGCCGCTTCGTCGTTGTCGGAGGTGTCGCCCGACATGCCGCAGGCGCCGACGAGGGCGCCCGCCGCATCGCGGATCAGCACGCCACCCGGCACCGGCACGGCGCCGCCGGCATCCGACAGCAGACCGGCGAGGCCGACGAAGAAGTGCGGCCGCTCGATCGCGATGGCGTCGATGCGGCGCCCGCCGGCGCCGAAGCGGACGCAGACGTTGGCTTTGCCCAGCGCCACTTCCCAGCGCAGGATCGGGCAACCGTCTTCCGCCGCCGCCGCCTTGAGCGAGCCGCGGGCGTCGAGAACCACCACGGCCATCGGCTTGAAGCCGCGTTCGCGGGCGACTTCGAGGGCGCGGCCGACGAGGGCCTGGGCGGTGGCGAGGGAGAGATCGGTCATCGGGGCGTCCTTCTTCGGATGGATCAGCGGCGGTCGGCCGGGTCGGCGAGGCGGGCGGGGCGGGGACCGCCGGTCGCCCAGTCGAGGAGCTCGACGGTGTGGACGACGGGGGTCGCGGTGCCGGAGGCGATCTGCATGATGCAGCCGATGTTGCCAGCGGCGATCACCTCGGCGCCGGTGGCGGCGATGTTGCGGACCTTGCGGTCGCGCAGGCGGCCCGCCATCTCCGGCTGGAGAATGTTGTAGGTGCCGGCCGAACCGCAGCAGACGTGGCTCTCGGGAACCGGCCCGACGTCGAAGCCGGCCTTCGCCAGCAGGTCCATCGGCAGTGCCGTGATCTTCTGGCCGTGCTGCATCGAGCAGGCGGAATGATAGGCGAGGCGGGGGCGCGGACCGGCGACGACGAAGCCGGCGAGATCCAGCTCGGCCACCACCTCCGAGACGTCGCGGGCGATCGAGGCGACCTTCGCCGCCTTCGCCGCCAGCTTCGGGTCGTCGCGGAACATGTGGCCGTAGTCCTTGACCGTGGTGCCGCAGCCCGAGGTGTTGATCACGATCCGATCGAGCCCGCCGGCCTCGATCTCGGCGTGCCACGCCTCGATGTTGCGCGCCGCATGGGCGTGGCTGCGGTCTTCGGCCCCCATGTGATGGTCGAGCGCGCCGCAGCAGCCGACCCCCTTCGCCACCACCACCTCGGCCCCGAGCCGGGTGAGGAGGCGCACCGTCGCATCGTTGATACCCGGGTCGAGGGCCGGTTGGGCGCAGCCGGTCAGCATCGAGACGCGCATCCGGCGCATGCCCGCCGCCGGGATCACCTGGGGAAGCTCGATCGACGAGGGGCGGGCGAGGCGGGCGGGAAGCAGGCCGAGCGACGCCGACAGCCGCCGCGCCACCGCACCGATCGGCAGCGTCACCGATTTCGGCAGCCGGCCCGCCAGCCGCGCCGCCGGCCCGGCGAGCCCGGTCGCCCGCCCGACCGCCGTCGCCGCGCCGATGCCGCTGCGCAGAAGCGCCGCGCCGATCAGGGCGAGGCGGAACAGCGTCGGCCGGGTCAGCACGATCGCCAGCCCGCGCCGCATCAGCCGATCGGTGAGCGGACGGCGGAAGGTCTCCTCGACATGGGCCCGCGCATGGTCGACGAGATGCATGTAGTCCACACCCGAGGGGCAGGTTGTCATGCACGAGAGACAGGAGAGGCAGCGGTCGAGACGGGTCACGGTCTCGGCATCCGCCGGCTTGCCCTCCTCCAGCATGCCCTTGATCAGCCAGATCCGGCCGCGTGGGCTGTCGAGTTCGTCGCCGAGTTCGAGGAAGGTCGGACAGGTGGCGGTGCAGAAGCCGCAGTGGACGCATTTGCGCAGGATCGACTCGGCCAGCGCGGTGTCCGGATCGGCGAGGAGGTGGGGCAGGAAGTTCGTCTGCATCGCCTCAGACCCCCTCGACCATGCGGCCCGGATTGAAGAGCCCATCCGGATCGAACGCCGCCTTGACTCGAGAGGAGAGCGCCGCCAGCGCCGGCGGCTGCGGATGGAACGGCGCGACGCTCGCGCGCACCTCGGCCGCCGCCCGTACCAGCGTGGCATGGCCGCGGACCGAGTCGACGGCGCGGCGGATCATCCCGGCGTGGGCATCCGGCGCCGGCTCCACCGCCAACCAGACGAGCCCGCCGGCCCAATCCCAGAAATGCCCCGCGATCGGCAGTCGGTTCGCAGAGAGAGCCGCGACCAAGTCGGCCCCCTCGCTCGGAGCCACCGAGATCCGCCAAACCTGAGTTTCGCCGGCGGCGATCGGCGCCGCCTCGCCGAGATCGCGCCACAGGGCGCGCGACGCGTCCTCGCCGAGGATCTCGATCGCGCCGCGTGTCCGCCAGCGCGCCACCAGATCCGCCTCGCGGCTGGCGACCGACACCGCCGGCCCCTCGAGCCGCAGAAGCGTCGCCGAGGTCTCGCCGAAGGGGCCGTGGAGCCCGGCCGGCAGATGGGCGAGGCAGGAGACTTCCTGCGGGCAGCCCGAGGCCTCGCGCAGCAGGGCGAGGCCCTCGCGGTCGTCGAGGCCGAAGATCGCCAGCGTCTCCTCGGTCTCGGCCCGAGGCAGCACCTTGAGCGTCACCGTGGTGAGCACCGCCAGCGTGCCGAAGGAGCCGGCGACGAGCTTGGAGAGATCGAAGCCGGTGACGTTCTTCATCACCCGCCCGCCCGACTTGAAGGCCTCGCCGAGCCCGTTCACCCCCTCGAAGCCGAGCAGGTGATCGCGCGCCGCGCCGACCTTGAGCCGCCGCGATCCGCCCCAGCCGACCCCGATCAGGCCGCCGATCGTGCCGGCGCCGCGGGGATGGCCGAACAGCGCCGAATGGTCGACCGGCTCGAAGGCGAGTTCCTGCTCCGCCCGCGCCAGCGTGGCGGTGATCTCGGAGAGCGAGGTGCCGACCCGGGCCGAGAGCACCAGCTCCGACGGTTCGTGGAAGACGATACCGTCCATCGCCGAGAGATCGACCGTGTCGGCGGCCGCGATCGGCCGGCCGAGCCCGCGCCGGGTGCCGCGCCCGACGATCTCGAGCGACGTCCGTCTCGCGCGCGCTGCGCCGACGATCTCGACGAGGTCCGCCTCGTCACGGGGGGTGAGGATCGCCATGCCTCAGAACCTCGGGATCTCGGGGAAGGGCAGCGCGCCCGACCGCACGTGCATGAAGCCCATCTCGGCGCAGCGATGCAGGCTCGGGAACACCTTGCCGGGGTTCAGCCGGTGGTCGACGTCGAAGGCGCATTTGACCCGCTCCTGCTGGGCGAGGTCGATGTCGGTGAACATCTCGCCCATCAGGTCGCGCTTCTCGACGCCGACGCCGTGCTCGCCGGTCAGCACCCCGCCGACCTCGACGCAGAGGCGGAGGATGTCGGCGCCGAAGGCCTCGGCCTTTTCGATGTCGCCGGGGATCGACGCGTCGTAGAGGATCAGCGGATGCAGGTTGCCGTCGCCGGCGTGGAAGACGTTGGCGACGCGCAGCCCGTGCTTCACGGCGAGGTCGTCCATCCGGGAGAGCACCTTCGCCAGCTCCTTGCGCGGGATGGTGCCGTCCATGCAGAGATAGTCCGGCCCGATCGCGCCGACCGCCGGGAAGGCGTTCTTGCGCCCGAACCAGAAGCCGAGCCGCTCGGACTCCGACGACGACACCCGCACCGAGGTGGCGCCGCGCCCGCGGGCGATCTTGGCCACTTCCTCGGTCAAGTGGTCGACCTCGGCCGGGGTGCCGTCGAGTTCGACGATCACCAGACCGTCGGCGTCGCGCGGATAGCCGCAGGGCTTGAAGGCCTCGGCCGCGTCGATCGCCGCCTTGTCCATCATCTCCATGCCGCCGGGGATGATGCCCTCGGCGATGATCGCCGCGACGCAGTCCGCCCCCTCCGCCACGGTGGGGAAGCCGAGGAGCACGCCGCGCGCCACCTGCGGCTTCTGCAGGATGCGCACCGTGACCTCGGTGATCACCCCGAGCAGGCCCTCCGAGCCGGTGATCACCCCCATCAGGTCGTAGAGATCGGCGTCGAGATGCTTGCCGCCGAGGCGGATCACCTCGCCGCCCATCAGCACCATCTCGAGCCCGAGGAGGTTGTTGGCGGTGAGCCCGTACTTCAGGCAATGCACCCCGCCGGCGTTCTCGGCGACGTTGCCGCCGATCGAGCAGGCGATCTGCGAGGAGGGATCCGGCGCGTAATAGAAGCCCTTGTGGGCGACCGCGTTGGAGATCGCGAGATTGGTCACGCCCGGCTGCACCACGGCGCAGCGGTTGTCGAAATCGACCTCGAGGATGCGGTTGAACTTCGACATGCCGAGCAGGATGCCGTCGGCGAGCGGCAGGGATCCGCCGGAGAGCGAGGTCCCCGAGCCACGCGGCACCACCTTGACCTTCAGCTCGTCGGCGAGCTTCAGGACGGCCGAGACCTCCGCCACCGTCTCCGGCAGCACGACCACCAGCGGCGGCTGGCGATACATCGTCAGCGCGTCACACTCGTAGGCCGAGAGTTCGCGCTCGAGGTGGATGACGTTCCCCGGCCGGACGATCTCTCGCAGCCGCGCGACGATGTCGCCGCGCTTGGCCAGGATCGCCGGTTCGGGCAGGGGCATCAGGAGAGACATGTCTGCGCCTCATCGGCTGAACGGCATGTGGTCAAGATTCCTTACCATCTCGCCGCGGAGGCGTCGACGGGGGGGGAGGATGGCCCCAGGGCTATCGCATTTGACCGAGGATTGTTCTGGCGAAGGCGTCGGACCAGC
>ERZ1645187.4873-NODE-4873-length-10655-cov-3.656038_pt1 | contig 10655 bp, 9 predicted proteins | sample MGYA00575352_ERZ1645187 | MGnify/ENA primary metagenome ERZ1645187 (study PRJEB40837, sample SAMN11349314) | freshwater sediment metagenome | isolation source: river sediment | host: Sediment | place: India: Wazaribad , New Delhi | collected 2017-02-21 ...
CACCGCGCCCAAGAGCAACGCCGCCTACCTCGCTGTGGACGAAGCCCTCGAGGGCTACGGCAAAGACATTTCCATCCGGTTGTACGCCGATGGCTCCGTTGAAGTCGCGGATTGCGGGCGGGGCGTGCCCATCGATATTGTGCCGGGCGTAGGACTGACCGGAGTGGAGGTTGTGTACACCAAGCTTCACGCGGGAGGAAAGTTTGGTGGGGGTTCCTACACCTCGTCTGGCGGTTTGCATGGAGTTGGCGCCTCGGTAGTGAACGCTCTGTCCGCGCGCATGGACGTGCAGGTGGATCGCGGTGGAAAAACATACCAGATGCAGTTCCATCAGGGAATCCCGGGCCGTTTTGCCAACGGGCGGCGCAAGAAGGTGCCCGATGCCGATTTCACGGAGTTCACTACAGGCTCGGAGTTGGACATTGTGGGCAAAGTGGCTCGCAAGAAGACGGGCACGCGCGTGCGCTACTGGGCCGATCCCGAGATCTTCCCGGCCTCAGCTCAGTTCTCCTACGACGAGCTGGTGCACCGGGTGCGCCAGACAGCCTTCCTCATTCCCGGGCTGACCATCACCATTATTGACGAGCGTGGAGTGCCCGGTACGCCGGGTGAATCAGGAGCCGCCGAAGAATCCTTCTGCTTTGAAGGTGGAACCGTGGACTTCGTGGATCACTTGGCGAAGGATCCTGCCGTGACCGCGACAATCAAGTTGGCCGGTGAAGGAACGTTTATGGAAAACGTTCAGGCCTTTGATAAGAAGTCGGGACACTTGCGGACCAAGGAAGTGGAGCGCACCTGCAGTGTGGACATCGCTCTGCGATGGGGAACGGGATACGAGACGGAGGAAGCTTCCTTCGTCAACATCATCTCCACTCCGGGCGGCGGCAGCCACCTTGCGGGATTCGAGATGGGACTCATGAAGGTGATGCGCTCCCTCGTGGACTCGAACTCGCGGCGCCTCAAGCTCACCGCCAAGGAAGGCAAGATTGAAAAGGACGATGTGCTGGCCGGCCTGACAGCAGTTGTTACCGTGCGCTTGCCTGAACCACAGTTCGAAGGACAAACGAAGGAAATCCTTGGGACGGCACCGGTGCGCGGGATCGTTGCGCAAGTGGTGGAGCGGGAGCTGAGCGCGGTGCTCAGCTCAACCAAGCGTGATCAGAAGACCGAAACTCAGCGCCTGCTCGAAAAGGTGATCGCGGAGATGCGGGCGCGAGTTTCCGCACGCATGCACAAGGAGCTTTCGCGCCGCAAGAACGCGCTGGAATCCTCGAGTTTCCCCGCCAAGCTCGCGGACTGCCGGAGTGAAGAGGTGGAGCGTACCGAGCTGTTCATCGTGGAGGGCGATTCCGCGTTGGGAACGGCGCGCTTGGCGCGTAATAGTGAGTTTCAGGCGCTTCTGCCGATTCGAGGTAAGGTGCTCAACGTTCAGAAGGCATCTCCTACTGAGATCCTCAAGAACACTGAAGTCGCCTCCATGATTCAGGTGGTCGGAGCGGGCTCCGGACGCACGTTCGATATCAGTGCGGCCCGCTACGGCAAGATCATCATGATGACGGACGCGGACGTGGACGGCGCCCACATCCGAACGCTCCTGCTCACGCTCTTCTTCCGATACATGCGTCCCATGGTGGCCGCCGGCCGAGTGTATGCCGCGGTTCCTCCGCTGCACAGGATCGAAGTGGCGGGGTCCGGGCGTCGAAAGGGTCACTACATTTATACCTATTCGGAGAAGCAGCTCCACCACGAGCTCGCCAAGCTGGAACGTTCTGGGCGCCACTACAAAGAGCCAATCCAGCGATACAAGGGCCTTGGCGAAATGGACGCGGACCAGCTGGCAGAGACCACGATGGATCCGCGCCACCGCACGCTTCGCCGGATTCGGATGTCAGATGAGGCCGAACTGCGGTCAGCCGAAAACGTGTTTGAGCTTCTCATGGGCAACGATGTGGCGCCGCGCCGCGAGTTCATAGTTGAGGGGGCCGCGCAGATCGACGCGCAAATGATTGACGCGTAAGCGGGCAGGTAGACTCTCACTCAGTGACATACAACAGGGAGACGTATGCAAACAATTCCCCCCGCTTTGACATGGGTGCCAATCGGACCGTACCAGTCCAAGGAGATCCTGAGGCTCGTGCGCGCAATCGAGGAGAACGATGGGACCCCCTATCGCACCTCCCACCAGGAGATTCTCGATTATTTTGATCCCAGCTACTTTTGGCGTGCCACGGCGGCGAGGGACTACTCGGGTAGGCTCATCGCCTTTGGACTCACGCGAACCCCCATGGTGCACGGCATCCACGTGGAGGTCACCCTCTCCGGGGGAGTCCATCCCGATTATCGCGGCTACGGGGTGGGCCGCCAGCTCCTGAGAATGCAACTGGCAACGGCGGAGCAGCTGGTTCAGGGAGAATCGCAATCCGCGATGGCTCTCATGCATGTTGACGCGGGCCGCGGGGATCTTGAGGACCTTCTGGACCGCTCCGGGTTCGCGGTGGCTAGCTCCTATGTTCAGATGCGCAAACCACTCACCGAATCGCCACGGGACGTTGAGGTTCCCTCCTTCGTCACGATTGAGCCCTACACGCCATCATTGTCCGATGAGGTGCGCAAGGCCCACAACTCGATCTATTACGAGCAGTCTGGAAGGCCTCCCTTCAGTGAGGCGCAGTGGCACGTGGAGCGTCAATACACCCATGTGCCGTGGAGCTTCGTAGCAGTGGACAGACGTGGGGACCGGCCTCGGGTTGCCGGCTACCTCCTCTCGGGACGGTATGAGCAGGATTGGGAAGGCGTCGGATGGTCCGAAGGCTACATTCAGGAAGTTGCGGTCCAGAATGAATGGCGCGGGCTCAACATCATGACAGCGCTCCTCGGCACGGCGATGACCGTGTACCAGAATGACGGCATGGAGTTCGCTGGGCTGGATGCGGATATCTTTCCGGAGTCCACCGAGGGAAACGTTCCCATCTTTGAACACTTCGGATTTGAGAAGACGGGCGTCACGAGCATCTTTGCTCGCTCCTTGGATGTGCGCCCGTCCAACCTGCAGAGGTTCTAGCGGCAGAGGTGCTGGCGGCAGGGCTCCGTCGTCGTCAAGAAATCAGCCGATCGCATCAACGATGGCTCCCATCGTGGTTCCGGACGCGTCGCGTCGCTCGTCCACGTCGGGCAACTCAACGGGATGTCCCTCCGCGTCCATGGCGCGCAACGGTGCCGGACCCACGTAGGCGAACTGGAGGCAATCCTCCCCGCGCACGAACCTCTGGGAACGAACACCGCCAGTTCCACGGCCCTTGGCGGGAAAACGATCGAGGGGAGTGACTTTGGCCGATCCCGGCATAGTTCCCGGCAGCGCCCCGGTGTTGCCGGATACTGTCACAACAAGCGCGCCCGCGATGTCATCTCCCGGCACAACCCCGAAGGCCAGAACCCGTGCCCCCTCGCTCAGCCTGATTCCGGCAATGCCCTGCCCGGTCCTGCCCTGAGGGCGCACCCCGTCCGCAGAAAAACGCAGCAGCTGAGCGTCGCTCGACACGAGAACCAACGCGTCGCCTTCGCTAGATTTCTTGGCGCCCACCAGCACATCGCCCGGGGACAGACTGATGATCTCGAAAGATTCGCGGTTCGGGTAATTTGGCGAAACCCGCTTGATTTTTCCCAGAGCCGTTGCGAGAGCGATCGGTGTTTCATCGGATAGATCAACGATGCTCAGCGGTGCTTCGTCCGCGTCAAGAGTGAGCAGCTCACGGAGCGGAGCGCCCCCAGCCAGACTGGGCGCAGAATTTGTGGTGGGTAGCGAAGGGGCCAGCAGGACGTCAAGGCGGTGAATGTTGCCGGCTGAGGTGATGACGCCGATCTGACCTCGCACGGTGGCGGGGATCGATGCTCGAAGGCCATCGTGGGCGCAGCGATCGCCAGAACTCGCAGGGGGTTCGCTTCCTAAGGTCCGGGCAATCTTGCCGGTGGCCGAAAGAAGGACCCAGCACGGATCATCCGCAAGCTCGAGGGGGAGGGCTCCCTTGCCTGTCTGCTCGGTGCCGTCCGATTCCACGAGAACCGTGCGCCGAGGGGTGCCATAGGCCTTGGCCACGTCATCCATCTCGGACGACACAACGTGGTGTAGTTCTTCCGTTGAACCGAGAATCTTTTCGAGTTCGGCGATCTGCGCCAGAAGCTCCTCGCGGCGCTGCTCCAACTCGATCTGCGAATACTTGGTTAGGCGCCGAAGCCGAAGCTCCAAGATGTAATCCGCTTGGGGTTCGGTGAGCTCGAAAACCTGACGAAGTCGTGTCCGAGCCGCCGCCGTATCATCGGACGAACGAATGACGGCGATGACTTCGTCAATGTTGAGCACGGCGATGAGAAGGCCATCCACGAGATGGAGGTCCCGCGTTGCCTTGTCCAAGCGGAACTGGGAGCGGCGCCGAACCACGTTGATGCGGTGATCGATAAACACCTGAAGAAGCTCCTTCAGCCCCAGCGTGCGCGGTTGGCCGTCCACGAGCGCCACGTTGTTGATGCCGAAGGAATCTTCAAGGGGAGTGAAACGGTACAGCTGAGCCAGAACAGCTTCAGGGTTGAACCCGTTCTTGAGCTCCACGACGAGCCGCATCCCGTTGTGACGGTCCGTAAGGTTGTGAACGCCGCTCACGCCGGTGACTTTCTTCGAAGCGATGGCATCCTTGAGCTTTTCGATGATTTTCTCGGGGCCCACCAGGTAGGGGAGTTCGGTAAAGACGATTCCCTTCTTGCGTGCCGTCACGTTTTCGATGCGCGCCGTGGCCCGGGTCTTGAAGATCCCGCGGCCGGTTTCGTAGGCTTGACGAATCGGGTCAAGCCCAACGATCTTGCCGCCCTCCGGAAGGTCCGGTCCCGGGATAAAGCGCATGAGATCATCCAGGGTGGCATCGGGGTTTTTCAGCAGGTGCTGCGCTGCGGCAACCACTTCTACCAGATTATGAGGGGGCATGTTGGTTGCCATTCCCACGGCGATGCCCGAGGCGCCGTTCACCAAGAGGTTGGGGATGGCGGCGGGGAGGACCGAGGGCTGGGTTTGCGTGTTGTCGTAATTTGGCACCATGTCCACGACGTCTTCATCCAGAGAAGCGGTCATGGCAAGGGCGGCGGGCCCCATGCGTACTTCCGTGTAGCGCGCGGCGGCAGGCCCGTCATCGAGCGAACCGAAATTGCCGTGCCCATCCACCAGTGGCAGACGCATCGTGAAGTCCTGCGCCATGCGGACCGTGGCGTCATAGATCGCTACATCCCCGTGAGGGTGGAGCTTGCCCATGACATCGCCAACAACGCGGGAGGACTTGACGTGGCCCTTATCCGGGCGCAGCCCCATCTGATCCATCTGGAAGAGGATGCGGCGCTGAACGGGCTTGAGGCCATCGCGCGCGTCGGGCAGCGCTCGCGCGTAGATCACCGAGTAGGAATACTCTAGGAAGGAGGTGCGCATCTCCGTTGAGACATTGATGTCAACAATCTTCTCTTCGATCTCATCGGGTGCAGAATGACGCATGAATCCCAGTATCCCGGGGTTCTTCGCCTTCGCCAAGTTCTACGGCGCCGTGTTCCGTGAGATTGGTGACGAACGGGACCAGAGATGCGCCTGCGCGGCCGAAGTGAGAGAATCAGGCGGTGCCTGTTGATCAAAAGTCTGCGCTGGCGAGCGAACTCGCATCCCTTGTAGCTGTTGATTCGCCAATTCTCGGCGATCTCATGGAGTCCCTACGTGGGATCTCACGGATCGGCAGGTATTTTATTCGGCCCGAGACCGTGTTTGATCAGGACTCCGTATACAACTCCGTTGGCGTGTTCGTGTTGACTGACGCCCGGCTCATCGTGCTGGTGTCCGACGTGTCCTACGAGTTCAGCACGGAGGGCGAGTTCATTACCACGACGCAGTTTGTGGAGTTGGACCAGATCAAGGATTTTCAGGTTATTAGACGGCGCGTTGCGGACGGGGAGGCAGCCGGGGCGCTGAGTTCCGTTCACATGCGGTTGCGGTGGGGTGCATCGTGGCAGCAGGATGTGCGGCCGGCCTCCTGTGATAATCCCCAGTGTACGGCGGATCACGGCTACATGGGTTTGGTCAGTGGCGACGACGCCGAAATCCTTCTCGACAACACCCTTGAAGACGCAACATTTACCAAAGGGCTCCAGTTCATTGCGGACTTGCAGCAGACGTTGGCGGAACGCGGATGAGCGCCACGCAGGAGTGGATTTTTCCGGGCGCGCGATCGGTTAGTGCTAGCTTGGCCGCAACCTTGGACGCCGTTGGCCTGAAAACGCCTGGTTCTGGGGCTAAACGCGACATGCTTGGGCTCCCGCAGGCAGACCGCGTGTGTTTTGTCCTCGTGGACGGACTCGGATTCCACAATCTCGAGGATCGCAGCGGGCACGCTCGTACGCTTCGCATGTGGAGCAATCGAGGGCCACTAACAACCGTGGCTCCCAGCACCACGGCGGCTGCGATCACAGCGGTGGGAACCGGTGCCCTTCCCGGCGCGACTGCCATGACTAGCTATGCTCTGCGTTCGCCGGTGACCGGTGCGAACTTCTCACTCATCAAGTGGGAGAACAGCGGCGTGGACCCGGTCCGGTGGCAGACCCACCCCACGCTTTTCGAGCAGTTGGTGCCCGAACAGGCGGACGAATGCGTACTGGTTCAGCCGCCGGAGTTCATTGGATCGGGTCTGACCGAATGCGCCCTGCGCGGCGCCAGGGGCGTGGCCGCGAACTCGCTCGAGGACCGGATCGATGCCGTTGCGCGTGCGCTGCGTTCGCGAACTCGCGCCGCCTATCTCTATTGGGGCGAACTTGACCATACGGGGCATGGCAAGGGATGGCTGTCCGAAGAATGGGTGGGGCAACTTGAGGAGCTTGACGCCGCGATGGCGATGCTCGCTCGTCGGGTTCCTCGTGGCACCCTCATCGTGCTTACCGCGGATCATGGGATGATTGACGTGACCCGGCGGTTCGACGTGGCCCGTGAGAGTTCACTTGCGGCCGGTGTCAGCCTAGTTTCCGGTGAGGAACGCGCGGTCCACCTCTACACGGACGAAGCCGAAGAAGTGGCAACACGGTGGCGTGAGTACTTCGGATCTGGTTCCTTGATCATGACGAAAGCCGAGATCGGTGCGAACGGCCTGTTCGGGCCCCTCGGCGTGCGTGCCAAAGAAACGATGGGAGATGTTCTCGTGTTTATGGGCGGGACGGACGCAGTAATCGATTCGAGGCTGCGCAAGGCCGGGCAATCCTTCATGGTGGGAGTACACGGCTCGTTGACGGAATACGAAATGACGGTTCCCCTTCTGGTTGAGGTTGCCTAATGGCTGAGTTGGTTTTCTATTCGGGCACTATGAACTGCGGCAAATCCACCCTCGCACTTCAAACTGCCTACAACTATCACCAGCTGGGCCAGCGCAGCATGATCTTCACTCGGGAGGATCGGGCAGGCGCGGGCAAGCTATCCTCGCGAATTGGCCTCGAAGAAGAGGCCTATGAGGTCAACACGTCCACCGATTTTTGGAAGGTTGTGTCCAAAGAGCGCACACACGGGCGCCGCGTGGATGTGCTCATCTGCGATGAAGTTCAGTTCTATACGGAAAACCAAGTTGAACAGTTAGCGCGCATCGTCGATGAGATCGAGATTGACGTCTATGCGTTCGGTATCACGTCCGATTTCCGCACAAAACTGTTTCCCGGTTCGGCTCGGATGATCGAGCTCGCGGATCGGGTGGAGGTTCTCCAGGTTCGCGCGCTGTGTTGGTGTGGTAAGAGGGCCACCCACAATGCTCGCACCGTTGACGGCGTTATGGTGACCGAAGGCGAGCAGGTTGTTGTGGGAGACGTCAACGTAGGCACGGTGGGCTATGAGGTTCTGTGCCGCTATCACCATAGGAAGCGCATGACGGCGGCCTCGGCGGGAGCCACAATGGGCCAGGCCCCCCTGCCGGACGCCTGGGGTCCAGACAATTAGTCTTTCTTGCCGAAGACGATTTCGTCCCACGACGGCATCTCAGGCCTGCTTTGCCGCTTCTTCCGCGTATCCGCACCCCGAGCTGCTCGCGAACCGGCAGGATGGTGGGCCTTGTCCTGCTCCTCCTCTGGATCAAAGGTCTCGCTGGTGAGCGGCTTTGCAACAGAGAGTGCGCGCTTTGTCCCTGCGCCCGAATCGCCGCTTTGCGCAGTTTCGGCTGATGTACTAGGCAGCACGTGCGGTGACGTAGCGTCCGAGAAAGTAGGATCGCCCTGCGGGTGAGAACCCGCGATGTCCGGCTCTGGAGAATCTTCGATTTCGTTAAACGTGGGCAGCGGGCGTGAGTGGCCGCGCTGCGAATCAAGCGTGGCAAGAACATCGTCGATACGCGGATTCGAGGGCGCGGCAGGCTCCACGGGCTGTTCAATCTGTTTCTCAGACAGAGCGTGAGCTTCGGAATTGCGAGCCTCGAGGCTCTTCCTCTCAAGATCTACGCGCCACAGGGCGGTGTGCTGTTCGCCGCCTTCGGTGAAGGTCGCGTGCAAAGTCCACGGATTGTGGGACTTTCTCGTGGCGTCCCACGAGATACCGTTGGCGGGCACCCCGCGGGCAACTAGCCGAGAGGTGATGAGTTCTTCTACCGTGAGAGAACCCTCTTCGCGTCCCAAGATCATTGAGGTGGCACGGCGAACCAGATGTTCCCGCTCGGCGAAGATGGGGTAGGCGAGCACTGAAACACGCGCGGCGGGCAGCGATGTCACCTCGCACACTTCCTCGAGGCTCATCCCTTCACGCACCATCGCCTGAATCTCGCGCGGCGAAACTTGCTTTGCCTCAGCAGGTGCGGTTGGTTGGATGTCCCGGCGCAGGGCGGCGCGCAGATCATCTGTGATTGCCAGAGAATAGCGGTTACCCTCTGCATCGTTCAGTGTGAGATGTTCTCCGTCTGCTTGGAGCCCGAGTAGTTCGAGTGTGATCATGACTCCCTTTCCTCCCGCTAGTACATCAAGCGTGCCACGCGATTCTGGGAGATGGCATCAATCGCTCCCGGTGTGTTCCTCACGCAGTCCTTGAGGTTTGGTACGTTATTTCAGGTAGGCAAACGCGAGAATGTCTGGTACATTGTGTGCGCACTCGCGGTATACGAGTGGGAACAAAACCGCACAATATGCGTTCTGGCAGTCAGGGCGTATGAGCCCGGGTCCTCTTACCGTTGGACCGATAGTAGAGATGAAGACTGGAGCGTGAGCTACCATGGCGACCGATTACGATGCACCTCGCAAGCAGGATGAAGAGCTGAAAGAGGATTCCCTCGAACAGTTGAAGGCGCGCCGGTCAGAGCAGCAGTCCGGGGCAGTTGACGAAGATGAAGTTGAGGCAGCCGAAGGTTTCGAACTTCCCGGTGCCGATCTCTCCAACGTTGAACTTTCTGTGAACGTTGTCCCCGCTCAGGATGATGAGTTCACCTGCTCGCAGTGCTTCCTCGTGCATCACCGTTCTCAGCTTGCCTATGAGGAAAACGGACTGCCTGTGTGCACTGAGTGCGCAGCCTAGTTAGCGGATGGAGTAATCGTGGGAATCTTTTCCCGTAAGAAGAAGGAGTCCGTTGTATCCGATGAGGAAGCAACGGAGCCAGAGAACACTATCGGGCCTTTCAGCGAAGAGGACCACCCCGATCGCGGAGATCTTCTGGATGCGGGAGCACTGTGGCTTCCCAAGGTTGAAGGTGCCACGGTGCAGTTTTCAGTTGATAAGCGCCGGAAGCTGGTCCTCGGAGTGGTGTATGTCAAGAACAATTCGGCGCTTCAGCTTCAGGTGTTCGCCGCCCCGAAGTCCTCGGGGCTGTGGGAGGATATTCGTGCGGAACTCATTTCGGCGATAGCAGCTCAGGGGGGAAACTCCCAGCAAGAAGAGGGCGAATACGGCTCGGAGGTGCGCGCGCTGATGCCCGTGGCCGCCAGCAAGAACGCCAAGCCTACGAATCCGGTGCGCTACATCGGCATTGACGGCCCGCGTTGGCTCCTGCGGGCCACGGTCACGGGGAGAGCGTCAACGAATGACGATGCGGCTTCGGCCATCCTGCATGACGTTCTCGATCAGCTTGTGGTGGTTCGGGGCCAAACGCCGCATCCACCTCGCGAGCTTCTTCCTCTCTCCATCCCCAAGAAGGACCATGAGGATAAGGCGGGGGACGAGGAGCGTCTCACACTTGATTTGCCCAAGCGCGGTCCGGAGATTTCGGAAGTGCGATGAACGGCCAAGCCCGGAAGATTCATGTGCGTGGCGTTGTCACGGCCATTACGTATCCGGGTGTGGGGTCAAGCCCCATGGTTCAGGTCCAGCTGCGCGTTGGTGACGATTCCGTGAGCCTTGCATTTCTGGGACGTCAGGATCTTCATGCGGTGGAGATTGGCACGAGTCTCGAAGCGAAAGGTGCCCTCGTGGATCGCCGTGGCACCCCCACTCTTTACAACCCCGAGTTTACTGTGGTGGCAGATTCTGGCGCGGAAGAAGAAATATGACGAACGAACCGAACGAATCGAAGAAGAGTGGCATCGGTTCAGTTGTCGCCGAAGAATTTGACGTATGGCAGGCGCTCGGCGGGGTTCGCGGTCTTATCGAGACGGCGGCCCCAGGCCTCGTCTTCATCATCGTCGCCATCATC
>ERZ1645187.4874-NODE-4874-length-10654-cov-14.622323_pt1 | contig 10654 bp, 10 predicted proteins | sample MGYA00575352_ERZ1645187 | MGnify/ENA primary metagenome ERZ1645187 (study PRJEB40837, sample SAMN11349314) | freshwater sediment metagenome | isolation source: river sediment | host: Sediment | place: India: Wazaribad , New Delhi | collected 2017-02-21 ...
TGGCGTTCGACGCCTTCCGCACGGTCTGCGCCGACTTCGGCGCAGACCTGAGAGAAGCCAACGGCGAGGACGACCATGTCCATCTGCTGGTCGCGTATCCGCCGACGATGCAGTTGTCGAAACTCGTCAACAGCCTGAAGGGCGTGTCGAGCCGCCGGCTGCAGGACTGCGGCTTTCACGAGATTTCGAGCAAGCTCTGGGGCCGACGGCTGTGGAGTCCCTCCTACTTCGCCGCCTCCTGCGGCGGGGCGCCGCTCGAAACCGTCAGGCGTTACATCGAGAACCAACGGGCGGAGCCAGGCCCGGATCGACGAAGAAGAGCGCGCTTATCCCGGCCTTGAAGGGCCGGGTTTGCAGCGCGGAAAAGCATGATCAACGGGACTTTCAAGTTTCTCGACGTTGCGAAACCGCTCATCTGACTCCATCTTCGCTCCGCACGTCATGGACGCCCTTGCATGAGACGTTCAAACCTCTTTCTCCCGATCGCCTGCGCGACGATCGCGGCGTTGTTTCTGGCCGGCTCCGATATCGGAGCTGTGGCCAAGGGCGGATCGACCTCCGGCTTCAGCTCTTCGCGTTCGACCTCCGGCTTCAGCTCGCGTTCGACGTCCAGTTTCAGTTCCTCGCAGCCAGCATCCTCGCCAAGCGTGTCGCGACCTGCCGCCGAGGCGCCCAAATCCACCAGTGGGTTCGGTTCCTCCAGACCTTCGACCAGCGGGTTCAGTTCGTCGAAGCCGTCGAATCCGGTCGCCATTCCGCGATTGGGTCAGGCCGACGAAGCGATCTCCGCGGCGCGCTCGAAGGCGGCGCTCGACGCCCTGACCCGGAGCAAGGAGGCTGAGAGCCGGGCGAGCGCGCCGTCGCCTCACGTTTCGTCGTCTCCATCCCCCTGGGCGCGGGCGTCCGAGCCGTCGCCCATGCGCGATACGCCCATGCGCGATACGCCCATGCGCGAGTCCACCTCGACCTATGTTCCGCCGCCGGTGATCGTGACGGCGCCGAGCTGGTCGCCGACGCCGCCGGTGATCGTCGTCGCGCCTTCCGGGCGCTCCTATCCGCAGGGCGTCGATCGTTCGTCCAATCCTTTCGACGACGGCGGTCAATCAGACCCGCTCCAGCGCGACCTGCGCCCCTCGCCGCCGCTCTATCCTTCACAGCGTGACGCGGTCGTCGAACCGTCGAAGTCGTTCCCGTGGTTCGGACTGCTGACCCTGCTGGCGATCGCCGGCGGCCTGATCGTCGTCGCGCGCATCGTCATTCGTCGCCACGAGCAAGGACTCCCGATGAACCCGCTCTCCCGTCGATCCCGCGACGCCGGCGCGCGCGCCGCCGCCAACGCGACGATCAAGATGATCGACGCCGCGCTCGCTCCAAAAGAAGGTCGCTCGCTGCAGCCGGGCGACGTTCTGACGATCGCATCGAGTTTTCCGCTCATCGCCGAAGCCGCCGGCTCCAAGGTGAAAGGCGCGATCGGCGGCCGGAAGGTCGTCTCGGCGGTGGGCCGCCTCGGCGTCGCCGGCCTCAAGTTGGAACGGCTCTATTTCGACAAGGAACGCGCCTTCGTCGAGATCGCCCGCCAGGGCGGTGCGAAGATCCAGCAACGTCTTTACGTCCTGCACGAGGAACGGCGCCCGGAAGATGAAGAGGCCTGGGCCTTCTTCCTGGGCGAGAAGGACGGCCTGATTGGCCAACCCGACATTTCGATCCCGCCCGACTCGACCTCCTATCGGCGGTTGTGGTCGCCCGGCGACGCGCGGATCGACGCGCTGGCGGCGACCGAGACGATCGCGACGCCCGACGCGACCCAGCGCGTCGCCCACAAGATGATGGGCTACGCCCGTCGGCTCGATCAGAAGGAGGACGGACTCCAGGAATATCTGATCATCGAAAGCGCCCGGCGGTCCGACGGCGCCAGCATCCGGCTCTGGATCGGTCTCGATCTGCCCGACGCCCTTCTCGACACCCTCTCGCTCAAGGCTTGATCGCCTCGAAACAACGGAGACGTTCCATGTTGCAGTTCTTCAAGAACCTGTTCGGCGTGCAGGTCGAGTCCGCCGCCCGCGAAGCCGGGCGGCTCGCCGTGCAGCTCGCGCCCGAAGCCTCGGCGCAGGCGCAGGCGCGCACGATCGCCGACGCGATCGGCGAGATCAACGCGCGTATCGCGACCGCGGCCGCCGAAAAGACCGGACTGGAGCGCGCCATCGTCGCGCGCAAGGAGACGATGCGTCAGCATCTGGAGGCCGCGCGCACGCTGGCGGCCGCCGGCGCCGCCGAGAAGGCGAATGTCGTGGTGACGACGGTGAAAACCGATCTCGCGCCGGCGCTGGCCGACGACGAGGCGCGGCTGAACACTCTGGTCGACGACCTGGCCATGCTGACCGGGCGCCGCAACGAACACGAGTCGAAGCTGCGCGCGGTGCGCGGCGAGATCGACGCCGCCCGGCACGCCGCCGAGCGGGCCCGGATCGAGGAAGAGCGCGCCGAGGAAGCGGAGGCCGCCGCCCGGCGCGACGCGAATCTCTCGCGCAATCTCGACTCCCTGAATATCGTGTCCGACGCCCTCAAGGCGCAGACCGAGCGCTCGCGGCAGCGTGCGGCCGCGGCGCGGCTCAACGCGGAGTCGATCCGGCGCTCGACGGCGACGCAGGGTGCCGATATCGCGGCGACGCAGGACGCCGACATCGCCGCGGCGCTGGCGCGGGCGAAGGAAACGACGAAGCCGGCGATCCCGCCGGCCTCGCTGGACGAGGAGATCGCCGCCCTGGACAAGCTGGCGAAGTGAGACGCGGAGGGCTCCGGCCCTCCCGTTGGCGGGCGTAAGTCCGTCAGGCAGGACATCGCTTTGCGAAAGGCGAGGTCCGACGCCGTCGATGGAATTTTCGACGGCCGGAGGCGGCCTGGACCTCGGGCCGCCTCCGAACTCCAAGGGGACGCAATGGCGAAGATCGACCATCGCGGACGCGGCGATTTCCAGTGGATGCTGCGCATCGTGTCAGGCGCCGTGCTCAACACCGCGCACGCCCATCCCGACTGGCCGCCGAACCGCGCCTTCGCGCGCAGCGCCGCCAAACGCTGCGTCGGCACGCTGGTCGCCCATATGCCGGAGCTGCTCGCCGGCCAGGCGCCGAAGACGATGAAGGTCGTCGTCGTGCGCAAGGTGCGCAGCCGCCGGCGCACGCCGCCCCAGGCCGGCTCGATCACCGATCTGTGCCGAATGATCGGCGAACGCATCGCGTCGGCGGTGAAGGATGGCGACGCAGAGATGGAGGCTGCGTTGCGCCAAGCGCTGGAGGCGCTGGCGCCGCTGTCGCGGCGCGAGAAGGGCAAGACGCAGGAATGATGCCTATCATGTCATGACTCGACATCTGTGCTGCAAACCCGTTACTTTCGTTTGACGATTGTTGCAACGAAAAGGAGCGAATATGCAGTTCCCAAGAATCGTAGATTATTTAAGCAAATTATATGAGACGGACTTCGGCAAAGACCCTGACATTAGTCAAATGGTCGTGGCAGTTAATGATCAGACTATTGGAGCGGATCAAGAATATGATATTGTGCAATTTGAATTTGGTGATTTGCGGCCAATTGATGAAGCCGTCCAAGAAGATTTATCCCTATATGGAGAAGAGCTTTATATGAATGATCTATTTCAGTTGCCGTTTGACAGAATATGTTTGTCAGGCAAGTATCGTGATATAAATTTCGGCATTTGCTGCGTCATAACAGAAGAAAATATTCTATCTTGGGTCGCTGGCCTTGATCATCTGTCGCCGGATTCATCTACTATGTCTTTTGTAATGACCGGGTTTTCTGCTGTTAGTGAAGGAAAAGCGGATAAAAAACTTGTTCCTGTTGGCTTTATTATCGCCAGCAGCGCTCCTGACATGACTTGCGACCCGTCGAGTAAATTAAGCCGAAACACAGCGCTCTTTGTTCAGAATATGATATTGTGTCTTGTTTCCTTACTTGACGCAAAAGGAATTGAAACGCAGATCGAAAAGCTTCCGGAGAAATTGATTAATAATCGACGCAAACAGGGAAAACGCACAATTTCGGAATTTAGGCACGTCAAAATTAGAGTTGGCAGAGAACTCTATTTGATGAACGGTCAATCATCTAGCAATCATTCTAGTCCGCGATTGCATTGGCGTCGTGGTCATACTCGCACTTTGGCGAGCGGCGTCATTACTAAGGTCCGTTGTCATCTGGTTGGATTTTTGTCTGATGGAACCGCTGTTCCGTCACCTGGAGAATACGAAGTCATGCCGCCCAAGCGGTTGTTGAAAAAAAACTGATCGCTTGCGATAGGTCCGTCTATCGACAGGAATTGGCTTCCAGATCGCTCTTGCGAATTTCATGAATCGAGCGCATGATCAATCACATCCAGGGAGCCTGGATGTCACATATCTCCGAAGGAGCTTCGGATGGAAAACCTCTACGACACGCTCGTCTTTATCGGGCGTTTTCAGCCCTTTCATCAGGGCCACCTTTCCGTCATCCGCGCCGCGCTGAAGAAGACCCGCATGCTGATCGTCCTGGTCGGCTCGGCCAATCTCGCGCGCAGCCCGCGCAATCCCTTCACCTTCGACGAACGCGCCGACCAGATCGGCCGCGTTCTCGACGACATCGGCGAACGCGCCCGCGTGTCGATCCTGCCGATCGCCGACGCGCCCTACAACGACGCCGAATGGATCGCTCGCGTCCAGAAGGCGGTCGGGCAAGCGACGAAGCCCGGCGACCGGATCGGCCTCGTCGGCCATTCGAAGGATCACTCCAGCTATTACCTCAAGCTGTTCCCGACCTGGGGCGCGGTCGACGTCGCCGAGCGCCACGCCATGATCAACGCCACGCAGATCCGCGAGGACTATCTGCGCCCGGCGGCGCGGCTGCCCGGCGCGCATGTCTGCCCCGAGACGGTGATCCATTTCCTCGAACAGTTCACGTTGACCGAGGCCTTCGCCTGGCTTGTCGAGGAAGCCCGCTTCTACGCCGATTATCGCGCGCGCTGGGCCAACGCGCCCTATCCGCCCTTCATCGCCTGCGTCGACGCGGTCGTCGTGCAGTCCGGGCACATCCTGCTGGTCGAGCGCGCCCACGCGCCGGGCAAGGGCCTGCTGGCGCTGCCAGGCGGCCACGTCAATCCGAAGGAGAGCTTCCGCGCCGCGGCGATCCGCGAATTGAAGGAAGAGACGCGCATCAACGACGGCAAGGGCGAAATCCCGCCGGCGATGCTGTCTTCCTTCATCGAGGACTCGAAGACGCGGCTGTTCGACGACCCGCATCGCTCCGAGCGCGGCCGCGTCGTGACGCAGGCCTATCTGTTCTCGATCCCCGCGCGCAAGGCGCTGTTCGAGGTGCGCGGCGACGACGACGCCGCGGCGGCGCGCTGGTTCCCGCTCGGATCGCTCAAGGCGAGCGACCTGTTCGAGGATCACGCCGCCATCATCGAAGAGATGACCGGCGCCGCGCTGGATTGAAGTCCATCTGCATCCCGCCGCGGGGAGTCCGCGGCGGCTCAACCGCCAAAGGAGCTTTGGCCATGTTCGACAACGCTTACGCGAACCTGATCCTCGACGTCGACAGCTACAAGGCGTCGCATTTCCTCCAGTATCCGCCCGGCGCCACACACATCTCCAGCTATGTCGAGTCGCGCGGCGGCGCCTATGACGGCGTTCTGTTCTTCGGCCTCCAGGCCTGGTTGAAGGACGCCCTGACGCGTCCGATCTCGACGGCCGACATCGACGAGGCCGAAGAGATCCTCGTCGCGCATGGCGAGCCCTTCAACCGCGCGGGATGGGAGGCGATCGTCGCGCGCCATGGCGGCCTCCTGCCGCTGCGCATCGAGGCTCTGCCTGAAGGGATGATCGTCCCGACCGGCACGCCGCTCGTGCAGGTCTCGAACACCGATCCCGACATGCTGTGGCTGGTCTCCTATATCGAGACCGCCTTGCTGCGCGCGGTGTGGTATCCGACGACGGTGGCGACGCGTTCGAAAGCGATCCAGGGGATCATCAAAGCGGCGCTCGACAAGACAAGCGACGATCCCGACGGTCAGCTTCCCTTCAATCTGCACGATTTCGGCGCGCGCGGCGTGTCGAGCCTGCAGTCGGCCGGCATCGGCGGCCTCGCGCATCTCGTCAACTTCATGGGCACGGACACCGTCTCCGCCTTGCTGGCGGGGCGGCGCTACTACAACGAGCCGATGGCCGGCTTTTCGATCCCGGCGGCCGAGCATTCGACCATCACGGCCTGGGGCCGCGATCGCGAGGCCGACGCCTACGCCAACATGCTGACGCAGTTCGGCGGGCCCGGAAAGATCGTCGCTGTCGTTTCGGACAGCTACGACCTCTGGAACGCGGTCAATGCGATCTGGGGCGACCAGCTCAAGGACATGGTGAAGACGAACGGCGCGACGCTGGTCGTTCGCCCGGATTCCGGCGATCCTCTGACCGTGCCGGTCGACACGGTCGACCGCCTCGCCGCGCGGTTCGGGACGACGACGAACGCCCGGGGCTACAAGGTTCTGCCGCCTTATCTGCGCGTCATTCAGGGCGACGGCGTCAACGAGCGGTCGATCAAGCATATCCTCGACCGCCTCGAAAAGCTGGGCTACGCGGCCGACAACATCGCTTTTGGCATGGGCGGCCAGATGTTGCAGCAGCTCAACCGCGACACGTTGCGTTTCGCCATGAAGGCCTCGGCGATCCGCCTCGACGGTCGGCCCTGGGTCGCCATCGCCAAGGCGCCGCAGACCGATCCGTCGAAGGCCTCGAAGGCGGGCCGGCAAGCGGTGGTCGAATGCGACGCCGGGGTCGCGATCCTGCGCGAGGAGCATCTGGACGGCGCGCGCAACCTGCTCCAGCCGGTCTATGAGAACGGCGTCTGCGCGCCGTTCGTCGATTTCAGGACGGTGCGGGCGCGCGCGTCCCTCGGAACGATCCACGCTCAATGAAAATACGTCGCGTCGGCGCGGCTCACGGCCCCGCCGGCGCCGTCTCCGGCTCTTCCATCGTCGATGCAGCGATGAAGCACCAATCCGCTCTCTCCAGCGCCGTTTCGACGTCCTCGAAGCTGACGCCGTCCGCGAAATCGTAGATCGCAATGGTGTCGTCGTCGGCCTGAATGAGTTCGGTCGGTTCGACGTCCAGAAGCGTGAGCTGGTCCCGGGTGACAGGCGCGTTCGTGCCCGCGTCCTCGTCGAAAAGATCGTAGATGACCTGGACACGCATGTCCGTCTCCCAGCTGCGGCTTCTTCGTTTGGCATTTTCGCAGACGCCTGCGAAAATGCCAATTCGCAGGGTGGAACGCGATGGTCGACTTCAGCAAGCTCAAGCCGCTCTCCCCGGATGAGCGCGCCCGCCAGGCGGCGGAGCGCGAGGCGGCCATGCGCGCGGAGTGGAACGCCGAGCGGCGTGCGAAAATCAAGCACGCCATTGTTCTGACTCGCGTCGCCGACGAAGATGTCGTTCCGACCCGAACCCAGCTCGGCGACCGTCGGCTTGGCTTTGTCGCGCAGGAGTCCGAGGGCCGCACGATCCGGGTTGGCTGGCTGTTTCACGCCGCCGAAAAGGTCGCAAGCGAGACGATCATGAGGACGCTCGCCGCCGAGGATGTGGCGATCTCCGCCAAAGGGTATTGGCGCCCCAATACGCGCGGTCCCGAGCCCGACCAGAAGCCCAGCTTCACCTTTGAAATCGTCGAAGCCGAACTTGGCCCGATCCAGTCCGCCGATCATCGCATCGACGTCACGTCGAACCCGTCCGCCCAGGAGCCTCCCGTGAACGCTCATACCCCTCTTGCTTCCGCCTCTCCCGCGCCGCGCGCGCCCGCCGGCCGGCAGGTCCGTCTGCCGATCGACGATTTCCATCTGACGTCTCCGGGACCGATGGCGGCGCGCGATTTCGTCGCCGCGCTGCAGCCGCATGTCGTGGAGGGCCTGAAGCTGCTGCCGCAATGGCCGGCCATCGAGCGGCTGGGCGAATTCGAAAAGTGGTCGCGCAACATGTGCTGGCGCATGCTCGACGAGGCGCGCGCGCTCGATCCGTCCGAGGATCCGCTGCAGATCACGAAGAATCAGGCCGACGCCGCCACGAAGAACCTGACCTGGCACCTTCGCCGTATGTCCGGCATCGGCGGCTCCGAGATCGGCGTGCTGGTGATCGAGGGGCGCGGCGAACGCCCGCCGTTCGAGACGACGGCGCGCGACATCATCGCCAAGAAGCTCTGCCTCGGACTGCCGGATCGCGGCAACGTCCACATGATGCGCGGCAAGCGCGCCGAGGAATTCCTGCGCAAGTTCTTCATGGAGGACCATCCGCAAGCCAGGCGCGACGAAGCGGCCTTGAAGATCACCGCGTCCGGGCGCCCGGCGGCACATCCCTGGCTGATCGGCTCGCCCGACGAGGTCATCCTGACGAAAGACGAGGAAGGCCTCACCCGCCGCATCATCGTCGATTACAAGGCGCCCGGCGAAGCGGCGATGACCAAGACCTACAAGGAGGGACCGTCCTTCGACTATGTCTGTCAGCTCCATCATTACGGCATCGTCGCCAGCGTCGCCGGCGTCGGCGCCCATGGCTTCATGCTGGCGCCGTGGGATTCCCGCAAATTCGAGCTGGCGACCTTCGACATTCCGGTGAACATCGACCTGATGCGCGAGATCATGCGCACGGCCAAGGCTGTCTGGAACGACAACGTCATGGCCGGCGTGCTGCCACCCGAGAAGGCCGCGACGGCGATCAGCAAGGATGGCCTGCGCGACCCGGCCGCCGACCTCGCCGTGCTCGACGCCATGAGCAAGGTGATCGACGAGCGCAAGAAGGCGATCATCACGTCTCTTGAGACGGAGTTGCTGGCGCGCCGGGCCTCCGGCGAAGCCGATTTCGGCCCGTGGAAGGTCAAGGCAGAGACGGTTTATGACGACGACATGCTGCGCCAGATGGCCGTCGCATTCGGGGTCGAGCCGGCCGCGTTCGAGACGCCGGATCTGAAAAAGATCGACAAGGAGGCCTGCGTCGCTATCGTCAAGGACGTGCTCGACGCCCTCAAGGTGCGCGACATGTCCGAGCAGCAGCTTCCCGGGACAGGCGAGCGCGCCTTCCGCGCCGCCATGGACGGCGTCGAGGAGCGGCTGCGCGATGGCGTGCCGATGGCGAAGGTGTTCGACGCCGCCGGGCTGGCAGCGGCGGTGGGCGCGGCGGGCGGCGACGCGACGCCGGCCGCCAGCGTGACGGCGTCCTTCACGGCGTCGCGCAAGAAGGACCAGTTCCGTTTGCTCAAGGAGTTTCGCGAGGACGTGGATTCCGTCATCGCCGAAGGCGCGAATTTCTGTCAGGAAGCGATTTTCGCGCGGTGGCCGGAACTGGCGAATTCCGAAGCGACCGACCGGCTGGCGCCTGCCTATCCGGGCATCGACAACGACGCGGCGTGAGGGCATCCGCGTGGCGCGCGCGCCACACATCGGCAATTTTCGCAAAACCGCACGCCCAGCCTTGCTGGGCGTGCGGAGCCGTGCGAAAACTCCGGTTCAATCATAGCAGGGTTTCGCGGCGGTCGTGGACAAGAGTGACGCCACAGACGCGCCCATCTCCGGCGATCGGGCCGAAATGGGGCGCATGTTGATCGAGCTTCGCGCGCTCGCTCACGATGATTATGCGCATGCCAGGTTCGCGTCCCGCCTGTTGACCGCCGATGAGAAGGCCGACGCCGTTCTGACGCAGTCGGAGTTGCGCAAGCGCGCCTCATCCGCTGCGAAGACGGATCAAGAGGCGTCGCATCAGGACCGCGTCGAGCCGGCGACGCCACTGTTCGCCGCCCAGGCGTGGCGCCTGGCGATGATGCGAGCCGACTGGCGCTGCGAGGCCTGCGGCGTGAGCGCGCCCGACGCAATGGAGATCGGCCATCGCGACAGCGACCACCGCAACCAGCGTCGCGACAATCTGCGCTGTCTGTGCGCTTTCTGCCATCTCGCCGATCACCCGGTCGCCGCCTTGCGTCAGGGGCGGGCGACCTTGCTTTACGCACCCGATCTCGATCAGGCCGACGTGTCCCGGATCGCCTGGAGCCTGGCGTGGCTGGTCCGCGAACTGGGCGAAATGTATAATCATTCCAGCGGCCCTGCGGGCTGCGACGTCGGCGCGACGCGTTCCACCCTGGAGACGACGCTGATCGCCCGGCGCGACCGTGCGATGCGCGAACTCGGTCTCGACGGCCGCGAGCCGGGAGCCGCGGCCGCCTTGTATTTCGAGCTGGCGCGCCAGGCCATCATCGAGCGCTCGATCGGCGCCACCGACGTCGCCCTGCTGTTGCGTCAGGTCAGGGTCGCGCCGACCTTCATGTTGCCCGCGGTGGAGGCGTTCGACGGGAAGGACGCCCGTCACGTCGACCGGTTGCCCGCCATGCTGGCGGCCGCCTCGTCTGAAGGCGGGTCCTTCTTCGGACTCAACCCGGCAAAAATTCTCGGCGACGCGCGAAAAGCCCGCGACGCGGCGCAATCTTCCCGCGCGGCTGACGGGGGCGAGGATGCGCGCGACCAGGCCGCATCGTCCGCCGCGCCTCAGATGTCGTCCGCCGATGCGGCGAGCGGCGTCGGGCTCGTTTTTCCGCCACACCTCGATGAATATGTCGACGAGGATTTCTGATGTCGTTCTTCATG
>ERZ1645187.4877-NODE-4877-length-10650-cov-16.570458_pt1 | contig 10650 bp, 12 predicted proteins | sample MGYA00575352_ERZ1645187 | MGnify/ENA primary metagenome ERZ1645187 (study PRJEB40837, sample SAMN11349314) | freshwater sediment metagenome | isolation source: river sediment | host: Sediment | place: India: Wazaribad , New Delhi | collected 2017-02-21 ...
ACACCACCAAGCGCGTCGGCGGCGGCATCCAGGACTTCGACGCCATCAAGCTCCTGAAGTTCGGCACGGCCTGATCGCGCCCCCGGGCGCTCTCGTCCCGCCGCCCCCCGAGGGGCTTGCGCGGCCTGCCGACCGGCCCGGCGGTGCCTCCCGCCGCCGGGCCGCCCCTTCCGCCTCGCTCGAGGATTGCCCATGACCGTCCTGCTGATCACGCCGCCGGCGCTCGAACCGGTGTCGCTCGCCGAGGTCAAGGCGCATCTGCGCCTCACCGGAACCGACGACGACGACTATCTCGCCGCCATGATCACCGCCGCCCGCATCCAGGTGGAGACCGCCACCCGCCGCGTGCTGATCGATCAGACCTGGCGGATCTTCCGCGACGACTGGCCCGCCTCGGGTCTCCTCGACCTGCCGGTCGGCCCGGTCCGCTCGATCGCCGAAATCGTCGTCTACGCCGCCGACGGCACCCCGCACGCCCTCGCCCCCGCTGCCTGGGTGCTCGACGGGGCGTCCATGCCCGCCCGCCTGCGCCTGCTCGGCACCGGCCCGGCCCCGGGTCGCCCGCTCAACGGCATCGAGATCGACGTCGTCGCCGGTTACGGCCCGTCCGGTCTCGCCGTGCCGCAGCCGCTGCGGTTGGCGATCACCACCCTCGTCGCCCGCTGGTACGAGAACCGCGAGGGCTGGGCCTACGGCATCGTTCCCTCCTCGGTCGCCGATCTCTTCGAGAGCCTCGTCGCGCCCTTCCGCGTGTTGAGGATCGCATGAGCCCGCTCGCCCCGATCGGCGCCCTGCGCCATCGCCTGCGCCTCGAACGGTCGAGCCTCGCCGCCGACGGTTCGACCCTGTGGACGCTGCTCGACACCGTCTCCGCCGCCCTGCGCCCGCACGGCGCCACCGCGACCGAGGCCGGCGCCGGAATCACCGGCCGCCTCGCCACCACCATCGAGATCCGCTGGCGCGCCGACGTCGACGCCGCCTGCCGCTTGGTCCTCGGCACCCGCGTCTTCCGCGTCCGCGCCGCCTGGGACCCCGACGAACGCCGCGCCCGCCTGCGCATCGAGGCCGAGGAGGAGGAGAAATGACCGCCGCTGCCGCCCTCCTCGCCGCGCTCCTCGCCCGCCTGCGCGCCGACGCCACCCTCGCCGCCGATCTCGACGGCCGCATCTGGGACACCCCGCCGCGCAATCCCGGCTTCCCTCATCTCGTCGTCGACGAGGCGACCAGCCGCGATCGCTCCGGCCTCGAGGCGCCGCTCGACGACACCCGTCTCGTCCTGCGCTTCGTCTCCCGCGACGGCGGCCGGGGCGAACTCCTCGCCCTCGTCGATCGCGTCGAGACCCTGCTCGCCGCCCCGCCGCTCGCCCCCGCCGGTCATCGCCTGATCGTCCTGCGCCGCGAGAGCCTCGAGACGCGGCCGACCCGCGACCGCCTCGGCGCCGAGGCGCTCCTGCGCGTCTCCGCCCTCACCGAACCCGCCTGACCCCAACCTCGGAGAGCCTCCAATGGCCGTCCAGCCCGGCAGGGATCTCCTGCTCAAATTCGACCAGACCGGCACCGGCAGCTTCGTCACCGTCGCCGGCCTGCGCAGCCGCCGCATCGCCTTCGCCGAGGAGGCGGTCGACGTCTCCACCGCCGACAGTCCCGACCGCTGGCGCGAACTGCTCGCCGGCGCCGGCCTGCGCCGCGTCTCGGTCTCCGGCACCGGCGTCTTCCGCGACGCCGCCTCCGATGCCGCCGTCCGCTCCGCCTTCTTCGCCGGCGCCGTCCGCGCCTGGCGCATCGTCCTGCCCGACTTCGGCACCATCGAAGGGCCGTTCCTGATCGCCACGCTCGAATATGCCGGCACCCACGACGCCGAGGTCACTTTCGAGATCGCGCTCGAGTCGGCCGGTGCGCCGACCTTCGCGGCACTGTGAGCGGGGAGGGGACCATGGCCAACCGCCGCCGCGGCGAGGTCGAGGCGATCGTCGACGGTCGTCCCGTCGTGCTCTGCCTGACCCTCGGCGCCCTCGCCGCCCTCGAGGCGGCCTGCGCCGTCGACGATCTCGCCGCCCTCGCCGAACGCTTCGCCGCCGGCCGCCTGTCGGCCCGCGACATCGCCCGCGTCTTCGCCTGCGGCCTGACCGGCGGCGGCACCCCGACCACCGAGGACGAGGTCCTGGCGCTGCGCATCGACGGCGGCCTCGTCGCCGCCGCCGCCGTCGTCGCCGACCTCCTCGCCCTGACCTTCGGCGCCGAGGCAGCGCCCGCCGCGCCGCCGCCGCCCGTCGCAGGGGAGGGGGCAGCCCGCCCTCCGGCGGTCCCGGGGGCGGACGAGCCGCCTTCCCCTGGGACGCCGTGATGCGCCTCGCCTTCACCCGCTGGGGTCTCGCCCCCGCCGCCTTCTGGGCGATGACCCCGCGCGAACTCGCCGCCGCCCTCGCCCCCGCCGGCCCCGGCGCCCCCGATCGCGCCGCCCTCGCCGCGCTGATGGGCCGCTTCCCCGACGACGCCTGAGGAGACCTCCGACAATGACCGACGCTTCGTCCCTCGACACCACCGACCTGCAGCAGGCCTCGTCCGTCTCGCGCGATCTCGCCACCACGCTCGGCAGCCTCGACGGCCTGTCCAAGAGCTTCGGCCAGTCGATGACCGCCGCCTTCAAGGGCGCCGCGATTCAGGGACGATCCTTCGATCAGGTGCTGCGCTCGATCGCCGAGCGTCTGTCGAGCCGCGCCCTCGACGCCGCGCTGGCGCCCTTGTCCAACGCCATCGCCGGCGGCGCGAGCTCGCTCCTGTCGTCGATCGGTTCGGCCTTCGGCTTCGCCCGCGGCGGCGTCTTCGCCGGCGGCCGCGTCACGCCCTTCGCCGACGGCGGCATCGTCTCGGCACCGACCTATTTTCCGATGCGCTCCGGCACCGGTCTGATGGGCGAGGCGGGTCCGGAAGCGGTGATGCCGCTGACCCGCGGATCCGACGGCCGTCTCGGCGTCGCATCCGCAGCAGCGGCATCCAACCTGTCCGTCACCTTCAACGTCACCTCACCCGATGCGGCGAGCTTCCGCCGATCCGAGGCGCAGGTGACGAGTATGCTGGCCCGCGCCGTCGGACGGGGACGGCGCGGGCTCTGACACCGGACCCAACGAGGAGGGGCTCAGGTTCCGGTGCGTTCGGGATGCAGAAGCGTCTGCTGAATCTCGTCGAGGAAATGCAATCGCTTCTTCTTCAACGTCTCGAGACGCTCGTCCGAAGACGGCTCCAGCTCGTTTTCGATGCGCAGGATTTCGAGGTTGGCCTCGGAATAACCCTGTACCGCGTGTGAGAACTTCGCATCCGCAAGCACGAGCGAACGGATGCGCTCGACGTGTTCGGGAAATTCTTCGGCGAGATCGTGAGAAGAATGGACCAACATTTCAACGCGTCCTCCTCGACCCCGATCGTTACCCGGCGGGTCTTCGAGCGTCGTTGAGGAAAATCAAATACACGAGAGGTTCGCACCATGAGCGACACCGTCGTCGTCGACGAGGTGGTCTTCCCCCTCGCCGTGTCGCGCCGCGCCACCGGTGGTCCGCAGCGCCGCACCGAGATCGTCGCCCTCGGCTCCGGCCGCGAGGTCCGCAACGCCCGCTGGGCCGACAGCCGCCGGCACTGGGACGCCGGCTCCGGCGTGCGCTCGCTCGACGAGCTGCACGAAGTCCTCGCCTTCTTCGAGGCCCGCCGCGGTCGCCTGCACGGCTTCCTGTTCCGCGATCCCTTCGACGATCGCTCCTCGCTGCCCTCCGCCGCCCCCGGTCCGCTCGATCAGGCGCTCGCCACCGGCGACGGCGTCACCCGCGTCTTCTCGTTGGTCAAGAGCTACGGCGGCAGTCCCCGGCCCTGGCTGCGGCCGATCTCGCGCCCGATCGCCGAATCGGTGCGCGTCGCCGTCGCCGGCGTCGAACGCACCCGCGGTGTCGACTTCACCGTCTCGCCGAGCGACGGCCGCATCACCTTCGCCGCCGCCGCCTGCCCGCCGCCCGGTGCGGTGGTGACCGCCGGCTTCGAGTTCTTCGTTCCGGCCCGCTTCGACGCCGACGAGATCCGCATCGATCTCACCGCCTTCCTCGCCGGCGAGATCCCGACCATCCCTCTCGTGGAGCTCGTCGCGTGAAGACCCTGCCGCCCGCCCTCGCCGCCGCCCTCGCCGGTGGCGTCACCACGCTCGCCACCTGCTGGCGCCTCACCACCGCCGACGGCCGCCGTCTCGGCTTCACCGACCACGATCGCCCGATCGCCTACGACGGCATCGTCCACGAGGCGGCGAGCGGCTTCACCGCCACCGAGGCGGTCGCCCGTGCCGATCTCTCGGTCGGCGGCCTCGAGGTCGACGGCGCCCTGACCTCCGCGGCCCTCACCGCCACCGACGTCGAGGCCGGCGTCTGGGACGGCGCCACCGTCGAGATCGACCTCGTCGACTGGACCGACCCCGCCGCCCGCATCCGCCTGCGCGACGCCACCCTCGGCGAGATCACCTGCGTCGACGGGGCCTTCCGCGCCGAGATCCGCTCGCTCGCCCACCGTCTCGACGAGACCCGCGGCCGCCTGTTCCAGCACCGCTGTGACGCCGATCTCGGCGATGTCCGCTGCGGCGTCGCCCTCGCCCGCCATCCGGCCACCGTCGTCGAACGCCTCGATGCCCGCCGTCTGCGCGTCGCCGGGCTCGAGGCCCATGCCGCCGGAGTGTTCGGCCGCGGTCTGCTGCGCGTCGTCTCCGGCACCGCCGCCGGTCGCGCCGTCGAGATCCGTACCCATTCGGTCGACGCCGACGGCGTCGTCCTCGATCTGTGGCTGCCGCTCGAGCCCGCCCCCGCCGTCGGCGACGCCCTGCAGGTCACCTTCGGCTGCGACAAACGCTTCGAGACCTGCCGCGACCGCTTCGCCAACGCCGTCGCCTTCCGCGGCTTCCCCCACATTCCGGGCAACGACTTCCTCCTCGCCCATGCCGGAGCCGTCGACACCGTCGCCGACGGCGGAGCCTACGTGTCGTGACCGCCTCGTCTTCCACACCCACGCCCACGCCCTCGGTCGCCCCCGACCGTGCCGCGATCGTCGCCGTCGCCCGCCGCTGGATCGGCACGCCCTATCGCCACCGCGCCTCGCTCGAAGGCGTCGGTTGCGACTGCATCGGTCTGGTGCGCGGGGTGTGGCGCGAATTCTGGGGCGACGAGCCCGAGCCGCTGCCGGCCTACACCCCCGACTGGGCCGAATCCGGCGGCGTCGAGAGCCTCCTCGCCGTCGGTCGCCGCCATCTCGTCCCCGTCGCGGTCGCCGCCGCCCGCGAAGGCGACGTCGTGCTGTTCCGCTGGCGCCCCGACGTACCGGCCAAACACGTCGGCATCCTCGTCGCCGCCGACCGCTTCGTCCACGCCTACGACGGCGCCGCCGTCGTCGAGAGCCCGCTCGGCCCGTGGTGGCGCCGCCGCCTCGCCGCCGCCTTCGCCTTCCCCGGCCTCGCCGAACCCACCGGCGCCCCCGCTTCGGAGTGATCCGCCATGGCGACCCTGATTCTCGCCGCCGCCGGCAGCGCCATCGGTGGCATGCTCGGCGGTGCCGGCACCGTCGTCGCCATGCTCGGTCAGGCGATCGGCGGCGTCGCCGGCGCCTTCATCGACCGCGCCCTGATGCGCTCCTCGACCTCGGTCACCGGCTCGCGCCTGTCCGATCTCGAGGTCCAGAGTTCGACCGAGGGCGACCCGATCCCCCGCGTCTACGGCCGCGTCCGCATCGCCGGCAGCCTGATCTGGGCGACCCGCCACGAGGAGACCACCGTCGTCGAGGAGACCAGCGGCGGCAAGGGCGGCGGCGGCGTCACCACCACCAACTACACCTATCACGCCAACTTCGCCCTCGGCCTGTGCGAGGGGCCGATCCACCGCATCGCCCGCGTCTGGGCCAACGGCGTCCTCCTCGACACCACCCGTTTCGTCATGCGCGTCCTTCCCGGCGACGAGACCCAGGAGCCCGATCCTCTGGTTCTCGCCCGTCAGGGCGGCGCGGTCCCGGCCTGGCGCGGCACCGCGGTGGTGGTCTTCGAGCATTTCCCGCTCGACGACTGGGGCAATCGCATTCCGCAGTTCACCTTCGAGGTGATCCGCGTCGTCGACGATCTCGAGGCCAAGATCCGCGCCGTCACCCTGATCCCCGGCGCCACCGAATTCGGCTATGCCCCGCAGACGGTGACCCGCAGCCTCGGCCCCGGCGTCACCGCCGCCGAGAACCGCCACGTCTCGATCGCCGCCAGCGATTTCGAAGCCTCGCTCGACGAGCTGCTCGAGCTCTGCCCGGCCCTCACCCGCATCGCCCTCGTCGTCGCCTGGTTCGGCGACGACCTGCGCGCCGGCGCCTGCCGCCTCCGCCCCGCCGTCGACGACGCCACCAAGACCACCGCGCCGCTGGTCTGGTCGGTCGCCGGGGTGGCGCGCGGCGAGGCCCGCCTCGTCGCCCGCGTCGCCGGCCGCCCGGCCTATGGCGGCACCCCCGACGACGCCGCGGTGGTCGCGGCGATCCGCACCATCCGCGCTCGCGGCATCGCCGTCACCCTCTACCCGTTCGTCGCCATGGACATCGCCGCCGGCAACGGCCTGCCCGATCCGCAGGGCGGCGCCGAGCAGCCGGCCTTCCCCTGGCGTGGCCGCATCACCTGCCATCCCGCCCCCGGCCGCCCCGGCACCCCCGACCACACCGCCGCCGTCCGCGCCGAGATCGCCGCCTTCGTCGGCGCGGCGCCGGTCTCGGCCTTCTCGGTGGTCGGCGATGCCGTGGTCTTCTCCGGCACGCCGGAATGGTCCTTCCGCCGCCTGATCCTGCACATGGCCCATCTCGCGGTGGCCGCCGGCGGCGTCGACGGCTTCCTGATCGGCTCCGAACTGGTCGGCCTGACCACCTTGCGCGACCAGACCGGCGCCCACCCCTTCGTCGAGGCGTTGGTCGCCCTGGCGAGCGAGGTCCGCGCCGTCCTCGGCCCCGGCCCGCGCCTGACCTACGGCGCCGACTGGAGCGAATGGTTCGGCCATCACCCCGCCGACGGCTCCGGCGACGTCCACTTCCATCTCGATCCGCTGTGGTGCGCCCCGGCGATCGACGCGATCGGCATCGACGCCTGGTTCCCGCTGACCGACTGGCGCTCCGGCGACCACGCCGACGCCGGCCTCGCAGATCTGCCCACCGACCCCGCCTATCTGCGCTCTCGCGTCGCCGGTGGCGAGAACTTCGACTGGTGGTACGCCTCCGAGGCCGACCGTCGCGCCGGCCACCGCACTCCGATCGTCGACACCGCCTACGGCAAGCACTGGGTCTTCCGCCCCAAGGATCTGATCGGCTGGTGGTCGAACCCCCATGTCGAACGCCGCGGCGGCATCGAGACCGCGGCGACCGCCTGGGTGCCGAAGTCGAAGCCGATCTGGTTCACCGAACTCGGCGCCCCCGCCGTCGACCTCGGCGCCAATCGGCCGAGCGTCTTCCCCGACCCCAAGTCGGTGGAGAGCGGCCTGCCGCCCTTCTCCTCCGGCGCCCGCGACGATCTCGTCCTGCGCCGCGCCGTCGAAGCGATCCTCGATCACTTCGCCGATCCGGCCGCCAATCCGGTTTCGCCGATCTACGGCGCGCCGATGCTCGATCTCGCCTCCGCCTACGTCTGGACCTGGGACGCCCGGCCCTTCCCGGTCTTCCCCACCGCCACCGACGTCTGGGCCGACGGCCCCTCCTGGGCGACCGGTCACTGGCTGACCGGCCGCCTCGGCGGTCTGTCGATCGAGGCGCTGATCCGCGCCGTCCTCGCCGATCACGGCGTCGATGCCGTCACGTTCCGCGCCGTCGCCGGCCATGTCGACGGCTTCCTCGTCGACCGCCGCATGTCGGCCCGCGACGTCCTCGAGCCCGTCCTCGCCGCCTGGTGCATCGACGGTGTCGATACCGGCACCGGCCTGCGCTTCTGCGGCCGCAACCGCCGCGTCGACGCCACACTCGATCTCGACGACCTCGTCGAACCCGACAACGGCCGCCGTCTCACCCGTCGCCGTCGCCAGGAGAGCGAGCTGCCGGCCGAGGTCTCGGTGACCTTCTCCGACGCCGCGCTCGATCATCGCCGCACCACCGTCTCGTCGCGGCGGTTGGCCGGCGGCGCCCACCGCGCCTCCTCCGCCGATCTCGGCATCGTCGCCCCGATCGAGGCGATGGCCGGCGTCGCCGACGTCTGGCTCGCCGACCTGTGGGCCTCGCGCACCGAGCTCGAATTCGCTCTGCCGCCGACCCTGATCGCCCTCGAACCCGGCGACGTCGTCGATCTCACCCTGCCCGACGGCCCCGCCGAACGGCTGCTGATCACCGGCCTCACCGACGGCGCCACCCGCGCCGTCGAGGCCCGCCGCCTCGACCCCGCCGCCTATCGCACCGGCCGCTCCGGCGGCCGCTCCCGCCTCGGCACCGTTCCCGTGCCGCGCGGTGCCGCCCTCGCCGAGGTCGTCGACGCCGTCCATCCGAGCGACGACGGCGCCCTCCATCGTCCCTGGCTCGCCGTCTGGGCCTCACCCTGGCCCGGCCGCCTCGCTCTGCGTCGCCGCCTCGACGTCGGCGCGACGACGCTCGTCGCCACCCTCGATCGCCCGGCGGTGATCGGCGAGACGCTGACCGCTCTCGCCCCCCGACCCGCCGGCCTGTGGGACCGCGTCTCCCGTCTCGACGTCCGCCTGTGGGGCGGCACGCTGGCCGCCGCCTCGCCGGCCCGCGTCCTCGACGGCGCCAACCGCGCCGCCGTCCGCACCCCGGCCGGCGGTTGGGAGATCCTCCAGTTCGCCGGTGCCGATCTCGTCGCCGCCTCGACCTGGCGCCTCTCCGACCTCCTGCGCCTGCAGGGCGGCAGCGACGACGCCTTCGACGGGATTGCCGAAATCCCCGCCGGCGCCCGCTTCGTCCTGCTCGACGAGCGCCTCCTCGCCCTGCCGATCGCTCGCGACGATGTCGGCCGCGAGGTCGTCCATCGCCTCGGCCCGGCGGTCGATCCGCCCTCCGCCGCTTCGTGGGTCGACGTCACCGTCACCCCGACCGCCCGCGGCCTGCGCCCGTGGAGCCCGACCGGTCTCGCCGTCGATCGCGATCCCGTCTCCGGCGATCTCACCCTGCGCTGGATCCGTCGCTCGCGCAGCCCCGGCGCCGACAACTGGGATCTGCGCGAGGTGCCGCGCCCCGAGAGCGCCGAACTGTGGCGGCTGGAAATCCGCCACGCCGGCACCCTCGTCACCGCCGCCGAGACCGACGCGCCGACCTGGACCTGGAGCCGCGCCGCCCGCGACGCCGCCCTCGGTCCCGCCGCCACCGACGTCGAGATCGCCGTCGCCCAGATCGACCCCGAATGGGGCCTCGGCGTCGCCCGTCGCGCCGTCGTCCACCTCTGATCGCACCGCGCGCCCGTTCCCGTCCCCGACCCCGGAGAGGCCGTCATGACGACCACCCCGCGCCTCGGCCTGCCCGTCATGGAGGCGGGCCAGGCCCAGAAGCACGTCACTCACAACGAAGCCCTGCTCGATCTCGACGCCCAGGTCCACCTGAGCGTCGTCGACCGCACCACCACGACGCCGCCGGCCACCCCCGGCGACACCGACCGCTGGCTCGTTCCCGTCGCCGCCACCGGCGCCTGGGCCGGTGCCGCCGGCACCGTCGCCTTCCTGCGCAATGGCGCCTGGGCCTTCCTCGCGCCGCGCCGCGGCTGGCTGTGTTGGGTCGAGGCCGAAAACCGCCTGCTGGTCCACGGCGGCCCCGCCGGCTGGCGCGAAGTCATCGATGCCGCCGGCCTCCTCGACACGACCGCCCTCGCCGACGGCAGCGTCGACCGCATCGGCCTCGCCACCGCCGCCGACACCGTCAATCGCCTCGCCGTCAAGTCCGACGCCGTCCTGTTCTCGCACGACGACGTCTCCGGCTCCGGCAGCGGCAACGTCCGCATCGCCGTCGACAAGGCCGCCCCGGCCCGCGACGCCGCTCTGCTGTTCGAAACCGCCTGGAGTGGGCGCGCCCTCTTCGGCCTGCTCGGCAACGACGATCTCACGCTGAAGGTGTCGAGCGACGGCAGCACCTGGACCGAAGCCCTGCGCGTCGCCGCCGCCGGCGGTCGCCTCACCCTGCCGCCCGGCGGCCTCGCCGGCGGCGGCCGCCTTCTCGCCACCCGCCTCTATACCGCCTCCGCCACCTGGACCCGCCCGACCGGCGTCCGCTTCGTCTTCGTCTGGGCGATCGGCGGCGGTGGCGGCGGCGGTGGCGCGGCCGGCGGAACCGCGACCGGAGCCGCCGGTGGCGGCGGTGGCGGCGGTGCCCTCGCCCTGCGCTTCCTCGACGTCGCCGCGATCGCCTCGCGCGCCGTCACCATCGGCGCCGGCGGGACCGGCGGTCTCGCCGGTGCGACCGGCGGTGCCGGCGGCGCGTCGTCCTTCGGCTCCGAGGTCGTCGCCGGCGGCGGGTCGGGCGGTTCCGGCATGGCCGCCGCCGCCTGGGCCACCGCCGTCACCGGCGGTCTCGGCGGCACCGCTTCGGCCGGCGATCTCCTCTGCGACGGCGAGCCGGGATCGGCCGGCCTGCGCTTCGACGCCGGCAACGTCCTCTCCGGCTCCGGCGGCCGCAGCCACTTCGGCGGCGGCGCCC
>ERZ1645187.4880-NODE-4880-length-10647-cov-4.354796_pt1 | contig 10647 bp, 9 predicted proteins | sample MGYA00575352_ERZ1645187 | MGnify/ENA primary metagenome ERZ1645187 (study PRJEB40837, sample SAMN11349314) | freshwater sediment metagenome | isolation source: river sediment | host: Sediment | place: India: Wazaribad , New Delhi | collected 2017-02-21 ...
CCCGTTCGCTACCTGTTGCCATGAAGCGCTTGCGCGATCCCCTGACGCGCGCCTGGCTGGCACTGGTAGCGCTGAGCGGGCGGGCGACGCTGCTCTCGTTCCGGCCCGGGCGGGTGGCGGGCGCAGCGATCCTGTGCGTTGCGGCGATCAAGGGACGCCTGATCCTGACGCGCTACCTCGGCCTGGCGCAATTGCCGGCCTGGCGCCGGGCCTTCGACCTCGTGCTGGGGCTGCTCTGCGGCCTGCTGCTGGCGCTCTACCTCGTCGCCTAGCCGCGCCGGGTCCACGGCGTGCCGGGATCTTCCTGGGCATAGGCGGCAAGCACGGCGATGTCGGCGATCTCCGCTTCCTGCTGGTGCATCGTCACGCCCTGCTCGCGCAGCCGGGCAAAGGCGCGTGACAGGCTTTCCGGCTTGATCCCCACCTGCGAGGCGATCAGCATCTTGTCATAGGGCAGCCGCACCCGCGCCGGCCCCGCCTCCCCCTCGCACAGGCCGACGAGGAACGAGGCGACGCGCTGCGCCCCGGTCTGCGACTTGAGCTGCTCGATCTGGTTCACCAGTTCGTGCAGGTGGACGAAGCTGGCCGAAAGCAGGGCGACGGCGATCTCCGGGTCCTCGCGCAGTTGCGCCAGCAGCCGCGCCGAATCGAGCCACAGGACGGCGCAATCGGTGACCGCGGCGGCCGATACCGGATAGGGCCGCCCGCGCAGCGCCACCGCCTCGCCAAAGCTTTCGCCGGTGGAAAAGACGCGCAGCTCCGTCTCGGCGCCGGCCGGCGTGATGCGGTAGAGCTTGACCCAGCCCTGCGCGACGATGCCGATCGCGGCGGCGCGTTCGCCCTGCAGGAACAGCGTAGCGCCGCGCGCATAGCGGCGCATGTGGCCCAGTGCGGCGACCTTGGCGACGGTTTCGGGCGATGCCGATCCCAGCAAGGGGGAATTGCGCACGACCTCTTCGGCTTCCAGCATCGTCTCTCCCCTCACCCGGCCGAGCCTAGCCCAGATCGCCGGGGCGGCCTATAGCCAGTTGCGGCTGCGCGCCCACAGCACCGCCCCCAGCGAAACCAGCGCCAGCCCGCCCGCCACGCCCAGGAAGCCCGCTTCGCCGGTGTGGAAGATGCGGGCATCGAAATTCATCCCGAACAGCCCGGCAAAAGCCGCGACGCTGCCGATGACCACCGTGTAGAAGGTCAGCGCGCGCACCAGGTCGTTGGTCATCTGGCCCAGCCGCGAGGTGAGCAGTTCGAAGCTGGAAAACAGCAGTTCGCGCGATCGCTCGATCTCGTCGAGCGCGCGTTCGAAGCGCTGGTTGAGGTGGACATAGGGCTCGGCATCATCATCGTCGTTCTGGATGGCCACGTCGGGGCGGACCAGCCCGTAGAACACCGGGCGCTGCGCGGCGAGCCGGCGGCGCAGGTGCGAGATACGCCGCCGCCCGGCCAGCAATTGCGGCAGCAGGCTGTCGGAGCTGGGCTCGACGATGATGCGTTCGTCCAGCCGTTCCACCAGCGTTTCGAGCGCGGCGCCCTCGCGGAAATAGCTTTCGAGGTGCCAGTCGAGCAGCGAGGCGGCAAAGGCCCGGGCGGTGAGCCTGCCGGTGCGGGTATCGGCCTTGTCCTGCTTGCGGAACTCGCGCAGGAAGCCGACCTCGGCATCGTGGACGGTCAGCAGCCAGTTGCACCCGACGACGAAATCGAGCCGGCCGGACGTGTCCTTGCCCGCCGCACGATCGCGGGTTCCGGCAGCGGGCAGCAGCGAAAACTGCTGGTATTCGCCATAGTTGTCGACCCCCAGCAGGGGCCGCTCGCGCAGCAGCGCATCGCGCGCGCGCCGATCGATCGAGAGCACCTCGGCGGCCTGGGCGATCGCCGCGTGATCGCGCGCGGCGATGTCGATCCACAGCAGCCGGTCTCCCGCCACTTCGCGCAGCAGGCCGGCGCGCAGCACCTCCTCGCGGTCCTCGCCCGCCGCGTCGTAGACATAGACGTGGACCGGATCGTCCGGACCCGTCCCGGCTGCAGGCTCGGGCGCCGGCTCAGCCATCGCGCTCGCCCGCCGCGATCCAGCGGGCCAGAGCGTCGCCGCCACTGTCCGCGATCTGCGCCTCCATGGAACTGCGCATCGATTCCAGCGCCCAGCCCGCGTGGTCGTCGCTCGCACTGGCGACGCAATCGGCGGGCACCCACAGCGCATAGTCGCGCATGTGGGCATCGGCGGCGGTGAACAGCACGCACATGTCGGCGGCGATGCCGGTCAGGATCAGCCGGCTGGCGCCCAGCTTGGGCAGCAGCACCGGCAGGTTGGTGGCATAGAAGCCCGAAAACTGCGGCTTGATGACGAAATAGTCGTCCTCCTGCGGCAGCAGGCGGCGCACCACGTCGCGCCCGCGCGAGTCCGGGCGCAGGCAGTGCGCGATCAGGCGCGAGCGTTCCGAATGCCATTGCCCGTAGTTGTCGTTGACATAGACCACCGGCACCCCGGCCATGCGCGCCTGCGCGGCAAGGGCGGCGATGCGCCCGGCCAGCGCCTCCGCCTTGTCGCGGATCGCGGCCCCTTGCGCGAAATCGAGGTCGGTGATCATGTCGATCACCAGCAGCGCGGTTTTGCCGGCCGCGCGCCGGGCGATTTCCGCGCTCATCGCAGCGCCGCGCCGCTTGGCCAGCGGGCGGCGGGAATCGCGGCCGCGCCGCGCTGGTCCTGTGCCACGTGTCTCTCCATCCTCCCGGCCGGGCAGCGGACGGGCGAGCGGGGTCAACCCGGCAAGCGAGTTCAGGTTCCGCCGCGGCGCCCCGCCAGCAGGCGGCGCAGCGCGCCGCGCAGTTCCTCCACCATGAACGGCTTGGCGATCGCGGCGTGCGGCGTGAAGCGTTCCGGCAGGCTGGAAAGCGCATAGCCGGTGGCGAACAGGCAAGGAATGCCCCGCGCCTCCAGCACATCGGCGACGGGATAGGATGCCTCGCCGTCGATGTTCAGATCAAGAATGGCGAAGTCGAGCGCAAGGGTGCGGCCAAGCTCCAGCGCCTCGTCCACGCTGGCCGCGCTGCCGACGATTTCGCAGCCCATGTCGCGCAGCATGCCCTGCAGCATCATCGACAGCATCGCGTTGTCTTCGACCACCAGGGTGCGCAGACCCTCGAACCCGTTCGCCTGAAACCCGGTCATGACGTGTCACGCGCCGGATCGATCGTCGCGGGGGGCTGGTCGACAAGCGGGGCCTCGATATCGCATTCCACTCCCTCTTCCCGGTAGCGCACCGTTACCATGCCGCGCAGGTCCTGGGCCAGCACCTGTTCGAGCAGGACCGAGCCGAAGCCCTTGTGCCGGGGCGGCGACACGGGCGGGCCGCCGCTCTCGCGCCAGGCCAGCCGGAAACGCGCGCCTTGCGCGAGGTGTTCCCACCGGACAAGCACGCGCCCTCCGGCCATCCCGAGCGCGCCATACTTCGTCGCGTTGGTGCACAGCTCGTGCAGTGCCAGCGCCACGGCAAGCACCTGGTTGGCGGGCAGGAAGACGCAAGCGCCTTCGGCCTCGAGGTCGAAACGCTCGGGGTCGAAGGGGGCGATCGCCAGCCGGACGATATCGTCGAGAGGGGCGCCCTGCCCGCCGCGCTGCGCCAGCAGGTCGTGCCCGCGCGCGAAGGCGGCGATGCGCGAAAGAAAGGCATCGCGCGCCGGGCGTTCGGCATGCTTCTGCAGCGTCTGCATCGCGATCGCCTGGACCATGGTGAGCGTGTTCTTCACGCGGTGGCTCAATTCGTCGATCAGCATGCGCTGGCGCCGCTGCGCCAGCCGCCTTTCGCTGATGTCCTGGACGATGCACACCGCCACGCCGCCCGCCGGCGCGCGAGGCTGGTCGGCGGCATGCTCGCCATCGACCATCACCCAGCGTTCGCCGGCGGCGGCAATGCGGCATTCGATCGCCATGCGCCCGTCGCCGTCACCCGCACCGAGCAGTGCCAGGCGCGCGGCGAAATCGGGGCGGTCGTCAGGATGGATCGCCTGTTCCAGCCGGTCAAAGCCCACCTGCGCCTCGGCGATGCCGAGCAGCCGCCGCGTGGTCGGGTCGAGCCGCGCCCGACGACGGCGGGAATCGAGCTCGAGCACGCCCAGCCGCCCCGCGCGCAGGGCCGATGCCAGCCGCGACGATTCGATCGCAACCCGGCCCGTCAGGATCGCGTTCGCATCGCTCAGCGCCTTGCGCGCCTCGGCGTGCTGGGCGGAAAGCGTGGCGGCGAATAGCGTCGAAACGGCTGCGATTGCGTAGAACACCTGAAGCGCGACGACCTCGGTCTCGAGCATGGCGGGATCGGCGAAGCGCCCCTCGCGGCGAAACAGCAGCGCGGTGCCGACCACCACGAGCAGGCCGAGCGCCGGCAGGGCGCCGCGCATCTGAAAGCGCAGCCCCGCCCACATCAGCAGCGGCAGCACGAGATAGGGCGTGGGCAGCGCGCCAAGAAAGGCGGCCACGGCCACCGCGCCCAGCGACAGGACCAGCATGGCAACCTCGAACAGCGTCGCCGCGCTGGCCGCCCGGCGCAGGCGCCACAGGTCAAGCGCGACCAGCGTCATCGGCATGGCCAGCAGCATGCCCGCCGCATCGCCCAGCCAGATATCGGGCCAGGTGCTGGCGAAGGACGCCTTGCCGCTGGCCTGGTTGATCGCCGCGATGATCGTCGCGCCCACCGCAGGGGCAAGCACGCCGCAGCACAGCACGAACAGCGCGCCCTGCGTCGGCCGCACGAGAAAGCCGGGCCCGGCCATCGCCCGCCCGCCCGGGAAACGGCGGAGCAGCGCGGCGCCGGCTGCAGCCTCGATCGCGTTGGCTGCGGCACAGCCGAGCGCGGGCAGCCAGGGGGCGTGCCACCACAGCGCATTGCCGGTCAGCTCGGCCGCCGCGGCGACGGCGATCCACGTCGGCCAGTCCCGGCGCCGCGAGACGAGCAGCATCGCGCAGAGCATGCCCACCGGAAGCCAGAACATGCCCAGCGCGCCGGGGCCGGTCGCCGATCCCTGGCCCAGCGCCCCGCCCAGCAGCGAAAAGGCGTAAAAGACGGCGAACCCGCGCCACGAAGCGAAAGTCCGGAATGCCGGTGCAGGCACGGTCGGCGTCTGGGCCACTCGGCGGTTCGTTTCCTGGTTCGGCGCGATGGCTCGCGCGCGGCCCGCGACCGGCCGGCTGCACCATCGAGAGGGCCAGCGGTTCGCGGCCCGGAAGAAGCCCGCCTGAAGGGAACAGGCAGGATGGTTGCACCGTTAGCACGCCGAGCCAACCTGAGGAACCAGAGATGAAACCACTTTACGCGCTTGTCGCGGGCGTCCTCGTCCTTGCCGCCTGCAAGGACGAGGGGGGAGACGGCAAACCGCAGGGCGGCGGCGATGGCCGCGCCTCCGGCCCGGTCGATACCACGCAGTTCGAAGCGCCAAGCCCGGTCAGCGCCGCCAGCTTCGTCCTTGCCATGCTGGGCAGCGACAAGTTCGCGCTGAAAAGCGCCCGCCTCGCGGTGGAGCGGACCCGGCAGGACGCGGTGCGGGACTTCGCGCGCGAGGCGATCGCGGCGCATTCCGCGTCCTCCACCCGGCTGAAGGCGGTGGCCCTGCGCGAGGACCTGCCGCTGCAGGCCGCGCTGTCGAGCGAGCAGCAGGTGTCGCTCAAGCTGCTGCGCGATGCGGCCGATGCCGATTTCGACCGGCTCTACATCGACCAGCAGCTCAATGCCCACCAGCAGGCGCTCCAGACGCTGGAGAATTTCGCCGCCAGCGATGGGCCCGCCGCGCTCAAGCAGATCGCCGCCGACGCCGAACCCGATGTGCGCGCCCACCTCGACCATGCCCGGCGCCTGTCGGCCGGTCACTGAGCCCGAACGCAAGCGGACCCGGGATGCGGCCTGCATCCCGGGTCCGGTTTGATGCGAGGGCGCGAACCAACCCCATGGATGGTTCGCGCCCCGCCCTGCCGATCAGCGGCGGTCTTCCCAGCCGCGCCGGGCGGCTTCGGAATGGCCGCGCGGATCGCCGAACCAGCCGCCACGGCCGCGGCCATCGTCGTCGTCCCGGCCCCGGCCGCTCATGCGCGAGCCGCCGCGTCCGCGATCGTCGTAATCATCGTCGCGGCCCCCGCGCGAGGACGAGGAGGACCGTCCCCGATCGTCCCAGCCGCGCCGCGCCGCTTCGGAATGCCCTTCGGAATCGCCGAACCAGCCGCCACGGCCATGACCGCGACCGTCATCGTCGTCGCGCCCGCGGCCGCTCATGCGCGAGCTGGAACGTCCGCGATCGTCGTCGTCATCGCGCCCACGGCCCGAACGCGATCCGCCGCGCCCGCGATCGTCATCGTCGTCACGCCCGCCGCGCGAGGAGGAACCGCGATCCTCCCAGCCGCGCCGCGCCGCTTCGGAGTGGCCGCGCGAATCGCCGAACCAGCCGCCCTGGCCGCGATCGCTGCCCCGGTCGCTGCCCCGGTCGCCGCCGTTTCCATTGCCCGAACGCGAGCTGTAGCGGCGATCGTCGTCATCGTCGTCATCACGCCGGCGCGACGAGGAACGGCGGTAATCGTCGTCGTCATCGTCGTAGCGGCTCGACCCGCGCGAGCGATAGCCTTCGTCGCGATCGCTGGTGAAGCGGCCCTGATCGTCGCGACCGCGGTCACGCGAACCGTTGGATGAACTGCGCATGGTAGCATTCTCCTTCTTCTTCGACATGGTGGTTTGCAGGGAGACGGGTTCGGATTCGACCGAGGCGAGATCGCCCGACAGTTCCTGCTTGCGCTGCGCCATCTGGCGGCCGAGCGCGGCGAGATCGACGCCCGCCTTGCGCGCCTGGGCAAAGATGCCGTCGGGGCCTTCTTCCTCGGAAACGTGGTGCTTGACGTATTCGCTCAGCACCTTGACCTTGGCTTCGAAGTATTCGCCGGCCGGCTGGTCGCTCTCGATTGCGGTGATCAGCAGCTTGACGGTGTCGTGTTCGACCTGCGCCTCGTCGAGCATGCTGTCGTCCTCGGCGCGCTGGCGCACCGCCGGGTAGAACAGCTCCTCCTCGAGCATGGCGTGGATCTTCAGCGCGGTGCACATCTGTTCGGCCAGCCCCTGCTTCTGGCTGCGGGTCTTCGCCTTCTCGAACTGCTTGCTCAGCTCATCCACCTTGCGGTGGTCGGCGGTGAGCAGGGCCACCGCGTCGGTGTTGCCGGCTTCGCTGCCGCCGTTCGCCGCCGCTTTCGTGCCTTTGGCCGCATCCTTGGCCTGGTCGTCTTCCTTCGGCGCCGTCGCCGACGCCTGCGGCTTTGCTGTATCCGCCATTTCAGTACCTCTGGTTGGTTATGGGGCACCCCGGAAACCAAACCGCTCCTGTGTGGTTCCGCCTTCCGGCCAGCACCCCGTGCCTTGGTGCGCGGCCACACACAGGAGAGGCCGATGCCGCGACGCGATCTGCTGGACAGCCTTCCCCCGACCGAGGCGGAGTGGCTGCGCGCGGTGCTGGTGCGCGAAGAGCTGGCGATGGACCGCCTGCTGGCGCAGGCCGGCACGCGGGCCGAGGCGGTGTGGCTGCTGGACGATGCGGTGACCGCGCGGCTGGTGGCGCACGGCGATGGCGCGGCCGAGGAATCGGGGCTCGATACGGCAGGCTCGCTCGCCTGTTCGTTTGCGCTGCTGGGCGATGGCGGGATGCCGTGGGACGTGCGGGTGCGCCGCCCGGGGCAGGCCTGGCGGCTGGAGCGCGCCCTGTTTGCCGAGGTGCAGCACCGCGCCCCCGCGTTCAGGCAGCTCGCCGAACGCCGCGCGCGCGACGAGGTGGCGCAGCTCGCCGGTGGTTTCGCCGTGCGCGGCTTTCGCAATGCGCGCATCGGCGTGGCGCTGCGGCTGCGGGATCACTTCGATGCGCTGGGCGACCGCGTGATCCGCATGACCCACCGCGAGCTGGGGCAACTGCTCAACATGCGGCGCGAAACCGTGACGCTGGCGTTGCAGGAACTGGAAGGCGCGCGGGCGATCCGCAACCGGCGCGGCGAGATCGAACTGCTGGACCGCGCGCTGCTCGCCGCGATCGGCACCGGCGGCCAGGGCGGCCAGGGCGCCCTGCCCGCGCCGGAACCATGCCCGCCCCTGCGGCGTTGATCTGCCCGCAAAGGAGCAGTCCATGCCGCAGCGTCCCGTCTGGAAAGGCCACATCCGCATTGCCCTGGTCTCGATCCCGGTGGAGATCTACTCTGCCACGCGCAGCGGATCGCAGACCGCCTTTCGCCAGATCCACGAACCCTCTGGCCAGCCGATCCATTACGAGAAGGTGGTCAACGGCATCGGCCCGATCGACCCCGAAGATATCCGGCGCGGCTTCGAGATCGAAAAGGGCCGCTACGTCTTGCTCGAGGACGAGGAGATCGCCGCCGTGCGCCTCGAAAGCCGCAAGACGATCGAGCTGAACCTGTTCGTCGATATTGGCGACATCCCGGTGCTTTATGCCGAAAAGCCGCATTACGTCGTCCCCGCCGACGAGCTGGCGCAGGAAGCCTATATCGTCCTGCGCGAGGCGCTGCGGGCATCGGGCCGCGCCGGGATCGGCCAGGTGGTGATGCGCGGGCGTGAATCGCTGGCCTCGCTGCGCTGCTGCGGGCGCGGCATGGTGCTCGAAACATTGCGCTATGCCGACGAGGTTCACGCCGCCACCGCCTATTTCCGTGACATTCCCGACAGCGAGGCCGACGCCGGGCTGCTTGATCTGGCCACCGAACTGATCGAGCGCCGCGCTGGCCGCTTCGATCCCCAGGCCTACCGCGACCGCTATGTCGATGCGCTGCAGGAACTGGTCGAGCGCAAGCGGCGTTCGGGCAAGCGGGTGGTCGAACCGGCTGATGAAGCCGAACCGGCACCGGCGGCCGACATCACCGATCTCATGGCCGTGCTCAAGCAGTCGCTCCAGCCGGCCAAGGGCAGCACGCGCGGCAAGCGGCCCGCGCCGGCGCCCGCGCGGCGGACCGCACGGCGCAAGCGGGCGGCATGAGCGCGCGGGCCCGCAACCGCGCCCGCGACGGCCTTGCCACCTATAACGCGAAGCGCGATTTCGCCGTCACGCCCGAGCCCGCCGGCAAGCCCTCGCGCCCCTCCGCGCGATCGGCGCGGCAGAAGGGCGGGCGCTTTGTCGTGCAGAAGCACGACGCCACGCGGCTGCACTGGGATTTCCGGCTGGAAATGGACGGCGTGCTGAAAAGCTGGGCGGTCACGCGCGGTCCTTCCACCGATCCCGAAGAACGCCGCCTTGCCGTGCGCACCGAGGATCACCCGATGGACTATGGCCGGTTCGAGGGCGTCATCCCCGAAGCCGAATACGGCGGCGGCACGGTGATGCTGTGGGATCGCGGCACCTGGGAACCAGTGGAGGGCCATCCCGCCAGCCTGGAGAAGGGCCACCTCCACCTGCGCCTTTCGGGCGAACGGATGAAGGGCGAATGGCTGCTCGTGCGCCTTCGCCCGCGCGAGGGCGAGCGGGGCGAGAACTGGCTGCTGCGCAAGCTGGCCGACGATCACGCGGCGCCCGGCGACGCGCTGGTGGCCACTGCGCTCACCAGCGTTTCCACCGGGCGGACCCTGCCCGAAATCGCGCAAGGTGCCACCTCGCGCCGCCGTGCGCGCAAGCGCAAGGTCGCGCCGCTTTCGCTGCCCACGCCCGCCTTCCGCCCGCCGATGCTCGCCACCCTGGCGCAGCGCGTGCCGCAGGGCGAGGCCTGGTGGTTCGAGGTCAAGTGCGACGGCTATCGCTGCCTGCTGGGCCTGGGCAAGGGCGGCGTGCGCGCCTGGACGCGCAGCGGGATCGACTGGGCGGAACGCTATGGCGACATTGCCGAGGCGGCGGCGCGGCTCCCCTGCGGTTCGGCGCTGATCGACGGCGAGGTCATCGCGCTCGATGGCGGCGGGCGGCCCGATTTCTCGCTGCTCCAGCGCGAGCTCAAGTCTGCCCGGCCCCGGCTGGTGTTCATGGCCTTCGACCTGCTGGAGATCGACGGCGAGGACCTGCGCGCCCTGCCGCTGAGCGCGCGCAAGCCGCGCCTGGCCACGCTGATGGACGATGCCCCCGAACCGCTGCGCCTGCTTGCCCACGCGATGCAGGATGGCGAGGCGCTGTTCGCCGCGCTGCGCGAGGATGGCTACGAAGGGATCATCGCCAAGCGCGCCGACGCGCCCTATCGCCACGCGCGCAGCCCCGCCTGGCTCAAGATCAAGGCCGGCCGGCGCGAGGAATTCGTCATCGTCGGCTGGGAGCCGAGCGAGCGCGATGGCCGGGCCTTCCGCTCGCTGCTGCTTGCCCAGCACCAGGGCGGCAAGCTGGTCTACAAGGGCAAGGTCGGCACCGGGTTCGACACGGCGGAGATGGCGGCGCTCGCCGAGCGGCTGGGCGCGCTGCACGTGCCCCGCAAGCCCTTTGCCGGCCCCGCTACCGGCGCGCTGCGCCCGCGCTGGGTGCGCGCCGTACTGGTCGCCGAGGTGCGCTATGCCGAAATGACCGCAGAAGGCCGCCTGCGCCAGGCGAGCTTCATCGCCCTGAGGGAGGACAAGCCCGCGATGGAAGTCGAACCCGAAACCGCGCCCGCCAGCCTCGACCTGCCCGACAGCCCGGCGAGCTTTGCCATCACCAACGCGCGCCGCCGCATCTTCGGCGAAG
>ERZ1645187.4882-NODE-4882-length-10642-cov-5.925852_pt1 | contig 10642 bp, 7 predicted proteins | sample MGYA00575352_ERZ1645187 | MGnify/ENA primary metagenome ERZ1645187 (study PRJEB40837, sample SAMN11349314) | freshwater sediment metagenome | isolation source: river sediment | host: Sediment | place: India: Wazaribad , New Delhi | collected 2017-02-21 ...
TCTTTTGCGAGTAGGTCCAGAGCTCGCCCAGTTCGTAGGTCTCTATTGAGGTCCAGCCGGCGGCCGGTTCCTCGGACGTCCTTAAGGGGCGGCCACGACCGGAAATTCTTGGATATTTTGCGCGGAAGACTTCGTTCTGCGGGATGAGCCGGTCAACTATCCTGCGGGCCGTATCTATTTTTTCCGGAGAAACGGAAGGAAGGCGGAGGGCTGTTTCTTCATTGCCTTCGGGGTCGCTGATGCACATCATGTAGCCGTATTTTTCGGTGAGGGGGTTGCGGCCCTCTTCGTTTGCCCGGACGAGGTCGGACTTCCAGCTTTCGAGCAGCGGCTCGGGCCATGCCATGTACTGGCTTCGGCGCATTTTGCTGAAGGTCTCCCAATTATCCTGACAGGAAGCGCGTCCCCCTTCGTTTTCGACCTTGTCGAAAAATTCCCATTCCATCTGTATGATGCTCTCTATGATATCTTCCATTTTTATCCCACCGATACTCCTAGTTTTTTGAGATAGTCGCTCTCTATCCTTTTCATTATCTCCTCTGCCTGGGGCACGAGGAATGATTCAGGTATGGATGAGAGTCCGTCCTCACACAGGGCATCCCGAATGCCGCCGCAGATAGATTCAATGATATCCTGCCTCTCAGTATCCGGCGCAGAAAAGAGCAGATCCAGCTCCCGTACTGCCTCTGCAAGCCTGGGCAGGGTCCTGGCGCTTCTGAAGGCCCATTTGTAATAGGGCATGTAGCGATCGTTTAGGAGGTGTATGGCTGAGAGAGCAGCGCGTACGAATTCGTCAAGCGCCAGCATGGCGGCAGGGCCGTCACCGCGCTTAATTATCCTTCCGTAGTTGTACTGCCCCGCCTGCCCCATGACGAATACTCGTGCGGCGAGCTTTTTTAAGAGGACGTCCTTTGGGTAACAGGGCAGAAGAGCATTGCGGATCCTTGTAAATTCGCCCGGGTCATCGCGAAAGACCTCCCCGCTTGTGGCTGCGGCAAGAAAGTGCTCCGGTATGCGGAACCATGAAACGTCGTTTGGCGGGACATCCGGGCAGCCGGTGAACTGCGCATAGAAACGGCTTATCAGGATCACTCCGATGCGGGGCGAACCCTGTGGCGTTGTATTGCGGGAAAAACCCATGAATTCATTTGGAAGGGAGTCGTAGAGCTTCTGCAGTTCCGGCCCAAACGCTGAGAAATCCTCGTCTGTCAGCCAGAGGCAGCATCCCGGACCGAAGTCGTGGTCGCGCGAGATCTCATCATCGCAGCCGAGGCAGTCAGACCCCTGTCCCGCAAGTCCGGCAGCCACACGGCAGGCTCGTTCGCCGAAGCGCTCCTCTATGGCAGGTGCGGCGCACTGCCTGTAAAATTCGCGGCTGAGTTCAAGCCCCTGCAAGGCTTTATCTCCGTTCTCCCGCGCTGTCGGAAAGCTGCTGCCAGCGTTCGGCTTCTTCCGTGTTTCCCGCTGCTTCAAGTGCCTTCGCGCAGTTCCTGCATGCGCGGGCGTAGTAGGGATTTCTTCCGAAGCGTTTTTCTATGTTGGAAGCTGCCCGTTTGTAATATTCGGCAGCCTCTGCATAATTGCCCAGCATATATTCAAACTGACCCCGAGTTGCCAGCATGCTGTCCGCATGCGGATCACCGGGAAGTTCGACAAAGAGTTTCTCGGATTTTTTGAGATTCTCCCCGGCCTCGTCTAATTTTTTCTGTGCCATAAGGCATATTGCCAGATTGGAATGGCAGGTGGCAGTCTCTGACTGAACGTTTTGCATCTTCTCAAGCAGTGCGAGCGACTTTGAAAAATATTCGCCCGCCGTCTTCACGTCGTTCACGCGCAGCAGGGACTGGGCCATATTGTTGTACAGACCTGCGTAGCGGTAATCGTCTTCAGGCAGCTGCCAGTCATATATCTTCTCCACTTGGTCATAAAGCTCAAGTGCCTCTTTCGCCTCACCAAAGGCGGTCTTCGCTGTGGCGTAGTTCAGAAGCGTGGTGGCGTGGCCGATGCTCCCTTCCATTTCGCCGGAAGAGATAAGGCCAAGCGCTGCCTCAGCGGCCGCATAGCTTTTTTCCTTCTCTCCGGCAACTCGCCAGAAGCCCTCGAGCTCGTTGAAGATGGTTATGGCTGAGGTGTTTTCTCCATCTTCCATACACTCGGCTGCCATCTTCTCAAGATACTTGACAGCAGCCTGCATCTGCCCCGACGCTGCCATTTCATCATATTTATGGAGTATGTTCTCAATGTCCATTTATTCCACTCCTCTCATGCGGATGTCAGGCTCTTTGAAATCTGCCGACCATACGTTATATCGAAATATAGGGTTGTATTCGTGATTATAACATTGCGGGCGGAAACTACATCCGCAGGCAAGGGATAGGCAAGCAGTAGGCAAGCAGTCGGTAAAGGCAGGCGGAGAGGGCATCCGCCCGGGATTCGATCGGTAATCTATTGGGAATCGATTGCGAATCAATGGGGTGAAACGGGGAATTTGCAGCGCTTTGCGATGCTTGCGTTGCGGTGAATTCTCGTCCTTCGGCCGCTGCGGAATTTGCCCGCTTCGCATCGCGGAGAATTGCGGCCAAAGGCCGCGGAGGTTCAAAACCGCTTTCTTTTCCAAAACTGGCCTCTCTCTCCGTCGTTCCCGAATGGGTCCATCGGGAGAGCACTGTTTTCCGTCAGGAAAACTTTTAAATCAACCTAAGTGCTCGAACCATTTCGAATGCGCTTTGAGATCGGGAATCCAGTGTCTCTAGATTCTTGCTATAACTGGCTTTTAGAGACTCAAACCTAAGCCACTGGTTCCCCGTTAAGCTTCGTCCGGGGAAGACGGAATAGGGGGAATTGGGATTTAGAGCAAGTGATAACGACGCAATGTGCAGTGGAGCCTTTCAAAGGCGTATATCAATACGTCGAAGTAAGGCTCCGCAAGCTTTGCTAAGTTAGCGCTGCTATAAATCCCAATTCCTGGCTAACTTGAGGAATTCATCGGCTACCCATATAGTGCTGGAAACCCCCAGTATCATCAGCCAGTCCATTGCAGAGAGGCTGACCGTATTAAAAAGCAGATGTCCCAGGGGTGTCTGCACAGCTGCTAGCTGCATAATGATCGCGCTTCCCACTCCTATTAGTACCCAGTGGTTCGTGAAGGGGCCTACTGAGAATATTGAGCGTGATGAGGATCTTGCGTTGAAAGCCTGGAACCACTGGAAGGCAGCGAGCGCGGTAAACGCCATTGTTCGGGCGTATTCCAGTCCTCCTGTCTTATTTGAATACCAGAAGAGGCCGATGGTCCCAAAGGCCATTATCGGCGTAAGGATGGCTATCCTTACGGCTGAGGTCCTGTCTATGATGAATTCTTTCGGATCACGGGGAGGTATCTTGAGTATGTGCCCATGTCCGGGCTCCATCCCCAGAGGAACTGTACATGTGCCGTCAGTGACAAGGTTTATCCAGAGAACCATTACTGCGGTGAGAGGCAGGTCGAGCCCTATGACCAGCGCGGCGACAAGTGTGAGGATCTCACCGAGGTTGGTAGCGATGAGGAAGAATATTACTCGCTGCAGGTTGTTGTAGATGACCCTGCCCTCTTCGACCGCATGTACTATGGTCGCAAAGTTGTCGTCCATGAGTATCATGTCGGCGGCTTCCTTTGAGACTTCGGTACCGGTTATCCCCATTGCCACTCCTATGTCAGCGCCCTTAAGGGCAGGTGCGTCGTTGACTCCGTCACCTGTCATGGCGACGATGTGCCCCTCTTCCTTAAGGGATTCCATTATCCTGAGTTTATGTGCCGGTGTTACACGGGCGAAGACTCCCTGTTCTATTGCTGCCCGGGCAAGTTCGTGCTTTTCCATGCCGTCTATCTCACTTCCTGTGACAGCCCTGTCGCCCTCTGTAATGCCGACCGCCTTTGCAATGGCAAGCGCTGTCACCGCATGGTCTCCTGTTATCATTACCGGCCTGATGCCTGCTCCTTTGGCTTCCTTTACCGCTTCCACGCTCTCTTCGCGCGGCGGATCTATCATTCCCCACATTCCGGCAAGGATGAGGCTTCCCTCGAGGTCTGAGCGCTCAAGTTTCACTTCGCCCGGCAGGTCCCTGTAGGCACCGGCCATTACCCGGAGCGCCTCAGATGCGAAGCCTTCGCTTATGTCAACAATTTCACTGCGGAGTTTGTCGTCAAGCTCCACGGGTTTTCCGTCAATAAGTACGTGTGAGCAGAACTCAAGTATCCGCTCAGGCGCTCCCTTTACAAAGGCTGTGCTGCCCGTACTGTTTTCGGACTTAAAAAGTATCGCCATGTATTTGGTGCTGCTCGAAAAGGGGATCTCTGAAATACGTTCCTGCTTATCAGGAAGTTTCTCAAGGCCGGCTTTTCTGGCCGCGACTACAAGGGCGCCCTCGCTCGGGTTCCCCTCTATGAGCCATTGACCTTCATTCTCCCTTAGGATCGCGTTGTTGCAGTAAAGTCCTATCTCCAGGATCCTTTCAAGATCACCGGGAAGATCCTTTACGGGATCCCCGTCCTCGGTAAGTATCTCGCCTTCGGGGGCATAACCCTCTCCGGCAACACCGTAGGTCTTTCCTCCGGCCCAGATCTTCTCTACTGTCATCTGGTTCTTTGTTATCGTGCCTGTCTTGTCTGAACAAATTACCGTTGTGGAACCAAGCGTCTCAACCGCGGGCATTCTCCTTATGATGGCATTTCTGCCGGCCATCCGCCTGACCCCGAGGGCAAGTGTCACGCTTATAACTGCGGGAAGTCCCTCGGGAATGGCTGATACGGCGACCGCCACAGAGAACATCAGCATCTCGGTTATGCCGTAGCCGCGAAGAAGTCCCAGCCCGAAGACTCCCGCAGCCAGGACTATGCTTGCTCCGCCCAGTACGGTACTGAGTTTTTGCATCTTCTTCTGCAGGGGGGTCTCCTCCCTGCCTGTGCTGCGGACCGACTCAGCTATGCGGCCGATCTGTGTATCCATTCCGGTAGCGACCACTAACGCGCGGCCGCGGCCCCCGGTGACGCTGGTCGACATATGGACGATATTCTTCTGATCGGCGAGCGGTATGTCCTGTTTAAGGTTACCCGGCGACTTGCCCGCCGGGACCGATTCACCAGTAAGAGCCGATTCATCGACCTCCAGCTCCTCGGACCATGTTACCCTCGCGGTGGCAGCGACCCTGTTGCCTGTCTCAAGGATAAGGATGTCCCCGGGAACGACATCTGAAGCATCGATCTCCTGAGATACACCCTCCCTGAGCACCCTGGCATGGGGGGATGACATCCTGCGAAGCGCTGCAAGCGCACCCTCCGCCCTCCACTCCTGGAAGAATCCAAGAAGCGAGTTGAGGATGATAACGCCGGCTATAACTGCCGCGTCAACGGCGTGTCCGACAAAGACAGAAAGTACCGCTGCAAAGGCGAGAAGATAGATAAGCGGGTTTTGGAACTGCCTGAGCAGCATCACCAGAGGGCCGGAGGTCTCCTCGACCTCCAGTGAGTTCGGTCCGACCTCGGCAAGCCTTTTGGCGGCCTCTGCACCGCTGAGTCCTGAATCCTCAGAAACACCCTGAAGCTTCAGCGCCTCCTCCGCATCTATAGAATGCCAACTGTCATCATAATTGTCTTTGTTCATCTTTATTCCGCTCCCGTCAAAAAGCCTGTAACTCGCAATGTCTCATAACATTGTAGGGTCAATCGTGCCTCTCTTCAACCGGCAGAATACCGGTAAGGGCCGCAAGGCCCGGCAAACGATCGGCAAGCATGGGCAAGCAGTTGGCAAGCGATCGTAGTGGCAGTCAAACTATCGTCAAACGTCGTCAAACAATGGTCAAACGATCGTAAGGACGGGGGCAGGATCGGGGAATTTGCGAGGAGAACACTCGCGGAGAATTCGCGTCCTGCGGCCGCTGGAGAATTTGCTCGCTTCGCATCGCGGTGAAGTGCGGCCAAAGGCCGCGGAGGTTCAGAATCACCGTCGAGCCGGGATCCAGCCTCTCTCCGTCATCCCGGTATGCGGTTGTCGGGAGAGGGCTGTTTTCCGATTAGGAAAACTTGTAAAATTAACCATAGTGCTCGAACCATTTCGAGTGCGTTTCGAGATCGGGAGAGCACCGTTTTCCGTCAGGAAAATTTTTTTAAATTAACCATAGTGCTCGAACCATTTCGAATGCGCTTTGAGATGCCGGAACCCAGGTCCTGATTTTGATCTTGATTCCTATTTGTAGAACTACATATAAACCCTATGGATCCCGGCTCGAAGGCATACCGGGAAGACGATATAAAGGAATCCAATTCACCGCAGCTTGAAAAGCTGCAAATTCTCCGGGATGCAAAGCGAGCAAATTCTCCAGCGACCAGTTTCTAAGGTCACGAATTCTCCGCGGCTTCAGAAGCCGCAAATTTCCCGGTGGATGAAGTGTCCGCCGCGTTTCCATATGTTAAAATTAATAAAATAATTGCAATTCGAAAGGATGACCATGTCAATGAATCTCGATTTTACGGCGGTTACACAATTCTTCGGCAAACTTACAATATCTACACTTCTTCCGGCACTTATCTATCTTATTGCCGGTTTAATAATATCCAAACTGATCCTTTCTGTGCTCAACCGAAGCCTGGACAGGTCAAACGTGGATGTTACTCTGCACAAGTTCCTTCATACTGCGGTAAGACTTGTCCTCCACTTTATTATCTTTATGGTGGTGGCGGGCGCGCTTGGGATCCAGGTAACATCGCTGGTAGCGATACTTAGCGTTGCCGGACTGGCTATCTCCCTGTCTGTACAGGGGCTGCTGTCCAATATCCTGTCGGGGCTGATGCTTCTCTCCATCAAGCCTTTCAAGGTCGGCGACTATGTTGAAGTGGGCGGAATGGGCGGGACTGTCAAAGAGATCGGCTTCGTTCATACCAAGCTTGTGACCCTGGAAAACTGCACGATATATATCCCCAACAGTGAGGTGTCCAACGGCAAGATAATGAACTACAGCACAGAAGAAAAAAGAAGGTTCAACCTCAAATTTACCGTCTCCTACGACTGCCCTCCGGACAAGGTCCGTAAAGTCCTTCTGGACTACATATCTGCCCACCCGCAGATCGACAGAGATCCGGAGCCTTTTGTCGCTGTTAACAGTTATAAGGAGAGCTCCATCGAATACGTGGTCAGGGCATGGTCCGACAACAGCGTATTCTGGGACGTTTACTGGGACATTTACAACGGGCTTGACGAAGAATTCAAGAAGAATGGCCTGGTAATGACATACCCGCACCTCAACGTTCACATCGAAAAATAGATACCGGTCCATAAACAAAGGCCGCTCCGGAAAAGAGGGGCGGCCTTTTTGATCGGTTTTCTTATTCGCTGATCAGTCTGAGAGCGCAGGTGCCGCTATCTCTGCTCCGGGGGCTTCCTCTGCCTCCGTCGCCGGTGCTGTTTCCGGTTCCGGAGCCGGAGCCTGATTCATTGCTCCGGGCAGCGGAAGATATACATCCGGCGCTTTTTCTGCAACCGCAGGGATTGATATCATCAACGAGGATGTCTTTCCGATATCGAAGACTCTTTCTTCCGTTTTGATAACTTTGTCTGAATCTTCATCAACTATCTCTACTTTGATCGTATGCCTGGGACCGGAGACTTTGACCAGGTCCCTCTCTTTTGCATAGAGTTCGATCGGTTTTGCTGCATCTCCGTTGACGGTTATCCTGACAAACTCAGCAGCCTCATAACTTTGTCCGTTGATCTCGACTGTTTTGTTGTCCAGAAGGATCTCATGTTCCTTTCCGTAATAATAGAGGAAGAAACATAATAGGACCAACAGGGCCAGAAGGACGAGCCTTATCACAAGTCTCTTTTTATTGACGGATCCGTTGTTCATGGCCTAATCCTCCCCCCTCAGGCTTCTGCGTGCCTCTGCCTTGGCTCTCATCCTTCTCCATGCGTGAAGGACGAGCGCAAGGGCTATTATGCCGTAGGAGACGAAGACCCTGAAGTATTCACCGAGCTGCGCCTGTCCGATAAGTTCCTTGCCTGCCATAGGAGAAACAACGAACATGAGGTGGAAAAGGACGACTCCGACGAATACGTTCGTTATAGTTGCTCTGCTTACGGAGGCTCCGCCAATGAGGATGGCTGCTATGGCAAACATGCCTGCCTGCTCATGACTGTTGTATGTGTTCATGGTACCTATGTTCTGAAGGAATATTATCTGTCCGTAACATGCAAGGATCGTAGATATGAGTATCGCTATTATCCTTGTACGTTCGACCGGGATGCCTGCTTCCTCGGCAACTTTCATATCCTGTCCGAGAGCCCTCATGTCCTGTCCAAGCTTTGTCTTTCTGAACCAGATTATCAGGATACAGAAAAGACCTATGAGTATGAAGGTGGCAACAGGGACATCTATGTTGGAAATTTTGACAGGGATAAGATTGTCGAGTACATGCCTTACTCCTGTGAGGTTTATCGCGTTCCTTATTCCGTATCCCCTGGAAAGGACAAGCTGCGGATTGCTGATCGGGATGACCCTTCCCATCGTATAGAGTACTATCAGCTGATAGACACCGTTGATGAAGAATCCCAGGATGTACGATGTGACCATCTCCCTGCCTTTGGCCCTGTTGAGGACCGCTCCGCAGATGTAGCCCAGGACGATGGCTATGGGAGTTCCTATAAGTGCTGCCAGCATCCTTCCGTAAACGCCCGTCACTGCCCAGTCTGTTACGAAGATCAGCCCGATCTGCCCTGCCATGGCTCCAAGTACCATACCAAAGTTGAGCCCCATGCCTGCAAGTATCGGGATCAGAAGGGAAAGCACAAGGAATGAGTTTCTTGCGAGCCTTGTAAGCATCTCCTGTATAAGATAGTTCGCAGAAAAGCCGGAGATCGGTATCGCTATCACGGAAAGACCGATTAAGATTATGGGGACGGCATTGTTGGCCAGAATATTTTTGATATTGAATGAGCCTTTGTTTTTGTCCGCCATTATCTCTTCACCATCACTTTCCTGGTCAGGGCGTAGAGGATCATTCCGTTGCTGACTATGATCCTGATAACTTCAGACATGTCAGTCTGCATAACGCTGTTTATTACAGACGGCGTCATTGTAAGGATCCCCTGGAAGAGGAATGTCCCTACCACTACGTTGACCATGGAGGCTTTGTTTACAGAAGCTCCTCCGAGCAATATCGCAGCTACAGCAGGGAATGCCATGTAAAAGGGTCCCATGTAGAGCTGGACGAATCCGAAGCTCTGTTCGTATACAAGTATTCCGATGGCTCCGAGAACTGTTGAAAGTATTACGGAGATGGTGCGCATTTTATCGACGTCGATACCCGAGGCCCTTGCAAATTCAGGGTTTGAACCAACCGCTGTGACCGCAGTACCTGTCTTTGTCCGGAAAAAGCCCCATACGAGGAATATCATAAGTGCAAAGAATATATACATCCCTATGGGCAGATAGAAGAATTCCCCTATCCTTATGTTGAGATGTTTGCTGAGCGCATTGAACCAGAAGCCTTCAACGCTTATCGTGGTCCTGAGCCCCGAACCCCCATAGCCCCATATCATTGTCGGGCTTGTGTATGGGAGTAGAAGCCACGCCATGCACATCAAAGCAACGGATGAGAACCCTACGTATGTGGCGATCATCATCTCATCGCCCTTGACCCTGTTGAGGAGCTGGCCGTACATCCATCCAAACACCACTGCGAGCGGGACTGCTATCGCCATTGCGATCAGGAATCCTATGCTCCCCTGTATCCCGATCTGGATCGATGTTACAGCCCCTAGCAGCCCGGCTATTATCCCGAGAGGAAGGCCAAAGTTGAGTCCGCACCCGGACTGTACCATGGGGACCATTGCAAGGACAAGCACTCCGTTCATTCCGACTCGGACGAGCGTATCTGAAAGCGAAGCGTCCAGACGAACTCCTACCATGGGAGCCGCAATAAAGAGTGAGAGGAGGAAGAGCCCGATTATTATCCTGGGCCATCCTGCGTTTTCAATAAATGCCTGAAGTTTTTCTTTCATGATCAGCACCTGCCGTTCTTTGCCGGGATAGATTCAAGGAGCTCTTCTCCGACATTTCCAAGCATCAGGAGCCCGAATTCCTCAGCCGGCGACTTTGCCGGCAGTATCCCTGAGACCCTGCCTTCGTTGATTATTGCGACCCTGTCGCATATCGACCTGAGTTCTTCCAGTTCTGAAGATGTCATTATTATTGTCGTCCCGGTCTCTTCGTTTACTCTCCTAAGAGTGTCGAGCACCAGTTTTTTTGCTCCTACGTCAATTCCCCTTGTAGGTTCTGAAACAAAGAGGATCTCCGGTGCCACCGCAAATGCCTTTGCGAGGCAAACCTTCTGCTGGTTGCCCCCGGAGAGCTCCACGGCTCTCTGTTTGGGCCCCGTGCAGCGTATCTCAAGGGCTTTTATGTAGTCTTCCGTACATTTTGTTACAGCTTTGTCGTCACGCCATTTGACAAGACCGCCGAGCAGATGTGAGATAAACTTTTCCTGGACCTGCATGGCTGTAAAGGTTATGTTCCAGTCTATTCCCTCTTCAAGGAGGAGTCCCACTCCGCGCCTGTCTTCAGAGACGAATGCCATGCCTTCCATCAAAGAACTGCTCGGGTCGTTGAGCTTTAT
>ERZ1645187.4883-NODE-4883-length-10641-cov-6.889193_pt1 | contig 10641 bp, 9 predicted proteins | sample MGYA00575352_ERZ1645187 | MGnify/ENA primary metagenome ERZ1645187 (study PRJEB40837, sample SAMN11349314) | freshwater sediment metagenome | isolation source: river sediment | host: Sediment | place: India: Wazaribad , New Delhi | collected 2017-02-21 ...
GTCTATATTGCCAGGGTGACGCCTTACCACGTCCACCAATGCCTCGATCGCTTCCAGGTTGCCCTGATGATCGCGCGACAGCCAGGCCCCCGGTGTGATCCGCAAGCCGAATTTTGGCGCCAGGTCTGCTGTCAGGTCGGCGCCGTGGCGCACAGAGAAAGTGCGGATGTGCCCTGTGCACTGGCTGACCAGTGCCAGCCGTTGCTCCAGCAAGGTCCTGTTGATTGACGGGTCCCGCCCCGGATGCTGGTCGCCGGGGTAAGGGCTGAAGTTGAGGCCATAAAGCGCGTCCGGCTTGCAGGGGGGGCTGTCTGCGTTTGCTGCCAGTGAAAAGAGGCACAGGAACAGAACCAGTCCCAAACCCAGGCATGAAAAAAAGACAGGCCAGTGCCGGCTAGGCAGGCTACAAGAGGAGGTGCGGGCTTGTTGCATCTGTTGTCTGGATTCCTGATCTATTAATTCTTGCATTAATGATATCTTGTGATATGTTTTGTACACAAATCATTTCTGCAGGTTGATTATCATGACTGGACCTGATTATGACATCCGCCTTATGCGCGCCATCCGGCGGGTCATCCGTGCCGTGGACTTGCACTCCAAATCCCTGAAGCAGCGAGCAGACTTCACCACTCCCCAGCTTGTGTGCCTCACGGCTCTGGCCCAGAAAGGGCCGCTGACACTGAAGGCGCTGAGTGAATCGATTGACCTCAGCCCGAGCACGGTATTGGGTATCGTCGATCGTCTCCATGCCAAAGGGCTGGTTGAGCGGCGTCGTGGTGACCGCGACCGTCGGCAGGTGATGCTGTCCATCACCGATGCCGGGCAGGGTGCCTTGCTATCGGCGCCTTATCCCCTGCAGCACACGTTGCTGGAAGGCTTCCACGGCCTTTCGGAACTGGAGCAATCGACCCTGACACTGGCCATGGAGCGCGTGGTCGAGCTGCTGGGTGCCCGCAATCTCGATGCCGCTGCGATCCTGGACGTAGCGCCGCTGCCGGAAACCCGCCAGCCTGCATCCGAGGAGCCGCTGGCTGGCACGGACACGCCAGACGATTTGCGGGTGGTGCAGCTGCACGCTGCAGGGTTCGACCAGCCAGGCGGTGAAACGGCATGACGGGCCCGGTTGCGATGGTGTTGCGCAAGCCGCAGCCGGCCGATGGCCCGGCTATCTACAGCCTGGTCTGCCAGTGCCCGCCACTCGATGCGAACTCCCGCTACGCCTACCTGCTGCTGGCTGACCATTGGGCCGATACCTGTGTGCTGGCGGAAGACGATAGCGGAACCGTGAAGGGCTTTATTGCGGCCTACACGCCGCCGCAACGGCTGGACACCCTGTTTGTCTGGCAAGTGGCTGTCGCTGCGGCCGTGCGCGGACAGGGACTGGCACAACAGATGTTGGATGCCATCCTGCAACGCCCTGTTTGTGCATTTGTGCGCCATGTCGAGGCCACGGTGACGCCCGACAACACGGCTTCTGCGCGGCTGTTCCAGGGGTTTGCCCGTCGTCGTGCCGCGCCAGTCCACACGGGTTCAGGGTATCCGGCCAGCTGTTTCGGTGACTCGGGCCATGCCGAAGAACTGCTGTGGCGCATCGGCCCATTCAGTCGCCAGTCCGTGCAGGAGAATCCTGCCGCCGCGTAAACCATTGGAATCACAACAACACACTGATCAGGAGGCGATCATGATGCAAACCGGAACAGACTTGTCACTGGCCACATTTGACCGGCTGGAATCATCCGTCCGCTCCTATGTGCGCAGTTTTCCCACGGTGTTTGCCGAGGCACAGGGCAGCTGGCTGACTGATGAGGAAGGCAGGCGCTACCTGGATTTCTTTGCCGGTGCCGGTTCATTGAATTACGGCCATAACCCGGAGCCGTTGAAAGAAGCCTTGCTGGCCTATATCGGCACCAACGGTATCGTGCATGGGCTCGACATGGCCACGGAAGCCAAGCGGCAATTCATCGAGACGTTCGAGGCGGTGATCCTGCAGCCACGCCAGCTTGAATACAAAATGCAATTCACTGGTCCGACCGGCACCAATGCCGTGGAAGCCGCGCTGAAAATTGCCCGACAGAAAACAGGGCGCACCAATGTCATCTGTTTCACCAATGCCTTTCATGGTGTGACTGCCGGTGCAGTAGCGGCGACGGGCAACAGCAAGTTCCGCCAGGCTACAGGCATGCCGTTGGGCAACACCACGTTCATGCCGTATTGCGGTTATTTCGGCAAGGATGTCGATACGCTGGCACAACTGGAGCAAATGCTCGACGATCGCTCAAGCGGGATCGACAAGCCCGCTGCCGTGTTGCTGGAGACCGTGCAGGGCGAGGGCGGTGTCAACGCGGCGACTGTGCGCTGGTTGCGTCGCTTGCGGGAAATCTGCCGTGAGCGAGACATCCTGATGATCGTTGACGATATCCAGGTCGGTTGCGGTCGCACCGGGCAGTTCTTCAGTTTCGAGCTTGCCTGTATTGAACCGGATATCGTGACCTTGTCCAAATCCCTGTCCGGTTACGGGCTGCCCATGTCGCTCGTGTTGTTGAAGCCGGATGTCGATATCTGGGAGCCGGCAGCGCACAACGGCACTTTCCGCGGTAACAACCTGGCGTTTGTCACTGCCACCCAGGCATTGCTGAGTTACTGGCAGGATCCGGATTTTTCGCGGTCTGTATTCAGTCGCGGTACCGAGATACATGACAGGTTGCAGGGCTGGAACGAGAAATACCCGCAGGTGAAGGCCGTGCGTTCGCGCGGCATGATCGCCGGGCTGGTGACAGCCGGGGCCGCTAGCGCCAATGCGATCAGTGAAGCCTGTTTCCGTGCAGGCCTCATTATCGAGACATGTGGCCCGGCGGGCGAGGTCATCAAGTTGTTGCCGCCGCTCACGATTACGAGTGAAGAGCTGGATGAAGGGTTGTCCATCATTGAACAGGCACTTGTAAACACCGCTGGCCGCGCCAGGAAAGCCAGCCATTAAGTAACGTGCGGTGACGCTTTGTTGCTGCCGGCCAGTTATGCGTGCCAGAAGTTTGCTTTCAGTGGTAGCACACAAGGATGTGTGTTTTTTTTGATCAGCATAAGACAGGGGTAAGACAATATGATTGTGGTGAGCCGTAACGACAAGCTGGAAGGGCCGGATACGGTCACCAGTGAAAACTGGCGCAGCATCCGTCTGCTCAAGCGTTCAGATAATATGGGTTTCTCTTTCAATGAGACTACGATTTTTGCCGGCACCGAGACGCGCCTGTGGTACAAGAATCATCTGGAAGCCGTGTACTGCCTGGCGGGTGAAGGTGAAGTAGAATTACTGGATGATGGTCGCGTGTTTCCAGTCATGCCAGGCACCTTGTATGCACTGGACAGGCATGACAGGCATGTATTACGCGCCTTCACTGAATTGACGTTGGTGTGCGTGTTCAATCCACCGCTGCGTGGCGATGAAGTGCATGATGCTGATGGGTCTTATGCCTTGCTGGGCTGATAACGGAACAGGCGCCATAGCAGCAACACGCATACCATGGCGATACTCGCGATCAGCGCGATCCAGAATCCGGCCGCGCCCAGCATCGGCACGATGTGGTCGGTAAAGGTCAGCAGGTAACCCAGCGGCATGCCGATACCCCAGAACGACAGCAGGATCACCAGCATCGGCACGCGGGTGTCGCGGTATCCGCGCAATGCGCTGATCGCTGTAACCTGCAGCACATCGGCCAGCTGGAACACCGCCGCGAGCTGCAACAACTGCACGGCGACCTGTTGCACGGCAGCATCGCCGGTGTAGAGCGCGGCAATCGATTCCCGCCCGAACAGCAGCAATGGCACATTCACTGCAGCAATGCACAGCGCCAGCAGCAGCGTGCTGTGTGCCAGTTGCTGCGCGCGTTGCGGTTCGCCGGCGCCGATCAGGAAACTCACGCGCAGGGTCAGCGCCATGCCGAGACTGAGTGGCACCATGAACAGCAGCGACACGGCATTGAGCACCAGCTGGTGCCCGGCAACCACCACCGGGCCGAGCGGGGCGAGGAACAGCGCGATGACGGTGAACATGCTCACTTCGAAAAACATTGTCAGGCCGATCGGGATGCCGAGCCGCAGCAGGGCGCGGATCTCGTGCCAGTGCGGCGCGGCCCGGCTGGCCAGCAGGGCATAGCGGCTGAAATCGCGGCTGTGCCGCAAGTAGGCGAGCAGTGCCAGGCAGGCGATCCAGTTGGCGCCGCTGGTGGCCCAGCCGCAGCCGACGCCACCCATGGCGGGCACACCGAGCTTGCCGTAAATGAACACGTAATTGAGCGGCAGGTTGATGGCATTCGACAGCAGCGACACGCCCATCATCACGCGCGTGTGGCCCATGCCGTCGGTCAGGCCGCGCAGCGTGACGATCAGCATCATGGCCGGCACACCCCAGACGAAGCCGTCGAGATACCCCTGCGTGATCGCTGCCGTGGCCGGGTCGAGCGCCAGCCACTCGAGTACGGGCGCCACGTTCAGCAGCAGGGCAATCATCAGCACACTGCATGCGGCAGCGATGTAGAGGCCCTGCCAGAGGGTCGGCGTCACGCGGCCGAACTGCTGCGCGCCGCGATGGCCGGAAATGACCGGCTGCAGCGCGCTGAGGATACCGAGGAAGAACAGGAAGGCCGGCATCCAGAAACTGTTGGCGATGGCCACGCCGGCCAGGTCAATCGCACCGTAGTGCCCGGCCATCATCGTGTCGATCACGCCGTTGCCCATCTGCGACAACTGCGTGACGAGGATCGGCCCGCCGAGCGCAGTCAGCGTTTTCCATTCGGCAAGCGTGTGGCGGGAGAGCGGGGCGGCCAAGGTGATGTCCGTGCAGGGAGGGGCAGGGCCGCTATCGTAGCGCCTGCGCCTGTACAATGACGCCGGTATTTGTACCGGATTGCCCCATGCCGAGCGATTGTTCCGTCATTGTCGTGCAGCGCCAGACCCTCGACTGGGCGGCGATGGATGCCGACAGCTTCCGGCCGCTGTCGCAGGCGTTCTGCCGCCTGTGGGGCAAGCCGGACGATTACGTCTTCCGCCTGATGCAGTTGTGGGACAGCACCTTCTCCCTCGGCTATTTCGCGACACGGGCGCGACTGAAGGCGATTTCCACCTGCAACCTCTCGTCGCTGCCGGGCGTGAGTTTTGTGCCCTACGACGGTTATCGCCACATCCCCGAACGGCGCGGCTTCTACCTGTTCATGGATGACGATGACTGGGCCGGCCCGGAACTCGGGCCGCTGCTCGCTGCACAGTCACCGGAACAGAACCCGGCACTGTTGTGGCGCGCCACCAACATCGGCAGCCCGCAACAGGCGTACCCGGTGTTCGTCTGGGGCCTGAATGGCCGCTGCATGACGAACAACTACGCCGTGAGCAGCGTGTGGCTCGATCACCTGCAGCGGCTCGATGCGGTGGTGCAGCACGCGTCTGCCGCGCAGACACTGGCGGCGATGGACGGTATCGTCCAGCTCGACATCGCTGTCACCGCAAGCAACAAAAGCCCGTGTTCCAGCGTGTCGCTCGACCGCGGCCTGCAGGGCGATTTCAGCCCGGCGACACTCGCCGCGCTGGTGGATGACTATCTCGCCCGCATGGCCACGCTGCTGCCGGAACACATGTGGATGGCGCCGTGGGTCAAGCCGCTGGTCGATGAATCGGTGGAGCTGTTTCGTGCGGTGAGCGCCAGCCGCATACACTGAGGAGCGTTCATGCCAGCATTTCCCACTACACCGCACGAGGTCACTGCGGCCTGGCTGCAGGATTGCCTGCAGCAACCGCTGGCGGGTTTCTCGCTGCGCCCGGTCGGTGAGCCGGGCCAGACCTCGGAGGCCGTCATTGCCGATGTCGTGTATGCCGATACGGCGGCAGTCACACCTTCCGCGTTCCTGCTGAAGTTCTCGCATCCCTCGCTCGCCGTGCGCCAGCGCATGTCGGCCGTTTCCTGTTACGAACGCGAGGTGAATTTCTATCGCGATTACGGCCATCGCGCCGGGATTGCCGTGCCGCGCTGTTTCGCCGCCGATTACGATCCCGCCACCTTCAGCAGCGTTTTATTGCTCGAGTACATCGAGGGCGCGCATACCGGCAACCGCTTTGATTTTACGCTGGACGAGATGCAGCAGGCGGTCGACAGCCTGGCGGCCTTCCACGCCACCTGGTGGCAGCGCGACAGCGAACTCACCGGCCTGTTCGATGACCACAGCCGGCAGACACTGGCCACGCGCCGCTGGCTGGTCGGTGAGGCCATCGCTGCGGCGCGCGAGCGTTTCACGCGGGAGATGGGCGAGGACGGCATCGCGGCACTGGCCTGGTGGATGGAGCATGGCGAGGCGCTCGCCACAGCGGCGCGCCAGCGGCCGCGCACGATGGTCCACGGCGATTGCCACCTGCAGCAGATGCTGTTCCCGACCAACGGGGCAGGACGGTTTGCCGTGATCGACTGGCAAACCGTGGCGATCGGCTGCGGCGCCAATGACCTGGCGCGCCTCATTGTCACGGCCATGTCGCCGGCGCAGCGGCATGAGCAGGAGGCACAGTTGCTGGCGCGTTACCACGAGCAGCTGCGGCAGCACGGCGTGCAGGACTATACGCAGACAGATTTGCGCCGCGATTACGGTGTCGGCCTGTTGCAGAGCCTCACCACGAATTCCGTGGCGCTGATCGGGCTGGACCTGGACAAGGTCGCCGCTGCCCTGGGCAATGCCGACAGCTGCCCTTGGTACGAGCGGGTGTTCCACTGGCCCGCGCAGGCCGTGCGCGAGTACGGCGTGCTCTGAGCTGGTGGCTTACTTCACTCGCATGCCCGGCTGCGCGCCACTGTCGGGCGCCAGCAGGAAGATGTCGCTGCCACCGGGGCCCGCGGCAATCACCATGCCTTCCGACATGCCGAACTTCATCTTGCGCGGTGCGAGGTTAGCCACCATCACGGTCAGCCGGCCCACCAGCTGTTCCGGTGCGTAAGCCGACTTGATGCCAGCGAAGACATTGCGCTGTTCGAAGCCGAGATCCAGCGTCAGTTGCAGCAGCTTGTCAGCCCCCTCGACGTGTTGTGCCGCGACAATCTTCGCCACGCGCAAGTCGATTTTCGCGAAGTCGTCGAATTCGATGACCGGGGCCAGCGCGTTGTCGTCCGCTGCCGGCGCCGGGGCTTTTTTCTTGTCGGCTTTGGCGGGTTTTTCCGCCACCGGCTCGGCCGGCTTTTCCTCGGCCAGCATCGCTTCCACCTGTTTCATCTCCACGCGCTGCATCATCGGCGTGAAGGTGTCGATGCGGTGGGCGAGCAGCGGCTGGATCACGTCGTCCCAAGTCAGCGAATCGTTGAGGAAGGCCGCCGATTTCTGTGCCGTGGCCGGCAGCACCGGCTGCAGGTAGATCATCAGCGCGCGGAACAGGTTGAGGCCCTGTGAGCAGATGTCGATCACCGCCTGTTGCTGGCCTTCCTGTTTTGCCAGTGCCCACGGTGCCTTGTCGTTGATGTACTGGTTGGCCTCGTCGGCGAGCGCCATGATCTCGCGCATCGCGTGGCCGTACTGGCGCGCCTCGTACAGCGCGGCGATCTGCGGGCCGGCCGCGACGGTGCGCTGCCACAGATCCGGGTGATCCAGCGTTTCCGACAGCAGCCCGCCGGCCTTGCTGATGAAACCGGCACAGCGGCTGGCGATGTTGACGAGCTTGCCGACGAGATCCGAGTTCACGCGCTGCACGAAATCGGTGAGGTTCAGGTCGATGTCATCGACGCCGTCGCCGAGCTTGGCGGCGAAGTAGTAGCGCAGGTATTCGGGCTGCAGGTGCCTGAGGTAGCTTTGTGCGCGGATGAACGTGCCGCGCGATTTCGACATCTTCTTGCCATCGACCGTGAGGAAGCCGTGAGCACACACTTTCGTCGGCGTGCGGAAACCGGCATTGTGCAGCAGGGCCGGCCAGAACAGCGCGTGGAAATTGATGATGTCCTTGCCGATAAAGTGGTACAGCTCGGCCGTCGAGTCGGCGCCCCAGTAGCTGTCGAACAGGAAGCCGTTCCTGTCATTGAACTGCGTGTCGCACAGGTGCTTGAAGCTTGCCATGTAGCCGACCGGTGCATCGAGCCACACATAGAAATACTTGCCGGGCGCGTCGGGAATCTCGAAACCGAAATAGGGCGCATCGCGCGAGATGTCCCACGGTTGCAGGCCGCCTTCCAGCCACTCGGCCAACTTGTTCGCCACTTCGTCCTGCAGGTGGCCGGCGCGCGTCCACTGCTTCAGGTAGTCGGTGCAGGCGGGCAGGTCGAAGAAATAATGCGTGGATTCCTTCGCCACCGGCGTGGCGCCGGAAATGGCCGACACCGGGTTGATCAGGTCCATCGGCGAGTAGGTGGCGCCACAGGCTTCGCAGTTGTCACCGTACTGGTCTTCTGCCTTGCACTTCGGGCAGCTGCCCTTGATGTAGCGGTCGGCCAGGAACAGCTGTTTCTCCGGGTCGAAGGCCTGCGTGATCGCCTTTGTCTTGATGAGGCCCTTGTCGCGCACGGCGCGGTAGATGCGCTCGCTGTATTCGCGGTTTTCCTCGGAATGCGTGGAGTGGTAGTGGTCAAAACCGATCAGGAAGCCGGCGAAGTCCGCCTCGTGTTCGGCACGCACCTCGGCAATCAGCTGTTCCGGCGAGATGCCGAGCTGCTCGGCCTTCAGCATGATGGCGGTGCCGTGCGTGTCATCGGCGCAGACGTAGAAACACTGGCGACCGCGCGCCTTCTGGAAGCGCACCCAGATGTCGGTCTGGATCGTTTCCAGCAGGTGGCCGAGGTGCAGCGAGCCGTTGGCGTAGGGCAGGGCGCTGGTGACGAGGATCTTGCGATTGGCAGGGCTGGTGCTGGCGGACATGCTGGCGATCAATTCTGGCAGACAAGGTGCCGATTATATCGGCTTAACCCCTGTTTTGCGCCTTCTGCTAAGATGCCCTGCTTCCGGCAACAGGTTTCAGGGTATACGGCATGGCTATCAAGGCAGACAAGTGGATCAAACGCATGGCGCTGGAACACGGCATGATCGAGCCGTTCGAGGCCGGCCAGGTGCGCGAGCCTGATCCCGGTCGGCGGGTGATTTCCTACGGCACCTCGAGCTACGGCTACGACGTGCGCTGCTCCGACGAGTTCAAGATCTTCACCAATGTGCATTCGGCCACGGTCGATCCCAAGGCGTTTGACGAGAAAAGCTTCGTCGATGTGAAGAGCGATGTCTGCATCATCCCGCCCAATTCCTTTGCGCTTGCGCGCACGGTGGAATATTTCCGCATCCCGCGCAACGTGCTCACGATCTGCCTCGGCAAGTCCACCTATGCCCGTTGCGGCATCATCGTCAATGTCACGCCGCTCGAACCGGAGTGGGAAGGGCATGTGACGCTCGAGTTCTCCAACACCACCAACCTGCCGGCCAAGATCTACGCAAACGAAGGTGTGGCGCAGATGCTGTTCTTCGAGTCGGATGAGGTTTGCGACGTGTCCTACAAGGATCGCGGTGGCAAGTACCAGGGCCAGCGCGGCGTCACCCTGCCGAAGGCCTGATCACGGCTTGCGGCGGAATATGGTGTATTCGCCGTCGGCCTGTTGCGCCACTTCGTAGCGGCTCTGCAGCAGCGCGTACAGCGGCTCGAACTCGCGCAGGCGGTTACCGCCGCCCGGGTGCAGGTACTGGTCGAAGTACACGATAAAACGCGGCGGCTTTTCTGTAAGCGCCTGCACCAGCTCGGTACGCAATGCCTGTGTGCCTGCCGATTCGGGCTGCATGTACAGCGGCACGTCGATCAGGTGCCGTGTCGCTGATGTGGCCCTGGCCAGCAACAGCGCGGCCTGGCCGTCGCCGGCCATGTCCAGCGCCTGCACGCGATCGTCTGGCCGCAAACCCTGCTTGAGCAGGAAGTCCGCCACGCGCCGTGCCCGCCACGCTTGTGGTGTTTCCGCTTCCTGCCGGTGGGCAACCTGCATCTGCTGCAGGCTGAGCTGCCCGAGTTGCCACCCCAGGCCGGCCACGGCCAGCACGCAGAACAGCGCAATTCCCGCAGACCAGCGCGGCAGCGCTTGCCGGGGCGTGGCCAGCAGCAGGCCGAGGCACAGTGCCGTCCAGTAGGCGGTCGGGAACAGGTGGTTGAGCCAGAACTTCCCCGCGATGACCTCATAGAGCGTGAAGGCAAAGACCATCGCACCCAGTTGCAGGATGCGGCGCCGTGCCAGTGCATCCTGCCTGTGCAGCCACCAGGCCCAGAGCAGGCCGGGAGCGGCCAGCAGGCACGCGCCGCCGCCGTAACGCAGGTAGCCATCCAGCAGGAAACGGTAGCGCTCGCCGGCATCGGCGTAATGCCACAGGTCATAGCGGCTGTTCGCGTAGATCGGCACGAAATCCCGGTAAATGGAGATGAAAGATGCCAGCCCGCCTTGCATCGCCACCCAGGCAAACGGCACGGCAGCCACGGCTGCCATCGCCGCGAAAAACATGGTGCCCTGGCGCAGGCGCTGCCCCGGTGCGGGCCACAGCATCCACAGCAGCACAGGCAGTTGCACCACGGCATTCGGTTTCATGCTGCACGACACTGCGGCCAGCGCGGCGATGCTGCCGAGGCGCAAGACGGAAGGCGCAGCAGTGCCACAGGCCAGCGCAAAAGCCC
>ERZ1645187.4884-NODE-4884-length-10640-cov-6.815777_pt1 | contig 10640 bp, 15 predicted proteins | sample MGYA00575352_ERZ1645187 | MGnify/ENA primary metagenome ERZ1645187 (study PRJEB40837, sample SAMN11349314) | freshwater sediment metagenome | isolation source: river sediment | host: Sediment | place: India: Wazaribad , New Delhi | collected 2017-02-21 ...
ACTCCGCCCGCGCGACCCTTGACCGATGGCGTTGCAAAAATGCAACGAGGTGGCTCCTTAGGGGGGTATGCCCCCCGGCCTGTCGGGCGCGCAGGTGCTGTTTGCGAGCGCCAAATCGCCAAAACCGTTTCTACACGGCGCGAAACGCAAATCCGTTTCTGCAGATTCAGGTCCGAAAACCGTTTCTCAACTGCTCCGGCGGGGCAGGACGTCGAAGAGGTGGGGGTCGCCTTTGCGATACTGCACGAGGAACCGCTCCACCGCGAATGTGAACCACCTGCTGAATGCGCTGTACTCCGCCAGCGCGAACACTTGCTCGTCCATAGCGGGCGGGAGTGCCAACCGGGGCGTCACACGATCACGATCACGCTCGCGGGTGACTTCCGATGGTACTTCGAGGAACGTGGCTGTCCACTTCCGCTGGAGGGCGATACGCGCCACTTGCCGCAGGACGAATGACTCACTCTCCCCGACAGCGACGGCGGATTCGACAATCGGTTGGAGCCGGTCATAGAGGTCCATCGGCAAGGACACCGTCCTCACCTTCAGCTTCTCGTCATCCGCCTTCACCTTTGCCATGGGCACCCCCGTGGGCGACACCGTAGGCCGTCATCGTGTCAGGTTCAATCACCCAACCACTCGTCCTTGTCCGCAGGACGCGCCCATTCCTCGGCCTCACGGAGCGTGCGCCCGTCTGCCAGCACGACCTCGTCCAGCCGGTCCAAAGCGCGCTGACGCGCGCGCTCGCCCTCTCTGCGAGCCACTTCCTTACTGACCACGAACTCGTTCCACGCCGTCAAAAGCTCAGCCCGATCCTCCAACCGATCCTCGCGCCAGTATGCGCGCTCGACCTTCGTCCCTTTCGCAGAGACGTGCTGAATGCTGTGCTCCGCCAGATCGCGCGGCCATTTGTGCTTTGCCGCCCAATCCCGGAAAGTCGACCGGAACCCGTGAGCCGTGACCGGGTCGCCAAACACGTCCTTCCAGTTGTTCTCGCGGAGCCACGAGTTCCATGTGTTCTCAGAGATCACGCCTTTCACGTGGGCGCTGTCACTGGCGAAGATGTACTCGCGCTTGCCCGTCCGCCGCTCTGCCTCCCGAAGCACGTCGGTGATTGGCCCCGTCAGGGGCACTCGGAAACCAGCTTCCCAACCCTTCACGCGGCCCTTTGGAACCGTCCAGACCTTCTCAGCAAAGTCGACTTCGGCCCAGCGAGCATAGGTGACGCAGGCGACCCGGAGGCCCGTCAGGATGCAGAGCCGCAGGCCCAACCCGGCAATCGTCGTGGGGAGCGCAAGCCAGAGATCGGGGACGTCCTGCCACCGAAGCGCCGGGTGGGGCTTCTCTTCCCATTCGACCGAAGGCAGGAGTTCCCGCGCCACATCGCAGATGAACGGGTCGGCCTGCGAGCCAGTCACACGCTCACGCGTGAGAACCAGCTTGAGCCGATCCCGGACCCGCTTGGCGGTCGGAAAGCCAGTCTCGCCATCTCGAACATCGGCACTCCCCTTCCAGATCGGCTGCAGCACGCGGACCACGTCCTCTGCGGTGAGGTCTCCCACGGGCAGCTTCCCGACCTTCGGAAAGAGGTGAATCTCCATCATTCGAATCCACCCATCTTTCCTTGCGAGGTTCTGGCACTTGTTCTTCCAGTAGTCGCGGGTGGCTTCCTCGACGGTGCGCCGGGATCGCGCCAAAGCGGCCTTGGCAGCCGCGTCAGCGGCTTGTCGTGCCCGAACTGGGTCCTTGCCCTTCTTGAGCAGGGAACGCGCCTCTGCGGCCTTTGCACGCGCCTCTGTAAGCGAGATGTCCGGGTATTCGCCCAGCGACATCCATGAGGTCGGCGTTCGGAACAACCAAGACGCCGCGCCATTTGCCCTGCGCTCGAAGTAAAGGTTCCCACCATCGGAGTGGCGCTTGCCGGGCGTCAGCCCGCCGAGAAGGTCTTCGTTCAGTTTCATGGCTCGCTCAAATGATGTACGTCAGTTGTACACTAGATGCTGTACAGATGCGCCCCTATCAAGCGATTCCTTCAATGTTTTCAATCATGTTGGTCTAGGTATTGTACGGGTGGCTCCCCTACGGGCTGCCACGACTGAGCTGAAAAGCGGCGCTTCGGCGCCGCTTTTTGCATTTCTGCGCCGCGAGGGCGGCTCGCCTTGGCCGGGGCGATTTTGGTGATGGCCGTGATTCGGTTGCTGGCGCTCCGGCTTTATCGACACAAACGCGGCGCATGACCGAGACCCAGGCACTGACCTGGGCGAACCGAAGACGCGCGACAAGGATGTGCTGTCGAGGGTCGCAAGGCGCTTGCGCCGCGCGACCGCGGGCGGGCGTTGGCGCCGCCGGCGGGGCGCGATTTCGCCTCGAACGATCATCTCGGGCTGGCGGGCGGCGCGGGGCAGGTCTGGCTCGGGGGCGAGAGCGTCTCTTCGATGGGGGGCGACCGCGCGCCCCTGACAGGGTTGCGCGCGGGCCGTGCGGCCCCTCACGCGGCGTCCCCCGGCAAGACGCGCCTTGGCTCAGCTCAACGCGCTGAGCTCGCGCAGGACGGCGGCGTTGGAGCACCAATCGGGCGCGGCGCCGCGGCCTTCCTCGGCGAGATAGGCGAGGCAGCCTTGCGATTTGTCGCAGTTGCGGCAGCGGTTCACCATCTGGGCGAAATCGGCCTGCGAGAGCAGCCCCTCATGCATCGCCTCGGAGAGGTTCACGCCGAGCCGGCGCGCCATGCCGCGCGTGATCCAGAAATGCAAATCCACATTGCCCTGAAAGCCCATCAGACACGTCCTCCAGCATCGGTTTCGGCCAGCCCCAACTCCTCGCGCAGGCGGGCCATCATCAGCTTGTTGTTGCAATAATGCGGCGCCTCGTCGACCGCGCCCGCCTGATCCTCGGGGGCGGGCTGTTCGGAGAGCCAATGCAGGCAGGCGGTCGGGTCATCGCAGCCCGCGCAGCGCACCACCGCCTCGCGCCAGCCCTCGCTCGAGAGCCGCCCCTCGGCCATTGCCTCGGTCAGATCCACGCCGAGCGTTTCGGCCATCCGGTTCATCAAGGCCGCATGGCGGTTCAGCGTTCTGGCTCCGAACATCTCCGTCCTCCTGTCGCAGTGGGCCCAAGATCCCCCTGCGTCAGGCCCGAGGCCATGATTCAGATCAAAACCCAAGCCCGCTTGCGGATTTGCGCCGCGCGCGGGCGGGTTTCACGCCTTGATTGCATGTATTTTGGGCGCCCGGCGAAGGGCCGCGTTCAGAGCGTGCCGGCCTTGAGCTGCGCCACCGTGCGGCGCACGATATCGAGCCGCAGCCCGTTGGCCGGATGGGTGCCGAGGAAGACATTGCCCGGGTCCGGCAGGCGGCGGAAGAATTCCGCGCCCTTGAGCGGGTCATAGCCCGCATCCCAGGTGATGATCGTGCCGAGCCGGTCGGCCTCGAGCTCGTAATCCTTGGAATAGGCGCGCCCGCCGACCTCGGCGCCGAGGTCTTGCGCCTGCGAGATGCCCCGGGCATCGGCGCCCGAGGCGGCCGCCAGCACCCCCATGATCACCGCGCCCGCCGCCGCGTCCTGCGCCTTCGCGTCGAGGTGCCCCATGATGAAATGCGCCGCCTCATGGCCCATCACGAAGGCGAGCTCGTCCTGGTTGCGCACCGTGGCGATCAGCGCGAGGTTGAAGGCGAGGATCGGCCGGCCCTGACGGTCCTCGGTCTGGAAGGCGTTGGGCTCCTGACCGGGGCGGTCATCGACCATGATCTGATAATCGCAGCTGCGCCCCCTGGTGCGGGCCTGACATTCGCGCTCGATCTCGGGCTCCATATGCTGGGCGACCGAGATGAAATTCTGCGCGGCCTCGGCCGGGGTGAGCTCGGTCTCGACGCGCGCAGCGCTCGGGCCGGGGGCGGCGGCGCCCTGCGTCTGAGGGACCGAACAGGCCGCAAGCAGCACGAGAGAGAGAACCGCGCTGAGGCGGGTAACGGGGCGGGTCATCGATCCTCCGGGGAAGCTGGGCGCAGTTTAACGCGGCCCTTGGCGCCCGCAAGGGCTCGTCCGCCCGCGCGCCCCGGCCTCACCGAAATGTTTGCTCTTCCGCCGCCCGCCGGGCCGCGCTAGCCTGAGGGCATGTTTACCATCGAACACGAATTCGACGCCACCGTGATCACCCTCGTCGATGAGGGGGCCGATCCGCGCGACTATCTGCAAGAAGACATCACCATCCAATCCTTCGAGGATTGTGTCGTGGTCGAGCAGGTCGACGACCAGACCGAGAGCGTGCAGCGCATCGTCTTCTCGCCCGCGCAGCTGCGCGAGCTGGCGGCGGCGCTCAACCTGCCCGAGGGGGTGTATCGGCTGCGGCAGGTCGAAAAGAAATAAGCCCGCCGAAGCGGGCTTTGTCGGGCGGCGCGCCCGGGCTTATTTCGAGATGAAGCCCGCGACCGGATAGGTGCGCGCGCCGGTGTTGGTGACCTTCACCTGGCTCCAGTCATTGGCTTTCGACACGTCGATCACCTTCATGCCGAGCGAGATCTGGTTGCGCCGCCAGTTCGCGTGATCGATCAGGATCTCGCGATCCGAAACCACCTTGGAGACCACCGCGACATGGCCGAGCGGCATCTTGCGGGTCGCCGAGAAGGCCATGACCGCGCCGACCTTGGGGGTATGGCTGCGCTGATAGACGCCGGCGGCCTGCGACCACCAGGTCTTGGCATTGCCGCGCAGGTCGATGCCCGAGGCGTTGCGCGCGAAGGGCACGCACCAGACCCGCTGGCCGCGCGCGCGCAGTTCTTTCGCGATCGCCACCGCGCGGTCGCGGCGGGCCGGGTCGATCTGCTGGTGGGAGGAGGTCTCGGCGCGGGCGAAGTTCATCGCCTCCGCGCGCTCCGGCGCTTTCATCCCGCAAGCGCCCAGCGCGATCATCAGCGTCAGCATCAGCGGCAGGCGAAGGCGGCGGTTCGAAGCGGTGTCGGTGGTCATCAGTCCCAAAACTCGTCTGGTTATTCTTCTGCTCGTTGGGCGGGTTTGTAACGGCGAATCCCGGCGCGCTTGAACCCCTTAGATCACGCGCCCCGCCCGAACCGGCGGATTCTTGCCACTTAGCCCGCCGCGCCGGGAACCGCCCCGTAGCCGGAAGCGTTCACGCCCGCGTCGCGCGGGGGCCAACAATCCTTCGTAAAACAAGGGGATTATCGCCTCAATCGAGACGAAACACCTTGTCGCGCGCGGTCTGCCCGCGGATCAGCGTGAGCCGGCTCTTGGCCACGCCCAGCGCCTTGGCGAGAAGCTTCACCACCTCGGCATTGGCCTTGCCATCCTCGGGAATCACCGTGACATAGACGCGCAACTGCCCGTCCTCGAGCACGATGCGGTTGCGCGAGGCCTTCGGCGTGACACGCAGCGCGATCTCGGCGCCGCTCTTGGCAAGGTGGCTCAGCTCGGTCATGGTCCCCCTTACCGCGCCCCCGCGCGGGGCGAAAGGAAAACCATGCGGACCGCCTTTTTTCACGATGAGCGCAGCTTTTGGCATGGCGGCGGCAATTACGCGCTGACGCTGCCGGTGGGGGGCTTCGTGCAGCCTGGCGGCGGCCTGCCGGAGAGCCCGGAGACGAAGCGGCGGCTGGTGAACCTGTTGCGCGTCTCGGGGTTGATGGCGGAGATCGACGCGGGCTCGGCGCCCGAGGCGACGCGCGCGGACCTCGCGCTCGTGCATCCGGTGAGCTATCTCGAGGCGTTCAAGGCGGCCTCGGATGCGGGGGGCGGCGAGCTCGGGCTGCGCACGCCCTTCGGGCCGGGTGGCTATGAGCTCGCGGCGCTCTCGGCCGGGCTGGCGAAGGCGGCGGTCTTTGCGGTGCTCGAGGGGCGCGCGCAAAACGCCTATGCGCTGGCGCGTCCGCCGGGGCATCATTGTCTGCCCGATTGGCCCAACGGCTTTTGTCTGTTGAACAATATAGCGGTGGCGATCCGCGCGGCGCAGGCGGCGGGGCTGGTGCGGCGGGTGGCGGTGGTCGATTGGGATGTGCATCACGGCAATGGCACCGAGGCGATTTTCCTCGACGACCCCGAGGTTCTGACGATCTCGCTGCATCAGGAATGGAACTATCCGCTCGATACCGGCGGGGCCGAGGTGCGCGGCGCGGGCGGCGCCAATCTCAACGTGCCGCTGCCGCCGGGCTGCGGCGAGGCGAGCTATCTCGAGGCCTGGGACCGGATCGTGGCGCCGGCGCTCGCGCGTCATGCGCCCGAGCTGATCGTGGTGGCCTGTGGCTATGACGCCTCGGCGATGGACCCGCTCGGGCGGATGCTGATGGGGGCGGAGGGGTTCCGGGCGCTGACGCTGCGGGCGATGGCGGCGGCCGAGGCGCTTTGTGGCGGGCGGCTCGCGATGACCCATGAGGGCGGCTATTCCGAGGTGCATGTGCCGTTTTGCGGCCATGCGGTGCTCGAGGCGCTGTCGGGGAGCCGGGTCACCGCGCCCGACCCGCTCGCGCGCACCATCGCCGCGCGTCAGCCGGGCGCGCGCTGGGTTGCGCAGGTTTCCGGCTATCTGGCGGAACTCGCGGCGGATTTCGGGCTTTGAGCCGTTGCAATCGCCCGACCCCGCCCCGATATCAGGGGCGCAATTGAAGGAGAGTGCCATGGAGATTGCCCCCGGGAGCGTGAACCCCGCGATCCGCAATGAGGAGGCGCTGCGGTTCCTGCTGACCCGCCGCTCGCGCCCGCCCAAGACCCTCGCCGCGCCGGCGCCGGGGCGCGCTCAGATCGTCGAGATCCTGACCGCGGCGGCGCGGGTGCCCGATCATGGCAAGCTCGAGCCCTGGCGGTTTGTCGTGCTCGAACGCGGCGCGCTCGAGCGGCTGGCGGGGGAGGCTGCGGCCTTTGCGCGGACGCGCGGGCTGGCCGAGGATGTGGCGGCGAAGGGCGTGGGGCAATTCGCGCAGAGCCCGCTCTGCATCGCGGTGATCGCGGTGCCGCGGCCGACCGAGAAGGTGCCGACGGTGGAGCAGGAGCTCTCTGTCGGCGCGGCCTGCATGCAGCTTGTCAACGCCGCGCTCGCGGCCGGTTGGGGGGCGAGCTGGCTCACCGGCTGGGTCGCGCATGAGCGCGATTTCGCGGCCCCGGCCTTTGGGCTTGCGCCCGGCGAATGGGTCGCGGGGCTTGTGCATATCGGCACCGAGACCGCCGCCCCGCCGGAGCGCCCGCGCCCCGATCTCGAGGCCATCGTCAGCTGGAGAGACGCATGATTTTCAACGCTTTGTTCCTCGGCTGGGCGGATCTTTTCCGGCCCGGATCGGCGAAGGTTCTGGCCAAGGGGGTGGCGCTCGCGCTCGGGCTTCTGGTGGCGCTCTGGCTCGGGATGGTGCAGCTGATCGGGGCGTTCGTGCCCGATACGCTCAGCCTGCCCTGGATCGGGCCGATCGGCGGCATCGACGCGGTGCTGAGCTTCGCCTCGATCGGGGTGATGATCGTGGCCTCGATGTTCCTGATGGTGCCGGTGGCCTCGATCTTCACCGGGTTTTTCCTCGAGGATGTCGCCGAGATGGTCGAGGGGGCGCATTACCCCGGGCTCGCGCCGGTGCGCAAGCTGACGCTGGCGGAGACCTTTGGCGATTCGCTGCGGTTTTTTGGCGTGGTGGTGGGGGCGAACCTCGCGGCGCTGATCGTTTACCCCTTCGTGATCCCGCTGGCGCCGGTGTTGTTTTTCGGGCTGAACGGCTATCTGCTCGGGCGGGAATATTTCCAGATGGCGGCGGCGCGGCGGATGCATCGCGACGAGGTGCGCGCGCTTTATCAGCGCAACAAGATGACGATCTGGCTGGCGGGGGCGGCGATGGCGGTGCCGCTGTCGGTGCCGCTTCTGAACCTAACGGTGCCGGTGGTGGGGGCGGCGGCGTTCACGCATCTCTTTCACGCGCTGCGCGGGCGGTGAGCGCCGGGGCCCTGCCCCGGACCCCGGGATATTTCTGGCAAGATGAAGGGGCGCCGGGTGAGGCTCCCCTTGTTATTCAGACCTGTTCGAGTTCGATCAGGCAGCCGTTGAAATCCTTGGGGTGCAGGAACAGCACGGGTTTGCCATGGGCGCCGATCTTCGGCTCGCCGGTGCCGAGCACGCGCGCGCCTTCGGCCTTGAGTTTATCGCGCGCGGCGAGGATGTCTTCGACCTCGAAGCACATGTGGTGGATGCCGCCCGAGGGGTTTTTCTCGAGGAAGCCGTTGATCGGCGAGTTTTCCCCCAGCGGGTAGAGCAGCTCGATCTTGGTGTTGGGCAGCTCGATGAAGACGACGGTCACGCCGTGATCGGGCTCGTCTTGCGGGGCGCCGACCTTGGCGCCAAGCGTGTTGCGGTATTGCGCCGATGCGGCCTCGAGGTCGGGCACGGCGATGGCGACATGGTTCAAACGTCCGATCATGGGGGCCTCCTAAACTCCTGTGCCCTGATTAGGCGGCGCCGGGGTGCGACGCAAGCGCCGCGAACGCCGGGCTTAACGCTTCGTTAGGCAAATAGGAGCTTAACTCGGGAAACGATGCGAATCCCTCTGCCAAGGTGACGCCCATGACCGACGAACTCTCCGCCTTTCTGGCCGCCCGCCCGGCGACCGCGCAGCGCCCGCTTCTGGGTGTCACGGTGCTTGTGGTTGAAGACAGCCGTTTCGCCTCGGAGGCGATGCGCTTGCTCTGTTTGCGCTCCGGCGCGCGGATCCGGCGGGCGGATTGTCTGCGCTCGGCGCATCGGCATCTGACGACCTATCGCCCGGGGGTGGTGATCGTCGATCTTGGGCTGCCTGATGGCTCGGGGGCGGATCTGATCCGCGAGATCAAGGCGATGAGCGCGCCGGTGCCGGCGGTGCTCGGGATTTCGGGCGACCCGGAGGTCGAGGCGGAGGCGATGGCGGCGGGGGCGGATGGGTTCCTCTCGAAGCCGGTCGAGAGTCTCGCGGTGTTCCAGCAGGCGGTTCTGGCGGTCTTGCCCGCGGAGATGCATGCGTTCGGGCCCCATGCCCTGCCCGATGAGCGGATCGCGCCTGACCCGATCGCGTTGCGCGACGATCTGAGCCATATCGCGGAGGTGCTCTCGAGCGGCTGCGAGCGGCCCGATTTCGGCTATGTCTCGCAATTCCTCGCCGGCGTGGCGCGTTCGGCGCATGATCCGGCGCTCGAGGATGCGGCGGTGGCGCTCGGCGCGGCGGAGCCGAGCGCGGCGGCGATCTCGCGCCTCAACGGGCTTGTGCAGGAGCGGCTCGCCGCGGGCTCGGGCTTTTGAGATCAGCCGCCGAGCGCGGGGTCGGAGGCGGCGCGCACGAGCCGGGTGAGGTCGGAGAGCCGTTCGATCTGCTGGCCCTCGGCGTCGAAATTCTCGGGCGCGAGCCAAGCCGCATAGGCCTCGCGCAGGGCGGGCCATTCGCGGTCGATGGCGGCGAACCAGGCGGTATCGCGGTTGCGGCCCTTGACCACGGTCGCTTGGCGGAAGATGCCCTCATAGCTCAGCCCGAGCCGCTCGGCCGCGCGCCGCGAGGGCAGGTTGAGCGCATCGCATTTCCATTCGAAGCGCCGATAGCCCGCGTCAAAGGCCCAGCCGATCAGCAGCATCATCGCCTCGCTCGCGGCGGGCGTGCGCTGCATCCGCGGGGCGAGGCAGATATGGCCCAGCTCGATCGAGCCCGAGGCCGGGGTGACGCGCAGATAGGCCATCACACCGCCGAGCTGCCCCGTCGCCTGATCGCGCAGCGCGAAGAAATACGGGTCCGCCTGCCCCGCCATCTCGCGCGCCCAGCGGATATAGGCGACCTCGGAGGCAAAGGGCCCGTAGGGCAGATAATCGAAGATCGCGTCATCCTCGGCATTGGCCCGGAAGAGCGCATGGGCATGGCCCTCCTCGAGCCGCTCGAGGCGCACATAACGCCCCTCGAGCTCGGAAAAATCGGGCGCGCGCGGGGGCACCCAGCCTGGCAGCTCTTCGCCGAAAGTCTTGTCCATGAAGGCACCTCCTTGGCGCCCACGCTAGCGCCCGGCGCGGGGCGGCGCAATTGCCTCCAAAGCGCACGATTGCGTTCCAAAACCTGCCGCAATTGCGCGCCAGTCTGGTCGGGATCCATGCTGCCACAAGGATGCAAGATGAAAGACCACGCGCTTCGCCTGATCAACAACCAGCGCCTGATCGAGGCCACCCACTGGACGGTGTTCACCCTCGGCGCGCTCAGCCTTGCGGTCTCGGTGACCGCGACGGCCGTCAACGTGCTGTTCTCGTAACTCTTTGAGCAGCAACGAAAAGGGCGCCCCGCGGGGCGCCCTTTCGCATCTCAGGCCTCTTTCGGCAGAACCCGCAGCCGCAGCTCGCGCAGCTGTTCGTTGGTAGGCTCGGAGGGCGCGTTCATCATCAGATCCTCGGCGCGCTGGTTCATCGGGAACATGATGACCTCGCGGATGTTGATCTCATCGGCGAGCAGCATCACGATCCGGTCGATGCCGGCCGCGCAGCCACCGTGGGGCGGCGCGCCATATTTGAACGCTTTGACCATGCCGCCAAACCGCTTCTCGACCTCTTCCTTCGGATAGCCCGCGAGCTCGAAAGCCTTGTACATGATCGCCAGATCATGGTTGCGGATCGCGCCCGAGACCAGCTCATAGCCGTTGCAGGCGAGGTCGTATTGATAGCC
>ERZ1645187.4885-NODE-4885-length-10639-cov-7.245654_pt1 | contig 10639 bp, 9 predicted proteins | sample MGYA00575352_ERZ1645187 | MGnify/ENA primary metagenome ERZ1645187 (study PRJEB40837, sample SAMN11349314) | freshwater sediment metagenome | isolation source: river sediment | host: Sediment | place: India: Wazaribad , New Delhi | collected 2017-02-21 ...
GTCGGTCGGCGCATGCACGCCGCAGCGCAGGTCTGTCTCAGACAGACCCAGATCCTTCAGCCAATCGGCCACCATTGCGGTATGCAGGGCCGCGCCCTCGTGGCTGGCGCAGGACAGGGCCAATTGCCGGTCGGTCAGGCCCGTGGCCTCGGCGGCGCCACTTTCGATCAGCGGCAGGGCCTGCAGCATCTTGCAGGACGAGCGCGGGAAGATCACCGCATCCGGGTTACCCCAGGCCTCGACCACCTCGCCCTCTGTCGTGCAGATCACCGCATGGCCGCTGTGACTGCTTTCCAGCAGCCCGCCGCGCCACAGTTCGATCATGGGCACTGCCCCTGTCGCCACCACCGTCATGCCCGTTCCTCTTTCAACAATGCGCGATTCCTTGCCCAAGCCACTTTCGCGGCTTGCCAATCCTGCGCTATGCAGGGATATCCGTCAAAACAAGCCCGTCAGGGCAGAGAATACAAGCAGGAGGCCGGCAGGCATGAAATCCGTTCTGGCAATCCTTCTCGGGAGTGCGCTCCTTGCAGGGGCCGCGCAAGCCCAGGAAACCAACGCGCAGGTCGCGGTGATGACCGACTGGAGCGTGTTCGCGGAGCCAAAGTCGGGCACCCCGACCGAGTGTTTCGCGGTCTCGGCACCCAAGGAAAGCCTCAATACCCGCGATGGCCAACCCGTCTCGGTGCGGCGTGGCGAAGTGCGTCTTTTCGTGACCTACTCCAAGGGGCAAAAGGTCGGCACCATCTCGTTCACCGGTGGCTATCCCTTCGCCGAGAAATCGACGGTCAGTGTCGCCGTGGGATCGGACACGTTCGAGTTGTTCACGGATGGCGAGTTTGCCTGGACCGCCGACGCGGCACAGGACGAAAAGCTGATGGCGGTGCTGAAAAAAGGCACCAACGCGGTGCTGACCGCCCGGTCGGGCAAGGGCACGCAGACGCAGGACACGTTCAGCCTGCGCGGCTTTACCGCCGCGACCGAAGACGCGGCCAAACGCTGCCAGTAATCCGGCCTTTTTGGCCCGAAAGCGCCCCCATCGGGGGCGTTTTGCATTTTCAGAGGGAATCGCCTATATCCTGCGCTTCCCCGGAGGAATCCAGATGACCGAAGCCACCGCCCCGATCACGCAAGACGTGCTGACCCTGCCGCGCAAGCTGCCCGAGGGCGGGCGGCAGAACATCGTCGGTCTGACCCGCGATCAGCTGCGCGCCGCCCTGATCGCCGCCGGCACGCCCGAAAAGCAGGCGAAGATGCGGCTGGGGCAGGTCTGGCAGTGGGTCTATCACTGGGGCGTGCGCGATTTCGGTGCCATGACCAATCTGGCCAAGGACTATCGCGCCCTTCTGGCCGAGCATTTCGTGATCGAGGTGCCCGAGGTCGTCAAGCGCCAGATCAGCGCCGACGGCACCCGCAAATATCTGGTGCGCATTGCCGGCGGCCATGAGGTCGAGGTGGTCTATATCCCTGAAGAGGGGCGCGGGACGCTGTGCATTTCCAGCCAGGTGGGCTGCACGCTGACCTGCTCGTTCTGCCATACCGGCACGCAGAAACTGGTCCGCAACCTGACCGCGGGCGAGATCGTCGGTCAGGTGATGCTGGCCCGCGACGATCTGGGCGAGTGGCTGAAGCCGGGCGAACCCAAGACCGATGTGCGGTTGATCTCCAACGTCGTGCTGATGGGCATGGGCGAGCCGCTTTACAACTTCGACGCCGTGCGCGACGCGATGGCCGTGGTGATGGACGGTGAGGGCATCGCGCTGGGCCGCCGCCGTATCACGCTGTCAACCAGCGGTGTGGTGCCTGAGATCGCGCGTTGCGCGACCGAGATCGGCTGCCAGCTGGCGATCAGCTTTCACGCCACCACCGATGCGGTGCGCGACGTTCTGGTGCCGATCAACAAGCGTTGGAACATCAAGACCCTGCTGGACACCTTGCGCGAATATCCCCGCCTGTCCAACAGCGAGCGGATCACCTTTGAATATGTCATGCTGAAAGGCGTGAACGACAGCGACGCCGACGCCCGCCGTCTGGTCAAGCTGATTGCCGGCATCCCGGCCAAGATCAACCTGATCCCCTTCAACGAATGGCCGGGCAGCCCCTATCAGCGTTCCGACTGGGAGCGTATCGAGGCCTTTGCCGACATCATCTACAAGGCGGGCTATGCCAGCCCGATCCGCACCCCGCGCGGCGAGGATATCATGGCCGCCTGCGGTCAGCTGAAATCCGCAACCGAACGCGGCCGCAAATCCGCGGCGCAGATCGCCGCCGAGGCGGGGCAGGCGCCGGCTTGACGGGTTGAGGGTCGGCGGTTGGCCTCAGGCCGGCCAGCCGTCGATCACCTGCATCGCCTCGTCGGCGGTTTCGACAAAGCGGAACAGGTGCAGGTCTTCGGGGCTGATGGTGCCGGCATCGGCCAAGGCCTGCCAGTTGATGACCTTTTCCCAGAAGGCCCGTCCAAACATCAGGAACGGCACACGCTTCATGCGTCCGGTCTGGATCAGCGTCAGGCTTTCAAACATCTCGTCCAGCGTGCCGAAACCGCCGGGGAAGATGCAGATCGCCCGCGCCCGCATCAGAAAATGCATCTTGCGGATCGCGAAGTAATGGAAGTTGAACGACAGGTCCGGCGTGACCCAGCCATTGGGCGCCTGTTCATGCGGCAGCACGATGTTCAGCCCGATCGACTGCCCGCCCGCCTCATGCGCGCCGCGATTGCCCGCCTCCATCACGCCGGGTCCGCCGCCGGTGCAGATCACCCATTCGCGGCCATAGCTCGCCATGCTGCGCTGGGTGATCAGGTGGGCGAAGCGGCGGGCCTCTTCGTAATAATGCGACAGTTCTGCCAGCGCCGGGGTGCGGGCGTGTTCGGCGTTTTCGGGCGCCGGGATGCGGGCGCCGCCAAACAGCACCACGGTCGAGTTGATGCCGCGCTCGTCCAGCACCATCTGCGGTTTCAGCAGCTCCAGTTGCAGCCGCACCGGGCGCAGCTCTTCGCGCATCAGGAAATCGCGGTCGACAAAGGCCAACCGATAGGCCGGCGCGCGGGTCTGCGGGGTATCGGGGATGCGATTGGCCGCCGCCACGTCCTGTGTGCTGTCGCGGAAAGGATGGCTGCGGCTGTCGTCGTTCATGGCGGTCCCGGTGATTGCGCGAGGGGTGACAAGGGCATATAGCCTGCGACCAGGGATTGCCAGCCGGAAGGGGACAACCATGTCGCAATACGCCATGCTCGAAGCCGCCATCGAAGCCGCCTGGGAGGCGCGCGACACCATTACCCCCCAGACCCGCGGCGAGGGGCGCGACGCCATCGAGGCCACGCTCGAGGCGCTGGACAAGGGCGCGTTGCGCGTGGCCGAAAAGCGCGGCGCTGACTGGCATGTGAACCAGTGGGCCAAGAAGGCGGTCTTGCTGGGCTTTCGCCTCAAGGACATGGAGATCCATTCGGGTGGTCCGCAGGGCGGCACCTGGTGGGACAAGGTCGACAGCAAGTTTGCGCATTGGGGCGATGCGCAATGGCGTGCGGCAGGCTTTCGTGCCGTGCCCAACTGCGTGGTGCGCCGCTCGGCCTATGTCGCCAAGGGCGTGGTGCTGATGCCCAGCTTCATCAATCTCGGCGCCTATGTGGATGAGGGCACGATGGTCGATACCTGGGCCACCGTCGGCTCCTGCGCGCAGATCGGCAAGAACGTCCACCTGTCGGGCGGCGTCGGTATCGGCGGCGTGCTGGAGCCGATGCAGGCCGGACCTACCATCATCGAGGACAACTGCTTCATCGGCGCCCGCTCCGAGGTGGTCGAGGGTTGCATCATCCGCGAAGGCTCGGTGCTGGGGATGGGCGTCTTCATCGGCAAGTCGACCAAGATCGTCGATCGTGAAACCGGCGAGGTCATGTATGGCGAAGTGCCGGCGGGCTCGGTCGTCGTCGCGGGCTCTATGCCGTCGAAGAACGGCGTGCATCTTTATTGCGCGGTGATCGTCAAGAAGGTCGACGCGCAGACCCGATCGAAAACCTCGATCAACGATCTGCTGCGCGACTGAGGGGCGGACAGGCGATGGAAACCACCGAAAAGCCCAAGCGCGCCCAGCAGGTCTACATGCTGGTGGTCGAGGTCGGGCGCAAACCCGGCGATGGCCTGCCTGACACAGCCACCGGGGCGGCGCTGGTCTGCTATGCCTCCGGCGTGGACGAGGCCGAGGCCGTGCGCGAGACCGTGGCGATCCTCAAGCAGGCCGAGATGGCGCCGCTGGACGTGCAGGGTTACGGCACGCCCGAGGAACGCGAGGCGGCGGGCGAGGAAATCGCCGCCGAAGAGCGCGCGTTGATGGATCGGGCGCTGGCCGAAAACTCGGTGGTCGTGGCATCGGTCGAGACGTTTTACGATTAAACCTGTCAGGCGGCCCGGTGGCGCTGACCGCCGCCGGTGCTGCTGAACAGGGCCGCCGCCTCGTATCCATGCAGCTTGCGCAACGCTGGCGGGCCTTCCGGCCCGAGCAGGCCAAACGCGCAACCATCCGAAGATATCAGCCGCGCCTCGCCCAGATCCAGCACGATCACACGGATCACGGCGCGGCGGTCATCTTGCAGCGCCGCGGTGCCGCAGGCCAGATGCCGCGCCTCGGCCAGAACCGCATCCTCGCCCAGCTGATATTCGATCTCAGGGCCGTGCAGCATCACCAGTTGATCGGCCGAAACCAGCAGGTCGCGGGCATTTCGGAAGAAGGGCGCCCGCAGCAGGATGGGGGCGTAATGCCCCCGTGCGGGCAGGTCCAGTTGCCGCACGCTGCGCAGCATGCGCGGGCCGGCATCGGTCATCACCATCTCGCCCGGCAACAGCCGGGCCGCGGGACGAAACCCGGTGGGGGTGGCGATAGGCGTGTTGGGTCCGATCCAGGGCGCGCGCTCGGGCGGTGGCGGGCCATCGGTCAGGCCGAACCACAGCACCGCGCCGTGACGGCTGGTGGTGCCGCGTCCTTCGCACAGGGTCAGAAAGCGCGGCAGCGACAGCGGCAAGGCGCCTGTGCCGAGGACGCGCGCCCGCGCGTGGCCAAGAGCGTCGCGTTGCAACGCCCAGTTGCTGCCCGCCCATTCCATGGTCAGCCGGATCACCCCTGGCCCCGAAGGCAGGGGGCCCGGCAGGGTCAGGCGGGTCGAACTTGCACCTTCGCGCCGCCAGACGGTCACGGCGCCGTCGCGCGACAGATACATCGACAGCGCATGGTTCGGACCGGTATCGTCCAGCAGAACTGCAGGACCGGCGACCGGCGTCGTGACTTCGACGATCAGCCTGCCGCAGTGCAACATCCGACCAGCGGGCAGCCCGTCCAGCGGAAGCGGCCGGTCTGACAGGGCGACCCAGCCGGCCATGCCCACCTCAGGCCGCAGTGGCGGCGGCAGTGGCGGTCAGCACCCGCGCCTCCCAGGATTTCAGGGTGCGCCGCGCGGCGGGGCTATAGCCGGTGCCGGTCTCGGGGTCCAGTTCGGGAAACAGTGCGCAAATCTCGGCCAGGGTCTCGGCGGCAAAGCTGGCCTCGGTCATGGGGCCGGGCAGGTAGCTTTCGGTCGCAAGCCCCTCTGAATAGACCACCTGATGCCGGTCGAACAGCAGGTGGACATAAGTCACCTCGCCGCCCTCGACCTGCGTGACCGAGCGGCCATTGACCAGATCCTTGGCCGCCACCAGCACCTCGGCTTCGCCAAACATCAGCTCGGCCAACGCATCCCGGACCAATACGCGATGCTGCGGCGACAGGCGCAGCGTGCCATGCGGGCCGAAGGTTCCGGCGCGGATCTTTACCGGGGCAAAGGCGCCCTCGGCGGCGACCGTGCGGCTGCCCACCCAGCGCAGCGGTTGAAAGCCTTCGTCATGGGTCTGCACCAGATCACCCGGTCGCAGATCCTCGACCGCCACCTCGCCGTGGATCGTCAGGATGCGGGTGCCGGAGGTAAAGCAGGGCACCTGCTCCAGCGTGACCACCGCCACGTCGCTGCGGGTGCCATCGGTGACGGTGTAGGTGAAGTTCACGGTTTCGGTGTCGCCGTCACCGACCACCGTAAACGTGCCGTCGGCGTTCAGCGTGATGGTCTGGCCAGAGGCCAAAGTGATGGTGGAGCCTGCCGAGACCGGGATCCCGTTCACATGCGTGATCCGCAGTGTCGCGCCGCTGCTGGACCGATCATTGCCCAGCACATCCACCACGCGGCTGCCGTTGACTGGCACGCCGATCTTGTCGTCGGCCGCCACCAGCGCGGTCTGAACGCTGTCACCCGCAATCAGCAGGTTGGAGTCATATTGGCTGTCCGAGGTGTCGGCGATACCGATGCGGATGGAGTTCACCTGTCCCGGGCGCACAGGGATATCCAGCGAGAGGGTGACGGTAAAGCCGTCCATCTCGGTGTTATAGGCGTCCCCGGTGTTGGAGGTGACGAGGTTGGGTTGGTTGTTCTGGTTGATATTGGTGACGCCGGTCGTGCCATTGCCGACACTGACCGGCACATGCTGGCCGTTGATCCAGACGCCGACCACGTCGTTGAATTGCGATCCCGCATATTCGGGGTATTCTTCCGACGAGAAGACGAAGCGGATCGTCATCTGATCGCCCTGCGGGATGAAACTCACATCCAGCCAGGTGGCGTCATAGGTGCGCGTGCCGGCGATCTGGTTGAACCAGCTGTTATTGTCGACGCCGCTGGTATCCGTCGAGGTCGAGGTCGAGCGGTTGGGATCGCCTGAGCTTTGCGTAAAGCTCTGGACGTTGCCCGTGGACAGGATCACCCCGGTGTCCGAGGGCGCGACGCCGCCTGTCAGCTGCCCGTTGGTGTAGATGGCCGATGAGTTGCGTGGTCCGGTCAGGGTGGCCCCCGTGACCTGCACGCCATCGCCAAAGATGGCATTGGCCATCTGCACGGCAGTGGCGTTGACGTTGTAGCCAAGCTCGGCGCCTGTTGCCGGCATGTCTGCCCCCGGTTCTGTCAAGGCAGGATGCACACCGGGGACCGCCGACGGTTATGACCGTCTGGGGTTCTCGCTATGCTCGGATGGGCACGTTGGCCCGTGTTGTCCTGCCTCAAGGACTTATGGTTTTGTCAAAAGTTATACTTGTAGAAACTTTTAGTCATCTGAAAAGAAACACTGACCGCGTGTCCTGTGGCGCGCGGGTCACGGCTTGGCAGGGCAACGGCCGCGCGCTATCCCTTCGGCAGCCAGCTAAGGAGGCGCGCATGACCCATACTCCCGTCGATCCGGTAGAGCTTTCGGCGCGGCTGATCCGCTGTCCTTCGGTCACCCCCGTCGAAGCAGGGGCGCTGGTCTTGCTGCAGGAAGTGCTGGAAGGCGCGGGCTTTGCCTGCACGCGGGTGGATCGCGGCAATACGCCCAATCTGTTTGCCCGTTGGGGGACCAAAGGGGCCAATCGCAGCTTCGGCTTCAACGGTCACACCGATGTCGTGCCGCCGGGGGATGAGGCGTTGTGGGCGCATCCCCCGTTCTCGGGCCTCGTGCAGGATGGCTGGCTGTGGGGGCGCGGTGCGGCCGACATGAAATCCGGCGTGGCGGCCTTTGTCGCGGCGGCGGTGGATCTGGTGCGCGAGACGCCGCCCGATGGCGCCATCGTCCTGACCATCACCGGCGATGAGGAGGGCGACGCCACCGATGGCACCGTGGCGCTGCTGGATTGGATGGCGGCGCAGGGCGAGCGGATGTCGGTCTGTCTGGTGGGCGAGCCGACCTGTCCCACCACCATGGGCGAGATGATGAAGATCGGCCGGCGCGGTAGCCTGACCTGCCATTTCACCGCCCACGGCGTGCAGGGCCACAGCGCCTATCCGCATCGCGCCAAGAACCCGATGAGCGCGCTGGTCGCGTTGCTGGCAAGGCTGGAGGCGCAACCGCTGGATCAGGGGACAGATCACTTTGACGCATCGACGCTGGCAATCACCACCATCGACTGCGGCAACCCGGCCACCAATGTGATCCCGGCCACTGGTCGCGCGACTGTGAACATCCGCTTCAACGATGCCCATAGCGGGGCCAGCATCTCGGATTGGCTGCGCGGCCATGCCGAGGCGGTTGCCACCGAGACCGGAGTGCGGATCGACTGCGCGATCTCTGTCTCGGGCGAAAGTTTCCTGACCCCGCCGGGTGAATTGAGCGCACTGGTCGCGCGCGTGGTCGAGGCCGAGACTGGGGTGAAGCCCGCGCTTTCGACCTCGGGCGGCACGTCGGATGCGCGCTTTGTCAAGGATCACTGCCCGGTGGTTGAATTTGGCCTTGTCGGCCAGACCATGCACAAGGTCGATGAACGGGTCGAGGTCGCGCATATCCACCAGCTGAAAGCGATCTATGCCCGTATCCTGCGGGAGTATTTCGCATGATCGACATCGCGCCAACTGACGATCTGGCCGCCTGCCACGCCATCCGCCGCGTGGTGTTCATCGAAGAACAAGGCGTGCCCGAGGCAGAAGAGATCGACGATCTGGACGCTGCGGCCTTGCATCTTCTGGCGCGCCTCGACGGGCGGCCAGTGGGTACCGCGCGGCTGCTGCGGCAGGGCGACACCGGCAAGATCGGCCGCGTTGCGGTGCTGGGCGAGGCTCGCGGCGCAGGTATTGGCGCGGGCCTGATGCGGGCGGCTGTCGACCAGTTCCGCGCGATGGAAGGGGTGGCGCGTGTCAAGCTGGGGGCGCAGACCCATGCGCTGGGGTTTTATGAGAAACTCGGGTTCACGGCCTACGGGCCCGAGTTCGACGATGCCGGCATTCCGCACCGCGCGATGGTGTTGCAGCTGGACCCTGTCGCGGGGTGACGACCAGTCTTGCGCATGCTAGGTGTTGGGCATGGACCAGCTTCCCTCGAAAGACCAGATCCGTCAGTGGATCGCCGACAATCCCGCCGAATCCAGCAAGCGCGAAATCGCGCGGGCGTTCGGTATCCGCAGCGCCGCCCTGAAGGCCGAGCTGAAACTGATGCTGCGCGAGATGGAGGCCGAAGGTGGCGTCATCCGCCGGCGCAGATCGCTGCAGGCACCGGGGGTCTTGCCGCCGGTGACGATCCTCAAGATCGTCGGCGCGGATGCCGCGGGCGATCTGCTGGCCGAGCCGATGGATTGGCCCGAAGACAGCGCCGCCCCGCAGCTGCATGTCGTGACGCGGTCAGGCGATCCGGCGCTGGGCAAGGGTGACCGGATTCTGGCCCGCATCGCCGAAGGCGTCGAGGGCCGCGAGGCCCGGCTGATCCGCCGTCTGGGGCAGAACGCGCAGCGGGTGCTGGGCATCTTTCGCGCCAGCCACGAGGGCGGGCGGATCGTGCCGATCGACAAGGGGGCCGACCGCGAATGGCGGGTGGCCCGCGATGCCACACTCGGCGCGCAGGACGGTGAGCTGGTCGAGGCCGAACAGCAGGGGCCAAAACGCCTCGGCCTGCCGCAGGCACGGGTGGTGGAGCGGCTGGGCGATCCCTCGGGCCCGCGCGCGGTCAGTCTGATCGCCATTCATCAGCACGGCATCCCCGACCAGTTTCCCGATGCCGCGATTGCCGAGGCCGACGCTGCAAAACCGATGGATCTGGGCGCGCGCGAGGATTTGCGCAACCTGCCCCTGGTCACGATCGACCCAATGGATGCCCGCGACCGTGACGATGCGGTCCATGCCCATCCCGATACCAACCCCGCCAATCCCGGCGGCCATGTGGTCTGGGTGGCGATTGCCGACGTCGCGGCCTATGTGCGCCCTGGCTCGGCGCTGGATCGCGAGGCACGCCGGCGCGGCAACTCGACCTATTTCCCCGACCGTGTGGTGCCGATGCTGCCGGATGTGCTGTCGGGGGACCTGTGTTCGCTGCATGAAGGGGTGGATCGCCCCTGCATGGCAGTGGCGATGGTGCTGGATGCACGCGGCCACAAGATCAGCCACCGCTTCACCCGCGGGCTGATGCGCTCACGCGGGTCGCTGCATTATGGGCAGGTGCAGGCGGCGATGGATGGACAGGTGGACGACAAGGTCGCGCCGCTGATGGACGAGGTGATCCGTCCCCTTTACGCAGCCTATGAAGCCGCAAAACAGGCCCGGCATGAGCGGCAGCCGCTGGATCTGGATCTGCCCGAGCGCAAGATCGAGCTGTCGGAGGAGGGCAAGGTGCTGTCGGTCGCCTTCCGCGAGCGGCTTGAGGCACATCGGCTGATCGAGGAATTCATGATCCTCGCCAATGTCGCCGCCGCCGAAGAACTGACCCGTCTGCGCCGTCCGCTGCTGTTCCGCGTGCACGAGGAGCCCAGCCCCGAAAAGCTGGAGGCGCTGCGCGAAGTGGCCGAGGCCTCGGGTTTTACGCTGGCAAAGGGGCAGGTGCTGAAGACTTCGCATCTGAACCGGCTGTTGGGGCAGGCCGAGGGGACCGAGTTTGACGAGCTGATCAACGTCTCGACCCTGCGGTCGATGACGCAGGCCTATTACAATCCGCAGAACTTCGGCCATTTCGGGCTGGCGCTGAAATCCTATGCGCATTTCACATCGCCCATTCGCCGCTACAGCGACCTGATCGTGCATCGGGCGCTGATCCTGGCCCATGGCTGGGGGGATGACGGCCTGAGCGCGCAGGACATCGAAAGCCTTGAGGAAACCGGCAAGCTGATCTCGGATGCCGAG